>Ga0315275_10001537_pt1 | contig 20427 bp, 19 predicted proteins | sample YL17G03_0_MG_FD_205557 | JGI IMG/M metagenome (GOLD analysis project Ga0315275, IMG submission 205557) | Sediment microbial communities from Yellowstone Lake, YNP, Wyoming, USA - YL17G03_0 | ecosystem: Environmental > Aquatic > Freshwater > Lake > Sediment | place: USA: Wyoming | collected...
ACAGATTTTTTCTTTTCCGTTCGTAAAAATCCGTGAAATCTGTGGCTGAGGTTCCCTATGTTCGAACTAATTTCCGAAGTTCAAATTGCACTATTGACATCCAAATATATTTGTGTGATACTACCCTCCAAGCAGGCATGGCCTGCCCCAAATCCGCCATCCTTATAGAAGAGGAGGTGGTGCCCAAAATGGATAGTAGTACGAGACGAAGCGCTGCGGCATCCCTCCTCGCTCTGCGATAAAGATGCCGTAGCGCGCACAGGGAGACCGCCCGAGAGGGCGGCCTTCCGCTTTTTAAGCCCACACCCGGCCTTCGGCCACCCTCCCCCATTTCCTTTTAGGAAATGGGGAGGGCCAGGGAGGGGGCTCACTCATCCCCAAACGAAATTCCCAGCCCGCGCGCCGTGAGAACGGCGTCGCCGTTCAGATCAACACGCTTGGGAACGGCCAGCGCCTCCCTAAGGGGGATGTCGATGATCTGGGCATTCCGCAGCGCGACCATGTGGCCGAATTTGCCCTCTGCGGCAGCCCTTACTGCCGCCGCGCCGTAACGGGTGGCCAGCCAGCGGTCGAAGACAGTCGGCGAGCCGCCGCGCTGGACGTGGCCCAGCACGGTGACGCGCGCCTCCGAGCCGGTTTCTTTCTCCACGTACTCGCTCACCTTATAGCCGATGCCTCCCAGCCGCGGCACGTAGACCTCGTCGCCGGAGCGCGAATAGACCTGCTCGCCACCCAGCGGCTTGGCCCCTTCCGAAACTGCGATGATACTGAAGAGCGAACCGCGCGTCCTGCGGCTGCGCACCTTCTTCGCAACGGCCTCGAATTTGAAAGGGATCTCCGGGATGAGGATCACGTCCGCGCCGCCCGCCACCCCGGCGTGCAGGGCGATGAAACCGGCGTCGCGCCCCATTAGCTCCAGCACCATGACGCGGTGATGGGCCTCGGCGGTGGTGTGCAACCGGTCGAGGGCTTCGGTGCCGATCATCAGGGCGGTATCGAAGCCGAAGGTCACCTCCGTCCCGCCGATGTCGTTGTCAATCGTCTTGGGCACGCCGATAACCGGAACACTTTTCTCGAACAATTCCATTGCGATGTGCAGCGTCCCGTCCCCGCCAATGACGACCAGGGCGTCCAGGCTTATCTCCTTGATGGCCTCGATAATTTCATCCGAAACGTCCACGACGACTTCCTTACCGTCCCGTATAACTTTGCGGGCAAACGGGTTGCCGCGGCTGGCCGTCCCCAGGATCGTCCCACCGCGCGGCAAAATGCCGCGCACCTCAGCCGGGCCGAGGGGCACGACTCCGCCCGTAGCCAGGAAGCCGTCGTAGCCGTCAATGATCCCCAGCACTTCACAGCCATATACGTTGATGGCGGTCTTGACCACAGCCCGGATGACCGCGTTCAGTCCGGGCGCGTCGCCTCCACCTGTCAGCACAGCGATGCGTTTCATAGCTACCTCCTCGCAGGTATTATAGCAAAATTAAGGGGCACGATTGATCTCGTGCCCCAAGGGAATCATCACCGAAAACGTTACGGCATCAGGTGGGTGAAGCGCCAGCCCTGCTCACCCTGGCTGAGGGTCGAGTTCAGCCCGACCACCTCGAACCAGGTCGTTCCAGGCTTGAAGGCAAAGGGCGTCCCGTCTAGATTGGTCAGCGAAACCACGTCTGTGTCGTTTCGCTGCCATTTGACCTGATACATCTGCCCATCCCGGAAAGCATACGCATCCCCAGAGCCGCTGAACAGGATGTCGTAGATTTTGTTGCCGTGACTATCGGTACTGTACACTTCGTGAGTGACGAAGAGGACGACGACGTTATCGAAGGCAATCGGCTGGTTGGCCAAGCGATCGGTCAACTGCGCGTATTGTTCATTGTGGTTATCGACATCATCCACTGTATCGGAGAAACGCAGATACTTGCCGGTGGTTGGGTCATAATCCCAGCGGTTATAGATCGCACCTGAATAACGCAAAATAGCCTGCTTTCCTGGCTGGCCTCCGGCGGGAGCTTCGAGTTTAAAGGACATACCATCCAGGTTTTGCCGCCCGTTCTCAACGCCCTGGGCGGTGATATAGGCGCTCAAATCGGCGGTGTTTACCACCAGGTGGTTAGCGCCGTTCGGGTCATAGCGTTTCAGCGGAGAGCTTGTGCCCTCCTCGTAGACCAGCCGGTCGGCAAACTCCGAATGCAGGAACTGGTTCCTCTCAACTACATAGGCAGAGCCAAAGGCAAATACGGCTTTATAGCCGCGTACCAGGTGAGTGTCAATGAAACGTCCCGAACGGATTGGCCCGACCATGTCGGCATTGTTCCCGTAAAAGAGCGCCGCAAAGCGGGTGGAGCCTTCCTCGGAGTAATACTCAAAAACGATGTCGGCCAGCGAAAGCCCCCACTGGGGGCGATTGTTGCGCGGCAGGTTTGAGACCTTGATGACCATTGGACGACGATCCAACAGGGCCGGATTGGCTACTTTTAGACCGGTAAGCGGATCCACGTCCGTTGGGAAATTGGATGGCCCGTAGCCTTCGGGCGGGTAGCTCAGCATCGCCGCCGGCGTGAGCGTCGGCGTCTCAGCCGATGGGAGCGGCGTGAGCATCGCCGCCGGTAAGGTTGTTGCGGTCGGGGTCGGCGTGGCAGCCGGCGCGGTCATGCCGCAGGCAGTAAATAGCAAGGTTATCAGGATGAGAGTGTATAGATATTTCTTCATGGAGTTACTCCTTGAAATACTAGGACGCAATGATACCGCATTTGTTCCGATTGGGACGGGGTTTTAACCGCTCTCAAATTTTTTCGTAAACTTGATTTTCAGAGGAAAAAGCCCTTATAATGGGCATAACATGCCACAACATGACTCCACGCGCCTCAAAGCTGCATCGAAGTACCTGGTAGTTCTGGCAGCCTTATTGGTTTTTATCGGTTGGATACTCAACACCCCGCCGGGTTTGCTAGGTAGGGCCGATGCCATCGGCTACGCGGTCTGCCATCGCATTGACGCCCGCTCGTTCCACATTGGCAGCCGCCAACTACCCCTGTGCGCCCGTTGCAGCGGCATGTACCTGGGCGCCGTGATCGGGCTGGCTTATCAGATGGTATTTGCCCGCAAGCGCAGCGGCACGCCGCATTGGAGCGTCATCATCCCCCTCGTGCTTTTCGTCCTCGCCTTTGGCATTGACGGGTCGAACTCGTACCTTTACTTGATCAAAGAGACATATCCGGACGCACTGGCGCGCCTCCCAAACCTGTACGTGCCCAACAATACTCTGCGCCTGCTGACCGGCAGCGGGATGGGATTGGGGATCGCGGCGATGCTCTTCCCGGCTTTCAACCAGACCATGTGGAAGGACGCCGATGATCGCCGCGTCTTTCCGGACCTCAAATCCTTTGCCCCATTGTTCGGCCTGACTCTCCTCCTGGACCTGCTCGTGCTGACCGAGAACCCGGTCGTTCTCTATCCGGTGGCGTTCATCAGTGTGGGCGGTGTGCTCATCTTGCTGATGATGGTTTACAGCATGATCTGGGTCATGCTTATGCGACAGGAGAACGAATTTACTCGCTTTTCGCAACTATGGCTGGCGCTTGCAGCTGGGTTCACCATCGCCATGTTGCAAATTGCGGCGATTGACTTGCTGCGTTTCTGGCTAACAGTCACCTGGGGAGGTTTCTCTCTTGGTTAGTGTAATATTAAGGTGGGGCGCACCTCAAAGGCGCACCCCACCTGCGGACCGAAATTGGAGATAATATGGAACTTCTAACGGGTATCCTTTCTGCTTTCGGGCTTGCGGCCAGCGCTGGATTGAACGCTTACATCCCCTTGCTGGTCATTGGCGTGCTGGCGCATTACACCAACCTGGTCAAGCTGAGTTCCCCCTGGGACACCCTTGCCAACCCGTGGATCCTGATCTTGTTGGGCGTGTTGGTCATCATCGAATTCCTGGCGGATAAGATCCCGGCGGTCAACCACATCAACGATATCGTCCAGACCGTCATCCGGCCGGCAGCCGGTGCGATCGTCTTTGCCGCCAGCGCCAGGGTCATCAGCGACGTGCATCCGGTGCTGGCGCTGGCCTGCGGTTTGCTCATCGCCGGGAGCGTACACCTGGTCAAGGCAGCCGCGGTGCGACCGGCTATCACCGCGACAACAGGCGGGACGGCCAACGTGCCCGTCAGCATGGCCGAGGATCTCATCGCCACCGTGCTGTCCATCCTTTCCGTGGTCATCCCGATCCTGGTCGGGGCTTTCATTTGCCTGGTCATTGCACTGATCATTTGGTGGTTTTGGCGGCGCGCTAATGCCGCATCTCGTGTAAAATAGTGAATATCTCTATATCCAAAGGAGCCAATATGTCTAGCTATACCCCTCCACCCGTTCCTCCTTCCTATCAGCCCCTGCCCCCCATCACCCGCAGTAGCACCATGGCCCTGGTCAGCCTGATCGCTGGCATCGCCGGCTGGACTGTCCTACCTTTCCTGGGTTCCATCGTCGCGATCATCACCGGCCACATGGCAAAGGGTGAGATCAACAGGAGCGGCGGTACAGTCACCGGCGGCGGCATGGCGACGATCGGGCTTATCCTGGGCTATCTCGCCGTTGTTGGCGGCATATGCGTAGGTTGTTTATTCCTATTATCGTTCCTGGGGATATTCACTATTCCATTCCTATCCATCCCCTTCTTGAATACTTCTGGTTACTAAGACATGGCCGAGGTCACCGGCATACCTGCTGCTCCATTTCCGCCAGCCAAGAAGAACAATACCTGGCTCATTGTCCTCGTAGTGATCTTGGTGTTGTGTTGCTGCTGCGTCGGCGCGATTGGGTTGATCATCGCCTTCGGGCCAGACATTCTGAACGAGCTTGGCATCTACGTTCTCGTCCCCGCGCTGGTGCCCTTGATTTAGCAAGAAACCCGGTTTCGCGAAGGAGCCGGGTTTTTACTTTCAACCAAAACGCAGGCGCAACTCTTTCAGCGCCTCCAGCGCACGGGAGCGGGTTTCAGGCTCCAGGTCGAAGGCAGCGAACTCGTACTCGTCCAGCACCACCTGCTTCAAGTCCGGCGTGACCCACAAGTCGAGGGCCAAATCTACGTACGAGAGCTGGTCGTCCGCTTCCAGGATGGCAGGACGGCTGATATTGCAGTACCAGCCTTTGATCCGGTCGCGGTCGTGGATCTCGTAGACGTTGAACCAGCGGTCGGTGTAGTAGGTCTCCACGAAACGGTCGTTCTTCTTCAGTAAAATGCCCTGGAAGGGCGTATCCGGGCGGTTGAAGCGTGCCTCTGCGCAGCACCTACTCGGCAGGGTCAGCGCATTCGGCTCGCGGCGCAGGATGAGGCCGGTGTAACGCCAAATCTCTTCGCCGATTAGGTTGCGCTTGATGACGGTGATGGGCTGCGTCATGCCAGACAGTGTACCGCAGAAGGGGGAATAGAAACAGCAATCGCCTCACCAATTTTCGGCGCTTCGGGGAGATAGAAATATAGGCCGCTTTCGAGCGTAATCTTGAACATATCCTGGTGGAAGACAATGTCTGCCACCACCCCGCGCAGATTACCGTCCGCTGCGATGCGGACCCCGGACGGACGCAGCAGTAAATTGACCTTTTCCCCGGCCTGATGCGCATGCCCACAGCCCAACCCGATAACGCCCGCTGGGGTTTCGACCTCCACCTTTCCAATTTGAAACCTGACAACGCCCTCGACGACATTGCCCAGGCCAAGAAAGCGCGCTTCCCAGGCGGAGTATGGCTCGTTCCAGACCTCGGACGGGCTGCCTTCCCGGACGATCTCACCCTCGTGGAGCAGCAGGACGCGGTCGGCGATGGCGAAGGCCTCCTCCTGGTCGTGCGTGACGTAAATGGCAGGGACACCCGTGGCGTGCAAAATACCGCGCAGCTCGTCCAGCAGACGGTCGCGCAGGGCGCGATCCAGCGCGCCAAGGGGTTCGTCGAACATCAGCAGGCGCGGACGGGGCGCTAACGCACGCGCCAGCGCCACGCGCTGCTGCTCGCCGCCAGAAAGCTCGGTGACGCGCCGCCGCTCGAAGCCGGAGAGATTGACCTGCTTCATGGCTTCTTGCACGCGCTGCCTGATCTCCGGCTGAGGCAGGTTTTGCATCTTCAGGCCGAAGGCGATGTTCTCGAAGACCGAAAGGTGCGGAAAGAGGGCGTAATCTTGAAATACCAGACCGAAATTGCGCTGGTGGGCGGGCACGGTGGTCAAATCCTGCCCCTCCCAGAAAACCGTACCTTGTTCTGGGGGTTCCAGCCCGGCGATGATGCGCAGCAGCGTAGATTTCCCACTGCCCGAAGCGCCCAACAAGCAGATTGTCTCGTTGGCGGCCACGGTGAACGAGATACTGCGCAAAAGCGGTTGGTCATCGTAAGTTTTCCAAACGTTGTTGATTGCAAGCATAGTTTTCTTTCAACACCAAGGGCACAAAGGATCACGAAGGCTTCTTGGAATTTTCTTTGTGACACTTCGCCTGCCCTGCCTGCACCTGACGCAGGCACAGGTGGCGGGCTAGGCCAGGGTGTCCTTTGTGTTTAAAATTCACCTGCACCGGGGAGCCGGAATCTCTCGATAAGCAAAATGCCCGTACTCGTCACCACCATCAAAATCGTCGCCATCGCCATGGCCTGTCCGTAGTTCAACCCGCCGGGTTGGGAAAGGAAGCGGTAGATGGCAATCGGCAGGGTGGGATACTCCGGCCGGGAAACCAGCGAGGTCGCTCCAAATTCGCCCAGCGACACGGTGAAAGCGAAGATCGCCGCAGCCAGTGTGGCGCGCGCGACGATCGGCAAGTCCACCGTAAACCATGCCCGCAGCGGCGAGGCCCCAAGCGTAGCAGCCGCCTGGCGGAGGCGGTCGGGGATGGAGGCCAGCGCCGGTTGTAGGCTGCGGATCACGAATGGCAAGGCGATGATGGTGTGGGCGAGAGGAACGAGGAAGGGAGAAGTGATCAGTAATCCGTGACCAGCAAGCAGCGGCCGATTGAAGGTGATGATGAAGCCCAGGCCGAGGGTCACGGCCGAGGCGCCCAGGGGCAGCATTAGGAGGGGATCGAGGAGACGCTCCACCCGCCTGGGGCGGGCCAAGGCGGAGGCGACCGGGAATCCCAGGGCGAGCGATAGGAGGACTGTCGCCACAGCGTAGATCAGGGAGTTTATCAACGCCTCGAAAGGCGGCACGTAGAAGAGCGAGCCGAGCCGGTTGACGAAGAGTTCAGCGTAGTAGTCAGTCGTCAAGCCATAGCTGACGGTGGCCCGTTCGCCGCGAGCAGATTCCAGGCGCGCCACGGAACGCAGTGGCAGGGAGGCCATCGGCAGCAGGAACAAGGCCAGCAGCAGCAAGAGCATCCCGCCGACGAACAACTTTTCACGCCAGCTCCTCGCCCGGCGCAGGTTGGAGGTGGCCGAGCGGGGGGCAGTGGGCACGGTCACGCGTGTCACGATGCGGCTATAGAGAATTGAAAACGCCAGCGTGCACAGGAGTTGGATAAGGGAGAGCACGGCGGCCAGCGGCAGGTTGAAGATCTGGATAGCCTGGATGTAAATCTCGACCTCCAGCGTGGAGAAGCGTGGCCCGCCCAGCAGCAGGATGACGCCGAAACTGGTGAAATCGAACAGGAAGACTAGCAGCGCGGCCGCCAGGACGGCCGGGCGTAAGAGCGGCAGTGTCACCCGCCAGAAGGCGCGCCGCGCGTCCGCACCCAGCAGGCGGGCGGCCTGCTCGAGGCGCGGGTCGAGGTGCGCCAGCGCGTTCACGACCACGCGGATGACGATGGTAGTGTTGTAGAAAACGTGCGCAAGCAGGATGGCCCACAGGGTGTATACGAAGACGATGGGCGGAGTGTCGAGGCCTAAGAGACGCATCAGCCCCAGGTTGATCCAACCGCGCGGGCCAAGCAGGGCGTTGAAACCAGCCGCCACCACCACCGTCGGCAGCATGAAAGGGATGGCGGTCAGCAGGCGCAGCAGGGATTTCCCATGAAAGTCGAAGCGGGCGAAAAGGTAGGCGGCTGGCAGGCCAATGAGCAGGGTGAGGAGGGTGGAGAGGAATGCCTGGTAAAAGGTAAAACGGAAAACGGAAAACGAAAGGCGCAAGGAAGGGATTCCAATGCCAGAGAGCGAGGCGGAGTTAAGCCCCAGCCAGAGGATGCGGGCGAGGGGGTAGAAGAAGAACAGGCCGAGGAAGATGGAGACGCCCAGCCAGGGGAGTGAGGGTCTCAACCACGAAGAAACGCAGGCACACAATTCTTGCCTTTGTGTCTTCGCGCCTTCCTGCCCCCGTACTTTGGGGGCGTGGCAGGTGAACATGGTCAAGAAGACCTCTTATCGTAAAATCACTTCCGTCCAATCGGCAATCCATTGGTCGCGGTAGGCAGCAATCAGATCAGGGGAGAGTGCGGCTGGCTGCTCGGCTGCCGGGGCGTATTTGACAAAAGCCTCCGGCAGATTGGCATCGAGATTGACTGGGAACATGAGCATTTGCAGGGGCATATCTTCCTGGAATTGGACGCTCAGCATGAAGTCCACAAACTTTTCGGCCAGGGCGCGGTTCTTGGTTCCGTTCAGGATACCGACGAACTCGATCTGGCGGAAGCAGGTATCAGGTCCCAGGATGGAGGCGGTAGGGGATTCGGTCAATGGCGTCTCAGCATAAACAACCTCCGCCGCCGGGCTGGAGGCGTACGAGACCACCATCGGCTGCGGGCCGTGTCCCGAGGAGGCGCTGAAATTGGTTAAGTAGGCTGTCTCCCAGCCATCCACGACCACCACGCCGTTGGCGCGCAGCGAACGCCAGTAATCGAGATAGCCATCCGCGCCGAAGTGCTTGACTGTTACCAGCAAAAATGCAAGGCCGGGTGAAGAAGTAGCCGGGTTCTCGATAACGAGCAGATCCTTGTACTCAGGCCTGGTCAGGTCTTCCAGTGATTGCGGGACTGCCAGGCTGTGGTCTGTGAAGTAGGCCTTATCGTAGTTGATGCAGACATCGCCGTAATCCACCGGCAGGGCGCGGTGCTGAGGGTCGAGCTGGAATTCGGTCGGGATGTTCGCCAGCAAAGGCGAAGCATAAGACTCATAGATGCCGGCCTCGAGGGCGCGCGAGAGGAAGGTGTTGTCCACGCCGTAGAAGACATCGGCCAGCGGTGCATCCTTGGTGAGGATGGCCTTGTTGAGGGCTGCGCCGGCATCGCCACTTTTGATGAAGGTCACTTTGATGTTGTTGGCTTGCTCGAAAGCCGTGACCACGTCCGCGCTGACGGCGAAAGAATCGTGGGTCATAACCATCAGCATGGCAGGGCCTTTGGGGGCGCACGCCGCGAGCGCAAGAGAGACAAGAATTGTGAGGAAGAAAAAGCGTTTCATAGGAGCCTCCATTTTTGAGCCACAGACACTTGCACCCCGTTCGGGCCGGGAGCCCGCCGGGGCGAGACGGCCTGCTGCACACTTGCCCCGGCGCTGCCCGCCAGGGCAAGTGCCGGGTAGTGCAGGTGTCAACACAGATGAACACAGATTCAAGATGAACGACGGTGGACGATGAGCATTAGGCCGGATCGAATGGCAACGATGGCCGTCTCGCTGAGCATCTCGTTACTGATGCCGCGCGTCTTATCGGGATGGAGCGTCTCGCCGCGCAGGGGCCAGCGCAGAGCCTCGGTCGTCACGCCCTCCGCCGGGCTGCCCCAGGGGATCAAAGAGACCGTATCGCCGGGGCGTCCCTCGACCCTTCGGCTTGCGCCTCGGGGCGATGCTTTGGCCTGCGTGCGGACGAAAAAGGCCTCCTCTATCCCATCATCGAGACGGACATCCACCTCCGCCAGCGACGGGTCGGTGAGCAGGGCCAGGTTGCCGAGGGACTGGTCGAGGCGGCCGCCCAGCGCGGCGACGACGAGGATGCTGCGATAGCCTGCCTCGATCGCGGTTCGCAGGGCGAGTTCGAGGTCGGTTTCGTTTTTGTCGGGCGGGTATTGTCGAATTTCGACGCCCGACCCTTCCAGACGCCGCCTGTCATCCGCCGTCACCGAGTCCAGGTCGCCGATAACGATGGAGGGCAACAGGCCGAGTGCCAATGCGTGGCGCGTGCCACCGTCCGCGGCGATGAGGAAATCATCGGGGTGGATCAAGCGGCGAGCAGCTTCGAGGTCCGGTAAATGACCGTTGACAAAGATGATGGCGATTCCAGTCATAGTACCTCTTTCAACACGAAGGTCACCAAGTACATAACGGCTTTCATTGTGAGTACGAGCTTCCTTCGTGATCTTTGTGTCCTTTGTGTTAAACAAAAATCCTCGCTTGCGGAGGATGGTTGAAATTGAGCTATGTTCCCTCCGCCGGTATGATCCGGATCAGGTTCTGCGGGTCGAGGCTGTTAGCCTCCTCTCAGCCTGAAACACAGGCTCCCCGTTCAATTGTGAGGTGAGTATACGCGCCGGGTGGGGGAATGTCAAGATCGAAAGTGCTGAAATGAAAAGTGGTTATAATGGTAGCTTGTACTGCCAGCTACCATAATGGTAGCCGCACTGAGGCTACCACAATCAGGCCACGCCCTTCATTTTACCGGTAAACTTGAGGATCTATGGCTCTCGACCGTTTCGGACGACGCATCCACTACCTGCGCATCAGCCTCACCGACCATTGCAATTTACGCTGCCTGTATTGTATGCCGGAAGACATGACCTTTCGGCCCATTGCGGCGTTAATGCAGGATGAAGAAATCCTGCGCCTGACGCGTCTCTTTGCGGAGCTTGGCTTCGACAAGATCCGCCTAACGGGGGGCGAGCCGACCGTGCGGGCGAACGTAGTCGAACTGGTGCGCGGCATCACCCACACCCCGGGCGTGCGCACCGTTTCCATGACGACCAACGGCGCGCTGCTTCCGCGCCTGGCCCAATCCCTGGCCGAGGCTGGCCTGCAGCGCGTCAACGTCAGCATTGATACGCTGGACCCGGCCAAATTCCGCCGCCTGACGCGCTGGGGCGACCTGGAAGACGTTTGGGACGGCATCCTGGCAGCCGAAGAGGCCGGTCTGAAGCCGGTCAAACTCAACACTGTGGTCGTCAAGGGCTACAACGAAGAGGATGTAGTTGAGTTGGCGCGCCTGACGCTCGAACATCCCTGGCAGGTGCGCTTTATCGAGATGATGCCCTTCGCCGGCGCGACCAGGCTCCAGGTCACGCAGATGGTCACCGCTGCGCAGACCCAGGCACGGGTCGAAGCGGTCTTTGGGCTTCTCGAGCCGGTCAACGATGGAAAACTGGACGGCGAAGCGCGCGTCTTCCACATTCCCGGCGCGCAAGGCGACATTGGCTTCATCTCATCAGTGTCCGCGCCCTTCTGCGCCTCTTGTACGCGCGCCCGCCTGACTGCCGACGGTGTACTGCGGATGTGCCTGCTACGCGAGTACGAGATTGACTTGCTCAGGCCGCTGCGCGCCGGCGCGACACAAGACGATTTGCGCACCCTGATCCTGGATGCTGTTTGGAACAAGCCCTGGGGCCACGGGCTGGCCGAGGGCATGATCGCCACCAATCGCGTCATGAGTCAAATTGGTGGTTAGCAACATCAATCTGTAATCTCGAGGTATCTATGGCCTGGGAAAGAAAGCTCATGCGCACCGTGCGCGTCCAGAACGATCAAGTGGTCGGCACACTGGCGCACCTGATCACGGCGATTGCCGAGCAGGGCAGTAACGTCGGCGAGATCAACCTGATCAAAGAAGGCCATCGCAGCGTGGTGCGCGAGATCACCGTCTATGCTGAGGATAACGCCCAATTGGAGCGCATCACCCACGAGATGTATCTGGCCGCCGCGCAGACCATCGCCGATATGACCCCATCGGGTGAGCTTGTGCCCAGCCCACTCGATAAAAAAGTTCACCAGGCGGTGGCGCGCGCGGTAGCCGAAAAGGCCGTCGAGCAGGGTCTGGCACGCGCCGAGTACGAGCCATATCTGGATTAGTGGATTGGCTCTCTGGGATTTACCGTGGCGCGCCGCCAGCGGAAGGTCGGATTGCCAATCCGACTTACGTCGCACCGCCAGATATGGGCGTGTATCACGGCGTTTCCCAATGAACCAGTGGATTTGTTATCGTGATCACCCCTTTTTGCGGTATAATTTCGCCCGCAAAGGCCGACTAGCTCAACTGGCAGAGCAATTGACTCTTAATCAATCGGTTCAGGGTTCAAATCCCTGGTCGGTCACCTAAATATGGCGGTAAACCGCCCCAAAGCCCCCATATATGGGCATTAAAAGAGCCTCCGTTTCGGAAGGCTCTTTTTACTACAGCTACCTTACAGCTACCCAAAATAAGTCTAAACCAAGATCATTGGGGTTGAACGGTTCCTGCGAATGACGGCGATGGTTCTTTGACTTTTTTCAAAGTTGAACTCGCTTCGATTGGCACCAGAATCTCATCCATCTTCTCGGCAGCCTCTTCCTGCATGGATGGCAGCACATGCGAATAGGTATTCAAGGTCAGGCTGATGTCAGAGTGCGTAATCCGGTCGAAGGCGACCACTGATTCCGGAGCAAGCCGTCCACCGAATCCGGAGTATGTCGTCCACCGATTCCGGTGCATGCCGTCCACTTTTAGTGGGTGAGCGGAATCGATGGACGGCATGGAGCGGAATCTTTTGGGGGTGAAGTAACGCTGGATAATCCTATCGAATTGTGGCAATCTACACCTGGAATAATTCCAGGAGGTAGCGATGTCACAAGAAAGGTTATCCATGCGAAAGATCAGCGAAGCACTACGATTGAAATGGGCCTGTGGTTTGTCGAAGCGTGCCATCGGGCGCAGTTGCCAGATCTCCCACAGTACGGTCAGTGAATACCTGAAACGCGCCGAAGCAGCGGGGCTGAAATGGCCGTTGCCGGAGGGGCTGGACGAAGACAGCCTGTATAGGCTGTTGTTCCCGGAGATGGTCGCAGGCCGACCGGCAGTGCGGGTCCTGCCGGATTGGGAGGAAGTCCACCGGGAACTGAAGAAGCGGAACGTGACCCTGCGCCTGTTGTGGACGGAGTACCGAGAAACCCACCCGGAAGGGTACGGGTACAGCCAGTATTGCGATCTGTATCGGCGCTATGCCCGGAATTACTCGCCATAGCCTTCGGGCATATTGGGGATGGCCACTAGCACTGGCTTATATCAAACACACCGCTACTACGCTCCGTCACCGCTGAAGCAACTCGCTAGTGCAACCGCTGAAATCAAGCTAGATCTTATTGGTTATATCACGGCGAAGATGACTTTCACCTCTCCAAGGCAGCAGGTTTCGGTCATCACCTAGGGACTCGAAGGAGGACTTTCCTCGCTTTTCCTGCACTTTATTGGTGCTCTCCAAGTTGAAGGAAAAACTCACTTTTTCACACATTTCCTCGTGTTTCCTGCACCTATTCGGTTTCCTTCTACTTGATAATTCTTCTGTCTTGACCGTAACAGCGAGGATAAGCTGAAATTGGATGCGCTTGGACCAGAAAGGTATAGGAGCAGATAGGCATTATAAAGGACCTTATCCTGCACAACTCACGAGGCATTATCTCGCTAGTTTTCGTTCCCTTACCGGATGAAAGACTAGAAGACAGCCAACAGCGATCTCTTAGCCGCCCAAAAATTTGATCATCCTGCGTACCTGGCATAAGAGGGTGTAGGTGATCCCCTGCTGATACATCCCCATGCGTATGGGGAATATGATCGAACCTCCAGGTTGGAGGTAGTTCCAGACGGTTCATCCCCACGCATGTGGGGAAAATGATATCACCACGTACCCGCCGATATGGCTTCAAAGTTCACTTCGACATGAAAAGGATCCTTTTAGTTTGTATACGGGGGTAATAGTTGTGTCAACTCACGCAAACGAAAATTCAAGTAAATTTCGTTCATGAAAACGGGAATGGCTTTGCCAGAAAGAACTGAGATAACAACTTGGAAACCATGGCTCCGAACGCAGGAGAATGGGTTGCTAATTTATAAGATGCACAAAATGGTAGGATATACTGAGATAAGGATGATATGAAAAAAAATGGGGATATGGTTTTTATTCAAGAGTGCTTCGTTCCGATGTCACTGAAAAATTGCATGCTTGCCCATGGCAATTTCCTGACTGCCAAGGATCCATTCGACAAGTGATAGCGCGCCGACCATAATTATCATACTGTTCATGTTACAAAAGATTTAACACCCTCTCTGATTATATTGCTTTCAGCAGACCCTTCAATTAGCCCGGTATCTCAAACTGGGTTGCCATGCTATACTGCTAACATCGCATCCAAACCCTGACCCAAAAGGAGACCAAAATGGCAGAAAGCGTTTACAAAGTGATCGAATTGGTCGGTACCAGTGAGGAATCCTGGGAGAAGGCCGCCGCGGCCGCCGTTGAGACCGCCGCTAAAAGCCTGAAAGATCTGCGTATCGCCGAAGTGATCCAACTGGATATGCAGATCGAAGAGGGACATGTCCTCTTGTACCGGGCGAAGGTAAAAGTGTCCTTCAAGTATCACACGGAAGACTAACTACATGAGCCGGCGCGGCTGGTTGGTCGAAGAATATATCCACCGCCGAGGCCTGGAGCAGATTTAGCAATTCAATAGCTGCCTGGCTCGGGGCGGCTGGCGGGTGCACGCTCACCACCCCTCCCGCAAAACGTTCCAGCCGCTCCAGATGAGCAAGACAAGACCGCAGCAGCCGTTTGCGTTCCCCGGTCTGGACCGACTCGTCGTAGAACGTGCTGAGCAAGTCCAGAACGACAAAGGGGGACTGTGTTGCCGGCATGCTTTCCAGAAGCGAGAGCACCTGGTAGCAGGTGAAGGCCCGCGAGACCGTGATGCGGTTCAAAACGTCTAGCCGCCCGCGCGCCGCTCATCCTACCGTGAAAGTGTTGAACTGGTTACCGCAATCTAGGACGCGCAAGGCGCCACACTCTCCCAGGCGGGCAATGACGGTCAGCATGCTGGAGTTCAGGCTGCGCGGGCCGACCAGGAGAATCCAACTGCCTGCTTTGGGTTCGATGGATGTGATCATGCATGTGGGGTAGCATTTACTGTGATTAAACAACACCCCCTTTCGGGGGGGAAGTAAACCGGTCTTATGGAGGTGCTACTGTTGGGGGTTAAGCGAATCCGAGACCTAGCATTGTGCAGGTGGACCCCATTCGCTGAAATCCCATTGAGCAAACATCATCCGAAGCTCGTCTTTGCTATGCAAATGGAATCTGACCAGGGCCTGCCGCATGTACACCTTGACCGTATCTGGCGAGACCCCCATCCGCGTACCCTGCCCCCCAGAAACCATAAGAATATTTTTTCATATCTGATCCTATTTTGCCGCCTCAAATCTAATTCGTCATTTGGCTTTAAGCTTACTGAAGTTGATAAAGTGAATAAAAAGCCCTCCAAAGACTAACCTTCGGAGGGCTGGTTACATTGTGATAATCTTACGGCAGGTTGAAGGTCCGCACCAAGAACACCGCCATCTGGGCCCGCGTGACCGAGTCTTCGGGGCAGTAGTTGCCGCTGCCGCAACCGGTGGTGATGCCCTCTGCAGCAAGTTGCTTGATCCAGGCGGCTGCCCAATGGGTAACAGGTACATCATTGAAACCAGTGCTGCTCCCCACAGCGGGGGGAATGTAGGCAGCGCCGTACTTGGCGCGCAGCAGAAAGATGGCCATCTGGGAACGAGTGACCGGGTTGTCCGGGCAGTAGATAAGCGGATTAATGCCGCAGCCTGAGGTGATGCCGTCCGCAAAGAGTTTCTCGATCCAGTCGACCGACCAATAGGAAAGAGGCACATCAGCGAAGACAGCCCCGGTTCCAGCGGGGGGAGTGAAGGCGGAGCCGTTCATGCCGCGTTCGAGGAAGATGGCCATCTGGGCGCGGGTAACGGAGTCCTCAGGGCAGTAGTTGAGTGGGTTGGTGCTGCATCCGCTGGTGATACCGGCGTTGTACAGGCGGTTTATCCAACTCGAAGCCCAATGCGTGGCCGGCACATCCGCAAAGGTGGATGCTCCCTGCAACAGGACCCGACTTCCCCAGATATCAAAATCCTGTGCTTGCTGTCCGGGTGCATGTTTGCCGTATATGACCAAATACTCAGCCACATTAGATGGTTTTACTGCCATTGCCAGTGATATCTGGTCATCATTAGCATAATCGAGTGCATTCCCTACAGTTGGCTGGCTTCTTAGAGATCCATCCAAATTCAGCAATTGCCCATCGCTACGCACTCGCTGGATACGCACGGTGGAAATATACCCCCAGATTGACTCGAGATGGCTTGTCTGGCCTACTAGATACTCACTGGAAGCGGAATGGTAGAGTGCGGTCAGAAAACCGGTCGGTGCGTTACCGGAATGGGACTGGGCAAATGTTATCTCAGTGACGGAGGCGGCCGGTCCAAATGAGCCATCCGATGACATTAATCGTCTCTTCACGCGCCAGATCGCAGCGCTGCCTTGTACTTGATACTCATACCATGTCGCCAGAAAATTGCCGCTACCACCCGCCACAGCAGGCCGCGGCGTCCAGGTTGCAGAGGTATCACTCGTGGGGTAAATGCCGCCGGTTGCTAGCGGGATATTGGCGCCAATGCCTGCCGAATCATTCGCCAATCTTTGAGCGTAGACATCGAAACGAGAGCTCTGATCACCCGCATTCCGTTGATCCTCCCAGACAACCAGATACTGGTTCAATACAGCACTGTAGGCTAGGCTGGGGCGATAGGAGCCGCTGTTCACATCTGAGATGTTGCGCTGATTGTTGACTACAGGGCTATCGCCGCTGAGGTGAAATTCCATCGCTCTGATCCTGCTCGTGCTAGTTGCATTGTTACCACAACTGCTGACATCGGCGCCATAAAGTGTTGGGGGCAGATAGTCATCACCCTCCACGAAGGCCACAACATAGCTCTGACGGACAGGATTAAAGGCGAGGCTTGGAGAGTGATTGTGACTTGTGCCAGATACCAACACCCAATCCGAGCGTGCTGAAGTATCTGTTACCCGTTGACCATTGATCGTACACATTCCTCCTTGCGCCGTCCAAAGTACGACAAACTCTCCATTACCAAACGCAACGGTTGGATAACTGCTCAGTGCTACGCTGTTGTTATCCGAGATGCGAAATTCGCTCCCAATAGGCTGGCCAGATTCGTTGAGGAACACACCGTAGACATCCAGCCCGGAAGACGAAGACTGAGCATTTCGGGCAGTGAGCCAGATGGCCAAGTAACGATTGTTAAGCGAATCATAAGCAACGGCCGGGTAGATGTCAGCCGCCCGAACATCGCTAGCTGTTGCACCCCCAATGCGGTTGAGTGGGAATGGACCACTCGCTGTGGGCGAACGTGAATTGAGAAGTTCCCAAGTTTCCTGAAACGTAATGCCAATCAGTTTGTTGATATCAATACGGGCCATCTCCTGCTCAATTGTCTGAGCCAACGCGTCCCCTCCGCGGTCTTTGTCTGCTTTTGCCAGCCGCTGTAGGAAGGACGTGATTTCAGTAACCATCTGTCGCGTGATTGTACTCTTGTCTCCCTTTCCGTCCACCAATTGGTTCAATCCAGGGGTTACCTGGTGCAGTATATTACTGCCCTGGACGAGCAGCGTGGAATCCATAAGCAGCAGGTAACTGATACGGTTAGTATTCTCCTCATAAAGCGTTCGGTAGTACTGTCCAGTCTCCGATGTGTTCAGCAATTGATCGCGCAGACCATATAGGGTGGTCATTGTTTCCAGGGCAGACACCTGATCTGGATTGGCTGTCATATCTGTCATGGCGACCTTGGCTGCGCAGATGCAGTCATTCGTCGGAGGATTCCATTGTCCATCCAACCCAACGGCGTTGAAACCATCGCGGACGGCATTGTACTCTGTACTGTTGCTCCCGTAGAGATCTTGAGCAGACTGGAGAGCACCAGCCCGGGCATCCTCCAAACTCGAGGTTGTGTGCAGATAGACTGTCAATGTCCGATAAAAGATCCGCTCTGCTTTGTCTTTAGTTATAGCAGTAGCGATATTGTAGTAAGCTTTGTTAGTGATGCCGCTATTAGTGTGAACGCCTTCGTTGTCGGAACATGTCTCCACCCAGTCCTTGGTGTGATCTGGCTGATCAAAGCTCGGCGGATTTGAAAGATCTCGAATGGCCTCACGACCGCCCAGAATTTGGGGAGGTAGGTCTTCTCCCATCAGCCAGTCATTGCGATCCACCATGGCTCCGAAGATATCGGAGAAACTCTCGTTTAGTGCACCATATTGCCAGCGATACTCGAGGTTAGCAGTATGCTCTGTGACCGCATGTGTCAGTTCGTGGGCGGCCACGTCGTTCACTGGGAACCCATCACCGTATACCATCTGTTCGCCGTTCCAGAAAGCGTTCAAGTAGTTGCTGCCATAGTGTGTTGTGGAGATAATCGTCGCGCCTTGGTTGTCGTAACTGTCCCGACTATGAGTGATATAGTAGTAGTCATAAGTAGCACCGGCAAAGTTGTGGGCATTGTCCACGTCTTGGTCTCCGGTTGGTCCATCGCCCTCAGAACGTTCAAGAATACCAGGAATATTGGTAGTTTGGTTGGCATCATAGGTCTTGCGATCTCGTTCATCATATAAGCGATCAAGAACATCCAGGAAACTCCCATCGTTGGCATCCACAAAATAAATATTGCGTGCTGGCATCGCATCGTCCCGCAGTTCCACAAGCCATACTAGTTTTGCTGAGGCACTAGGGGTATTGTCCGTTCCAGGATACACCACCAGCCTCGGCCCAGAAAGTAGCGTTCCATTTGGCAAATCCTTCCGCGCTGCGGCCAGTGCTTGATCGCCCTTGATACGAGTGAATGTATCCGGCAGTCGAATGCCTGGGACGAAGCTGCTGCTAATAGCGATCACCTCTCCATTCGCGCCCTGGTGTACTATCATATAGGCGTTAAAAACCTCGATCCCTTGATAGACCTGGCTGAGCGTCGTATGCGTCATTTCCAATGCGTCCACCTGTGTCTCAACGACTTTGAGTTCGCCTGATGCTTGACCGACTCCAAAGATGTCCGCGTAACGATCTATGAAGGAAAAGGCAACCGTTGCACGACTTGCTCCGCTCATGAGACCTGCTGCTGAAAGAGGAATCTGCCCGCGAATGAAGCTAGCAGTGCCTGTACGGGGGTTCCAGGTGATTTCCACTTGACCGCCAGTAACTTGTTTCAGCGCTTCAACTCCGCGCGATGGAAGTTGTTGGGAAAAGACTGGGGTGCTGAAAGCAAGCATACCCAGCACCACCAGAACATTGGTAAGCAGAAAAAGTGTTCGGCTTTTCATGTCACATCTCCTGAAGAGACAGAAAGCAGGGTTTACGATTACCCGCCCATCTCAATAAATTGGTTCAGCATATCCAGGATAGGCTGAAGTGATTCCGGGACAGCTGTATCCATTGTCCGGACGATATGTCCCTTGTATTTCACCATATATTCGAACAGGTCGTTTCCCGTAGAAGAAGGCAGATACTCACCATCGAGTTCCGAAAACTGCGCATCGTCAAACAGAACCTGAAGACGGGTCATGGTGTCACCATCTAGAATATATTCATATTGCCCGGTCTTGCGAACAATTGTGGCTTTGCCGTTCGTATCAATGGACAAGTGGTCATCCAGGCCAAGAAATCCACCAGTGCGGCGATACTCGATCAATATCTTTGCAGACGTATTACCGTCGCAACCAACCAATCCCCCCACTAAAACCACAATGACAAAGAAAAGGATGATGTGTCGCATAGAGATTTTTCCTTTTAGAGTGAGTTGATTTTGACCAAATGGAGTTTTGTCCGTCGCCCCCAGAATACAAGAACACTCGCTGCTAATGCGAACGAATGCGCTAAACAACATGCGTCTTCCCTTTGTCATGTCATTAAAATCCATATCCAGATGTACTAGTCGCGAGTAGCACATCCTGCCCACAATAAATTTGCAACAGCATTAAATCCATCCCCGAATGATCACATCTTCATTAAAGAGAATATCACAAATACACAGAAATATCAATGTTCGTTCCTGGTCTCAGCGATCACTATCTTACAGGAAGTATGTTCTTTTTGCATAACATACCGCTTGTGTTACACTCATGGACTGGATTCGATATAGTGAATTAAAAGCCCTCCAAAGGCTAACCTTCGGAGGACTGGTTACATTGGGGTAATCTTATGGCAAATTGAACGTTCTCACCAAGAACACCGCCATCTGCGCTCGGGTGACCGAGTCTTCGGGGCAGTAGTTGCCACTGCCACAGCCGGTGGTGATGCTCTCGGCAGCCAGTTGCTTAATCCAGGCCGCGGCCCAGTATGTAGTTGGCACGTCATAGAACCCGGTGGTGGATCCTACAGTGGGAGGGATATAGGCGGCGCCATACCTTGCGCGCAGGAGGAAGACAGCCATCTGGCCACGGGTGA
>Ga0315275_10001538_pt1 | contig 20423 bp, 25 predicted proteins | sample YL17G03_0_MG_FD_205557 | JGI IMG/M metagenome (GOLD analysis project Ga0315275, IMG submission 205557) | Sediment microbial communities from Yellowstone Lake, YNP, Wyoming, USA - YL17G03_0 | ecosystem: Environmental > Aquatic > Freshwater > Lake > Sediment | place: USA: Wyoming | collected...
TTATTTTAACTGGAAGCCGATGACTTTTCCACCAATAACGAAAAACTCAACATCGGCCAATCTACGCTCGGCCATCAGAACAGGAGCCGCGAATTTCTCCATCTCGTCTTGTTTGGCTTTCTTGAAACTGGTGACAAACTTGTCTTCCAGACCGCTCTCGGCATCTGTGAATGGAACCGCAAGAGCAAGGTTTCCCTTCTCCACAACATCTGCCCGATTCTTGTCGCTATGAACAATCATCCCGCCTTCCAGCACATAGACCATCGCAGATTTGCCCACTCGGAAGTAGTACTTGCCTCCGCTGAGTTCATAGTCGGCATAGTGAGTGCTAACATTAACACGGGATGTTGCATCTTTGTTGGAATAGACAATACAAAATTCTCCCTTGACCAGTTGTAGATTAAGAGTATGAGCACCGAATTTAGCCTTTTGAGGGTTGGCGTTGAGATTCTCAACTTCCTGATCAAATGAAAGAACTGCAAAAGATGAGTTTGATCCCACTTGAACCAACGGGCCTCCAGAAAAGAAAAATGCCGTGGCATTGTTGGGAGTTAACTCAAGGACAGCATTCCCCGTCTGGTAGGTTTTTCCAGCCTCAAGTCGATTGGTTGCATTCCCACCCGCCTGAGTCACGAGAACACAATCTACACCACCATCCACGTAGAATACGCCATTCGTCAAATCTGCTCCAACCAAGGTTGAAGCAAATACCATCATTGCCATCAGTATTGCTTTCATCGTATAGGATAAATATCCACCTAAAATATCTTTACTCCTGTCTATTTCTGTGGTATTATACCGCCAATGAATGATAAAGTCAAGCCAAAATTATTTTTGCCCATTTTGATGGTATTTTTGAGATAATGATTAGTACTTATTAGTATGACAACAAATCTCAAATCTCATCACGGCGTCTATAAAATAGCCAATCTTCTAAATGGTAAATTCTACATAGGATCGACAACTACCCCATTTTCGGTTAGATTCAGACATCACGAACTAAATCTTCGAAAAAACAAGCACGGGAATCCACATCTCCAGCATTCGTGGAATAAATATGGAGCGGCAAATTTCCAGTTTTCCGTAGTAGAAATATGTGATAAGACAAAATGTTTTGAACGAGAACAACATTACATCGATACACTTCATCCGGCTTACAATATTCTTCCTAAAGCCGGAATCGTGACAGGTTATAAACATACCGCCGAAACAAAAGCTAAAATCTCAAGAGCGTTTACAGGAAAAAATCACCCCGCGTACTCTGGAGAATACATGTTTTATCACCCCGTACATGGCATGTTCATTGGTGGTATGATGGAATTCAATAAAAGGTTTGGGCTTCGTAGAAACATTGGAAGTAAGCTCAAAACAAGGTTACTGGATAAATCCCACGGATGGATTTATATTGGAAAATCTACTGATACCCCACCAGAACATATCGATGAATTCTATCACTCTCGTTGTTTCAACGATAGTCCAATTCATCATTTCATTCATACCGATGGAACTACGTTTAGCGGAAGAATGACGGAGTTTTACCACAAATATAAGTTGGATACCTCAACCATATCGAAACTGATAAGAGGAAAACGAAAATACGCTTTCGGATGGCGTATAAAAACTTGACTATGAACCGAAGATAAGTTATAATACTTGTATGAATGATGCGCCAAAAAAGAAAAAAGTAGTGTCGTACAGTCAATTTTCCAAATGGTATTCTTGTCCAAATTCGTTTTATCTCGATTATGTCAAGAAACTCAAGATGTTTGAGGAAAACCTGATCATGTCGTTCGGAACGGCAATTCACGAAACAATACAGACATACTTGAAAGCACTCTACAAAAAGACCGAAGAGAAAGCCGACAAAATGGATATGATGAAGTTTTTCATCTGGGCCTTCAAGAAGGAAATCACCCGAAAGAAAATCCCACATACTCCAGAGCAACTAGCCGAGTTTATTGAAGATGGACGGAAGATACTGGAAGCATTCCGCCAGATCGATAACCGCCTGAAACATTTCCCCACAGACAAATACGAACTTCTGGACATCGAGCACGAACTCAAAATTGATATCAAGAACAACGTCGGTGTAGTAGCATATCTCGATCTGGTTCTCAAAGAGAGAATGACTGGCAAAATCAAAATCATTGACATCAAGACGGCAACTCAAGGTTGGAATAACTACCAGAAAGAAGACTTCACAAAGACAAGCCAGCTTGTCCTTTACAAAGCTCTTTATAGCAAGAAGTATAATATCCCACTCCACATGATTGATGTAGAGTTTTTTATCGTCAAGCGGAAACTTTACGAGAACTCCACCTTCCCTCAGAGCCACATCCAAATCTTCAAACCGAAGTCTCACCAAGCCGACGTTCTCCAAGTCATCAACGAGTTCTCTCGGTTTGTAGATGAATGCTTCGACCTCGATGGCGATTACAAACAAGATATGAGCCATCTCAAAATCCCCGGGAAATGGAGCAAAAACTGTAAGTATTGCACCCACAAAGGCAAGAATTGCGATGCGGTTCCTGATCTCTTGCCGTAAATTGCAATATAATTAGTCGTTTTTTGGATAGGCATATATGTATGCTTGAAAGTGTATATGCATATCACAGGAAAATGACTATGAAGAAAGTTGCAACTACAGTAAAGATTGTCTCCCCTATCTACGACGAATTCAAGGTACTCGGAATCCGAGGACGATTAACCCTACAAACGTTGGTTGAGAAATGTGTTTATCGATACGTGACGGAAGAAACCTTCCGCAGTGAAATCAATAACATGATTCTGCCGGCATTCGCGGATAGCGGTTCAGTTACTCCTGCGGCCTAAACCAAGATTACATTATTCTTATGCCAAAACCAAGAATGTGTTTACTCTCTGACGATCTCCGAATGAACTCGGGCATCGCTACAATGTCACGGCAGTTGGTTCTCGATACCGTTCACATGTTTGATTGGGTACAAATCGCTGGTGCTATCACTCACCCAGACAAAGGAAAAGTCTTTGATCTTTCACAGGCGACCAATCAAATGAAAGGAATCAAGGATGCCTACGTGAAACTTTATCCAACCGATGGATACGGCAATGAGCAGATGCTTTTCCAGATCATCGCTCAAGAAAAGATTGATGCCATTTTACACTTCACCGATCCACGTTTTTGGTCGTGGTTATATTCAATAGAGAACCAGATCAGGGCCAGAATACCATTGACTTATCTCAATATTTGGGATGACATTCCATATCCAATGTACAATCGGGCATTCTATGAGAGTTGCGATGCTTTATTTAGCATCAGCAAGCAAACCATGAACATCAATCGGCATGTGCTTGGGCCAGAAAATACGTACTTCCTGACCGATGATATGGGCAACGACCCAAAGGCATATGCCCACGGAAAAACATTACTTCATCTTGTTCCACATGGCATTGATTCAGATGTTTTCAAGCCTCTCCCCAAAGACGACGCGAAGCTGGTTGAGATGCGTAAACGAGTTTTCCAAGGGCGGGATTACAAATTTGTTATCTTCTACAACTCCCGAAACGTTCAACGTAAACGCACAAGCAACATCATCCTTGCCTTCCGTGCCCTTTGTGATAATCTCCCAGCCGACGAAGCCAGCAAATGCGTGTTGATTCTTCATACCGAAGTTATGTGTGATGCGGGTACAAACCTTCTCGCAATCAAAGAAGCATTCTGTCCCGACAACAACATCATCTTCTCGCCGGGCAAACTGTCACCCGAGGATATGTGTCTGATGTACAATCTTGCCGACATAACCATCAACGCATCCTCGAACGAAGGATTCGGACTATCGGTTGCTGAAAGCATTATGTGTGGAACACCCGTATCTGTTGCCGTCACCGGAGGATTGCAAGACCAGATCGGGCAAACCGAAGAGGATGGAAAACCAGTTGAATTCAAGTTAGACTTCGGAAGCAACAACATCGGACGTTACAAAACTCACGGACCTTGGGCATATCCGGTCTGGCCAGTAACTCGTATGGTTCAGGGATCTATTCCCACACCATACATTTTCGATGACCTTACCAAGTGGGAGGACTTTGCCGACAGCTACATGTACTGGTATCTCATGGGCGATGAAAAACGAGCCCGCTGTGGTCAGATCGGACGTGAATGGTGTCTCGGGGAAGGTGGGTTGAACTCTAAAAATATGGGCCAGCAGTTCATCAATGGAATGGAGTTCCTCTTCAAAAACTGGACTCCGCCCAAGAAATTCGGGTTCTATACCAAAGATAACTATATCGGCAACCAGATGCCTCATAAGTGTTTGGGCTTCCCAATGCCTATTATCGACAAGGAAGAAATCCAGAAAAAGATCGAGTCACTAAAATTATGAGTGATATTGAAAAAGTTATTTCTTACTGGAATAAACGGCCCTGCAACATTTTTCATTCCCAAAAAGAAATTGGAACCCGCGAGTATTTCGACGAAATCGAAGCGAGAAAGTACTTTGTCGAACCACACATTCCAAAATTTGCTGGGTTTGAAAAATGGAAAGGAAAACGAGTGCTGGAGGTAGGATGTGGAATTGGAACTGATACCATAAACTTTGCCAGAAATGGTGCTTCAATCACCGCAGTTGATATCTCAGAGAAATCCCTTGAAATTGCGAAAACGAGAGCCGAAGTATTTGGCGTATCAAACAAGATTACGTTCTACCGCTGTAATGCGGAAAAGCTTTGGCCGACGGTACCAAGGGAAGGATATGATCTGGTGTATTCATTTGGTGTAATTCACCATACACCAAACCCTCGGAAAGTCATTGAAGAAGTTCTTCAATATTACACGCACCGAGAAACAATCCTGAAAGTAATGGTCTATCATAAACATTCTCTAAAGGCGTTGAATATGTTTATGGGATTTGACAATACAACAGAAGCTCAAGAAGGATGTCCAGTCGCCTACACGTACACTCGACGTTCTCTCAAACACTTCCTCAAGGGCTTTGACATTCAGCAAATGGATGTAGAGCATATTTTCCCTTACGTCTTGTCGGAATACATCAATTACAGTTATGTTAAAAAGTGGCCATATCAAATAATGCCTCCATCTTGGTTCCAATGGTTGGAGCATCGAGTTGGATGGCATCTTTGCATCACTGCGAAGAAAAAAGATCAGTTATGAACGAAGTCAATTACACCATAGCCACTGAGCGAGGTGGCTCTCAAACACTTACGTTTTGCTACCCATCGGAAAGGCCAGTTGCTCAATCCTATGGGATTTTCATTTCACTTCCAGAAAACAAATCTGTAGCCACTTTGATCTTTCCCGGGAATACCATCGTAATTCAACTCAATAAAAACTTGAATTGGGTCCAGAGAATATGCTATAATGCCCTCGGTTTTAAGTACAAAACTCTATGAAAATTTACGTCAAAAAAATCGAGGGGGTTACTCTTCCTGAAAAAGGTTCCGAACTTGCCGCTGGATACGACATTGTTGCGACCAGTGATCCAAAGATTGTGGGAGAACAGATAGAAGCGTTGGCTTGGGCTCGAATCGATTACATCGAATACGAAACGAATTTATTCATTGCTCCCTCCACAGTCACATTTCACACCCTCATCTATCCACGATCGAGTGTTTCGCGGTATAACCTTGTCCTTGCAAACAGCATTGGACTTATTGATAATGATTATCGAGGCATGGTAATCTGTCGATTCAAATACATTTGGCAACCACAGGATTATACCGGTCAACAAACTGAATATAAAACGTGTCAATTGTTTGGAACCCCCAACATGGAAAAAATATACAAACGAGGGGACAAAATCGCACAACTTGTTATTGCTCCAACCGTACAAGTAGATTGGGAGTTTGTCGATGATTTGACACAGACAACAAGGGGTGAGGGTGGATTTGGATCGACCGATTCGTCACAGCATACTACCATTCAACCGAAGAAAGAAACAATACGGATTGGTGGAGGAGCAACCATAACCGAACGCTATTTGGAAACGGGAGGTATCCCCGTCAAAGAACGCTACATAGACGAAATCAGAAAGCGGAGTGAATAAACATGAAGCATACTTGGAGAACTGCGATGGAGTTGATCTATAATAATACAGATGATATTATCATATGGAGAACTACTCATCGCCCCTACATACTCAACGGAGAACCGTACGGTATGCAAATAGAAGTTGCACATAACGTTACCAAAGACGCTTGGGTCAAAATTACTCCGGGGTCAGGGTCTAGGATGAATATTATCACAGAAATAGAAGCGAGAGTGTTGATGGAAAGAGGTACCAAGCTACGAGCCGAACATAATAAAATAGAACGTGTTTGGTATGATCTGGATGATGGTAATAAAAAATACGTTTGGAAAAACTATGAAAAAGGAAATAGTTGCTGCTGAAACAAAGTATTTCTGTGATGTTCATCCAGATCGGGAATGCTTCTCCCAAGTGGAGAGTGTCAGTTGGTATGGGAGTACCAAGTTTGACATGATGCAGATGGAACTTCATCTGTGTGATGATTGTATGGTGGAATTCTATACGTACATGGAACAAAAATACAGAGTAAAACCAAAAGATGTGATATTATGAGTAAACCTATTTGCATTCTCCAGAGTCCTATTTGGACACGATCAGGATATGGTGACTGGGCAACGACCATCGCCAAGAGTCTTCTTCGTTACGACAAGTTTGACTTGATGCTTGCTCCAACAGTTTGGGGAGCGTGCAGCAAGAAAAATCTGGATGAAGAAATCAATGACCCCGAAGGAAAGGTGCTTCTCACCAAAGTTATTCGTGGACCGCTTCCTCGCCAACCGGAGGTGTTTATACAAGTCACAATTCCGAATGAGTTTGCAACACCCGCAAAGTTCAACATTGGAATGACAGCGGGCATCGAAACAACTGTCCCACGTCCTGAATGGATCGAGGGATTGAACCGAATGAACTACAACATCGTGACTTCGGTTCATGCCCGTGACGTATTAGCACAGGCAACCTACTCCAAAAAGAACCCAGACAACAGCGTAGTACCTCTCCGAGTGGAGAAACCTATGGACGTTTTGTTCTGGGGAGCCAACACGAAAATCTTCAAGAAGACAAGTGAAAGAACCTCCACGATTGATGCAACTTTCCAAGACATCAAAGACCAGTTTGGGTTCTTGTTCGTTGGTCAGTGGACGGGAGGCAATATGAATGCCGACCGTAAGGCCATCGGGTTCCTGATCAAAACTTTCTTGGAAACGTTCCGCGACGTGAAAGACCCGCCTTGTCTCATTCTCAAAACAAGCGGAGCCCAACTCAGTGTTATGGATCGATACGAATGCATAGGCAAAATCAAGGAAGTCACCGAGATTGTCAGGGGACAACATCCTGCTTCTGCCTTTCCGAACGTCTATCTTCTTCACGGAGAACTAACCGATATGGAAATGAACGCATTGTACAATCACGAAAAGGTGAAAGTACATGTGAGCTTCACACATGGAGAAGGATTCGGGCATCCGTTGCTTCTATCCACGTTGAGTGGCAAACCTTTGCTAACTCCTCATTGGAGCGGGCACTTGGACTTCTTGAATCCGTCCTTTACCAAGTTCTTCGAGGGAAAATTGGTGCCCATCCCGGGAGAGGCTGTCAACGACTGGTTTGTCAAAGATGCTCAGTGGTATGAAGTGGATTATGAAGCCGCTGGAAGAAAGATGAAGGATTACTTCAACAACTATACCGACAAATTGCCAGATGCCGAGAAGCTACGAGCCGAAAATGAGAAGAAGTTCTCGTTGGAAGCTATGGACAAAGTGTTCCACTCTATTCTTGACAAGTGCGTTCCGAAGTTTTCAACCGAGCAAACCATCAATCTGCCAAAGTTGAAAAAACTCAATCTTCCTCGTTTGGCAGTTAAAAAACAAGAAAATTAAGTTTTTTGAGTTTTGGAATTATATTTATGGATATGGAATACTACATATACCATTTAATAGATCCTAAAACACATCTACCATTTTACGTTGGTAGAGGTAAAAATAACAGGATGTATGACCATGAATGTTTAGCAATAAATGGGCATATTCCAAACAACAACTTACATTTATATCATAAAATACGTAAAATAATGCGAGAATCAGGAAGCATTCAATACCTTAAAATTGCGGAACATCTGCCTTTCGCTGTTGCTAACCAAAAAGAAATAGAAGAAATCTCCAAATGGAAAAGAAAAAGAGATGGAGGAATTTTATGTAATTTAACACTGGGAGGAGAAGGATGGAACGGAAATCACACGCCATTAAGTAAAATAAAAATGTCAAGATTAGCCAAATCTCCTCAAAGATTAAGTACCGCAACCAACAACGTTCAAAAGGCAATTCAAAAAAATACAGGATGGAGAAAATTGGAAAGATTTCATTCAAAAATTATTCAAGATTACGAATCCAAATGTCTAACGGAAGTACAAAAAAAGTATGGAGTATGTTTTCAAACATTACAAAAATATCTTAAAGAAAAAGGAATATTCGTTGCAAACAAAAATAGAAAAGATACCGAAGAAGTTAGAAAGAAAAAATCTATAGCAAATCGGGGGAAAGCATCTCGGCCAGTAAATCAATATTCTTTGGATGGGAGTTTCTTAAAGGCATGGTCAAATATGTCATCTGCATGTGAATTTTTGGGAAAACCCAATCGACAAGGTGACATTTGTACCTGCTGTTTGGGAAAACAAAAAACGGCGTTCGGATATAAATGGAAATATAAGTAATAAGTTATGAAAATCAGTTACTTGGTCACGTGCAGCACCGAAACAAAAACACTCAAAAACCTGTTTGAAAAACTCATTCTGGTTCTTCCCAACTCGGAAGATGAAGCCGTTGTTCTTATTGATTCGGATTCTGTCATTCCCGAAACCAAAGAAATCTGCAATCGTTTCCTTTCGGGTTCTCTAGGTCAAATTCGTTTACTTGACCATTCATTATCGCGCAATTACGGTGCTCATAAAAATTGGGGAGCAGAGCAGTGTAACGGAAATTGGATTTTCCAGATTGATGGGGATGAGGTTCCATCTGAGTTTACCCTCGGTGATAACCTTCATGAAATCATAAAATCAAACCCAGATATGGATTTGATTTATGTCCCAAGAATCAATGATTTCAGGGGAGTGCAAGATATTCATGCCAAACAGTGGGGATGGCATCTGACCATTTCACCGATTTATAAACGATATCGTGTCAATTGGCCCGATTATCAGCCGCGAGTTTTTTTACGTGACCCATCTCGCATAAAATGGGATCGACGGCTTCATGAAAAGATTGAAGGATTCACCAATTATGCCACCTTACCTGCCGACGAGGAATTTGCTCTCTATCATGACAAAACCATTGAAAAACAAGTCGAAACCAATGTAAGATACAATCAGTGGTTCACCGAAGAGGAAAACCGAGGACATGATGTCTTTTCCCAGAAGAAACTATGAATAAACTAGTAGATGATTACGATTGGCCGAACTACACCGACATTTACGCTCGTCAAACCGCCGATATGCAAGCCGAGAAAACTGATTTCTTGGTTAAGAACTCGTATGTAGAAAATGACAAAGATGTCATCGTGTGGAAGGACAACCTCCACCAAAACTGGAAAGAACTCTACACTCAAGCTACGCAGAGGAAAGTCGTTAGTGTCTTTGAGTGTGGGTGTGGTCCGGGGTACCACCTTTACAACATTCGCAAACTTATGCCGTGGATGGAAGTGTACGGGGCAGAACTTCTTCAAAGTCAACTCGACTTCGGCAGAAATACAATGGGAATTCCAGAGGACTTGTACGAAACCATTGAAATAGTGGACTTCTCGGTTCCCTGTGCATCGTGCTTGTTCAACTTCAAATATGAGTTTGTCTTTACACAGGCGGTAACCATGCACCTGAATCATGACAAGGCCATCGAGTTCATTCGTAATATGGCAAATATCAGTTCCAAATACATCTTCTTGATGGAAAACTGGAACAACCACGATTATCCAACTTTACTGAAAGAATCGGGTATCCTAAACGTCTTCTCTTATGAAATGATAAAGGGAGAGTTCCAGACCTACCTATTACTCACCAAATAAAACCTATGGGATACACACGAAAAGGAATCATCTTGGCGGGAGGATACGGAAGCCGTCTCTTCCCACTCACTAAAGCCGTCAACAAACAGTTATTGCCTGTCTTTGACAAACCCATGATTTACTACCCGCTGACTACACTGGTCTCGTGTGGCATTCAAGACATATGCATTATATCGAGCTACGAATATCTTCCTCTCTATAGGGAGTTATTTGATGATGGAAGTCAGTGGGGGTTGACCATCACCTATCGTTTACAACCAGACCCAAAAGGCTTGCCACAAGCATTTACCATTGCCGAGGATCATTTGGGTGATGCCAACATATTGATCCTTGGGGATAATATCTTTCACGGGTTCAACTTCTTCCCGGAAACTCTACCCAAACATGATGGTGGAGGTGAAATATGGGCTTACGAAGTAGAAGACCCTCGGCGTTACGGAGTAGTTGTGTTTGGTGCCGATGGGAATCTCATTTCGTTGGAGGAGAAACCCACTCACCCAGCAAGCAACTACGCCGTCCCAGGCATCTATATGTTTGACAACAGAGTTGCTGAATACGCCAAGCAACTCGTTCCCTCGGCAAGAGGAGAGTTGGAAATTGTTGACCTTATCAAAAAGTATGCAGAAACCAGTAGGATTCACGTTCAAAAAATGCCTCGTGGTTCGGCTTGGTTAGATGCGGGGACTCCAGAGAGTTTGTCTCAAGCATCACTTTATGTTCAAACCATTCAAAGCAGACAAGGCATCATGATTGGATGTGTTGAAGAAGAATGTCTCAGGCAAAAGTTCATAACGGAGCCCGATATAGTGAAACTTCTTGCTACCTATCCAAAGTGTGCCTATCGGGATTACTTGGAGAAGATTCTATGATTCACATCTACGGAGCAACAGGCTATGTAGGACGAGAGTTTTGCGTTTATTTGGATGCTTACAACCGAGAGTATCGGGTGATTAGGGCCAGAGACCAGACTCGGGATACCCTCAACCAGATCTTCAAACATCAAAAACCAGAACTTGTTCTCAACTGTGCTGGCTACACGGGGCATCCTAACGTAGATGCCTGTGAAGACCACAGAATGGAATGTGCTTCGGGAAACATTACATTCCCCCACAGGTTAGCCGAAGTGTGCTACTCACACGACGTTCCGATGGGCCATATTTCATCGGGATGCATCTATACGGGTAAGCGTCCTGATGGGAAGGGGTTCACAGAAGAGGACAAGCCCAACTTCACCTTTGAGCAGAAGAATTGTAGTTTCTACAGCGGGACGAAAGCTATGGCCGAAAAGTATCTATTCGATTTCCCCGAAGTCTGGCAATGGAGACTGCGTATTCCCTTCAACAATGATATGGAATGCCCAAGGAACTACCTCTACAAACTCCTCAACTACAAACGACTCCTGAATGCAGAAAACTCTCTTTCGCAAATCAATCAGTTTGTGGTAGCGTGCATGATTTGTGTGAAAAAACGATTTCCATTCGGTATCTACAACATAACCAACCCCGGATCAGTTACGACAAAACGGATTACCGAATTGTTCAACAAATATATGGTTCCGCCCCGCGATTTTCAGTTTTTTGAGAGTGACGAAGCGTTCAATGCAACTGTCAAAGCCCCAAGATCGAACTGCGTTCTTGACTCTTCTAAAATCATCAACCTCGGGGTACCTTTGCCTCCATTGGAGGAAGAACTGGATAAGGCCATCCGAATAGGACTACACTATGACCCTCAATAATATCTCTGTCATTGGAATAGGAAAACTTGGGCTCTGCTTCGCTCTCAACCTTGAAAAATGTGGATACAACGTCGTGGGCGTTGATATTGACCCCTCCTATGCTGCCTCGATCAACAACAAAACCTTTACGTCACCCGAGCCGAACGTGAATGAATATCTGCGAGCGTCGTCCAACTTTACCACCACGACCATCCTCGAAAGAGCATTGGATAATGACATTCTATTTATCGTTCTACAAACACCGTCTTCTTCTATCGGAACCTATGACCAGAACTACATCGACCGCGTGACCGATGAAATCGTTTCCTTTGGTAAACCCAAAACACACAAGTACCTTGTCATTTCCTCTACCACAACTCCGAAATATTGTGAAGCCCTGAACTCGAAGATGATTCCCTTTAACTATGAAGTCATCTACAATCCAGAATTCATTGCCCAAGGATCGATCATTCATGACCAACAAGAACCTGATATTGTTCTCATTGGAGAATCGAATATTGCTGGCGGTAATATTGTAAAGAACATCTACCAGAAACTCTGTGTCAATAATCCTCCCATGTGCCACATGAGTCTCACTGAGGCCGAGATTACCAAGATTGCTCTCAACTGCTTCGTGACCACCAAAATCGCCTACGCCAATACAGTAGGAGATCTGGCAATCAGAATGGGGTGCAACCCCGATGTTATCCTCAAAACCATTGGAACAGATACACGAGTTGGATCAAAGTGCTTGAAATATGGATTTGGTTACGGCGGGCCATGCTTCCCCCGAGACAATCGGGCATTCGGTGTTGTCTGTGAAATGAATGGTGTTAACCCCCATATCAGCTACGCGACAGACAAAAGTAATCAATCCCACCTTATTCAACAACTAATGAACTTTTCCCGTAAGCCATATGATACCAACAAAATGGTGACTATTCGGGGAGTATCTTACAAAGAAGGAAGCGTCATACTGGAAGAATCACAAAAGTTGAAGTTTGCCATTGGGCTTGTTGATATGGGATATTCAGTTATGATCGAAGACCGGGCCGAAGTCATTCGTGAGCTTCGCCAAAAGTACGGGAACAAGTTTACCTACACCATCATCTAATGAAACGAAAATTTTTACACTTTTCCACTTTTCCACTGTATTTGTTTGTTTTCCAGTAATTTTAGACTATTGATATGAAATCTGTTTTTCTAACTGAAATGGGGTTCCAAGGTCAAGTCCCTCCCGACCATCCCAACCTCAGAACCGAATTTTGCTGGATGCTTGCATTAGAGGCAGACCACTTTAACATTTATCATTATGAAATGGTAAAAGGATATGATGTTGTATTTGTCATTTTTCCAAAGGCAATGGTTAAACTAAACGCTTTTGGGGTCGAATTAGGAGACATTACTACTATTACTAAGCCCGCATTCCCCGAAGATAAAGTTGATTACCCAGATAATAAGTTACACGCAACCCCACTACCTAATGAATTACATTCATCTATTACTAATGATTCATATGAATTAAAAGATATATACAAGAAACAATTGAGCCTATACAAATTTCCTATAATAGAAACTTTACGTCTTCACAATAAAAAGGTATGTTTTGTTCAGGAAGGTGATCATTATTTGTTCAATGACTATGACATGGAGACTCAGTTTCATTTCTACAACCAACTTGCCGACTGTGATGTTCTCTTCGCTCACAATCAAACCGATGCCATTTTTTACAAGGGGTTGTTTCAAGGGAAACGGGTAGATGTCATTCCGACTCTCATGTATCCTCCTCCCTTGTCCGAACCAGCGGAGAAACAGAACAAAGTAATCATAAGTGGAAACTTCTGTCGGTGGTATGGTGGATTCCAAAGCTATATGGTAGCCCAGACATTTGATTGCCCAATCTATGTTCCATCATCTCATTGTAAACGGAGAGGAGAAGAACAAGTCCCTAATCTAACTCATTTGCCATGGACTAACTGGACCGATTGGATGCAATGCTTATCCAACTTCAAGTATGCTGTAAACCTCATGCCAACAGTAGCAGCGGGCACATTCAGTTTGAACTGTGCCTATTGGGGCATTCCGTGTATCGGTAATGTTGAAGTAGATACGCAAAAGGATCTATTCCCGCACTTGTCTGTTCACATCCACAATGTTCAAGGAGCTATGAATAGGGCCGAAATCCTGAAAAGTGAGAAAATGTATAGCCATATGGGCAGAATGGCAAACGAACTTATGAGAAACTCTTGGCATTTCGATCGAGACAAGTGGCTCGATCATATGGAAAGAACTGTCAATGGATAATCGTTTCATCATCGTCATAGGCAGTCGTAACAACTCCCAATGGGTAGAGAGTAATCTTGGTTCTGTACTCAGTCAAGATTACACCAACTATAGGGTTCTCTATTTTGATGATGCATCTGAAGATGATACCGCCGAAAAGGCCAGAGCAATAGTGAAAGGCGATAAGCGGTTTGAGATTTATGATCTTTACAAGAAGCGCAAATACAAGACGTGGTATTTTGCTCACATAGACCCCGAGAACGACAATGACATTCTGGTGTTCTTGGACGGCGATGACATGTTTGCTAGCGAGAATGTATTGTCATACCTCAACTCGGTCTATAACCAAACAGGTTGTTGGATGACCTACGGAGGGATGCGAGTGTGGAATGGAGGAGAAGACATTGCCGAACCCTTTCCACAGAACTCTATCATTCCAGATCAAGTCAAAGCCACGAAAGCATATCGCAAAGATACGTGGAGAAGTTCCCACCTTAAATCTATGCGGGGGTTCCTCTGGAAGGCATTTGACAAAAAAGACCTTTGCCCTGACGGAAAATATATGGTAGGGCCAGATGATCTGGCCATTATGTTTGCTATGCTTGAAATGTGTCCTCCTGAAAAAGTGTATCGGGTGACCGACCCCCTCTATATCTATAATCACAGTGAAGCCAATCAACATAGCCGAGCTTATACCGACCACAAAGAGAGCAAGATTGACTATGAGAGCATTGTAAGGAGCAGAAAGCCCTATGATACGATTTCGTTCGTTGCGCCAACACTCGCTGGAGGGCTGGGAAACCAAATGTTTGAGATTGCGGCTGCGGCTTCACTGGCGAAAGACAATGGCGCAGTGCTCCTCATCAACAACGAGGAACACGTCCTCCCTAATCAGGGGAGGAATGTCAACAACTATCTCGACAACATCTTCTCTCGGATAATGATGGAGAAGAACCTTCCGATTCAAAATGTTTTTAGACAACGCAACTGTACGTACGAACCTATTCCATATCAACCAAATCTCAAACTCATGGGGCACTTTCAATCATGGAAGTATTTCGATCACAATCGAGAATACATTCAGAGGTTGTTTGGTCTCGACAAGCATGATAGTAGAGCGTTTGGCGATGTAGCCGTCCATGTCAGGCGAGGAGACTACTACAAGTTTCCAGATCATCATCCACAACTACCACCCAAGTATTTCATCGATGCTGTGAAGCTGGCAAAAGCCAAACAGGTTGATGTATTCACTGATGACCCCAATTGGTGCAAAGAAAACCTCGATTTCGGAGTTCCTACTTTCTACGATTGTCCGTCTCCACCCAACGATTGGGTTGAGCTTTACCGAATGATGTGTTACCAAAACCTCATCATTTCCAACAGTAGTTTTGGGTGGTGGGGAGCCTATCTAAGCCGACACCCCGATGTCAAAATTTATGTTCCATCCGTATGGTTTGGTCGAGCCATGATAGCCGAAGGATTCAATATAGACGATCTGGTATTACCAGAATGGATAAAGATGCAAGTATGATCTATGCCATGGGAAACAGCCACGCCAATTTCTTCTCAAACTCTCACCCCGGCGTAATCGGATGGGGAGACCATACGAGATACCCCGAGCTTGGATGGAAAGGTACAAGGAACGAATACTTCATGTCTTATTCGGCGAACTTTCACAACCCCGAGTACCGACATGTATTAGCACACAAATTTGTTGAACGGCACTTTCCTTACATCATCAACGCCATCAATCAAGTACCCATGACCAAGAAAGACTACATCATGTTCATTGTCGGGGAGATTGATTGTCGTTGGCATTTCCCCAAAAAAATCAAAACACAAAATTGCACAGTTGATGGTGTATTGACAGAAGAAATGGAATATTTCTTTCCGGCATTCCTATACCTGAAAGAAAATGGATATAACATCGTAGGATGGGGCGGTCACCCCTCTACTACAAAAGGACATAACAACGACCCCGACAATCCTATTTATGGAGATTGTTTGTTAAGAAACGAAATCAGCTTGAAATGGAACGATTTATTGAAAGATAGATGCCAACAAAACGATATCAAGTTCATATCCATTATCCGAAATCTGATCAACCCCGGCGGATTTACCAAGATGGAATACTTTTGGGATGATTATCATCTAAAGCCAAGCGTTCTTCCAATAGTCATAGAAAAATGCAAAGCAGAAGGCATTATATGCTGAAACCGTTACCAGAACTCATTACCGAATACAAACTTGTTCTGCGAGGTGTAATCCATATTGGAGGGCATCGAGGGCAAGAGTATCCTTACTATAAATCGGCGGGATTGAAAAATATCATCTTTGTAGAGCCGCACCCTCATAACTTTCAATACCTGAAAGAAAACGTGGGGGCGGAATGTGTTCTCTTTGAAATAGCTCTTGGTAATACTAAAGGAACCATCGAGATGTTTGTAGAAGAAGCAAACCAAGGTCAATCATCATCGATACTCGAACCAAGAGTTCATCTACTTCAGTATCCACAGATTGAGTTTCTCTATAAAATAGATGTTCCCATTACCAAACTCGACTTGCTTCCTTTTAGCCGGCCCGACTTCAACTTCATCAACATTGACGTTCAAGGATATGAGTTGGAAGTATTCAGGGGAAGTACTGAAACTTTGAAAAGTATTGATTACATTTATGCTGAAGTCAATCGCGACGAACTCTACAAGGATTGTGCCAGAGTGGAGGATGTGAGCAAATTCCTCGGCGAGTTTGGGTTTGAGATGGTAAATGTGTGGTGGTTAGGAGGGTCGTGGGGCGATGCTTTGTATGTCCGATAAACCAATGCTCAATATGATAGGAGGAGGGTTTCAACATGCTTTCTCCTCCTGTGGATGGAATCATCCCAAGGAAATTGTATGGGATAAGACTACTCATAACAGTTCCATATCCGTTCATATCGACGCGGCTGTCTTTGACATCCTTCCTAATAAATCCAAACTGAACATTGCGTTCTTCTGTGAATCGCCTTACTTCATGCGTCCGTATGCCGCGAGATTTGACAACCCCACCGTCAAAGCGTGGGCTCTAGAGAACTACAAGTGGATTTTCACCAGCGACAAAGGAGTACTGAAAAAGCATCCTGAATTCAAATACATCATTCCTCATGCTCATCCGTGGATTCAGGATCGAGCCATCTTCCCCAAGACAAAGTTGGCATCCATCATCGCATCAGCAAAGCGGGAATCACCGGGTCATCAGCTACGACATATCGTTGTGAAGAACTATGGCGATTCTATAGATGCTTTCGGTGGAGGATATAAACCCATAAAGCTCAAAGGAGAAGGTTTGAATGATTACATGTTTTCTTTTGCCATCGAAAACGTAGAGATTGAGGGCTATTTCACCGAAAAAATAACTGATTGTTTCGCCTGCGGAACTATACCTATATACTGGGGAGACCCTACCATCTCCGACCACTTTGTCGAAGAAGGTATCGTTCGGTTGAACGATGGGTTTGATGGAAGTTGTCTTACCCAAGAGTTTTACGAGTCCAAAATGAGTTACATCAAAGAAAACTTCGAACGAGTCGTCAATTTTCCAATACCGGAGGATTATATTTACCTCAACTACCTGAAATAACCTATGAGCGAATACACATTAGTTTCATCTTTGCACAACCAAGGAACTTACTATTATCCAGATAATATCAAAGCAATAATAGACCTTCCGAGATTTTACTGGTCCCAATGTAGATTTGATAACAATAACCGAGGAGATTGGGAAAGTGGTACCTTAGCAAATGGAGGCATCAACTTTCTCTATGGACTTTACGATTTGATTGTAGAAAACTTTGGCGAGAATTGTAAAGATTTTGTCGTTGCTGAAATCGGATGTTATGCGGGGGTATCTACTTCATTGTTTGCCGCTACCTGTAAATTCGTGTACGCCATCGATCCATGGGGGAGTGTAACACCTGATGGCATAGAATCGGAGAGGCGATTTGATGAAGTGCTGAAAACCAGATCGAATATCAAAAAAATGAAAATGTACAGTGTAGAGGCCAGTCCTCTCTTTGAACCCGAATCACTGGATGCCGTGTACATCGATGGAGATCATTCTTACAAAGCCGTGCTGGAAGATATAGACGCTTGGTACCCAAAAATCAAGAGGGGAGGAATTCTATGTGGGCACGATTTTACATGTGTCGATGTATCAAAGGCTTTACAAGAACGATTTCCAGAAAAATTTCCACCCAAACATTATTGCGATGTTAGTTGGGCGTTCAAAAAAGACTAACCTATGAGCGAATACACATTAGTTTCATCTTTGCACAACCAAGGAACTTACTACTTCGTCAAGCCCGAAATAGCGGGCGTTGGATTGATGGGCTATTTCATGCAAGTGGTGAGGGCCATATTCAAGTTCCCAGATCAAAAGTACTACATCTACATTGGGCCTCCCACGGGTGGAGAAAATGTATGGGATTTCTACTTCAAGCAACCAAATCCCGAAATCAACCCGAATAAAGATCAAAAGATTGCCGACGTGGGAATCATCTTCGATGAGGAAAGTGAATTCGTGGAGATTTACCCGTGCATGAAGAAGTTAACACCCGACCAGATCAAAGACCGCTGGAGAAAATTCAACGGCATCACGAAGAAGTACTTCGTGTTGCACGAGCCCCTCCAAGCGAAAATCAATGAGTTCAAAGCCAATCATTTTACTGGCAAGAAAGTCATGGGGCTTCATTACCGTGGAGCCGATGCGTTTACGAGAGTAAGCGGCGATGCTCCTCCTCATGTGACCACGCTCTTTGAGAGAATAGACAAAGAACTTGAGGGGTTTGATGCTATCTTTGTCTGTACCGACGACACCGAAACGTTTGGGTTACTCACGTCCCGTTATGGATCGAAAGTCATTCACTACGAAATAACAACCCGAAGTACTGTCGATCATGGCAACTATCCTATGTCTCGTGATGCCTTATCCAGTTGGACTCGAAACAACAAGGGATACAAGATTGGAGAAGATCTGGTCATGGAAACACATTTGCTTGCCTCTACAGATTTGTTACTATGCGGATGTTTTGGAAACGTCAATGCGTTTGTAAGAGCATTAAATCCAGAACTGCCCGCCAAGATTATGTTCGTTCCAACAATACTATGAGCAATGTAGTGTTCATTCATGCCGCCAATATGGCAATAGATAAGCGGGGACGACCCAGCCTTGGGCGGTGTCAGCAAATCATCGATCGAATGATTGTGTTCATCATGGACGCAAGAATCTACGAAGATGTGTCGGCAATCTACTTGAACTATACAGGTGAAAAAGAACTCAAGTTTGACGTGCCGAAGGCGGTTTTGAAGCACCATGAAGGAGACGTTCACCAGTGGGAGTTTCCAACTCTTCAACAAATGAGAGCCCATTGCAGGGCCAATCCAGAAGACAACGTGCTTTACCTTCACACACAAGGAGTCAGCGAGGGATTTCACCATATTGAAGGAGAGTTCATCCACAACCTTATTGAGCAAAGGCGCGATTATCACTTCTATTGGAACATCACCAAGTACAAAGAAGTATTGGAGCATCTCAAAACGTATGATACTTGCGGAGCTATGCTCGTTGCTCTGAACGCCGATGTAGAGAGAGGCGCGGATGGTCGCCCACACGCCAAAAGCTTGCCCGCTCGTCCAGTCTGGCATTACTCTCAGAACTTCTGGTGGTCGCGGGCCGCTCATATCAATTCCTTGCCAGATCCGCAAAACTACCCTTTGATTTTAGATGAGAGGCATCAGGCCGAGTTTTGGCTTTGTTCATCCACGGGTACTGGCAGACACAAGTGTATTCATCAGTTGTACGAATCGTGGTGTTACGCCGATGATTTCAGTAAATCCCTCTATATGGACGAGGAACACATCAGGAAGTTCTCCTAAAACTTATGCTACAAATCAACATCTTCGGGTTCACCAAAAAACGATTCCCGTTTACGCAGTTTGCGATGAATGAAATCTGCAACATCTCTCCAGAGAACAAGGAGAAGATTATGCTTCATCTCTATTGCCACAAGGACGACAAGGATATGTGGTACAAGGAAGCCACGCAGGAGAAGTACCAAGATCTGGATGTTGCCATTCATTTGATGGACAATGCCGATTACGTTCACAAAGTTCCCATCGCCCATCAAACAACTGCCGAGTTCTCCTGTAAACTGGACGAAGATTGTTTCATGAGCCGTTACCTGTGGGATTATGCCATTGAGAATCTCGGATTACTGAACACCGACCCAAGGGTATCGGTCATCGTTCCTTTGCTGTCCAATGGAATACCATCCGTGGACTTGTTCCTTTTGGACTTCCTGCCCTTGGAAGAAAGAGAAC
>Ga0315275_10001540_pt1 | contig 20407 bp, 18 predicted proteins | sample YL17G03_0_MG_FD_205557 | JGI IMG/M metagenome (GOLD analysis project Ga0315275, IMG submission 205557) | Sediment microbial communities from Yellowstone Lake, YNP, Wyoming, USA - YL17G03_0 | ecosystem: Environmental > Aquatic > Freshwater > Lake > Sediment | place: USA: Wyoming | collected...
CGTCCAGGTAATCTCGACTTCTATGAGATTACTTTGTTTGAGTCTCTTTATGGAGTTGGCAACGGCAGTCGGAGAAACTTGCAGAATCTTAGCTATTTCCCTCTGGCTAAGTTTTTCCCCAGCCTTTATGCACAGTAAGGAAAATATCTTAGTCTCAAGTATAGTCCATTCCAGTTTATATGTGTCCATATAAGTTTATATATATCAACTTAAGTTTATATATCTTCCTGTTTCAATCAGGAGGAATGATACCGGGGTCCACTGATGGGCTCGAAATGCATAGTAAATGCAAACCCGGTGCAAATTATAAAAGATTATTCGGACAAATAAGAGTATGGTTAGAATCGAGAGGCTTGTTTTCGAGGGCTTCAAGTCGTTCAAGAGGAAGGTATCGATACCTTTCGATTCCGGCTTCTCAGTCATAACGGGCCCGAACGGCTCTGGGAAGACGAACATAGCCGACGCCATCTACTTCGTCCTCGGCAGCGGCGCGGCCAAGTCCCTCAGGGCCAAGAAGGCGCATGAGCTCATATTCCAGGGAAACCAGAAGAGGGGCGCATCCGAGTACGCCAAGGTCACCATGCACCTCGACAACTCGGAGAAGGTCATACCAGTCCAAGAGAACCCGGTCACCGTCTCCAGGAGGGTGAACAGGGCGGGCGTCAGCACCTACAGGATATGCGGGAAGATATCGACCAAGCAGGAGGTCATGGACCTGCTGGCCCTGGCCGGCATCGCCAGCGACGGGCACAACATGATACAGCAGGGCGACGTGACGAACATCGTAGAGAAGAATCCGGTGGAGAGGAGGAAGGTCATAGACGAGATAGCCGGGATAACCGAGTACGATGAGAAGAAGGAGAAGGCCATGAAGGAGATGGCGAAGGTGGAGGAGAAGGTCCGGGAGGCGGAGATAGTGCTGCAGCAGAAGGACGAGCTCATGATGAAGATAAAGAGCGAGAGGGACGCCGCGCTCGAGTACAAGAGGAAGCAGGACATGCTCAGGCTCATAGCGGCCACGGTCATACTGAAGAACTTCACGATGCTTGAGAGCAGGCTGAAGGAGTCCGAGAAAGGGACGGAGGAGAAGGAGGCCGAGGCCAAGAAGCTCTCGGACGAGGTGGGGGCGCTGGAGAAGCAGATATCCGGGAAGGAGGCCGAGGCAGAGGCCGTAACCAAGAAGATTCTCGGGGCTTCCGTGAAGATGGAGGAGGCGAGCAGGCTCGGCGAGCTGCAGTCCCGCATCTCCATGAAGAAGGAAAGGATAAAGATGAACCTCCGGGAGATTGACAGGCTCGGCGAGATGATAGACCAGCTGTCGAGCCTCGACTTCAGGGAGAGCCCGGCAGTCAAGGCCATACTCGACAAGCCCGGCGTGAAGGGCACGTTCTCCCAGCTCGTCATGGTGCCGCCGAAGTACAAGGTCTCCGTTGAAGTCGCGGCCGGGGGCCACCTGGGCGACGTCGTTGTCGAGAATCATAATCAGGCAGTGGAATGCATCAATTACCTAAAGTCCGGCAGGATCGGCAGGGCCAGGTTCCTGCCCATGAACAAGATCATGCCGAGGCCCAAGGGCGACCTGCCAAAGGGCTGCATAGGATGGCTCTCGGACCTCGTCCACCACGACCCGAAGTACACCGGCATAGTCAACTTCGTCCTCGGCTCTACGGCCTGCGTCAACGACATCGAAAAGGTCAGGGAGCTCATGAAGGCGAGGGACTTCCCTAGGATGGTCACGCTGGATGGCGACCTTGCCGAGAAGGGGGGCGCCCTCACAGGAGGATTCTACAGGAAGGGCCCAGGAGGCGGCGGCGCCAACATCACACAGTACCTCAATGCTAGGAAGGACTTGGAGGGCGAGAACGACACCCTGAAGCTGGACCTGGAGCAGCTGGAGAACGAGCTCAAGTCGCTGGGCGGGAAGGAGGAGAAGTTCGAGAACATAAAGCAGCTGGAGGAGAAGCGCACGAAGATCGCCCTCGAGGTCGAGGGGCTCAGGGAGAAGCGCGACCTGCTCTATGAGAAGAGGACGTCCCTGCAGGAGGAGAGCGGGAGGATAAGCGTCCGGAAGGCGAAGTACGAGGCCAACTTCGAATCAGCCAAGATGGACTGGGAGAGGTACATGCACATGGAGCAGGAGATAAGGGCCAGCGAAGTTTTCAGGCAGCCGATGACGGCCCTTGAGGAGAAGAGGGGCCGGCTGATTCAGGAGATGGACGCCATGGGCCCGATAAACCTGAAGGCCATAGACGAGTTCGAGTCCTTCAGCAGGGAGTTCGACGAGTTCAAGAAGAAGGTGGACAAGATAGTCGAGGAGAAGAACAGCATAGAGGCCACCATACAGGACATAGAGAAGAAGAAGAGGGAGACCTTCAACATCACTCTTGAGAGGATAGCGAAGCACTTCAAGCAGGTGTATATCGAGCTGACCAGCGGCGAGGCCGACCTGAGGCTTGAGAACATGGGGGACATGGAGACAGGGCTCCTCATATATGCGACGCCCCCAGGCAAGAAGCTGCTCAACATAGACTCCATGTCGACAGGCGAGAAGACGCTGACGGCGTTCGCCTTCCTCCTGGCAGTCCAGAACTACAAGCCTGCTCCGTTCTACATACTTGACGAGGCCGATGCCGCCCTGGACAAGTCCAACACCAAGAGGGTCGCTGAGCTGGTGCGGAAGCACAGCAAGATGGCCCAGTTCATCATAGTGTCCCACAACGACCAGATGATAAAAGAGGCAGACCAGGTCTACGGCGTCAGCATGGAGGACGGCGAATCAAAGGTCATCGGGATCAAGCTGCCGGATAACTAGGTCACCACACAGAATTTTGTTATTGCCGCATTTTCTGGAATTTTTTTTCATATTATTAAAATTTATATAAAAATAACACCGTTTATGGATGTAATTTGGGAATAAGTTTAAAAGGGTGGTACAACATATAATCTATCTCCTATGAGCAGGCGGGTTTTATGAGATACTTCAAGGATTTGCTGGGAAAGATGTACACAGGCACGTTAAGGACTAGCGGCGGACTGATAGTCATCGGATGTCACCCTTCCGACATCGCCAAGTCGGCCCCGGCTCAGGGCCCCTATGCAGGACTGGATGACGCAGAGCCCGGCCTTTTCCCTACGGATGACATCTGCATCGCGGCGGGCGCAGTCCTCGGGACCTATGACTTCTCGCAGGGCTTCGCAATCCGGCACGCCCGGGCAGCGCCCAGGGTCGCCGACATGATAGGCAGGTACAGGGGCAAAGTGGCGACGGCATGCCATTACCGAAGATACATCCTGGACCCGGCGGAGCACGGGCACTGGGAAGTCATTGAACCAATGCTCGAGGAAGGGAAGGTCATAACGCTGCACGGGAAGAGCCTGGGCGGGGACCCTGCAATCACAAGGCTGCTGATCGAGGAGGCTGCAGGGATGCTTGGGGACCCGCTGGCAGGGAGGCCCGGTGACCGTGCGGAAGGCGCCAGGGAGGCATTCAGGCATCATGATTTCCCTGCGCACTCAAGGGTCTTCGATGTGGCGGCGCCGGAGGGGCTCGAGCCGGTGTCCATTGCGCACATTGTCCGGACGCTTAGGAATTACCCCGGCGCCGTGAAGCTCGTATGCGGATACAAGGAGCTGGACGGAAGGAGCCTGCCGGATACGCTGAAGCTCTGCGGCCGGATAGGCAGGGTCGAGGTCGTCCTTGAAGCGAAGCCCGGGCTGGATCCGGACATGGTTTATGCTGCGATCGGGCCGTATTTCAGGAACGGGCATCCTTCGAATGGTTCCCTGTCGGCTGAAACGGTTTTAAATCCGCAGAACCAATTATCATAATGGCAACCGGCTTGGACATGGCGGGGTCCGCGATGACCATCGGGGTAATCCTCATAGTCTTGGCGGTAATCGTTCTTTTAGTCCTTGCATTCGTCGCCTGGATATGGATGATAGTCGACTGCGCCAAGAGGAAGAAGTTCAGGAACGGCGACAGGGTGATGTGGATACTCCTCCTTGTCCTGACCTATATAATAGGAATGATACTCTACTACTTCATGGAGATGCGCAAGAAATAGTCACTAGTGAAAAACGCGCACATTCAGATTTGCAGGGCTCACTTCTTCCTGGAGACTACCTTGAAGCTTCCCACGAAGGTCAGCGCGCCCACGATGGCTTCCAGCAGTATGTACAGCACCGCCGAGCCGGGTTCCGGCTGGACGACCTTGCCTGTGACACCGCTGGCGCCAGCCCCTCCTGCGAAGAAGTTTATGGCGAGGGACAGCGTTGACACGACGAGGATGGCAGTGATGCCCGATATCATGAACCTGAAAAGGAAGCCGCCACCACCTACGATTGCTTTCATGTAATATTATTCGCGGCTAAAATATTAATCTTTTTGGATGTCAATGACTTATCAGATGAAAAACAGCGGCTCAAAAGACGATAAGCTTTTATATTGGCTCAAGACTTAAAATTCTAATTCAGCATAATTCAATAAACTATGATTAAAAATAAAATTGGACAGAGGAAAATAAGTGTCGTGATAATATGAAGTTCGTGTTTCTGGGGCCGCCGGGCGTGGGAAAAGGGACCTATGCGTCACGTGTATCCCCAATACTCGGCATAGCCCACATATCCACAGGCGACATATTCAGGGAAGAGGTTAAGAAAGGGACGGCCCTCGGGAAGAAGATAAAGGGCATAATGGAGAGCGGGGGTCTGGTCTCGGACGGCATCGTCATCGAGGCGCTCGCGAAAAGGCTGAAGAAGCCCGACTGCAGGAAGGGCTTCATACTGGACGGCTTCCCGAGGACGCTGGAGCAGGCCAGGGCGCTGGACGGGATGCTCAAGATAGACGCAGCGCTCAACATAGTGCTCCCGGAGGACATACTCATCGAGAAGATATCCGCCAGGAGGGTATGCAGGGCCTGCGGGGACATCTACAACATAGCCTCAATACACCGCCAGGGGATTGAGATGCCGCCGATGCTCCCGAAGAAGGAGGGGAAGTGCGACAAGTGCGGAGGCGGGCTGTACCAGAGGGCCGACGACAAGCCCGGGGTCATAAGGGAGAGGCTGAGGAATTATGACAGGCAGACCAAACCGCTTATCGAATACTACACGAAGAAGGGCCTGCTGAAGGACTTCTATGCGACGGCAGGGCCGGAGAAGATGGTACCGAAGATCGTGGAGCTGCTGGGGAAGTACGGGAAATGAGAGGGAAGCTGGTGGTTTTCGAGGGCATTGACGGCGCAGGGACAGAGACTCAAAGCAAGATGCTCCTTGCATACCTCAAGACCCAGATGATACCTGCGGAAAGGATATGCTACCCGGACTACGGCGGGGTGCTGGGCAAGCTGATAGCCCAGTTCCTTGAGAAGAAGCGCAGCCTCTCTACGGAGATGCAGTTCCTGCTCTACGCCGGCGACATGGTCAAGGACAAGGAGAAGATAGAGGGCTGGCTCAATGAAGGGAAGGTCGTGGTCTGCGACCGCTACTTCAACTCGACGATGGCCTACCAGGGCGTCCGCGGCTTCTACCTGAAGAAGGCCCTGCGATTCGCGGAGGACTTCGGGATACCCAGGCCAGATGCAGTCATTTTCCTGCGCATAAGCCCTGAGGAATCGGCCAGGAGGAAGATGGGAGAGCACGGCAGGCTCGACAGGAACGAGGAGGACAGTGCCCTGCTCGAGAAGGTCAACCGCTGCTACTACGACATGGCCGGAGAGAACGCCTTCGGCCGCTGGTTCATCGTTGACGGCGAGAGGCCCAGGGAAGATGTCTTCATGGAAATCCGGTCAGTCCTGAAGAATTCCGGAACGATTTGATTGAAAAGGGTTTTTCACCTTCAGAGGGGGGATTTGGGAAGAGGCCTTTCTGGCTGCTGGCAGGATTTCGCAAATGCATCGTATTCGGCTTGTTCCATGCCCCTGGTTTCATAGCCCTCTGGCAGCTGGAACTGCACGCTGCCGACATCGGAAGCTGCAAGAGCCAGGATCAACTCCCCGCCCATGTATACCCCGAAGAAAGCGCTGTCAGACGCCACGCCGGTAGCCATAACAATTAATGACTGGAAAGTTTTTAAAAACCAATCCTGAGAAAGAGGCGCAAAGGGTTCACAGGACCCTTCTCTTGGTGTCTATGGGTATTATCTCATTCTCCCATTCGAGCTTCGAGATCTCGAGCGGGCTTATCATGCCCCTGGGTATCTTTACGAGGACCGGCGCGCCCTGGGATATCTGCAGCGCCCTCGCTGCGATTATCCTTATCTTCTCATAGTGGGTGTAATCCGTGCGCTTTCTCATGTCCCCAGACCCCAAGAACTCCATTAAAAATCACTTAATAATAGTGTGGCCATGGTTTTATAAATCTTATCCGATGTACCTCAGCTCTTCCCCGGTTGGCGGTTTGGCGCCCTTGGCGAGCTCGGTGACGGCCTTCTTCTGCAGGCTCTCCACCTTCTTCATGAAGTCCTCCATCTCCTCCACCTTCTTCTCCAGCTTGCCCATGTCTATCTTCATCTTCAGTATCTCCACCAGCACGCCGAGCACGTTCTCCGCGCCCTTCGGGTCGGTCACGATGGGGAAGCCGCTCGTCTGGCCCAGCAGGCACAGGCCCTCCATGCCCCTCTCGTTCCCGAGCGCCGGCAGCAGCCCCGCCGCGCCGACTATGTAGCCCACCTTCTCCCCGGCTTTGAAGTCGATCTTGTACTTGCTGTACTTCTTCATGACCTTCTCTTCGGTCGCCGAGCCGATGACCTTGCCGGAGCTCTCCATCTCCCCGGTGGCCAGGCCGCCGATGGTTATTATCTCCTTAACCCCAAGCTTCTGGGCGAAGTCCAGTATCTTCTCGCTGACCTCGTAATGGCCCTGCGGGGAAAGGGACTGACAGTCGCCTATCAGGAAAATCAAATCCCTCTGCTTAGTGCTCTTCGCCTTCACGTAGTAGAACTCGTTCTTCAGCATGTGTATCTTGTACTTGTCCTGGAGCATGACGAAAGGGAAGAACCACTCCGAATATAGGGTCGCGAACAGCTTGGCCTTCATCTCGCTGATGAGGTATCCCACGGCCACCCTTCCTATGTTTCCCACCCCCGGGAGGCCCTCTATGAGCACGGGGTTCTTGAGCTTTGGCGATTCAGAAGTCTTGATTACGGTCATAGCAATACACAAATTACCTATCAATATTTGGTTTTCTCATATAAATGCGTTTGTCAGTGGGCCCGCACCGGATTACATCCTCAGCCCGAATGCCCTGATGGCGTTCCCGGCCGTCCTCTCAAGCACCTCGGTGACGGCGACGTTCTTTATCTCCGCTATCTTCTCTGCAGAGAACCTGATGTTCCACGGATAGTTCCTCTCCGGGCTGAAACCAGGCCTTAGCGGGCTCTCGCCGCCCTTCTCCCTGAAATATTTGTGCGGGGAAAGGAAAGGCGAATCCGTCTCCAGAAGCATACTTTCAAGCGGAACGGCTTTGGCGAGCTTCCTGTGATTCTTTGAAAAGAGGACCTGGGTGGAGAATGAGATATAGAATCCATTCCTGATTATTTCCTGCGCCAGCTCTATTGAGCCGGAGAAGCAGTGGAACACGGCGCCGTGCCTGAACCCATTCACCATGCCGAAGCACTCCTGCTCCGCGTCCCAGCTGTGGACCACCAGGGGCTTTCCCAGGTCATCAGCAAGCCTGATGAACTTCCTGAAAATCCCCTTCTGCGCCTCCCTCTTCTCCGGGTCCTTTTCCCAGTGGTGGTCGAGCCCGACCTCGCCGACGCCTGCTATCCTGTCCTTGTTCCTTCTTATCAGCTCCATTATCTTTTCCGGATTCCCGCCGCCCTCGGTCGGGTGGTAGCCCAATGTTATGAATAATTTTTTGTGTTTCTCAGCCAGCTTGAGGGCGCATAGGCCTTCATCATATCTCGCGGAGCTGACGATGACAGCCTTCATCTCCTTCTCGCATTCGGCGACGACCTTCTCCCTGTCGGCGTCGAACTCGGGGAAGCAGAGGTGCGCATGGACATCTATCATGGCAATCACTAAAACTAAATATGTTTGATGAGTAATAAGTGTTAAACTGGCTTCTTTTTTAAAACAGCAAGCCGTCTTTTCACTTCAAAGTGCCACATTATGCATTTCTCTTTGGCTGTGACCTTCGGGCACTTTCCGCTATCGCCATGGCGGCCTCGATAGTCCTGTACGCTTCTGTTCCTTCAGTGCATGAGTGCAGCTGGCCATTCAACGTATCCCAATGTTCCGGCTGTGGAACAGCGTTGTGGTAGACCAACCTTTCGGCAAGGCTCGGCCCCCTTCTTTTACCATAGCTCGAAGAACCCCACCCCCAACCCATCGAATCACCTCTATGAATCTTAGAAGAAAATTTTATATTCTTATGTCAAATCCGGGAACCGAAATAAAACAGAAATTGCCGTTCACCGCTTTTCCACCAGCATGTAATCCATGGCTTCCTGCACGTTCATGATTTCCTTCACCTTTATGCCGGCGTCCTTCTCGATGTCGACCTTGACCGGATAGGTCTCCTGCGTGCAGAAGTCCATCCAGCCTATCTTCTCGCAGTACTCGCGCTCCTTGTAGGTGACCTGGGTGGACTGGGTCATTGGGACAAGGAACATCTCAGCGCCCACATCCCTGGATGCCAGCGCCTTCTCATAGATGCCCCCGACGGGCCCTATGGTACCGTCATGGTTTATGGTCCCTGTTATCATGACCGACTGGTTTATGGACCTGTTCTGGAGGGCCGCTATGGTGGCCATGGTTATCGCGGCGCCCGCAGACGGGCCGCCTATGACCGAGGCATTCGCGTGGACGGTGTATATTATGTCATATCTGCTGACGTTAATGCCGGTGACGTTCTCCGCGACCGCCGTTGCCTTTCTGATGGAGTTCTGCGTGTCGACCCAGAATATCAGCTTGTCTATGTCCGTGAGTATCCTCCCCGAGCCGGGTATCACCTGGACCGTCAGGAGCGTCACGACGCCGTTGTCGTCGTTGTCCACAGCCGGCAGCCTGATGGTCGCGGTGGAGGATGATTCCCCGGTGAACAGAAGCTCGTATTTTAGCGGCTCGAAGACTATCCTGCCTTCGCCCTGCCCGGCAGAGTCGTTGCCATAGATGACGGCCCTCTTCGGGCTGGAGGCATTCCCGATTATGATGCCGCAAGAGAAGGCTATCGCGATAAGCAGCGCAGCCACAGCATACGCCTTCCTGTTGCTTTTCCTTCTGCGGAGCCAGTAACCATGCATCGGAACCATCCTGCGCCGCTCTGCGGACAAGTCAGATGAAAATGGCAGAGGAACGCCAAGGATGGGTGACCGCCTCAGGCACAGGTTTGTCCCGGCTTCCTTCTCCACTCCTGTATCCCGCAAGCATCCCATCCACGGCTTAAGGCTGCTTCATTCCTGACCTGACCTGGTTCACCATGAAGACGATCCTGCAGGGCAGAGCTTCTCAGTCGGATTCCGGGGCCAGCGCCCCAGGCTGAAACCGCTCCCGGGCTTCGGCCCCGCCATGAAGACGGTTTGCGGTTACAGGCTACGCCCAGCAGCCCGGCCTATCCCCTGCCAATAATCTCTTGTTGTGTAAGGTTTAAATATGGAAATTCTCGTTGGAAATTTAAATTCCGGGCGGCATATAATATTCATGCTTGAATCCATCATCAAATACCATGAGATAGAGAGGCGCCCATGGATAATGTTCCTCTGGGCAATACTGGTTTCAAGCGTCGGCGTCCTCTTCAGCATCCAGCTTTCATACCAGATACGGATGGGCGGCACAACCGTTGACCTCACCGGCATTTTCTCCGTGGTCTTCACGCTGCTCCCTTCGGTCTACTTCCTCACGTTCTTCATCAAGAAACAGGAGAAGATGGACGAGAAGGACATAATCAGGCACTACAGAAAGGGATTCTGGGCCAGGCATGACAGGGACATAATAATATTCTTCTTCTACTTCTTCGGTCTCATGTTCTCATACGCGTTCTGGGCCTTTACCCTGCCGCCGGGGACGTTCCAAATACAGACCATGAAGGTCCAGGAAATAAGGTCACTAGCGGGCAACGTGATAACGGGCTCGGCGGGCGGCGAACTCGGCTCGTTCGTGGTGGTGCTGATGAACAACATGCAGGTAATGGTCTTCTCATTCATATTCTCGCTCCTGTTTGGGGCGGGCGCAGTCTTCATAGTAGTCTGGAACGCCAGCATACTGGGCGTGTACATCGGAAGGCTGGCAGAGTCGGTGTACCACATACCCGGCGTATCGCTCAACTTCCTGCCGCACGGCATACCGGAGATAGGCAGCTATCTGCTCGCGAGCCTTTCCGGGGGCATAATATCCGCAGCCATAATAAGGGGCCACAAGAAGGAGATAATACTCAAGGTCTTCGCCGACTCCACCAAGCTCCTCGGCGTGGCCATAGTCTACGTCTTCCTGGGGGCTTTAATAGAGACCGGCGGCCTGCTGATAAAGATAGTCTCCATTTTCATCTTCTACACCATATTCATATTCATGATAATCAACGGCATCACGCCATCGAAGGATGACAAGATGCCAAAAGAAGCCAGGAAATGATGGGCGCGCAGTCTGCTTTTTCCGGATACCCCGGAAACATATATATGGGGGTTCTGACCAATTATTAAATGGTGATAATAAATGGCATATGAAAAAATCGGAGGATGGGCCTTTCTGATAGGCGTAGTGATATCAGTGCTTACAGGATTCGCGGCAGCCCCAATCACGGCAGCCAGCTCGGCCGTTGCAGGATACATCACTCTGGCTCTGGTGCTGTTGGGCCTCGTTGTGGGTTTCATCAACATAGCTACCAAGGACAGCAATGAATTCCTTATAGCGGCAATAGCTGTGATCCTGCTATCGAGCGCGAAACCAAACCTTGAAGTGATACCTGTCATTGGCGTGTTCGTGGCGCACATGGTGGTCAACGTTTCAGCATTTGTCGCTCCGGCGGCTCTTGTTGTCGGCCTGAAGGTCATAGCCCTATTGGGAAAGAAGCCGGCAGTCAAGAAGTAAGAAAATCGCTGAAAGCGATGCCTTTTTCTTTTTTTTATTCTTATCTTTATTGATTATACATTTTCATAGAGGATGCCAGCACCTTCCATGAGTGGGAAAACAGTGGGATCAGGCCTTGTCTGCCAGCGGTCCTCATCCGAATTCTCTCTGCCATTTGGCATACCTTTCGAGGCTCCAGTCCTTTGATGTCGCCTTCACCTTCCCGAAGGCCGTCTCGAAGTCAGACGGGAGCAGCCCCCTTGTGACGAGCATATAGGATTCCAGCTGCTTGGCCGTGAGCTCCTCAAGGTCCGGATTCTTGTCCCTTATCATGCCTGCCACGGCCTCCTGGCACAGGCTCGCTATGTCACGCCCCGAGTAGCCTTCGCTCTTCTCGACGAGCTGGTCCATGTCCAGCCTGCCGAGCTCGGCGCCCCTCAGGTGGATTATGAATATCTTCTTCCTGGAGATCGCATCGGGCAGGGGTACGTATACCTTCCTCTGGAACCTGCTGAGCAGAGCGTCGTCAAGGTCCCAGGGCTTGTTGGTGGCGCCCATGAAAATTATCCTGTCCTCCTTCCTGCTCTCGAAGCCGTCTATCTCCGACAGCAGCTGCCCGAGGACCCTCCTGCTGCTCTCGTCTATTCCCGTGTCCCTGCTGGGCGCGAGCGAGTCTATCTCATCCATGAATATCAGCGACGGCTGCGTCTTCTTCGCCTTGGCGAAAAGCGCCGAGATCATCTTGCTGGATTCCCCGAAGTACTTTGAAAGCAGCCCGGACGCCTTGGCCTCGAAGAACGTCGCGCTCAGCGTGTTGCTGCTGGCCTTCGCAAGCATGGTCTTCCCCGTGCCCGGCGGCCCGTACAGGAGTATGGACTTTGCCGCCGAGACGTAATCAGGCCTCTTGCGCACGAATGGCATTATTATGGCCTGCTTGAGGGTCCTCTTGGCCTCCTTGAGCCCGCCTATGTCCTCCCACTTCGTGTCGGGCTTCTGGGTGACGATCAGCTGGTCTATCATGTCTGGCGAGGCGGCCCTTGTGTGGCTACTGGTTGTCCTTATGATGTTGCCGACGGACTCGTACTGGGTGGCCGTCTGGAAGAAATCCTCGGCGTCCTCCCTTGGCGCCTGGTAGGCAAGCCTCCTGGCGATCGCTCCGGCCCTTACGTAATGGACACCGGCCTCCTTCTCCTTGCCCTGCGACTCGAGCTTCCGGGCTTCCTCGAGCTCTGCCTGCAGCTGCTGCTTGAGCATGTTGAGCCTGATTTCGCCCATTAGAATAATTCAACGGGAAATTTAAAAAAGCGTTCAGTAATTCCTGGTATCCAGAGTCATCAGGCCTGAAAAACTTCTGGATTACCTCAATAAGAAATATGACCTGAAAAATAATCAGGCCGCCTAATCTTCCTTCTCTTCCATCACGGGCTTCTTCCTAGGGTTCTCTTCCGCGAGAATCCTGGCCTTCTCCCCGGCCATCTTGAATGCGGTCTCCTCGTCGACCTTCTCCAGGTCGTCTATGGCCCTCATGATGTCGTGGGATTCCTCGTCAACGGGCATCTCTTCCCTGCCGTAGATTTTCGAGAGCCTGCTCTTCACCAGGTCCAGCCTGCCCTCCTCAATGGCTTTCTTGACGTCCATGTCCGTTATGAGGCTGGTCAACTGCTCCACGTCGGTGTTCATTATCCTGTCAACGAAATCGGACTCCCTCTCGAACTTCTTCTGCTCGTGCATGGCCTCTATGAGCAGGAGCAGCTGCAGCTCCCTCAGGTACCTGCTGGCCTCCTGCTGCTTGGTTGCGGCCTCCAGCCTCAGGGACTTTATCTTCTGGACATTCAGCAGCTTAAGCGTCTTCGGCTGTCCCTTGGAATCCAGCATCAGCTTCTGTATCCTCTCCTGGATGGCCTTTATGTCCTCGGAGAGCCTTTCCACGTTCTTCTCGTTCTTGACCCTTTCCCTGAGCAGGTCGTTCTGGTTCAGGGAGAAAAGGTTCTTCCCGAATTTATTGTTGAGATAGCTCTTGAGATTCATGCGGCATCACTTAATTTTTATTTTGTATGCTTTTATATCTTTATTCCGCCACCGGCGCCATCCCGCAGAAAGTCCAAGAAATATATACAAAGCGCGCATTAATTTAATTAATGAGGAAGGCTTTCATTCTCTCGCTAGACGCCCTGGCCGCCGTAGGTCTCCTTTTCATACTGACGGGTTTCCTGGCAAGCTTATCGGTGAGCTACTCTTCCCCCGAGCTCAGGTACCAGCGGCTCTATTATGCAGGGAAGGACGTCATGAACGTCATGGAGCGCGTGAAGCTCTCGGCTGTGACTGACTTCATGCCGGCGAATTACACCAGCGAGTGCAATATCACCAGCTATGACATGGACAAGACCGTCCTTGACGTGCTTGGATACCTGTGGGCCCAGAACAGCACCACCCTGAACCAGTGCGCAAGCAACCTGACGGAGATGATATTGAACATGACGCTCGGGCCCGATTTCGGCTATGAGGTCATCCTCGGTGGGACCAATATTAGCAGCAGGGGCGAGGAGGGGAACTACCTCTCAAGGCTGCACACCATAGTCTCCGGCTATGAGCTTGGGAAACCGGTATCGGGATACATGGCAAGCGCCTATGTGGCAAGGATGAGCAGATCCACCTTCAGCAATTTCTATTTCGGCGGCTACGAGGGTGACGGGAACATAACCAAGGTGATTGCCCTTCCCGATGACGCCAATGTCACGAATGCATATCTGGAAGCCAACTTGGGCAGCAACTTCAGCATCTACATAAACGGGGCCAAAATCGGGGATTATATTTCATCCCCGCAGAATTTCACAGCCGGCAACTGGACCCTCTGCTCCGGCTTCACAGCCTGCAGCCTCTACTTCGAAACCGGCGACAATTATCTCAGCATAAACTTCAGCAGCTTCAGAAACAGTTACGTTGGCGGGGGTTTCCTGAAGGTGTCATACAACACCAGCAGGCCGGATACATCAGGAGTGTTCAGCATCTCCAATGAAACGCATGAAAACACCTACTGGTTCCCCGGGATCAAAGGCCTGATAAATCTTTTTTCGAGCTTCTATGTCCCGGGAGGATTGAGCAACATGACGCTCTACCTGCATTACAGGAACAACATAACAATAAATGATTCGGGGCTTCCGATTTATCTCTACATTGGGAACACGGAGGTTTTGAGGAGCAACCAGAGCGGCCAGGTCTCGATATCGAGGAACGACACGGAGCTCCATTCATTGCTTGATTATGCCAATCTCAGCAACGCGACGACGCCAATCAGGCTGGGGATGGAAACATTCAGGATAATCGGCGGCGTAGGGTCAAGCGATACCGGACTGGTTACTGACAGGTCGACCAGCATGGCCGATTGCAGGGTTGCGGCAAATCAGGCGCCTTACAACTGCGGGGGATGCAGTGTCACCTGCGACGATTTCGAAAGCGCCTGCACAGACGTTTGCGGAGGCTCATGGGTGCCTCTCGGCGGCGGAGTGTATCATTGCATAAATGAGGTCCAGTACTGCAACTCGACCTCCTCACTCTGCACCCAGTGCGCAGGATCCTGGAATGCCATGAGCTACAAGATAAACGTGGCAAGGGATACAGACAGGGAGTTCGTCAATACCATAATGAACGTTTCAGGCAGCAGGATAGGATTGGCAAGCTACGGATATGATCTGTGCAGTTCCGACGAGCTCACATACAGCAACCAGTCGCTTCAGGGCAGCATCTCCGGCTATCTGAGCGACTGCGGCTATACGTGCACATGCTGCGGCATAAACAAGGCGGCTGACATGCTGGTGAAGGGGGTGTATATCAACCCCCTGAACAACAGCGAGTTTGCGGGACCATCGACCTCGGGATGGGCGGCCATCGGCTCCGGCAATCTGTCCCAGAACAGCACCGTCTTGAACCAGCTTGTCTTCGACGGCACGGGCCTTTATCCCGACACCGTGCATGTCAACGGGACCGTTTACGCCATCGCCTACACCGGCCCAAACAATGACGGCTGGCTGAAGACGGTAAACATATCGAACAACGGAACGATTGCCCCTTTGGCGATAAGCCAGTATGAATTTGACACCTCCGACGGTGGATACCCGAGCATAATCCACGTCGCCGGCAACATATACGCCATCGCCTACACAGGGCAGGGGGATGACGGCTGGCTGAAGACGGTAAACATATCCAGCAATGGCATCATAGTGCAGTCTACCATCAGCCAGTATGAGTTCGACACCAGCAATGGGCTGTATCCTAAGATAATCCGCGTCGCCGGCAACATATACGCCATCGCCTACACCGGCCCAAACAATGACGGCTGGCTGAAGACGGTCACAATATCCAACACAGGGGTGATTACGCAGTCGACGGCTGACCAGCTGGAATTCGATACCAGCAACGGCGTGTTCCCGGATATCATCCACGTCGCCGGCAACACATACGCCATCGCCTATACAGGCCCGGACTCCGATGGCGGAGGTAATGATGACGGCTGGCTGAAGACGGTCAGCATCTCCAATGCAGGGGACATATCCAACACGGTCACTGACAGCTTTGATTTCGACGGCCTCAACGGCCAGAATCCGAATATCATCCACATCTCCGGGAATGTATATGCCATCGGATATTCCGGAAACGGGAACCATGGATGGATACTGACGGTCGATATATCAGATGCCGGCGCCATTCAGGACACCCTGATTGACAGCTTTGAATTCGATGCAGTCAGGGCGATGTATATCGATATGATACCCATGAACGGCAGCCTGTTTGCGGTTGCATACAGCGGGCCGGGTAACGACGGCTGGCTGAATGTGCTGAAAATCGGCAATGACGGCAGCATCACTTACAAGGCGGCTGACACAGTATATTTCCAGAACGCCGACATAAGATACCCAGGCGTCATCAACATCTCTGAAAACGTTTACGCGATTGCGTACGAATACGACTCGAATGATGACGGTTACATAAAAACCATAAGGCTCGGGGGCTCCGGATACGGCCTGTACGATTACTGGTACGCCAGCAGCGATTACACGACCTATGGGGCGCTGAAGCAGAATTTCACGGTCCCGACAGGGACAATCATCAATAGCACCCTCAGGATAACGCACAGCACCAACGATTCCTTTTTTGACGGCACAGCGAGCCCCTACTGCAACCTCACCTACCCCGGCGGCAATGTGACCGTAGTGACTGTATGGTCCGCTTCCTGGAATGCGGCAAACAATCCTGCGGGCCCTGTCACGGAAGAGTTCGACATAAAGCCCTACCTGACAGACCGCTACTTTACGTATACGCTCGAATGCGGGACAAACGTCACGCCAGGCGGAGGAAAGACGATTGTCGCATTCGACGACATCATGATCAATATGACAATGAGCAGGTACAGGGCCACCCTCGTCATGAGCGACGGACTGGCCAACTACCGCTGCGACGGATTCAGGGACTATGCAGGGACTTCTGATAACACCTATTCGGACGACTGGGCGATAAACTCATCATGCCATGCGAGGGATAATGGAATCGTGGTGTACTCGGTGGCTTTCGGAACGGACGCCGATAAGACGACCATGAAAAAGATTGCCTGCTGGAACTGCACTACCAACAACTGGATCGAAGGCGAAGGCATGGACAACTGCAGCAGGTACTACGAAAGCAACAACGCGGACGAGCTCAAGGAGATATACAGGGAAATCGCCGGGCAGATAGGTTCGGCTAGCTTCGAAGTCCAGACCGTGAACCTCACCGGCAACATCTCCCTGGAAAACGTATTGTATCCGGACTCATATCTGCGTTTCAACTATATCCCCCAGACCATACTCGGATACGGAGAGGTTTCGATAGCGATGGAGTCTGAAAGATTCGGGGGGAGTGTGACATCACCCAAGAATGGGACATTCTACGTGCCGGGGAATTCAAGGATACTCTACGCTGATGCTCTCTCCTACTCCTCAGAATTCTGGACCAGCTCGGTCACGGTCAACAGTTCCAAGACATCATCGCCCAGGATGGTCTATAACATATCGAATTTCGGCAGCAATTATATCAATATCGGCGACCCGTTCATAGTACACCTGCCGGCTTATCTCATTTCAAGCGGGGCCAACAACTCGGTTTCAGTGGACACCGAGCTGAGGGCCGGGGTGAAAAGAGGCGGCTCGCCATTTGACAGGGTGATTTACCACGTCGGCGTCGCCGGCCTTGTGGGCTATGGCGAAGTCTTCCCCACGAAATCAAACGCCACCGATGATGCGAAGAACAGGCTCGGCAGCCAGCTGTCGGGATTCAACATAACCATGCTTGAAGTCGAAACGCCAAGCCAGTACATATCGGAGATGCCGTCGCTGTGGGGCCCATCCGTCATGGAGATAAGAATATGGAAATGATAAATATTACTGAAGGCGGTTATTATGCCCGATAAGTTGATATACGCCTGTGCCGTGCTGGTTGCTGCGATAGTCATACTGGCGTATATCATATTTTTTGTCTACAAGGACGAGATTGCTCTCATACCGGGGATGGTGAACCCTCCGGCAAACCAGGGCAGAATCGGCGAGCTATGCAATACGTCAAGCTCGATAATAAAACGGGGCAACTCGACGAATTACATAGTCCTTAACGTGACGGTTTACATTGAAGGCGGCAAATGCATGGTCAGGGAAGAGGTGCTCCAGGACGCGAATTCCGGCATGGCCGGCTACAATCTCACTGGGTACAACATCACGTGCAACCTGTCCTATGATGAGCTTAGGAAATTCGGCATGCGCACCTGCCAGGGCTCCATATCATCATTCGCATCGGCGCTTGGCTCAGGCGCCTCCGGCGGAACGGTTACAGTTTCCGGGAAAATATTATGCTCGCTTTACGACGCGGCATGCAAAGAGAGGATGCTGAGAAACATAAAGCAATGCGGCGAGTCGGAAATGCTTGATGATGCCTTGATAGGGGAGGACCTTAACCGCACGAGCTATTGGACGCTGTACATAAACATCGGAAAACCCGGGGGGAACTGCGAAATATATTATGAGGTGGTGAACATAGCCAATCTGCCCCCTGAGATACCCCCCAACGTCAAAGGGATGAATATGACATGCAGAATCCCGCTTTCCAATTTCCCCATCCAGTACGTGACCGTTTACTGGTGTGACGGAAGCCTTGAGCAATACATAGAATACATCTAGGCATGACGGGATGACGGGCAGAGACCTCAATACCGATGCCGGATTCGGCGCCACCAGATTCTGCCCGTAAGCAGGCTGTCAGAAACCCATCTGAAACTTCTTATATTAACCTTTGCCAAATTAATTAAGCATGAGGGGGCAGTTCTACTCGATAATTGCAATACTTATCACATTGCCTGTATTGTTATTCACCTTGCAGTACCTCACCTATTCCCAGAAGATTACCTACGGCGTATCGGACAGGGTGATATCGGATCAGCTCCACCAGCTGGTGGCTTCCATAGAATTCGACACCAAGAAGGCCATGGAGATTTCCGGAAGGAGGGCCATAATTGCCGCCACGGACACAGTTCTGAACTCCGGGGTGCCGCTCACCAACGCGAAGGCGAACATAACAGCCCTCATGCTTCAGGGCAGGATAAACGGCACTGATAATTTCATGATGATAAACAACACCATGCCCGAGTGGAGCTACCGGATAACATCCAATCCGGTCAATTTCGACGTTTCCCTCCAGTACGGCAACATAAGCGTTGAGAACTACGACGGCTTCTCACTGAGGATAGGCATGGACTTCAACCTCACGGTCACCGACAGGCTTAAGATTTCCAAGATAGAGAAGCTCAACTCGCACAAGTTCGTGACCGTTTCCATCGCGGGCATCGAGGACCCTATTTTCCCGCTCAACACCCAGGGCTTCGTCCGCAGGATAATAAGGCCGGCCTCGCCGCCATACTTCGTGCAAAGGATACTCATTGCCTCCTCGAATTCCTCAGGCAACTGCTCGGGGGTCGTGACCTTCAACAAGTCCGAATGCGACACGAGCAAGATACTGGCGGCCGACACACAGGCGGGCGTGGTGTTCGCCTGTTACAGCGGGGTAATCCTCGGTGACAGCAGGAACCTTACGGGCCAGACAGGGTGCTATGTCACCGGGAACAGCAGCTCCGTCAGCCTTGTGAACCAGACCGTCACCTCATCCGGATACAGCACCGTGTACCTGGACGGCATCACCAGGTCCGTCTGGTCCATGCCGGGCCCCGGCATCCTGGCGGACAAGTACTATTACAGGGGCAACGGGCCCGATTTCCTCATGCGCCTTGAGGGCAACTACTCGCCTTCAGGCAGCGGCATAGTCAGCTTCATCTACGCCCCGGAGTTCGAGGAGCAGGCGCTGCCCGTGGATGCATATTCCAGGGTCGACTACCTTTACTTCTCCGGCCAGGGCGGGTGCGAGAAGGCGAGGAATGCGCCGTCGTGGTTCGGCATAGACAGCGAGCATGCGGCGGAATTCAACATCACGGAACTGCTCACGGGGGGATCCTGCTGAGCATCACGGCCTAGTAACCTATTTTAATATGCCGCATCATAGAAATATAGATTGTCTGCCCCTGTCGTCTAGTAACCCTTTTCGGTGCGGGACATGCAAAAGCGTTCACGGAAAACACGGAAACGGGTTGGGCAATCCGGCCAACTTCCATCGGGAAACTGAATGGAAAACCGACAGGATACCGGCCTTTCGTCTTCGGATGAAAGATTCGAGCCTCCGCCCGGCGCGGCGGGAGTGATGAGAGCACGTTGTTGGAAGAAAGCCGATGACCCGGGTTCAAAAGAACCCTTTTCGGTTTGGGTGCTCAAAAGCGTTCACGGAAAAGGTTTTGAGAGTCCCGGCAGGGGCATACTTATTTTTCATGAGGCCGATTGATATCGTTTTTTAAAAATGTGCCATTCTCTGTTGGGGCATAGCACTAAAATCGGCGGGCATCGCACATACATCAATTGGGAAATTGTTTGTTCTTAAGGAGCTATTTTCCCACAGCACTCTCTAAGAAATCCATTAAATATCGGATAGATACATTTTTAAGTTATCCGATATAATAATTGTTCATGATAATAGACAAGGATATCTTTGGCAGACTGTTTAGCAAGAAAGAGGAACTTGATTCACTAAGACCTCTCCCCAAGTCAGTTCTCGTGAATCTCAGGAAGCAGTTCGCAATAGAGCTTGCATACAACTCCAATGCAATCGAGGGTAATACCCTGACTCTGAAGGAGACGAGAATGGTAATAGAGGAAGGAATAACGATAAGAGGTAAACCATTAAGAGAACACTTTGAAGCCATAAACCATCAGAAGGCCTTCAACTTCCTGGAGGGACTGGTCAAATCCAAAAGGCCAATTGCAGAAGATGAAATAAGGGAAATA
>Ga0315275_10001542_pt1 | contig 20396 bp, 19 predicted proteins | sample YL17G03_0_MG_FD_205557 | JGI IMG/M metagenome (GOLD analysis project Ga0315275, IMG submission 205557) | Sediment microbial communities from Yellowstone Lake, YNP, Wyoming, USA - YL17G03_0 | ecosystem: Environmental > Aquatic > Freshwater > Lake > Sediment | place: USA: Wyoming | collected...
AGCAGCGTCTTTGGTCATAATCGTGCACACCGGTCAATCCCATTTGCCAGAGGATAGGTTGAACTTCGCGGAAAGCCTGGGCTACAGCAGCCACGGACGTTTCTGGAAGAACCCGGCTGACAAGCAGAATAGCCGACTCCAATAGAATACCTGTCAGCCGACCTTGTGGGTCTCTTCCCAGTAGACCCCCATTTGGGTCGGGTGTTTCGTTGGTGACCCCAGCCAGGCGTAATGCGGCTGTGTTGACCCAGGCAGCGTGTAGAGACTTGGCTGTCAGAAAAACCGGATGATCAGGCGCGATGGCATCCAATTCGTCTGCTGTGCCGAATCCATCAGACCAGGAATTTTGGTTCCAACCATGCCCCATGATCCAGTTTCCTGGTGGTGTACGCCGGAGGCGTTCTGCGACGCGGCGCAGGCATTCCTGGCGGGTTGAGGTTTCGCAATCCACTTTCTGCAAGCCGAGGGCATAATGCTCCAGGTGAATATGAGCATCGATCAGCCCTGGGATCACAGGTTGGCTGTGCATGTCCAGATGGGTGCCCCGGCCTTCGAATTCGGCGCGAATCTTGGCATCGCTTCCTACGGCGATGATCTTGCCATCCCGGATCGTGATTGCAGAGGCAGTGGGCTTTACTTGATCTACTGTATAGATTTTTGCGTTGTAAAGGGTGAGCATAAGAAAATATTCTGCCCGTATCGCCAAAACTTTTCAGGTCTATGACTCACGTAAGAGTTGTTCCACCAGGGCTGTCAGCTCTTCATCTGAATAATAGTGAATGACCAACGTACCACCCTTACGGTGGTGTTTCAGGGTTACTTTGGTGCCCAGCGATTGACGCAGTTTGGTTTCGATCTCCGCAAGCTCAGGTGGCTTAGTTATTTTGGGATGTGCGGGTGGTTTTTGTCCAATCAGCAGGCGTACTAATGCTTCGGCCTGGCGAACATTCAGCTCTTTTTTCAGAATGGTTTGAAGAGCAGCATTCTGGGCTTGAGAGCTTGACAGACCTAACAAAGCACGGGCATGTCCTTCACTGATCTGGCCTTCAGCCAGAGCTTGTTGAACTTCCGTTGGCAGCTTGAGCAAACGCAGCGTGTTAGTCACCGATGTACGGCTTTTACCGACGCGCTCGGCGATATGGTCGTGAGGAAGCCCATAGTCTTCGGATAATTGCCGGTATGCCTCGGCGGTCTCCAAGGGGCTTAGATCAGCACGCTGCAAGTTCTCAATCAGGGCCAATTCCACGCGCTGCTGTTCGGTGGCTTCTCGGACGATTACCGGCACCCGTTCCAGGCCAGCCTGGCGGGAGGCCAGTAAACGGCGCTCGCCGGCGATCAGGATATATTGATCTGGAATGACCCCTCTGGTCACGAGCAGAGGTTGTAGAACGCCATGCTCCCGGATAGAGTTCGCCAGTTCTGCCAGCTCCTCTGGATCGACGCGTGTGCGAGGTTGGTGTGGGTTGGGGATGACCTGGTTGACAAGGATTTGTAGAACACCAGCCGCGAGAGGTGCGCTCTCTCCCGTGCGAAGAAAGCTTTCGGTTGGGATCAGTGCATCAAGCCCTTTGCCTAAACCAGATTTTCGAGCCATATTTACACCTGTTGCACGGGTACTTTTATTCCATCCCCTTCCAAGACTTCTCGGGCCAGCGCAGCATAGGCCTGTGCACCCACCGAATCGGGAGCGTATATGCTGATTGGCTGCCCATAGGAGGGGGCTTCTGCCAGCCGAACAGAGCGCGGCACAACAACTTGAAAAACCTGGCTCGGAAAGTATCGACGCACTTCTTGAACTACATCGTGGCTCAACTTCGTGCGTCCGTCAAACATTGTGAGAACAACACCACGCACGCGTAATTCGGGGAAAAGTCCAGAGCGGATGCGGTGGAGGGTTTCAGAGAGGTGACCAATCCCTTCGAGTGCCAGATATTCGCATTGGACCGGGATGATCACGCCGTTATAAGCGGCAATCAGGCCATTGAGAGTCAACAGCCCCAAAGAAGGCGGGCAATCGATCAAGATGTAATCATACCGTTCCTGAAGTGGAGCGATGGCGCGGCGCAACCGGCTTTCTCGCTCTGTCTCGGTGACCAGTTCAATCTCGGCGCCTGCCAAAGCTGTGGAAGAGGGTAAAAGAGAAAGTTTAAAACCCGAGTGGTAGAGTATAAATGAAGCGGCTGGGGCTGAGCCAATCAGAGCTTCGTAAGTGCCACCTTCTACGGAATGCTTATCGACGCCCAAACAAGAGGTGGCATTTGCCTGGGGATCCAGGTCAACGATCAACACTCGCTGCCCAAAATGGGCCAGGTAGGCGCTGAGATTAATCGCTGTGGTGGTTTTCCCAACACCGCCTTTTTGATTGGCTAAGGTGTACACAATGCTCATCTATAAGACCTCAACCATACATTCCTGGATTTCGGTGGTGGTTGGGATGCTCTCCAGTCCGAGGCGTGTGACAGAAAACGCCGAGAGTTGTGTAGCGAATCGGGCAGCTTCCCAGGGGTCGCGAGTTGAATAGAGGCGGGTAAAGAAAGCGGTTGCATAGATGTCGCCGGCGCCTGTAGCATCCACCTCATTTACATCTGGAGGCCGGAAGCGACGCACATCGCCATTCCAGTACAGGCGCGAGCCGTGGCTGGCCTCTGTCACCGCCAAAATGCGGCAAGAGGAGGCCATCTCCTCAATCCGTTCTTCACTGTTGCCGACATCCTCAACGCTGATCACGGCTGCTCCGGCCTGACGGAGAGCAAAAGATGCTTCGGGCCATTCGCTGGCGTAAACATGACCTTTTTCATCCCAGGCGCGCAGCCAACCTTGAGGTGTCAAGCCGATTAAAGAAGAAGGAAAATGCCTGACCAAACCAGGCTCGACTTCTTGAGCTACTGGACCAAGATGGATAATGGGTGTCTGTCGCCAGACTTCTGGAATGTGATGGAAATATAGGGTGGGGGCCACATTGTGCAGGATCTGAATCCTGCCTTGGGGAGTATAGATATTTTCAAAAGTTGTGCTGCTTTCCGCTTGGAAATTGACAACCGCAATCTGGTGCAACGCATCTAGAGGTAGCTCTGACCCCCAGGAGGTGACAATGCCCACGCGCATCCCCAATGCCTTGGCGGTTAGAGCAGAAAAGGTAGCGGTTCCACCCATCCGAGGGCCTTGAGATGTGAGATCCCGGGTAATATGTCCAATAACCAGGTAATCGATCTCTTCTAGGGGAGCCATTTTGTGCATGGGCAGATTATCAATGGTCAATCGACGGGAATGATGGTAACTTTGCGGTGGGGATCTTCGCCAATGCTTTCAGTGCGAACATTAGGGTTATCGCGCAGTTCTATGTGAACGAAGCGGCGTTCACTGGCTGGCATAGGTTCCAGGATTTGCCGCCGGCCGGTTTTTATAGCCTGATCGGCCATACGCCGGGCCAATTGACGGGTCTGGGTTTGACGGCGATCGCGATATCCTTCGACATCGACCACCAACATTACTGAATGACCGAGCTTTTTGCCCAGGATCAGGCTGGTGATATATTGCAATGCATTTAAAGTCTCAGCCCGTTTTCCGATCAAGATGCCCAGATCATTCCCGCGAATGTCAACGATGATCGGAATTCTACCGCGTTCTTCATCGGCTTCGCCAAACCGAACTGTCACACGCGCTTTGGCCTGCATTTTATCCAGAAGCTCTTCGACGGTTTCGCGGGCGATATCCAGGTCAATTTTTTCCTCATCGTTCAGTGGGATTGCGGTAGGCACAGATGTGCCCACAGGCATGCTTCCAGCAGGTTTGACGGGAGGTTTGTTATCAGCAGGTTTGGGCGGCTTAACTCGCTCGACAGGTTTCATGGGAGGCGGGCTGGTGTCGATATCTTCTGTGGCAGATTTTACGGTCAGGCGCACGCGTGCCAGGCGAGATCCCAGGCCAAATAAGCCCCGGCTGCCCTCATCCAGGATTTCGACCTCAACATCCTCCTCATTTAAACCCAGATCTGTAAGGCCATTCTTGATGGCTTCCTCCATCGTAGGGGCGATAACTTCTAGCGTCGCACGTTGTGTGTTCATAACAACCTCTAATTCGTTTTCTCTTTATTTGACTTGAGGGAAGGGAGTAGATTTTTCCAATTTACTTTTCCCATAGCAGCGTATTGTGCGATACCGACCACATTGCTGGCCAGGAAGTAGATGGCTAATCCGGAAGAAAGGCTGTAAGCAATCATGCCCATCATGAAAGGCATATACAGGTTCATCATTTTTGTCATTTGGGCGCTTTGGTCGTTGGGATTCGAGGGAGGTGGCGTCATAACCTTAGATTGCATCCAGGTCGTGATGACAACCAGGATGGTCAGCGTAGGGATGGCGATGCCAAACAGGTTGAGGCGCTCAGGTTGTCCAAGGTTCATCCACAGGAAATGTTTGTTTAGGGGGAACAGCTCAGCTGCGTTAATAAAGGGGTAGATCAGTTTGGATAACCCTAAAAGTTGATGCGGGGTAGAAGCCATGGCCTGATTTAGAGCCCCGTACAGGCCGAACAAGATGGGGAGCTGGATCAGTGTGGGCAAACAAGATGCCATGGGGTTTACGCCCATTTCCTTGTAGAGCTTCATTTGCTCTTGAGCCAGTTTTTCTTTATCATCCTTAAACTTCTTTTGGATGGTTTTAAATTTCTCAGAATTCTGCATCTCCTGCATCTTCCGAGAGCCTTTCATCTGGGAGGCTGTCAGTGGGTAAGTGGCCAGCCGGATGAGGATGGTAAAAAGGATAATCGCCAGGCCGAGATTTCCACCGATCAGGTGGTAAATCCACAGCAGCAAGTTCAACATCGGTTCAATTATAAGCGTATTCCACATGTGCTATCTCCAAAAAACCCCAATTCCCAATGGATTATTTGGGGGGTACAAAGGACCACTTTAGCGAACCCGTTGTCGTCAAGGCGACCAGGAGCGCATCTCCTTCGGAGGGAGTCACAAAAAGTGCATCTCCGGAGGACAAAATGGGTGAATAGATTTTTCCGCTAACAGGAGTATTCCAGGCCGGGTTACCATCCAGGTCAGTTGCATAGACGGTACCATTTTCGGTTGCGAAGTAAACCAGATTATCCGTCAACAGGGGGGTGCCTACAATGGTTCCGTCCGTTTTCTTGCTCCAGCGTTCATTTCCAGCAGTATCCAAGGCGTAGAGTGTTCCTTTTAGATCGCCAAAGAAAATCACCCCACCCTTTTGAGCGGCAGAAGACCAGACCCAGTCGGTGGTAGGGGCACGCCACTTAATATTACCGGTGGCAGCGTCAAGGGCGAGCATCTCATTCCCAAAGGTTCCTACAAAGATGACCCCATCCTCGCCAAAGGTTGGAGCGGCTACCAAAGCAGCGCCCAAATCTGGGCTTTTCCAGGTCAGTGAGCCAGTTTCAGCGTCAAGAGCATATAAGTGATGATCCATGGAAGAGACATACAGGCATTGGCATTTTCCATCTGTAACAGGCTGGGCCCATAAGGGTTGGTCGGCCTGGAATGTCCATTGCAGGCTGCCCTTCAAATCCAAGGCGTAAAGGGAGCCGTTTGCATTGGGAGCGTAAATCCTTTGTGAAGTGACCAATGGGCTGGCAATATAACGATCATTTGCACCGGGAAAAGTCCATAAAATCGTGCCGTTATTCGAATCCAGGCTGTAAAGGATATGATCATATCCGCCCACGATGAGTTGGCCATCTTCGGTCACAACAGGAGGAGCAAAAAACGCTTTGCCTTTTTCTGGTTTATCGGGGGGAAACTTCCACTTCAGACTGCCGTTTTCCAGGTTGACGGCATAAACGAAAGAATTATCAGCCAGGTAGCCGGTTTTCTGGTCAACCATCAGACCAGGCCAACTGGATGCCAGATAAGCTCCACCGGAACAGCCGCTCAAAAAGCTGGCTGCCAGGATAAGGAAGAAACTGAACATGAGTAGACGAGATATTTTCATACGTGTGTTTCAATCCATTATAAATGATCCAAAGACATGGCTTCGGCTTGTCACCTAAGGAACAGGATCTAAGCCTCCTTTGTTGAAGGGATTACATCGTAAAATGCGCCAGGCAGCCATGAGGCCGCCTTTTAGAATCCCATATCGGTAGATAGCCTGGTAACCATAGTGAGAGCATGAAGGATAAAACCGGCAGGTGTTGGCAGGCAAGGCTTGTGAAAAAGTCATCTGGTAGAAGCGGATCAACGCCAGGAACGGAAGGCGGGCAAGAGTATTCCACCGGATTGGAATATCCCTCAAACGGGGTTCCGGTGGGAATTCAGGATCATACAGGTGCTCAGCTTCCATTCTCTTCCTTCAAAAGATGCGCCCGCCGCATTAAGCTGACCAAAGCGGCTTGAACATCCTGGCTTGATGCTTCAGGGGTGGTTTTCCTGGAAAGAAGAATAATCTCCCAACCAGGGTGAATTTGTGGGAGCAAAGGACGGGTGGCTTCTCGTAACAACCGCTTAGCCCGGTTGCGCTGAACGGCTGTGCCCACTGAACGACCAGCCGAGACACCGACATGCAGTTCACCTGCGGTATTTGGCATGGCTACCAACACAACAAGCGGGTGGGCATAGGATTTTCCAAACCGCCGCACCCGCTTGAAATCGGTTGACCTGGTCAGGCGAAACCTTTGATTCACCCGTTTGTTTCCAGCAGGAATGCTCCTTGAGCGTAGGGTGTGACCCTGCCAGAGCAGCCCACAAGTTCACCAATGCTACCAAACGATCCGTTTCGTGTGGTTGTTCTTGGTAACGGTCAAACGATGCCGCCCTCTGGCACGCCGGGCTTTGAGTACTTTGCGCCCGTCAGCGGATGACATACGCTGACGAAATCCGTGTACACGTACGCGCCGGCGCATTTTAGGTTGGTATGTTCGTTTTGGCATGCTAACTTTCCTAACTTTCCTGTATAGTTTCGTTCATCGGTTCTTCCAGAATTAGAGGGACGAAACCCTTTCTTGACCAAAACGGAAGTCCCGTAACAATCTTCGTGCAAGCAAAGGATGATTATACCCGAAGGGTGAGGTTTGGTCAAACCGATTATTGATGTTCGCAGGGATTTTTACCTTCACCAGGGGGATCCTCCAGGCTGGCCACAGGAGGATTGGGCTTGAAACCAGAACGTATGGGTTCAGGCTGTGCAGGCATATTTTGGTCGTGAAGTTTTTTTTGGAAATCTAACCATCTAAGCGAAATCATGCCAAGGAATAGTGGGAGCCAGAAGGTAATTCCACGATAGGCCAGCGTGATGATCGCAGCAATACCCAATGGAATGTACATGGTAGTCAACGCCAGGGTTAGGGAGCCTTCAACGATTCCAATCCCGGCGGGCGTTGGCGATACGATCAGAAACAGATACCCGATGCTGAATCCGGCAATGATGGTTCCAATCGATATGGGCACATTGAAAGCCAGGAATACCAGGGTAAAAATCGATAAGAGCAGGGCTTTGTTGATCAAAGCAAACAGGATGGGCATGATCATGCTCTTGGGGTTGCTTTTAAGCTGCTGCAGACCATCGGCTACATCATGTGCAAAATCCAGCGCGTGAGCTTTTTGCAGGTACTCCCGGTGTATAAATGGACGAAGCAGGGAATTTACGAAGCGGGTGAGGAATAGCAGAGCCTTCCCCAGGGATTGTTCGGAGCGCATGCCCAAGAAAAGCAGAAACGCAAATATGAGTGCGACCAGGACAAGGATAGCCGCTGCAGTAATTTCGGCGGCGCTAAGATTATTGCGCCGGACCAATACGATCATCCCCACTGCTAACACAGATAAAAAGCCCAGGTAATCCGACTCCACGAACAATGTGCTGGCCACCGTGGCCCGGGCAGTGGAGTATTTCATTTGCCGGGCACGCGCGATGATGATCGTGACGCCACTCATTCCCGCAGAAGGAGCAATAATATTCACGAAATTTGCCGAGACAATCACTGGAAGGAACCCCCAGATCGTTTCACCTTCAATCCCAACGGCTCGGTAGATGGAATGAAATGTTGCAGCCAGGTTGACTAACCACAACCCTTCTGCAAAAATCGCCAGCAGGAGGTACAGCCAGTCTCCACGCTGCAATGTTTGGATAATCGTCTCAATTTCCGAGATGCTGGCGACAATCAAAATAATGCTCAGCACCAAAACGATCGTGATGAATGTTTTACGCATAGGTAAATTATAACGGATATTGGCTTGCTCGGGTTTGTTGCAGGAGGATCGATATCCTGGATCTACAGAGAAGATTAAATAACAAAATCCAGCAAACGTTCTGCTGGATTTTGAAAAAAGCTGTTTTCTTATCTGCGCCGGTTACCCATACCCAATACCAGGGAAACATAATAGAGCAACTGCATGACGGCCGTTACCAGGGCTGCGATGTAAGTCAGCGCTGCGGCATTGAGGACATTGTTGACTCCACGAGCCTCGTCTTCACCCACAATCAGACCCGTGTCAACTAAGAGGCGTTTGGCGCGGGCTGAGGCATTCAATTCAACTGGGATGGTAGCCAGGGCAAATACAGCTCCAGCCGAAAAGACCAAGACACCCAGCCAGGCCAGATCGGTCAGGCGCAGGAGCAAGCCCAGGATGATCAAGATCCAACCCAGGTAAGAGCCAATATTTACTGCAGGAACTAAAGCTGAACGAATCCGTAAGGGAAAGTAACCTTCCTGATCCTGCATGGCATGGCCTAATTCGTGGGCTGCGATGGCAAGCGAGGCAACCGACTGGCCTTCGTAAACACCCTGGGAGAGCTTTAACACTTTTTTGCGGGGATCATAATGGTCGGTCAGGTTTCCACCGATCCCTTGAATGGTGACATCCAATCCACCAGCAGAGATCAAGCGCTGGGCAGCCTGAGCCCCGCTCAAGCGGCTGCGCGCGGGTACGCGGCTCCACTTTCGATAAGCTGAAGAAACGTAGGCCTGCACCAGCATCATCAGCAGCATAGCAGGCAGCATATACATCATGTAACGTGGATCAAAGAAAAACATACGAACCTCCTGAAAAGCCCTACTTCATTTCAACTAAAATCTTGATCGCCGCATCCAATTGAGGATCGAGCTTGGCCTTAATATCCTCTTCGGTCATGGTCACTTCCACATCCGGAGTCAGCCCGACCTCGTGGATCAGACGTCCCTTGGGGGTAAGCCAATGGGCGATGGTGACGCGCACAGCGCCTTCTTCTCCGGAAAGCGGGATCCAATTTTGCACACTGCCTTTGCCATAGGTTGTCACCCCGACGAGTTCACCGCGTCCGGTATCCTGGATGGCTCCAGCAACCACCTCGGAGGCAGAAGCTGAAAATTCATTTACCAAAACAACCAGCGGAATATCTGTCGCCAGACCTCCCTGGAGAGCTTCATGAGTTACGCGGGTGCCATCGCCATATTCTTCAAACAGGATCACACCGTTGCCGATAAACTGAGAAGCTAATTTGACGGCCGTATCCAGTAAACCTCCCCCATTGTTTCGAAGGTCGAGGATCAAACCGACAGGTTTGTTCTTCATTAAATCTTTGAGGGCTTTTGTTAATTCTGCATCGGTTTGCTCGCCAAATGTACTCACTTTGACATAAGCAATATTGTCTTCGAGCATTTTGCTGTCGACGCTGGCCACTTTAATCGAGGCCCGGGTTACTGGAACATCAAAGGGATTTTCCACACCTTCCCGCAAGATTGTCAGGATAACGGTTGATCCTGCAGGTCCCAGAACTTTACGATGGGCAAGCTCAAGCAGTACACCGGTCATATCCTCACCATCGATCTTGATGATCTGGTCACCAGTGAGTAAGCCAGCTTTTTCGGCAGGAGAACCGGGCATTGGTTCAGAGATTGTCAGGAAATCCCCTTCCGTGTTCACCCATGCCCCGATTCCTTCGTACTCCCCTGATACTTCAATGGTAGCTTTTTTATATTCAAAGGGATCCACGTACGAACTGTGTTTATCGCCCAGAGCTTCAAGCATGCCTCGAATGGCGCCCTGCATGAGTTTTTCGTTATCAACGGGCTGATCGACATAGTAGTCATGCACAATTTGCCAGGCTTCCCAAAATGGCTTGAAGAGCGTGTCGGTATCCTGCGGGTCGATCGTCGTTTTTGGGGCAGGCAGCAGATCTTGTGCGCTTTTATTTTTAAGCTGCGGTTGTATAAACCAACCGGCAACAAATCCAGCAGAACAAGCACCCGCTAACAGTAAGATGGCAACCGCGATGCCTAAAACAGTGGTCCAGGTTTTTGACTTCATAGTAGACTCCTCAACCATAGATTACCACACGAAAGTTAGAATAAGATAAATTTTACGAAAGAAGATGAGGAATACCCGTTATCCTGCCAGGAAATTTGTCAGGAAAGTTGAAAAGGAGGCTGGATCGCTGACCGATTCAGTGTAAAACAGCAGCGCATTACCATCCATAGGGTATAGGGGATGGCAGGAGGTGGGTAAAGCGCCTCGAGGCGCTTCTGTAACTGCATGGACAAAAGGTGCGGGGATATCCGCTTTCGATAATTCGGGGACGATTTCTTCAGAACTAATGATAACGACTTTCGAGGTGATGGCCAACTCCTCATCAACACCTTTATTGTCACCGATCAGAGTATTCCCCTCGGGGTCAGCGCGCAAGGCGTGGATCACTGCGATATCGGGATGGATGGCAGGGAAAGCGATCAACTCTTCGCCATTGTAAGGATCGATGACTGTGCGCACATCAGGCCGCAGCTTGGGCAAATCAGTGCCCAACCAGCCTCTCCCTGGCATGAAGCCCACGCTGGCAGCCTGGGCGTTCAGGCCAAAGGCCAGGCTGGCTTCGGTTTCTTCGATAATTTCAATTTCACCGTGGTTAGCATAAAAGCTGAACATGGGAGCCAGGCCAAAAATTTCCATGCCGAAATAACAGGTTCGTACGCGGCTAACCATCTGTGCACCTACCAACAGATCGCTCTCCAGGCTGGCTGTAAATGTCAAAAGGGTCAGATCGCGTGGCTCCCCAGTTTTCAGGTGCTGGCGCAGCAAGGCGCGGATGAAGGCCATCGGCCGGCGGTATAAGGTCATGCCTCCCAAAGCCAACATGGCACCCGATGGAACCCGGGCTGCTGCCTCTTCCAGAGAGATCAGTTTACTTTTCATGATAGAACCTCCTCCTCCCAAAGCGCGGGCAACACCTGCAAAAGCTCACAGGGATGTGCGATCGCGTAGTCTACAGCGGGATCCTGGAAATGCGCTGAAGAGCTATTGTGGTTATGGACCAGAACCGTCGTGAAACCCAGGGTGCGAGCAGGGGCCAGATTGCGGACGGAATCGTCCAGGAGAACACAACAGGAAGGATTGTCTTCACCAGCAATCTCTAAGGCGCGCAGATAGGTCTCTTTTTCGGGTTTACAGAAAAAGTCCAGCGCGTGCAGGTCGATCACCCCTTGAAAGCAGTCGCTCAACTCTAAGACCGCCAACACACGCCGGGCATGAGCCTCATCAGCATTGGTAAAAATCCATTTGGGCTGGGGCAGGCTGAGCAGCAAGGAACGGACTTTGGGTTCGGGATAAAGATACTGGTCAAGCGGCAGATCGTGCACAAAAGCCAGGTAATCTTCTGTGTCCACCTTGTAGAAATGCTGCAAACCGCGCAGGGTTGTCCCGTAAGTTTCCAGGTATTGAATGCGTATGCGGGGGATATCTTCCCAAGGGATATTTAACCGCTCGTGCATATACTGCCCCATCCGGTCACGGATGGCATTCCATAGCCCTGTACTGGAGGGGTATAAGGTATCGTCAAGGTCGAAGAAAAGGGTGTTGAAGCGCATACAAAGTATTATAAAGGATAAGACGGTATAATTGCCCTATGTCTATTCACCTGCTGCCTCCGGAAGTTTCCTCTCAAATTGCCGCTGGTGAGGTGGTTGAGAGACCTGCCTCGGTGGTGAAGGAGCTGGTGGAAAATGCCATCGACGCGCAAGCCAACCATATCTCGGTGCGTGTCGAGGGGGCCGGGCAGCGCCTGGTTGAGGTGGCGGATAATGGCGTGGGAATTTCTCCGGATGAGTTGGAACTGGCTGTTGCCCGGCATGCTACCAGTAAGCTGCAATCCGCAGACGATCTTTTTCGGATTCGGTCCCTGGGTTTTCGCGGTGAAGCGCTTGCTTCGATTGGCTCGGTATCTCGCCTGACGCTGACCTCACGACCTGGAGAAGTAGCCTTAGGCAGACAGGTGCGGGTGGAAGGGGGAAAAGTCTTCCAATCAGAACCGGCTGGCTCTCCAGCAGGAACCGTTGTGACTGTAGAAGACTTGTTCTATAACGTTCCCGCCCGGCGAAAATTCTTAAAACACGAGGTGACCGAAAGACGCCAGATCGATACGCTGGTGACACGTTATGCCCTGGCTTACCCAAAGGTGCGTTTTCATCTTACCCAGGAAGGGCGCACCTCTTTACAGACCAGCGGGAATGGAAACCGGCGGGAAGTGCTGGCAGCTTTATACGGCCCTGATACGGCGCGCTTGATGATCGAAGTAATATCCGAAGAAGATGGATTGAGCATCACCGGCTTCACCAGCCCAACCAGTTTGACGCGTTCGAACCGGCGAGAGCTGACTTTTTTTGTAAACGGCAGACCGATCCAAGATGCTTCCCTTTCCAGCGCGATTTTACAGGCCTACCATACATTACTGATGGTGGGACGCTTTCCCTTGGGAATTCTCTTTATCGAATTACCCCCGGACCTGGTGGATGTCAATGTTCATCCTACCAAAGCAGAGGTCAGGTTTCGAGAGGCGAGCCGGGTTTTCACGGGCTTACAGCGTGCGGTGCGCAGGGCGCTCCTGGCACACACGCCCATTCCAGATATCAGCAGCTCTCAATTCCGCTGGTCTCAGAATGGAGAACGAACACCATCCCCGCCCGTCTTTGACCCGGCCTGGAGTATGGCAGAGGATTGGGATTCGCAAAATAACCCGGCGAAGGAAACCAGGCTGGGAGCTGATGCAACGGAAGTGATCGGACAGGGCGCCGCGAATAATCAGCCTGAAGTAACCACTCCGACCGTTCAAACACAGATGGCTGCGCCGATCTTGCGGCTGGTTGGGCAAATCGCGGCGTCGTATCTGGTGGCAGAAGGGCCGGATGGGCTTTATCTAATCGACCAACACGCGGCTCACGAGCGGGTGCTGTTCGAGCGCCTGACTGCCGAGCACCAGACAGAGGGAAAACAGGCTGCCTCTCAGGCGTTGTTGGTTCCGGTGAGTGTCGATCTACCTCCGGCAGGAGCGCGCCTTTTGGAAGAACAACTGCCGATCCTCAACCATCTTGGTTTACAGGTCGAGCTTTTTGGCCCAGGGGTTTTTTTGGTGCGGGCAGTACCGGCTTTGCTGGCAGGATTGGATCCGGCAGCCGCCTTACGAGCACTGGTTGAAGATTTTGAAGAAGATGAAACTCCCCTGAAAGCTGAAATTGAAGCCAGGATCATCGCCAGGATTTGTAAACGAGCAGCTGTGAAAGCTGGTCAGGTGCTCTCGATAGTGGAGCAGCGTGCTTTATTGGCTGATCTGGAAGCCTGCTCCTCACCGCGCACGTGCCCGCACGGTCGCCCAACCATGATCCACCTCTCGGTTGATCTTTTGGAGCGGCAGTTCGGCAGACGAGGTCCCCGGTAAATTCCTAATGATTTTCCTAATGCACAAGGGAGATAAGCGGCAAGTGCACTATGAAGGTGGTGCCTTTTTCCACCTGACTCTGGATCTCGATATTTCCCCCGTGAGCTTCTACAATCTGCTTACAAATGGAAAGACCCAGGCCGGTTCCCACGGCTAATTTTTCTGTGCCTGGGACACGGTAAAACTTTTCAAAGAGATGCTTCAGGTTTTCTTGCGAAATCCCTGGACCTGTATCTCTGACGGAGAGAACCATCTCTCCATCGTTCTCTTTTGCAGACAGGTCCACGCTTCCCTGAGGATAGTTGTATTTGATGGCATTGCTCAACAGGTTGAGAACCACCTGTTTGATTTTGTCTTTGTCACCATTCAGCTCTGGTAAATCATCATCGATCATCCCAGCCAGGGTCAAGTTCTTCTCTTCGGCACGGGCGCGCATAATTTCGAGGCAGTCTTCCAGTAAAGGTTTTATGGAAAAGATTTCCGCATGAAACTGGGTACGGCCTGATTCGAGGCGGGCAAGATCGAGAAAGCTGGTAGTCAGATCAGAGAGGCGTGAGATTTCTTGCTGAAGGATGTCAATGAAACGTTTCCGCTGTTCCTCGGAAATTTCTGGACGATTAACCAGGTGTACGGCGGTGGTCAATGATGCCAGCGGAGTGCGCAGCTCGTGTACCAGGTCGGATATGAGGTCAGTTTGTTGAAATAGACGGCTGTTTTCGATAGCGATGGCGGCCTGCGCACCCAGGGCAGACAAGAGGTCCTGATCCTGGGGGGAAAACCCACCGGATTGTTTGTTGATGGCTTCCAAGACACCGATCACTTTGTCCTTGTGGATGAGCGGCACACCCAGCAAGGTCTTAATTTTTATATTGACGGAATCTCCCACCTGGTTATAGTGCCGAAGGTCTTTTTCTACATCAGAAATAAGAACTGGTTGACGGTTGGTGACGATCCACCCCGCCAGGCTCGAATCAACGGGGACACTGATGCCGCGCATGAGCGGGTCGTCCATATTCGTAGCCACTTCAAAGCGCAAATCCTGGCGGTTTTGATCATACAGCAGGATGGAGGCAGCTTCGGCGTTGCACAGATCAGCAGCCGCATGGACGATATGGTGCAACAACACCCGTAAATCCAGCGTAGAAGCCAGATCGCGCGAAATTTCAAGGAGCCTTTGATAGTTGTCTAGCAGCGGCTGGTCTGTCATGTCTTTGGATTTACATGCTTGGCAATACTATCCGCAAGTTTTGCAAACTGCTGTGAAACCAGGTTATCGGGATGTTGGATGACAATTGGAGTATTGCTCTTGGCAGTCTGGAAGGCCAGCTCGGGGGCAGGGGTAAAGACGACCAGGATATTTTGCTTAAATTGCTGCTGTACCTGAGAAAGTGAGAGCTGCAGCTCAGAGCGTGTCCGGTTGTAAAGGACGGCATTCAAACGACCCTCGCCGAAACCTCTGGCGACCAGCTCGTCAACGAGAAGCTGGGTGCGAACCAGGGTATTGGGCACAGGCTCCAGAAGGACAATCAGCTCGTCACACACGCTCAGGACTTTCTCTGTTAAAGGAGGCAGAGCAGGGCCTAAATCTAAGACAATGAAATCTCCCAGATGAGCCAGGTGCGTGGCGATTACCTCGAATTTATCGGCCTGGAGGAGGAATTTTGCATCGGTTGGCCGGTATGAGGCTACAAGCAGGCGGACTTCGGAGCGGTGGGCGATCAATTCGGCTTCTACATCACCAATTACAATATCACTGGCCTTGGTGCGGTTGAGGAGACGGTCCAGTCCTTCGGGATGCAGATAACCCAGATCTAAAGCCAGGCTGCCTTCACCTGGGCGTAATTCTGCAACGATAATATCCTTTCTCGTCCTCTGGCGCAGGCTGACTCCCAGGTTCATCGCCAGGGTGCTGACCCCTAAACCACCCTTGACAGACAATACACCAATTACATAACCTTTCTCACGGGTGGTTGTTTCGACCGTGGCAGGTCGCCCTTTGCTGCTACGAGCCAGTACGGCTTTGACATGTGCGAAGAGCTCACGCGGCTGGGTGGGCTTCGTCAGATAGTCATCGACACCTGCCTCAAAACCAGCTACCTTATCATCAAGCTGGGATTTCGCAGTGAACATGATGATAGGGGTTGTGGCGGTCACTACATCGGTGCGCAGCCTCTTGGTGACCTCGTAACCATCCATATCTGGCATCATCACGTCCAGCAGGATCAGATCTGGGTTCTCACTTTGGGCTAACAGCAAAGCCTGGTGACCGTTGCTGGCGGCTATAATCTGGTATCCCTGGCGTTGCAACATCAACCCAACCAGACGTAAGGTATCTACATCATCATCCACAACGAGAATTTTTTCGGGCATGGGTTACTCCTCTATAAATTCCTAGAGTCAGTCTAGCATAAAGCACGAATACAGGCAAGAGGGTGAGACAGGTATTTTGGACTCAACCTACACGAAGACCATTTTTCGCCTATAATTTGGTTGATGACTGAGAAATTATCGCAAGCGATGCTTGAAAGCTTTCCCTTAGATTTTACCAGAATCCTGGTGGTTGGAGTTTCTGGAGGACCGGACAGTTTGTGCCTGCTTGACGCATTGCACAGGGCAGGCCTGCGAGTCGTGGTTGCACATATGAACCATCGCTTGCGCCCTGAGGCCGACCAAGAGGCGGAGCACGTCCGCCAGGTGGCTGAGAGGTATGGGGTTCCCTATGTGCTCAAGGCGGAGGATGTGGCGGCTTATGCGGAGGGGCACGCCCTCTCGGTGGAGGAGGCAGCCCGAGTCTTGCGATATCGTTTCTTGTTCGCCGAGGCTGTGCGCTGGGAGGCGCAGGCGGTGGCAGTGGGCCATACCGCGGATGACCAGGTGGAGACCGTGTTGATGCATCTGCTGCGCGGGGCAGGGCTGGAGGGGTTGAAAGGGATGGAGGCCTGGCACCTGCCGAATGCCTGGAGCCAGGAGATCCCGCTGGTGAGACCGCTGCTGGGGATGTGGCGAGAGGAGACGGTGGCATACTGCCAAGAACGCGGCCTGCAGCCAGTGATGGATGGCAGCAACCTGGAGACGACTTATTTTCGCAACCGGCTGCGACATGAGCTGATCCCTGCCCTGCAGGCGTATAACCCGCGCCTGAAAGAGAACCTGGTACGGATGGCTGAGGTGTTGAGGGGCGACCAGCAGGTTTTGGAGCAAATCCTGGAAACGGCCTGGCAGGCGTGCGCCCGGCAGGCGGGCCCTGGTTGTGTGGCTTTCAGCCGGGGGGCGCTCGAGGCGCAGCCGGTTGGGATCCGGCGCAGGCTGGTGCGGAAGGCGATCGGCGCCCAAAGACCCGGGCTGCGAGATATCGGTTTCGAGACGGTCGAACGCGCCCTGGAATTCCTGCGGCAGCCCGCGCCCAGGGGACAGATCGACCTGGCGGCCGGGCTGCGGATGCTGGTGGAGGAAGACCTGGTGTGGATTGCGGTATGGGAGGCGGACCTGCCCGGGATGGGCTGGCCTCAGGTGCAGCGGGGTGGAGAGCCAGGCCGATTGGCTGCTTCGGGAACTGTTTTACTCTGCCAGGGGTGGCAGTTGAGCCTGGAGGAGGCCGAGGATGTGGAAGAAGGAAGGCGGCAAGCGTTTGAGAACGATGACCCTTACCAGGCCTGGCTGGACGCAGCCCAAATCCCTGGGGCGCTGGAGGTGCGCGGCCGCCGGGAGGGGGATCGCTGCCGGCCTTTGGGGATGGAAGGCCATTCGGTAAAGTTGGCAGATTTGATGATCAACGTGAAGATGCCGCGCCGCGCCCGGGCTGGCTGGCCGCTGGCCTGCTGCGGCGGGGAGGTGGTTTGGGTTCCGGGGTATGCTACCAGCCACACCTGCCGGGTGAGAGCAGAAACCAGGCGGATTTTCCACCTCTGGCTGATCCGAAAAACCTGATCAGCCGGCTAACTGTTCTAATTTCATCGACAATTCACGCCATTGGATCTTGGAGACGCCCAGCTTCTGGCGGATTTTGGTGTGGTCCATGCCGGACTGCCAATCGGTGAGGGCGCAGGTCCAGCGGCACATATCGAAAGACATGTGCTTGGTCAGGCCGGCTTCTTCGCCCAGGTCTTCGAGCAGGTACTCCAGGCGGCGGGGAGACCAGGGGAACAGGCGCTCATCGGGGGCGTACTGGCGCTTGTATTCCTGGTAGGCTGCGATCCAGGTTTCAGGTAAGGCAATTTTGCGTTCTTTGTAACGGGACTGCGGGCTGGCATAGCGCACGAAGAGCAGGGCACCGTTGGGGGCATCCAGGTCAACGTGGTTGGGGCTGAGAGCGAGGGACTCGCTCTTTTTGATGCCGGTGTGCAAGAGCAAGGCGACGAGGGCGTAGGAACGAGCATCGGGCTTTTGGGCCGTGCGATGGCGGGAGGCGGCTTCGAGCACGGCCTGGACTTCCTCTTGGGTGAGGATGACCGGCAGGGGGCTGATGACGGACTTCTGGAGGACTTTCTCTGCCGGGTCGATCAGGACGACGCCGTACTTGTGCAGCCAGCGAAAGAAAGCTTTCAGAGAAGTGATGCGACGGGAGAGGGTTTTGGGACTGCACGGCACACCACGGGCAGTCTGCATCCAGTGCAGGAAGTTATTCAGGTCGGTGGTGGAGAGGCTGCCGATCGTCCGGTCTGGAGGGAGATATCCGGCCAGGATCAGGAGGTCGGCGATGAAAGCTTTGACGGTGTGGGGGGAATTGGCCTGGTCATCTAAGTAGAGTTTCCAGGCGTTGATGGCGGGGACGAGGGTGGTGGAGATGGAGATGTGGGCGGCGGGGGAGGTGGAGTCGGGGGGCATGGGTAAGGTCTCCTGAATAAAACTGCTAATCGGTTCGAACGGTGCTAATTCATAAATAGATTGCGTGTAGGTTTTGCGTATAGTAAATATAATCCGGAAAGCGAGGTTTGTCAATGTTAAAGGCGGCCTCCGACTATCCCTCCCTTTGACAAACTACCCTTCCCATGTTAAACTCAAGCCGCTCGTCACGGATGGCGCTCTCCACCTGAGGGCGTCTTTTCATGTGCCACTCCTAGGATATGCTTCAGCTTGTCCTTATCACACCTTAGGAAAGGGACCCGCAATGGATATCGTCATAACTGGCTCAGTCGCCTTTGATTACCTGATGAAGTTCCCCGGCTATTTCCGCGATCATTTTTTACCCGATAAGCTTGACCACATCAGTCTCTCATTCCTGGTGGAATCGATGACCGTCCAGCGCGGCGGTGTCGCCCCCAATATCGCTTACACATTGGCGCTGCTCGGCGGGCATCCGCGCCTCATGGCTACCGTCGGCGTAGATTTCGAGAACTACCGCCTCTATCTGGAGAGCAAGGGCATTGACACCTCGCTGTTACGCCTCATCCCGGGTGTCTTCACCGCTTCTTTCTTCGCCAATACCGACCGCTCGAATGCCCAGATCGCCAGCTTCTACCCCGGCGCCATGGGATATGCCGCCCAGCTTTCATTTCACGAGCTGCAAAGCATGCCCGACCTGGTCATCATCTCACCCAACGACCCCGGCGCAATGCACCATTACGTACAGGAGTGCAGCGAACTGGGCATCCCCTATTTCTATGACCCCAGCCAGCAGCTTGCCCGCCTCGACGGTAATGTCGTCCGCCAGGGCATCCAGAGCGCCCGCGCCTTGTTCGTCAACGACTATGAGCTTGGCCTGGTACAGCGCCTCACCGGCCTGAGCATTGTCGATATCCTTGCCTGTGTGCAGTTCCTGGTCGTCACTTGCGGCGAAGAGGGCTCCACCATCTATACTCCCCGGCAGGAGGTCCATATCCCCATTGTGCCAACTGAACATATCGTCGACCCCACCGGTGTAGGCGATGCCTTCCGCGGCGGTTTCCTCACCGGTTACGGGCGCGGCTGGGACCTGGAGCTGTGCGGGCAGATGGGTTCTTTGGCAGCCACCTACTGCCTGGAGCAGGCCGGCCCGCAGGGGCACTCCTACACGTCCGCTGAATTCGTTACCCGCTTCCGCCAATCTTTTGACGATCATGGTAAACTAGACCAGTTATGCGGATAACATCGACAGACTACTGGTCAGCGCTTTTTTCTTCAAGGCTGATCTTATTGGCGAAAATTCACGCAGATTAGCGGAACCGTTTTATTCGAGATTAACTGGAGAAACACATGGAAAAGTACGATATTAAAGATATAAAACTGGCTGAGGGCGGGCGCCGCAGGATCGAGTGGGCTGAGCTAGAGATGCCCGTGCTGCGCCAGATTCGCGAACGTTTCGCGAAGGAGCGCCCCCTGAAAGGCATTCGCATCGCAGCCTGTCTGCATGTCACCACGGAAACAGCTAACCTGGCCTACACCCTCCAGGCCGGCGGGGCGGATGTTGTCCTCACCGCTTCGAATCCCCTCTCCACCCAAGACGATGTGGCCGCCGCTCTGGTTTCGCAGTTTGAGATCCCAACCTTTGCCATCAAAGGTGAGGATAATGTCACATATTACAAGCATATCAACGCCTCCCTCGATCACAAGCCGCATATTACGATGGATGATGGCGCGGACCTGGTCAGCACCCTGCACAAGACCCGCCAGGATGCGCTCTCCAGTGTGGTCGGAGGCACGGAAGAGACCACTACCGGTGTGATCCGTCTGCGCGCCATGGCTGCCGATGGGGCGCTGTCTTTCCCGGTCATTGCCGTGAACGATGCCATGACCAAGCACTTTTTTGACAATCGCTATGGAACGGGACAGTCTACCCTC
>Ga0315275_10001543_pt1 | contig 20388 bp, 16 predicted proteins | sample YL17G03_0_MG_FD_205557 | JGI IMG/M metagenome (GOLD analysis project Ga0315275, IMG submission 205557) | Sediment microbial communities from Yellowstone Lake, YNP, Wyoming, USA - YL17G03_0 | ecosystem: Environmental > Aquatic > Freshwater > Lake > Sediment | place: USA: Wyoming | collected...
TGCTGCAAACAATTACTTACATTAGTAAGGCTCTCATCAACCTGATTATCACAATCATTATCTAAGTTATCACAGATTTCAGTCTGAGGGATTATTGAGCAGCTACTCCAAGCACCTGCACTACAACTCTTAGTGCTGCCTAGACAAACCCCTGCTTGCAAACATCCGCTAGAATTAATAAGCCCCTCATCAACACTACCATCACAATCATTATCCTTGTTATCACAGATTTCAGTGGCAGGTGCAATATTTCCTACACAATTACCCCATTGCCCATTAGTGCAAGGTTGGTTTCCGTATCTACACTCGCCAACATTACTGCCGCAAGTACGATTAGTTCCGCTGGTGCAATTGCACACCCTGCAAGAAGTATTGCTACAGGTATCATTAACACTGTCGCAATTATTGTCACAGTAGTATCCTAACAAAACACAAGCGCCCCAAATACCGCTGCTACAGTTCTGCCTGCCAGCACAGCCTTGCGTGGTATTGCAATCCCTGGACTCAGCAGGGCATGATGAAGGGCAGGCATTCACTATTACAGAGCCGCCCTGAATTGAGTTATTCAATGGATTGCTGTTAATGTCTGAAAGCTTTACATTGTTAAGGCCAAGAATGCTGATTTGTGGGTAGCTGCTCTGGTTCTTAATCCTAAAAGTTACACTAGCCAGGATTCCGCTATTTCCATTAGTGTTCACGTTTTGCACCAGTGAACAGACAGCAGTCTTTATCAAGCTAGGGGTTGAGATGTCAGGCGCTATCCAAAAGGTCGAGCCCTGGCTTTTCAAAAAGCTTCCCTCACTAACATTTAGCACGTCCAGAACACTTGAATTATAAGTCATGTCAAACTGGAAACCATAAAGATTTGCTACGTTGCTCAAGCTTATATTCACCAAGTAATTCTGAGAACAAGAAGTCACATTAGCAGAAGCAGGATTAATACTGACAAGCGCAGCTACAAAACTTGCTAAACCAAAAAATAAGAATACTGAAAGAAGTATGCGTACTTTCAAATCAAAGTTTTTAATGCTCATAAAACCCTATCCGCACCTCAGAATCAAGTTTTGGTCTCTCTATTATTTATATTTATCTATATTTGATAATGAGTTTTTATAATAAATAACAAAGGATAAGAAATAAAATAAATATTTTATCGCTATTCAAGATTCAAGGCTTTTCAGGACATTATCAATCTCCTTCTTGGGCCAGCCCCTCTGCATAAGAGATGATTCAATCTGGTCAGCAGAAAGCCCTTTAGCCTTAGCGCTCTTAACATATTCCACCAACTCGTCAGTAGACTTCTTACCCGTATCCTTCTCAAACTCTGCAAGGTCGTCCTCAAAGCGCCTCAGGTCAGCCTTTTCCTTGCCTATGAGCGCTGTCAGCTTCCTCAACTCAAGCAGGACAAATACCAGTCCAAGCAAGAGCAGGACACATATTACGAACAGCAACTCAAAAATCGGCACGCCCTCAATTCCAAACACATAAGCCATTTAGACCACCTCTTTAGCTAACTTATCATCTTTTTTTCATCTTCTTGAGTTTTTTCTTCAGGTTCCTCACCACGCCCTGTGCTCTTTATTTCTCCTCCTGCTTTTTCTTTTTTGAAGCTCATAAAGAACACATAGAGCGAGAACCCAACAATTAAGAGTATTATCAGGTAGAAGATGTTCTTCACATTAAACCCTCCTCCTTTGCCTTCCAAGACGACAAATGATGTAGCTTCCCCGACTTGCTGGCCGTTCTCATAGAGCACAGAATTAATCTCGTACTTCCCGGGCGGAAGGCTCTGTGATAGGTAATTGATGCTCTGGAAAATCTCACCCTGGCTAACGTTCAGCCTCTTGCCGCTCTCCATGAGGTAAGTCTCCTTGTCCTTGTTAATGCTGAACTCCACTTCCAGCTCCCTCGCAGGCTTGTCCCTGTTATCCACGATTACCGCGTCATAAAGCTTTCCAGACTCCTCGTCCTTGTTGACCTTTACCTGGAATTCTGGGACAGAAAGCTCGACTACTACGGGCTGGGTCAAGACCACATTATTGTCCCTGAGCACCTGTATCTCAACGCTTTGCTCATCCGGGTTGGCAGGCAGGCTGAGCACGAACTCCTGCTTCTCGCTCATACCTGGTGAAAGGCTCTCGATTTTCTGTGACTTATCACTCCACTTATTAACCAGCACTATGAGGTTATCAGCGTCTGTCTCGCCAGTATTCTCCACATTGATGCTGAAGACGTACTTGTCCAGTATCTCGCCCTGGATGGGCTCTGCTGTAATCTTCAGTTTCGGAGCAGCTATAATAGGCGCAGCGCAAGGCTTGGAGCACCTGCCTCCGCAGTCCACTCCGGTCTCATCGCTGTTCATGATGCCATCCATGCAGTTGCCTGTGTAATTGCAAGACTCTATCTCTGACAGCTTGCTCTTTGTCGTTCCGCACTTGGCAGAATCAACACAAGTCCTTTTCCTCATACCATCAACCTGGCAAAGTCCCCAATTGCCGCAAGCCCATTTCTCTGTGCAGCTCGGAGGAAAAGCTCCCCCTCCTCCACCGCCTCCACCGCCACCACTTCCACCGCCTGAGGTGCAGGTTTGGCTCTCGGCGGGCTTGAACTCAGTGGTGCCGCAAGCATTATCATCAGTGCAAGTCCTGGTCTGCCTGCTGTTTGAGCAAGAACTCCATGTGGTGCACGTCCAGTCCTCCAAGCACTCAGTGCAATTCGGGCAAGCAGTGTTCGAGCATTCGCTGTCACCGTCACAGTCAGTGTCGCAATAATACTGGGGTGAAGCGCAGGAGCCCCATGCTGAGTTCGTACAGGTTTGTGTGCCTGTGCATCCACGGGCATCTGTGCAATTTCTGGTTTGGCCGCTGGTGCATACGCATGTGCTACAATTGGTGATAACGCACTCATTAGTGCCGTCGCAGTTGCTGTCGCAGTAGTAAAGGTTTGAAACACATGAGCTCCAGCTTCCACTGGTGCAGGTTTGATTTCCTGCACACCCATGAGCATCTGCGCAACCCCTGGTCTGGCCATTGGTGCAAGAACAGTTCATTATGTAGAAGTAGCCATTAAGCACAGGATTACCCAATGGCTGGCTCGCAGGGTCAGAGATTTTAACATTTAACAAGGTAAAAGTAACATTAGCAGGATAGGAGTTGATATTATTAAGCCTGAAATTAACTTTGGCAATTTCACCCTCTCCACTCACACCAGTCACTCCCGTCCTTGAGCAGGCAGCATTCCTTATAATTCCTGGCGTGGAAAGTACCGGTGCAATCCAGAAAGTAAAGTCCTGGCCAGACCTGTTCAAAAAAGCTCCTTCAGTCACATTAAGTATTGTTATGAGGCTCTGGTTATAAGCCAAGTCAAACTGGAATCCGAACACATTGTTAAGCCCGCTAATGTGCAAGCCCACACTGTCAATATCGCCCGGGCACCAGTTGCCAAATGCGCTGTTAGGCTCTACCTGCACGAGCGCAAAAGAAAAATTTATTAACAGGAAAAACACTGCAAAAAAGACTAAAAATTTTTTCATGTCATCACCTCTTGAAACAGGGCCGGCTGTTTAGTTAACCGTAACTTTTCCGTTTCCAATGCTTGTTGCGGTTATCCCGTTAGCATTCGAATCCAGGAGCTTGACATTGGAAAGCACAACATCAGCCACTCCCTTGGCAATGGCTTTGAAAGTAATCCTTTCAACCATGCCTGTTCCACTCACGCCAGGTATGTCACCCAATCTTGTGCACACCACATTCTTTATCAATCCAGGAACAGTGGAATTAGGGGTTAGGCAGAAAAGGTCTACCTGGCCGTTATTGCCCAAGAAGGTCCCTTTTGTCGCTGACACGAATTGCAGTATCTGGGAATTATATCCGACGTTGAACTGGAAGCCGTAAAAATCTACCACGTTCGATACTTTTATGTCAAGAGCCACTGTGTTTCCATTAGTTACAGTTGCTGTTGCAGGGTCAATCGAAATGGTTTTTACAATTGACACTATGCAATCATTTGGGCAGTTCGCAATGGTCTCTCCAGTGTTGCATACGCCATTGTTATTGCAAACAGGCGTTGTTGTGCAGTCACCAGCGCAGTTAGCAGTTGTCTCTCCGAGGCTTGACTCGCAGGCTTTATTATTATTGCATGTCAGGCACTTGGTCTTGTCGAATTTGCAATTAGAATTGCAGGAGATTACTCCGCCAGCATAGCCGAGCTGCACACAAGATTTAGAAACAGTTGCTCCATCACACTCCTCACCAGATTGTATTTTCCCGTCTCCACACGCAGGTGCAGTAGCGTTCTGCTTTACACAAGCCCCGTCTGTGCATCCTGCAGGGCACTCATACTGGTAAGCTGCTCCGAACTCATTGTCGCAGTACACCTCTCTCAGCCTTGTGGGTGACAAGCATATGTCTGCCGGGTTAAAGTCTTGCGGCATGGCTCCTTTTATGCTTCCCCTAACATAATAATTCAGCCCTCCGTCAGTGTCGCTGCAAGGCGCAGTGGGCTCGCAATCATCAGGGCAATTCTCCAACACCTCTTCCTGGCTGCTGCAAGTGCCATCTCCGCACACAGAAGTGGGTATGTTGCAACCAGCTATCATCATACTAAAAATTAACAAGATTCCTAATAAAAGGCTCAATCTCATTTGTACACCTCCAAACTAAATCCTTTTTAACTATCTCCCTATTTTTTATTCGGGATTATAAATACTTTACTCTTTCTATCCTATTGTATGACAAGAATTAAAAAAGCTCATTTATTTCAAGGCTGATTGCACCTTGCTCTTGAACTCTGCCTCGTGCAGCACTCCGAGGACTCTCTCAACTTCCTTGCCGTCTTTCATGAAGACAATGGTGGGTATGCTTCTTACAGCGTAGAGGCTGGCTATTTCTGGGCTTTCGTCCACGTTGGCCTTGAAGAAATTAATGCCCTTGACTTCCTTGCTCACTTTCTCGAACATGGGCTTCATCATCTGGCATGGGCCGCACCAGTCTGCGTAGAAGTCAACTACTGACTTGCCTGCCTTTGTCATCTTCTTGAAATTCTCCTCATTCAGCTCTACAACCAAATCATGCACCTCCTAAGACTATTTCCACGCCGCCGAGGGGTCCTTGCCTGTTATTAATTGGTAAGCGCTTGATGATGCTATTGCTCCCTGGGCTGCTGCTGTTATTCCCTGCTTGAGAACAGTATTAGTAACGTCTCCTGCTGCGAACACTCCCTTGATACTTGTTGCGCAGTGAGCATCCGCAATTATCTCATGAGCCTGATTCAGCTCTACACCAAGCTCTTTTGCGATTGCAGAGTTCGGGATGCTGCCTATCTCGACAAACACGCCGTCTACTGCCAATTCCTTCTTGCCGTTATAGGCCTTATCCAGCATTATTTTCTCCACGAATTGCTTGCCCTTGACCTCGGTTATGTTGGTATTGGTGATAATCTCAATATGCTTTATCCCTATGCACCTATCCTGCATCACAGGCTCGCATCTTAATTTCTCTTTCCTATAAATAAGGTATACTTTTTTTGCAAACTCGCTAAGGAGCAATGCTGCGTGAGCAGCAGAATTGCTGCCTCCGACAACTACGACAGCCTTATTCCTGTAGAACGCTGCGTCGCATGTCGCGCAGTAGTGTATTCCTTTGCCTTCATACTTGTCTGCTCCTTTCACTTCGAGCTTTCTGCGCTCAGTCCCCATGGCCAGGATGACTGCCTTTGCCTTGTACTCCTTATTAATCTTGGTCTCTACCTTGAAGCAGTCTTTTTCCTTGATTATGCCCAGGGCCTCATCAACAATCATCTCTGCGCCGAACTCCTTTGCCTGGGCTTCGAACTTCTGCATGAGCTCATAGCCAGGAATGGCTGTGAAGCCAGGATAATTCTCAACCCTGGAAGAATTGACAATAGCTCCGCCAGGCTGCTTTGCAATCAAGAGAGTCTTGAGGTTATACCTGACAGAGTAAATGGCTGCTGTGTAGCCAGCAAACCCTGCGCCAATAATTATTACGTCGTGCATTCAACTCACCTTTTGAGAATCACAAAAATCCGTACTGATTTTTGGGACAAACGAAACTCTGTTTCGTTGTGCTAGAAAAGCCAAGCTTTTCTTCGCACACCAAAACCAGAAAGCCATTCATCCTCATCTTAAAAGACGAGGCTTTTCGGTTTTGCTTATAATCATGAAAAGTTCTAGTTCGGTTTATATAGTTTTTCGTTGAGAGTAGGCACGTCCTCAACACTCAGGACTCTTCCACCCAATAACCCGGCGTCCTCATGCGTCAAGGTCATCCTTTTAAATCCAGGCTCCATCATCACTGCGTGCTCTAATGGAGTAAGGGGCATGCCTTGCGCGTCAAGGGGATGCTGCTCAAGCTTGTACTCCTCAAACAGGTAATGCTCCTCAAACACCAAGGCTTTTCTCATGCCGAAGAGCTCGCATTCCCTCTCGAGAATATCCCTTAACTCAAAGGCGCGCCTATAAATGAAGGGCTTGGAGAACACAAGGGTTAGTTTTTTAGGCTGAGGCTCAGCAGTGTAGGCTTGCTTGAGGTGTAAGAGCAAGAACCATGTCGGCTCATAATAAATAATGTCCTCAATCCCCTCTCTTCTTAATAAGTCAATGTTGTTCATAACCTTATCCTCATACTTATCATAGAACCTCTGCTTGAACTCTTCAATAATTTCCTGAAGTTTAGGATGGATTTTGTTTATGTCTTTCCCATCGCTCATTTGAAAACTCTTTTGAAGAAATAAGTTTATAATACTTTGTAAAATTTATAAAATATTTATAAATGAGCAAGCATTTCCAGAGCATATGAAGCCTAAGCTTGCAATCACCGGTGTGCCTGTGAGAAGCATCCCTGACATAGGCATTGATGGCTTTTACTCTGACATCTATGAAAGGTATGTTCCTGGCGACTTGCAAAAGACTCTGGAGCTCATAAAGAGCAGGGCAGATGAACTGGGCCTTGACATTGTCCATTCTGAAGAAATAGCTCTTCCAAGCACTCTCGTCACAATTGATGATTTGCTTATTGCAGGCAGGGCTATGAGAGAAAAAACAAGGGATGCTGACAGGATTATCTGCTTTGGCCCCAGCCATTTCGGAGCCTTGGCTTTTTACGAGCATAATGAGACTGTCGCAAGGCTTGACTGCCACGGGGATTATTTCTCAGAAAAAGGCTTGGGAAAGAATGAGAGCTTTCCCGGTTTCGGCAGGGCTTCTTACATGAATGCGATCGAGAAGAGGCTGAAGAAGGTTACTGTCCTAAATTACGGTGTCATCAAGATGGATTCTTTCGGAGAGAAAAAAAACTTTTATGACCCTGCTTACTTGAAAGCCAATCACTTCGACATTGACATTGATGTCTTCTCAGATGAGTTTGAGATGAATGATGAGTACTACAAATCCTTCTTCAAGCCAGAAGAAGCAGCTGCCATGCTCTCAAAAGCCAAGCCGCAAAAGATTGGCGTGTGGGAATACAAGCCAGAAGAGGACAAGCACGGCAATGCATTGAAGTTCTTGCTCAGCACGCTAAATGTGCTTGTTAAGGAGAAATGATATATTCCCTGAATCTTCCAGGGGCAGAAGCATCATAATATCCTGTTGTTGGTAAGTCAAATCCTGTTCTGTTGAATCTTTTCCTGAACCCCAAGAGCTCATCCTGCTGTAAGTCTTTAGGCAAGTACAGCCTGCCAGGCACTTCTCCGATGACAGGCAATAGCTCTTCCCAATTTACTCTCCGGGCATCAAATGGCAGCTTGGTCTTATCCACAAAATCTTCGAGAGAATTCATGCCATGCTTTCTATTCACTACGCTTTCAACAGCATTCCAGAATCCGGGCTTATTCTCTGGCTTGCAGGTCGGGCAAGTGATGAATCCGAGCTCAATGAGTTTCTGTAATCCCTTGTCGCCGACAGCAAGCAATACTTCATTATACCCCTTTGGTCCTCTGTTGCCTGCTTTGCAGCTGGTCAGGCCAACCAACCCTGATGAAATCCTTGCCGACCATATTACCGGACGGGTTTTTTGCTTTTGCCTGCGCAAAACCAAATCTTTCAGGCTCAGGTCATAGTAAGCATTATTCATGAATATGCAGTAAGGGTTTTTTTCAGCCATGCCGCTGGAAATGCTTAGGTGCTATAAAAAAGTTTTTATGCCTCAGTGTAGTAATCTTTATAAACCCGTTGTTGCTCTCATGAGAGCATGACTAACGCAATAGGAACTGGAATGAGCATCATTGTTGCTAGTTTGATTTCAAAAAAAGTACATAGCGCTTTTTTTGAACCAACAAACCTTACCAGCATAGCTGGTTTGTTGATTTCTATCATCATAATTATTATTTGAGAAGGCTGGCTTTTTCAAAAAGCTCTGGCTTTCGGCTTTTGTGAGGATAGAAAGAATTATAAAGCTTTGATAACAAACAGGAAAACAAGGAGGAAAAAATGGTTAGGCCCTATGATTTCAAGCAAATAGAAGCTGATGTTTTGAAGCTGTGGAAGGGCAAAGCTATTTACCAGAAGGTAAAAGAGAAGAACAAGGACGGCAAACCATTCTACTTTTTACAAGGACCTCCTTATACTAGCGGCAGGATTCACATGGGCACTGCCTGGAATAATTCTCTCAAAGACATTGCTATACGTTACAGGCGCATGAAAGGATTTGATGTGTGGGACAGGGCTGGCTATGACATGCACGGCTTGCCTACTGAGAGAAAAGTTATGGCTCTTCAGAAGATGAAGCTCAAGGCTGATATTGAGAAGTTCGGAGTTGAGAAGTTTGTTAATGAGTGCCTGAAGTTCTCAACTGAAATGGCTGATGCTATGAACAAGGATTTGTGGCGCCTGGGAGTGTGGATGGATTTTGAGAATGCTTACATGCCTGTGAAGAATGAGTTCATAGAAGGAGAATGGTTCTTGGTGAAAAAGGCTCATGAGCAAGGAAGGCTTTATGAGGGCGAGAAAACCTTGACTTGGTGCCCTAACTGCGCCACTGCCATGGCTAAGCATGAGTGTGATTACAAAGAAGTAGAGGATGACAGCATCTTCATGAAGTTCAAGGTGAAAGGCAAGGATGATGAGTACTTAATCATTTGGACTACTACACCCTGGACTATTATGTTCAACCTTGCAATAATGGTTAATCCTGACCTTGATTATGTAAAAGCCCAGGTCGGCAATGAGAAGTGGATTGTTGCCAGAGACCTGGTCGGTGTTTTCATTGGAGGAGTTGCTGATAAGAGCTTTCAGGTGGTTGAGGAGTTCAAAGGAGCAAAGCTTGAAGGGCTTGAATATGAGCATCCCTGGCTTAATGAGCTTGATGTATACAAGGAGCTGAAGAAAAAACATCCCAAGGTGCACACCATTGTGCTTTCTTCAGAGTACGTTGACACCAGCGCAGGCACCGGGCTGGTCCATTGCGCGCCGGGCTGCGGCCCAGAAGACTATGAGATCGGCTACAGGAACAACATTCCTCCATTTAATTTTCTTGATGAGCAAGGAGTGTTTCCTAAAGAAGCAGGGAAGTTTGCCGGATTAGTGGCTAGAAAAGAAGATAGCAAGTTCATTGAAGCACTAAAAAAAGATGGTGTGCTGATTGCAATAACCAAGGTTAAGCATGATTATCCTCATTGCGAGCGCTGCTCAACACCAGCAATCTTTAGAAAAACAAAGCAATGGTTCTTTAAGGTTGAGGACTTGAAGGATGAGATGATGAAGGCTAACCAGGAAGTTTACTGGGTGCCAAAAGCAGGCCAGAATGCTTTTCATTCCTGGCTTGATAATCTCAGGGATAATAGCATTACCAAGCAGAGGTACTGGGGCACTCCTGTTCCTATCTGGCATTGCGAGAAATGCACTGCCTATGACGTGATTGGCAGCATAAAGGAATTAGAGGAAAAAGCAGGCAAGGACAAAGTTCCTGAGAACCTGCACAAGCCCTGGATTGATAATATTAGCTGGAAGTGCAAGTGCGGAGGCAGCATGAAAAGGATTCCTGACATCATGGACGTATGGATTGATGCAGGCACTAGCAGCTGGAATTGCCTTTATTATCCCCAGAGAACAGACTTGTTCGAAAGGTACTATCCAGCAGACTTTATTCTTGAAGCAAAGGAGCAGATAAGAGGCTGGTTTAATTTATTAATGGTAGCCAGCATGATAGCTTTCAAGAAGCCGAGCTTCAAGGCTGTTTATATGCACGGAATGCTCACAGACATCGAAGGCAAGAAGATGAGCAAAAGCCTGGGCAACATCATATCGCCATTTGAGCTGGTCGACAAATACGGCGCAGACACTCTCAGGTATTATATGTGCGAGACCAAGCCAGGACTGGACATTAATTTTTCCTGGGAAGAGGCCAAGATAAAATTCAAGAACCTCCAAGTGTTCTGGAACATCCACAATTACTTGCTGGACCTTACAAGGACACATAACCTAAAGCCCAAAAGGATTGAAGCAGCTGATACTGCAAGGCTGGGATTGGAGGAAAAGTACATCCTTTCCAGGGCGCACTCAACTCTCAAGGAAGTGAGCAAGCTGCACGATGAATACTTGCTGAGCGAGGTCACTCCTGTGATTGAGAAATTATTCCTTGACTTGTCAAGAGAATACATACAGTTTGTCAGGGAGAAAGAAGACAAGCAGCAGGTAGTTGACACTATCTTTGAGGCTTTGTCCAACACACTCAAGATGATGGCGCCCAGCATGCCTTTCATTTCAGAATCCATCTATCAATCACTCAAGGATGAATACAACTTGGAAGAGGAGTCGATCCACTTGTTTGACTGGCCAGTTTATAACGAGAAAATGATTCAGCCGACAATCGAGGAGGAAGTGAGGATTTGCAATGAGGTAGTCACAATAATCCTCTCCAAGAGAGAAGAGGTCGGCATTGGCGTAAGATGGCCTCTTGCCCGCGCAGAAGTGTTTGTGGAGAACCCTAATATCCTCAAGAAAGTGGAAGAGCTCGTCATGAATCAGACCAATATCAAGAAGCTGCTGATCCAGAAAGGCGCACTAAAAGTAGAGCTTGACACTACGCTCACGCCCAGCCTTGAGCAGGAAGGCTTTGCCAGAGAGCTTACACGAAGGATACAAGCTTTGCGAAAGAAAGCCGGCTTGAAGAGGAACGACAAGGTCAAGATGATTGTTGAGAGCGATTTCGTGCTCGAGAAGAAATACCTCGAGGAGCTGAAGGAAAAGGTCGGAGCGAGCGAATTAGTTCTTACTAGCAAGGGCGATGCCAAGTCAGAGAACGAAGCGGTTGCAGAGATCAAGGGCAAGAAGTTCAGATTTATTCTTTGTTAAAAGAATATCCAAAATCAATCCTCTGGTTGAATCACGTTGTTGTTATCGTCTAGGATTATGATGGCGCAGTCCATGGTGCACTCGCATTTATAGTTGTCGTAGGATTCGAGCACAAATTCATACTGCGGGCCGGATATCAATCCTTCCGGGCAAATCAGCTCATCCCCCTGCATGACTCCGTAGCAGTAGCCGTTCTCCATGCACACCAGCTTCTGCCCATTGTCCAGCTCTGATTTCAGCACTTTCTTTGATTTTGTCAAGGTGAACAGGAATGAGAGGATTATTATCAAAGCCACGACCGCCCCGAAGATGATGGTTGCCAGCACTTCCTTTTTCATAATTCATTTTCAATCTTTAACCTATTTAAAACTTTCCGTTTGCCTGGACAATCTAAAAAACAAAATCTTTATATACTCTGCTTAAATCTTTTAATCAAAGATTATTGGGGATTATTTTTATTATTCATTCGGGGGGATGAAGGTTTTGAAGAAGACTATTAGCATTGACACGCCTCTTGCAGAACTGACGCTTCGTAAGTATGAGAAGCCGAAGGACTTGCCTAAGAGGGAGCTGGTCAGGAAGATTTGCCTTAGCCTCGGGCTTTTGCAGCCAGGCGATTCTCGTGATGTTGTCGTGGATATCCTTCAGGTGATGTTGGAGGCAGAGGAAGAGTTGACTTCTACCCAGGTGGAGAAGCTTACCATCAAGAGCAGGGAGAAGCATAAGCTCAAGATGCTGGGAGTCGCCCCGTCTAATGTGAGGCGCCAGCTGCTCAGGCTCAGGGACTTGTTCATCGTGGAGAAGGTGAAGAACAATTACAGGATCAGGGAGAAGAGCAACCTGCTAAGCCTGTTCGAGGAGAATATTGAGAAGTATTATCTTAACAGCATAATTTCCAGGGTAAAGGAATACTTGAAGGAAGCTGATAAAAACTTCTAATAACAGAAACTAAAATAATTTTGTGCGCTGCGCGGCCTTAGAGTGTCTAGAGTATCTTATCTCTCTTGACTATCTTCTCGAGCGTCGGGTTGATTACGAACTCCACAGCATAGTCCCCTTTCTTGTCAGGGGCATAGTACACGTTGGTGAACCCTCTTATGTTGGAGGGCTTGCCTATCACGGGCGTGTAAGTGTTGATGGTGGTGTATGCCGGGTGCAGCACTACCAGATGGTTGTCTGCATAGCCTGCTCCTGTCTGGTGCCTGTGCCCACCTATGACGATGTCCGCATCGTTGTTCATCCTCCTGAGATGCTCCATCATGCCGTAAACCTCGTCCTGACGTACAGGATACTTGTGCATGCTGAAGAGCTTCTTGCCTCCTTCCAGAGTCACTGTGCCTACGCCTCCTGAGTTTCCTTTTCCTGTGAAAAGGATTAGCTGACCATTGTCAACATAAGACTCGTCGAACATGTTGCCAAGTTCCAGTGCCTCGTCCTCTGTCCTGTTGGATTGGTTGTAGTGGTTTCCGCTCGTCAAGCCAACTCTGCCTCCTCCTGCAAGGATCATGTCAGCGTAAGGCTTCATGAGTATCTTGAAGATGTGCTTCTGCTCTGAGCTCTGGTGTATTGATATAGCTCGCATGTTGTGCATGGCTTCCTGGGCAATCTTCTTTGCCTTGTCTGCATCTGACATTTTGGGGTCGTCCATTATCTTCTTGATGACGCTCTGCTTGAACTTCTCAGGCACCATGCCTAGGTACCTGGAGGCGTTGTTGAAGAGCTTCTCTTCTGTGCCTTGCAGCACCTCGTCCCAGAATACGCCGTTAGGGAGACCGTGCTCTTTCTGGTAGATTTGCGAAGCTACTATTAGCTGGTCTTTGGAGTAGTTGCCTGGCTGGTCAGAATCTCCTAGGTGATGGTCTCCTGCAATCTCCAGCTTCTTGAAATTAGCCTTGACAGAGTCCCTTCTTTCCTTGATGATCTTTAGCAGCTCCTCTCTTGTCTTCTTGGTGAGGCCCTTATCATTATCAAGGTGTTGCTTGTAGGTTGCGAGCTCGTCTGCTATCTTGCCATATTCCACCAGGTCATGCGTGTCTATGATGTGGAAGCGGTTGACTAGGTCAGGATCCTCAGTGTGTATGACTGCTGCAGAGGCATAAGGCCCTGTGACATATCTCTTGGTGTGCCAGTTCCTGAAGGCGTGGGCTGTGAGCCATTGCAGGTTGGGTATGGACTGGAGCGTGGGCAGTGTTATTAAGTATGATATTGCCTGGTCTTTTAGGAACTCGCCCTCCATTATGTGCTGTGACTTCTTGAACCAAGGCGAAACCCTGAATCCTCCGCTCATATGCCCGCCGAGGAGCACTATGTCTGGCTGGCTGTTCTCGTCGTCGAATAATTTCTCCATCACCATGTTCTCGTAGTTCATGAGCAACTTGGCTTCCTTGATTGCCCTGGGCCCTACGCTGTCAGAGAAGATGTGCTTTATGTTGTGGATGAGCAGCATCTTCTTCTCACCGAACATCAGGTCCTGGTATTCAACCTCTGCGTTATCCTTGAGCTCAGTGCCTTTTTTCAGGTCGCTGATTATGCCTGTTTGTATCTTGATGTTTTTTCTTGGGGACACGTGGATGACTAGCTGCTGCTTTATGTCCCAGCCAAAGAAGTGCGTGGTGTACTGGTCCTTGGATTTCTTGAATGCCAGCTCTGCCTCGTCTGCAAACACAGGGTAGTGCCTGGTGAACCAGGTCACAGAGCTCATGGGGCCATGCATCAGGGCTTCTGTCCAGGACATTGCGCTGTTCAGGTCTTGGATTCTTGACTTGATTTCTTTATCCTTCTGCTCAAGAGGTTTCTTGCTGTCTGTGATCTGTTTCAGCTTGGTCTCGAGTTTCTTGTCCGGCTCCTTCTGGTTGCTCACCCAATAAACAAAGTCAGGGGCTTCTTTCATTGCCTCGCCCAGCTTGAATCCAAGCGGGTGGAATCCAAGCAGGTCCTTTTCTTCTGCTTTTTTTGCCTCTGTCAAGTCTCCTAAGAATGATTCCCAGTTGCTGCCTGAGTCAAGGTAATTCTTGGTTTGCTCGAAAACCGTTTCTTTCGTAAAAGCTATTCTTTCTGAATAAGCCTTCCTGTTCTCGTTCCCTTTTTTCATCATCCCTTTGTTCTTCAGGGCGCGCTGCAGGTATTTCTCCTGGAAAGTATAAGAGAAACGTTCAAACATGTTGTCAAAGAGGTTCTTCCTTGCTTCATTCTTGAAGGCGTTTATCTGCTCTTCCTTCTCCTTGGCCCATTTACTTATGTAAAGCTCCTCAATATAGCTGATGTTCTTCCTGTCCTCTTCGCCCAGCTGGATTCTAAGGATAGTGCTTGTAGGCAGGGTGTTCATGAGGGCTTTCACATCTTCCTCTGCAGCCCTGAATGCTTCTGTGAGCGTGGTTATCTTTTTGCGGTTGTGGTTGTTTACGTGCTCTTCGTAGAATGCCTGCTCGAACTCATTGTCTATCCTCTCCTCGAGCATGGTCTCTGATATGCTCTTCTCAGGAGTTTCCCTCTTGACCCAGCCCAGGAACTTCAGGTCATTGATGTTGCCTTTTGAGCTGAAGGGCGGCATGTGAGGGACTACTCCTCCTTGCATGATTACTTGCTGGATTCTCTTGGAGTAGTTGTTAACATCAAGGTAAAGCGCAAGCCCTTTCATGGTGTTCTCGTCATGCGCCTTAGTGCCAAAGCAGGGCTCTGCAAGGTATAGGGTGCAGTAGGCATAGTCTGCAGGGGCTTTTTTCAGGGCATCCTTCTCCACCACCAGCTTTTCCAGGGCTTGGGGTGCTAAGCCGTATTTCTTCTTCTTGGTGGTCTTATCTGTTGTGAATATCAGGTCTATCCCGTCCTTCTTGATGAGGGCGTTGACAAGCTTCAGGGCATATGGCATGTTGGAGAGCCTCAGCTGGGACCTTATCTCCTCTATCGTTGGCCATTGGCTTGGGTTGAAAGAGCGGGTTTTCAGGTAATTATAGAGCTTGAACTCGTCGCTCTTCAGCGCGATTACCTCGCCAGCCCCTTTCGCTGCTTGAGAAGCCTTTTCTTTTTCTCCATTGCCTGAGACAGAAACCATGATACACCTTCCCTATTTTCACGACTATGAAACTCTTAATAATACTTGACTTATGGTTTTTCATTTATAAGTATTTATCGCAGCAAACATATATGTTGAAGCACAATATTTTTTTCATTACCTAGTTATGACTAAAATACAACTTTTTCAAGTAACAAAAATTTTCCGAAAATATAAAAAGCTGAAAAGAGAAAAATGAAATCAAAAAGCAAGCTTTTTGGTTCAGAAAACCAGAGTTTTCTGCAATCATTCCAGAGTGAAGAATCATAGAAAAGCTTTTATACTCTTACCAAAGTAATAGAGCGCGGGGAGCATGGAGCCAACACTAGAACTCGAGAAGCTGATTCTGAAGCCGGGAATAATAAAAGAGATCGGCGATAAGCAAATCCCGACTTTTCCAGACTACACTGGCGAGATAAACGAATTCCGCGAGCAAAAAGCCAGCAAAAAGCCCCAGCTGCCATTCGTCAACCAGGACAAAGTGCTGCTCCAGGTCGCGAGGACCCTCTCCACCAGCTATCCTTACTGCGTTCTTGTGGGAGAGAGCGGCATAGGCAAGTCAATGGTGCTGGATTATGCTGTAAGCATCCTCACAGGCAAAGTAAAGCTTGACGAGCTCAAGAAAGTAATGCCAGAAGCAGTGCCTCTTTTCAAGAAAATAATCGACCAGACCAGCCGGTTTGAGCACAGGAAATACATCTCAGTGCCAAACCTCGCTGACCCGCTGAACGTCGACACCATTGCCTACACTAATCAAGAGCACCTCGACAATGACATGCAGCTGGCGCTCACCTTCTCCAACGAGATAAGCAACCTGCTGAAGACATATGTACGGCTGAACAAGGACAACCTCCGCATGAACATGAGCCAAAAGGATTTCGGTAAATTCGTCACGTCAAAAATGCATTCCATCTACATCGACATATTCGAGCAAGTATCAGAAAACCTCGTACTGAAAAAGAAAAAAGACTCAATGAAAAAAGAGCCTGTTGCGCTGCTTGAATTCAACATTCCTGCCGAGGTTTATCAAAATAAGAAAGATGTCGCTGCCCATATTACATTCACAGCAAACAAAAAAGATCAGAAAGGCAAGAAGAAAAAGCTCCTCCTCAAGCACAAGCAGGAAATAATCCAGGATGCAAAGGACTTGTTCAATGAGCTGCTATATCAGGTGAGCATCATTGAGATTCCCCAGATAACAAAAAATGAGCAGCAGGTGCTTTTCAAAAAGCAGGTTGATGATTACATGAGCAATATCATTGCCCCTCTCTATGAGCAATGCAAAAACATGAGCATAAGGAACCAGGAGCTGCTCAGGGCCATATTGCTAAAGAAAGTAAACTACTTCATACCAGAGAGAAAAATCAGCCCGAAAACCATTGATGATGTGCTGGAAAGGCTGGATGACTTCAGGTCAAGCTTCATAAAAGACGTGAAGAGCGAAAAGCTCCGGGCGTGGATGGAGTCAGTAGTCGATTATTTCAAGAGCGAGAGAAAGGTAATCGAGAACAACCTCGTTGAAATGGTCAAGTTTGATGAGCATGAGAACCACAGGCTCAGGACTGAGATCAGGAAGCTGAGAAAGCTAGAGGACCTTAAAAAGCTAGAGGATATAATACTCGGGAAAAAGCATGAAAAAAAGAAACAGGATGATGAGAAAAAGCCAAAGTTCCCTGAAAGGCAGCACTGGTCAATATTTCATGTCCCTCACGGAAGGTGCAAATTCGATATTGATGAGATACTGTGCGTCAGGGACTACGGCTATGACTTTCCCACGACCAAAGGAGTCACCTGGACCAAGCTCGGAGAGATAAACCGCGAAACCCTTTTCGGGACATTTGACTATGATGAGGATGAACCGGATGAAAAGCTCGACCCACCTCACCGCACCATAAGCACGCTAGGCCCTTTCTTCAAGAGCGGCATGCTCATCTTCCCGGACTCATTCAAGGGCTTCATAGAAGCAATAACATATGCTCCTGGCATGAAAGAGCAATTCCTGGAATACCTGCAGACAGGCATCCTCACAGTCATCAATGGAGGAGTGAGCTACAGGTTTGAGGCGCCAAAGATAATCCTGGGGTGCGACAACGAAGACCCCTTCCTGATAACAGACGGAACCATTTTTGTAAGGGACGAAGTAGGTTTCAGGGGGAGGATAAAGACAATAGATGTCCCAGCCGAGGCCAACAACACCAAGGAAGTGAGGAAAGGCACTATCAAAGTCCTTTACGACGCCATAGCCAAGTATGTTGCGAATTCCAAGACCAAAGGCAAGCCAGGCCTGAAGCTGGACATCACAGACCAGGCAGCCAACATGCTCCTCCAGACCACCACAGAATCTGAGAGGCTCACCAGCCTGGGATACAGGGAGTTCGTCAACGTGATAGAAGAGATATGCTCCTACGCAGTCTCCAAGGAAAAAAACACTATTACTGCTGAGCTGCTGAAAGAGCACATAAAAGACCAGATACCTCCTTATTTTTTCTATTATGTCGAGAGGGAGCAAGAATTCGGCGGCTACTTCGACAGGCCAGCGAAGCAAATCGGGTGCGTCAATGGCTTGTCAGTGTTTCCAACAATGCCTGCAGAAGTAGTGAAGGTAAGGTCTTATTTCAAGCCAGGAATTGACCCTATAAATGAGGGGAAAAAGCACTTTGAGCTCGTGGATATCGAGAGCAAGATGACTAATGCGACCACTATCAAGGGCTATGAGCTGGCCAAGGATTTTGTCACAGGCACAATAGCCGCTGCCCAGAACAAGGGCAAGCTTCCACTGCTGGGCTGCGACTGGCAATTAAAGACTCATTTCGGAGAAAACTGGTATGGACTGGGCGGGCCTTCTGCATCCCTAGCCATCGCATTAAGCAATTTGTCTGCGCTCAGCAACGAAGAGATGTACAAGAACAGGTTTGTCACAGGCACCATTGACCCGACCAACGGGAATGTAGGTGAGATTGGCGGGACATACCACAAAGGGCTCATCCCTTTCAGGATAAAGGAATTATTAGAAGCCCGTGGAATGCGCGAAGAGGTATACTTCCTATTTCCCGCTCCCAACCTGAAAGACTTCACCCAGGACATAATATTCGACCCATTCGGCCTTGAGCAGAAGGTAGTCTGCCTGCCCATAACCACTTTTGCCCAGGCATATCACCTTTTCACGTGCGGCCCTGCAATAACAGTGGACGACTGGAAGAACGCGCAGAAGCTGGGCGAGAAAAAGCTGGAGCAGACAGTAGAGCGGGTATATGACAGGTTCAAATCCTGCACTTAGCTGGCTGAGAAAAAAGTTTTTTAAATGCGAGCTGATTTTTTCTCTGAATGGTTTACGAGCCGCAGGAGGACTCCTATATATTATTGGAATGGGTGAACAAGCTAGCTTATGGGCGAGTGCTTGATGTCGGCACAGGCACAGGCATACTCGCCAAGGGCGCCGCGTACAGGAAAGAAGTGGATGAAGTAATAGCTGTTGATATTGACGAGAAAGCAGTTGATGAGCTTCGGAAAGAGGACATCGGGAAGCTTAAGGCTTTCCAGTCAGACCTGTTCTCCAATGTAGTCGGGAAGTTTGACGTGATTGCCTTCAACCCGCCTTATCTTCCTGCAGAGGAGAAGGATGCGGATGTTGCCCTTGACGGCGGAGTGCATGGCTATGAATTGATTGAGTTGTTCCTGAAAGGGGCAAAGAAGCACCTTAATGCAGGAGGATTCATACTTATGGTGTTCAGCAGCAGGACTGGCAAGGAAGCAGTTGACAGGATAATTAAAAAAGAAGGTTATAGCTCGGAAATGCTTGAGCAGAAAAGCCTGGCATTTTTCGAGGAATTGTATGTTTATAAGATTAGCTCAATTTCAAAGTAATCCTCCCGGAGGAAGAGCAAAGAAGGATAAGAAGAAGAAAACAGCGAATAATACAAACAAGCCCACAAGTATGAAAAGAATAAGCCAGCGCCATAATTTTTCCATTAGTTCCATATGATTGGCTAATTATGAGAATCATATAAAAATATTGTGATGAAACAGGTGTAAGATGGAAGTTTTTGCTCAAGGCAAGAGAGGAGTAGTGTACAGAGAAGGGAACGTTTGCATCAAGGAGAAGAATCCTCGCAGCGCAGTGGATACCCTGGCGAATGAGGCTAAGTATTTGCAGCTGCTGAACAAGAAGGGCATTGGTCCTCGGTTCATCAAGTATTCTGGCGGCAGGCTTTACAGGGATTTTGTTGATGGCGTCAGGATTAGTGATTATTTTGAGCAGGAAGCTGGCAAGGAGAAAATAATCTCTGTAGTCAGGCAGGTGCTTGAGCAGTGCAGGGCAATGGATTTATTAGGGATTAACAAGAAAGAGCTGACTAATCCTTACAAGGACATACTTGTGACTGCTGACAACAAGGCTGTGATGATTGATTTTGAGCGGTGCACAGGGACAAAGAAGCCTAAGAATGTTACTCAGTTCCTGCAGTACCTTGCAAGGAACAAGGAAGTGCTTGAGAAGAAAGCCCTATATATTAATAGGGCGGAGCTTATAAGGCTGGGTAAGGAGTACAAGGAGAAGGGTGACGAAGGTAATTTCAAAGCAATAATAACCACTCTCTAGTGAATAAAATATCGAAAAGTTTATAAATGTGATTGCGCACAATTCTCTAAAAACAGGCGATACAATGAATGATAATCTCGAAAAAAGGATGAAGCGAAGGAGTTTCTTGAAAAAAACAGTCAGCCTCATAGGCGCGACTGCAATGGCAGCCTACATCGGAGCAGGTTTTGGGTGCGGAAAACACGACAACCCCATTACTCCACCAATACCGCCAGGACCAGTTACAGTAAACGCCACTTTCTACAATCACACCCAAGGACCACTAACAAACAAGGCTTACAGCGGAATTAGCGGGCAGCCATTAGTGATAAAAATCAGTGATGTTTATGCTTCTAGTGTTGATTCTCAAAGAATTGCAGTGAGAAATGCAGGCAGCGGAAGCAGCCTTGGAGCACTAGTCGGATTCTCAAGGACTGGAGAAGTGAACACGACCTA
>Ga0315275_10001544_pt1 | contig 20383 bp, 16 predicted proteins | sample YL17G03_0_MG_FD_205557 | JGI IMG/M metagenome (GOLD analysis project Ga0315275, IMG submission 205557) | Sediment microbial communities from Yellowstone Lake, YNP, Wyoming, USA - YL17G03_0 | ecosystem: Environmental > Aquatic > Freshwater > Lake > Sediment | place: USA: Wyoming | collected...
GGACCGGACGCACGCTTTTTACGAAAAACACGGAGGCAAGACGATTATCATCGCCCGGTTTATTCCCATCATTCGCACCTTTGCACCCTTTGTGGCTGGGGTGGGTGCGATGACCTACCCCAAATTCATTGCCTATAACGTGATCGGAGGCCTGGCGTGGGTGGCTCTGTTCACTTTTTTGGGTTACTTTTTTGGTAACCTACCGGTGGTTCAGCAGAATTTCACCTTCGTCATCCTGGCAATCGTCTTCATCTCAGTCCTGCCAGCCATCATCGAATATATTAGAGGGCGTCTACACACCAGGAAACAGACCGAGCCGCCTGCGAGTGTCTAGTACCTCTTCAAATTAAGCCTGAGGTAAAATCGAAGTCATGGATCAGCCATCCTTGGAATCCACCCTGGCTGATTTAAATCTGCCAGCCATCCGCTTTTTTTCGAGCATAGGATCAACCAATCACGAAGCCTGGCGGTGGATTGATACCGGAGCCCCACACTGCGCCCTCGTCATCGCCGATGCACAGACCGCAGGTCGAGGTCGCTTCCAGCGCCGTTGGATCACCACTGCCAGTAGTGGGCTGGCTTTCAGTTTGATCTTACTGTCACCCCCACTCGACCCTCTGCTTGTCCACCGCCTTACCGGCCTGGGTGCGTTGGCAATCTGCAATGCTCTCAAAATAAAATTTGCTCTCCCTGCTCAGATAAAGTGGCCCAATGACATCCTGCTCGATCAGCGTAAGTCTGCTGGCGTGCTGGTTGAGGCGCGTTGGGACGGGGAGAAATTGAAAGCTGCCATCTTAGGGATTGGCATTAACATTGCATCTGAGTCAGTCAATCCGGTAAACCTTCCAGCTGAGGGACTGAATTTCCCTGCGACCTGCGTTGAAAACGAATTGGGTCACCCGGTGGACCGCTTGGAGTTGTTGCATGCCATCCTTCAGGAGTTTTTCAGCTGGCTTCCCCGGCTCTCCTCCCCAGACTTGATCCATGCATGGGAGGACAGCCTGGCATATCACGATCAATGGGTGGAGCTTTCCGCAATAAATTCTGCACAACCCTCCCATCGGGGTGATACTCCACCCCCCATTCAGGTCGGAAAAGTGATCGGGCTTACCCCGGATGGTTCTTTAAAATTACTTACCAGATCTGGTAAATTGGTCACCGCACAGGTAGGTGAAATTCATCTGAGACCCGCCCCTGATGGTCAACTTTCCCAGGTGCCTGATTGATTTGGAGGCAAAACACCATGTTTGATGATTTCCGCAAGCAAACCGAAGACGCTTCATTTCCTGATGAGGTTCAAAAAGAAGAGCCATCTGGTGAAACTCCATTGGGTGAGCAACGAAATTTCTTAGGGATGACACCTGGGCAGCGTTTTATCATCGCCCTCATGCTGCTGGTGATGACGATCGTCCTGGGAGTATTATTCCTTCTAGTCACCTCAAAAATAGCTCCCCCCTTCATTGGCTGATGCATCTTTTCGTTGTTCTCTAAAACCCGTGATATAGCTTTTAGATTAACTACAGTGCTTATTCCCCTTCTTTCACCCCTGCACGGAGTAACTCAGCAGTAGAAATCCTTGCCAGTGATGCAACGAAATCCTCCCCTTCCAGGGCGATCAATAGGTCATACTTGGCAATCCTTCCACCACGCTTTACATCCTTAACCCGGGTTCGCAACACCACCCCACCAGCAGATATGATCGTCAATTCATCCGCGGGTTGCACCACTCTCGCAGCCGCGATGATGCCAATATCATTCAGACTCTTGGGGTCAATGGTTCGCACACCCCCAGTTGCACGCCCCTTGGGCGGATAATCTGTGAGAGCTGTTCGCCTGCCATAACCACCCGTGGTGACGACCAAAAGCTCTCCGCCTTCTTCCAATACTTCCATGCTGGCCACATGATCACCTTGACTTAAACCGATACCAATCACACCACTGGCGGTTCGCCCCATGGCGCGCACAGATGCCTCGACAAAACGCAGCGCCTGCCCTTGCTCGGTTACCAGGATGATTTCATCCTCACCATCCGTCAGCCGAGCCCACCCTAACTCATCACCCTCTTCAAGGCTGATGGCAATCAATCCTGAGGGTCGCACCGCACTGAACTCAGCTAGCTCCACCCGCTTCACCTTGCCATTTCGAGTAGCCATCGTGCAGTACTCAGCTGCCACAAAATCAGGCGCTGCTACTGCCGCGGTGATCGTTTCCCCTGCACTCATCGAGAGCACATTAACAATCGGTATACCACGTGCAGCCCGATCGGCATCTGGGATTTGGTATGCTTTTTCGGAATACACCTTTCCTTTGTCTGAGAAAAACAAGATGGTATCCAGGGTACGTGCTGGGAAGAGAAACATCACTTCATCCTCTTGCTTTGTAGTATGCCCGGTCACTCCCCGCCCTCCGCGGGTTTGAAGCTTAAAGCTTTTGGCAGCCACGCGCTTGACGTACCCACGTTGAGTAATGCTGATCAGGACAGCTTCATCAACTACCAGGTCCTCCTCTCTGAAGTCTTCCTTGGCTTCATGGGCAATCCGTGTTCGTCGCGGATCTGCATACTTCTTAGCCAATTCTCCAAGGTCGGCCTTGATCAATTCAAGCACCTTGTGTTGGCTGGCTAGCAAATCTTCCAAATAAGCAATCCGTTCTAGGATTTGTTGTTGCTCATCCTCGATTTTCTGGCGCTCTAGGGCGGCCAGGCGGCGTAATTGCAGGTCCAGGATGGCTTGCGCCTGCAGCTCACTCAGTTTGAACCGGGTCATCAGGCGTTCCTTGGCCACATCTGCATCCGGGCTTTGGCGGATAGTTTGGATCACATCATCCAGGTTCGCCAGGGCTATCAGTAATCCTTCCAGGATGTGTGCCCTCGCTCGAGCTTTATTTAGCTCAAAACGCGATCGCCGGATGATCACATCCTGCCGGTGATCAATATACACCTGCAGCATCCGCTTGAAGGAGAGCAGTCTGGGTTCGCCTTCCACCAGCGCCAGCATCTGCACGCCGAAGGTGGACTGCAGCGGGGTGTACTTGTATAGCTGATTCAGCACTTTCATCGGCTGAGCTCCTCGCCTCAGCTCAATGATGATGCTCATCCCTCGCCGGTCAGACTCATCTCGCAAGTCGGAGATATCACTCAATTTTCCCTCCCGTGCCAGCTCAGCGATCCGTTCGATCAGGCTGGATTTGTTGAGCAGGTATGGAATTTCAGTGATCACGATCCGCTGCCTGGCACCGGTCATGTCCTCGATGTGTGCCAGACCACGCAGCACAATCCTTCCCCTCCCCGTGCTGTATGCCTGAAGGATGCCTTCACTCCCGACGATTGTCCCACCCGTAGGGAAATCTGGTCCAGGAACAAACTTGAGCAGATCATCGGGCGCAATCTCATCAATCCTCTCAATATGGTCGATCAAATATGAAATCGCTGCCACCAGCTCACCCAGGTTATGCGGCGGAATATTGGTTGCCATACCCACTGCAATTCCGGAGGAGCCGTTCAGGAGCAGGTTTGGCAGTCTTGCCGGCAGCACACTGGGTTCCTTGAGGGTTGCATCGAAATTGTCGATGAATTCCACCGTATCCTGCTCAATATCTGCCAGCATCTCTTCCGCCATACGCGATAGGCGGGCTTCGGTATAACGCATCGCTGCCGGTGCATCCCCATCCACCGAGCCGAAGTTCCCCTGACCATCAATTAATAAATACCGCATGGAGAAATTCTGTGCCATGCGAGCCATCGATTCATACACGGCTGCATCCCCATGCGGGTGATACTTCCCCAAGACCTCTCCGACGATGCGGGCTGATTTCTTATAAGCCGAGCCAGCAGCAATTCCCATATCATGCATGGCGAAGAGTATGCGACGATGCACAGGTTTCAAGCCGTCACGTGCATCCGGCAAAGCCCGCGCAACAATCACGCTCATGGCATAATCAAGATACGCCGACCGCATCTGTTGGTCGATATCCACTTGCTCAATATTTCCAATATCCATTAAAACCTCAATCCTTCGTTTTACCCTGGATGACTAATTCTCGATCACGAGATCCATCTCATCGAGTCGTTTAATATATTGTCTACGCTTTTCAACTACTTCTCCTGGTAACAAAAAAGATGTGTCCGCCAAGTGGCGCACACATCTGAATTATAAACCAAGAATACCGGTTTTTTACCAGCCTAAATAGCGGTCAATGGAAGCGGCTGCCTTACGCCCTGCCACCATGGCTGTCACCACCAGGTGTGGGCCAGTGACCATATCTCCACCACCGAAGATTCCACGGCGGTGCGTGGCACCCGTATTTTCATCAGTCATCAACAAGCCTGAGCTATGTATCTGAATCCCTGGGGTTGTTTCACCGATGACCGGGTCTGGTTTGTAACCAATCGCCATAATGGCGGTGTCTGCTTCGATGATGAAGTCTGAACCTTCGACCGTTGAGAATGTGCGCCGTCCATTTTCATCCGGTTCTCCCAGCTGGGTACGGACGCACTCGATCTGCGCCAACCGCCCGTTCGCTCCTGCAATGAAACGTACCGGTTGGGTCAGGAAGTGATATTTCGCTCCCTCCTCGGTTGCCATCTTGCGGTCCTTGTATCCGCCTGGCATCTCAGCCTCGCTGCGCCGGTATAGGCAGGTGACCTCCTCAACATTCATGCGTAGGGCGGTTCGCAGGCAATCTGACGAGGTATCACCACCACCGATCACCACTAATTTTTTGTTTACCTCAGGGCGTGAACACATTTCATGTGGTAACAGGTCCATATCCACATTGGCGCGAATCAAGAAATCCGTCGCCTTGTAAATCCCTGGCAGATGTTCACCAGGAATGTTCATGCTGGCATCCACCGTTGTCCCCACCCCTAAAAATACCGCGTTATACCCGCCGGAAAAAAGTTTATCCACGGTGATTTTCGGTCCAATATAGGTGTTGCAAACGAAAGTCACCCCAGCTTTTAAAAGGTCATCCCAGATGTCAAATACCACCTTCTTGGGCAGCTTGAAATTGGGGATGCCGTAAATTAGCAAGCCTCCAGGTGCTGGTCGCGCATCGAAAATGGTCACCCAATGACCGCAACCCACCAGCTGTTTGGCACAGGCCAACCCAGCCGGTCCAGCACCAATGATTGCCACCTTTTTACCGGTGAATTTACCCACCGGTATCGTAACCCCCACTTTACGACGTTCGTAATGGGTTGCAAAGGCCTCCAGGACGCCCGTCGGGACAGGGATCTCCCCCCTCTTGCCACGCACACATGCACCTTCACACAATTTTTCCTGCGGGCAGATCCGTCCACACACCTCAGGTAGCGAGCTGGTTTGTCGATAAACACTTGCAGCTTGCAGGAACTCGCCCTGTTCGATCAGCCACATGGCGTAAGAAATGTCATTTTTTGCTGGGCAGGCTTTCTGGCACGGAGCAGGGTCGGGGCAATGGATGCAGCGGGTGGCTTCATATTCAGCCCATTCTTCATCGATGCGGATGATAGCTTCATCCCAATCTTTAACCCTTTCTGAGGCAGGGCGGAGAATCAGTCCACGCGATGAAATTATCATGCGTGCTTTGCGATCCACACTTGAAAAATCCCTTGGAATGTCCATCAAAATCGCTCCTCGGATGGCTATTCTACTCGCTTCTCCTCACCGGAGAAGGTTTATGGTAAACCCGAAGTTTACCTTATCCTAAATATGCGTCAATAGTGTATGCAGCTTTGCGCCCGGCAACCATCGCAGTCACCACCGTGTCCGGTCCGGTAACCACGTCACCACCCGTAAATACGCCAAACCGGCTGGTAGCACCTGTTTCGCGGTCAGCGATGATCATGCCCCATTTTTGGGTTTTTAATCCCGGGGTTGTGGCAGTAATGATTGGGTCAGGATAATATCCCATTGCGATAATAGCCGTATCAGCATCAATGCTGAAATTTGAGCCATCCACCATCGCGGGATGGCGTTGCCCAGCTTCATCGGGTTCACCCACTGCGATTCTCACACAATCAATCCATGCCAGTTCCCCATCCGGTCCAGGGATGAGCCTGACCGGTTGCGACAGATATTCAAATTTTGCCCCCTCCTCAATTGCCAACATTCGGTCCCTGGCTCTGCCTGGGATTTCATGTTCAGTGTACCGGTACAGGCAGGTGACATCTTCTGCACCTAGGCGTAAGGCTGTGCGAGCACAATCTGTGGCTGGGTCACCTCCTCCAATCACCACCACCCTCCGACCCACTTCGGGGTTCATGCGCATCCTTGGAGGTAAGTGGTTTTTTTCAGCATTGGCTCTGATCAAGAATTCAGTGGCTTTGTATACACTTGACAGGTTCTCTCCAGGAATTTCCAGTGGCGAATCGATGCCACTCCCCACACCCAGGAATATCGCCTCATACCCCTCGCTAAATAAATCATTAACTGTCTTCTTCTTCTTGCCAATATAGGTGTTTCCCACGAAAGTCACACCAGCTTGTTTTAAATTATTCCAGATATCTGTAATCAATGTGTGTGGTAGTTTAAAATTGGGAAACCCATAGGTCAATGCCCCACCAGGGTATGAGCGTATGTCGTACATGGTCACCCAGTGTCCCATTTGCACCAGGATATCCGCACATGCCAATCCTGATGGACCAGCACCCACAATCGCTACTTTTCGTCCTGTCAGTGCTCCAGGGTGGATGGTCACTCCTTTTACTCTGCGTTCATATACACCCGCAAACGACTCTAAAACGCCCACGAGTACTGGGTCACCTATCCGCCCTAAAACACAAGCCCCCTCACATAATTTTTCCTGGGGGCACACCCGCCCACATATTTCTGGAATGAAATTCGTCTTTCGAAATACATTGGCGGCTTCTAGATAATTACAATTTTCAATAAAGTACAGTCCAAGCGAGATGTCACTTCCCGCCGGACAGGCACGCCTGCAAGCTGCCATTTCATTACAATGGATGCAGCGCGAAGCTTCATATTTCACCCATTCCTCGTCCAGGGCCGCTCGAGCTTCATGAAAGTCCTTTACGCGTTCATCTGCTGCCCTTGTTGGCAGTCCACGGGAAGGCAAATGGATTCGGGCTTTTCGGTCAATCGATGAGAAATCCAGCTGACGATCCGTCTTGACCCTCACTTGCTTTGTAAATATCTATCAATCGCAGCAGCTGCCTTGCGCCCAGCCACCATCGCTGTCACCACCAGGTCAGGTCCGGTCACGTCATCACCGCCTGCAAACACACCCAGACGTGATGTACTGCCCGTTTCGTGGTCCGCAACGATCAAACCATACTTTTGGGTTTTTAGGTCTGGGGTAGTATCTCCAATAATCGGGTTTGGCCAATATCCCAGTGCTAAAACAGCTGTATCCGCTTCGACAATAAAATTCGACCCTTCGATTGGCACAGGTTTACGCCGCCCCTTCGCATCTGGCTCCCCCAGCTCCATCCGGATGCATTCGATCTTCGCTAGATGTCCCTGCTCATCCGCAATGAATTTAACTGGCTGGGTAAGGAGCTGGTAATGCGCTCCTTCTTCCAAAGCCAGCTCCCGGTCTTTTAACCCACCAGGCATCTCCTTGATGGTACGGCGGTAAAGACAGGTCACTTCATCAGCACCTAACCGGAGGGCCGTCCGCAGGCAGTCAGAGGCGGTATCACCACCCCCGATGACCACCACCTTCTTCCCAATCTCCGGTCGTGAGCGCCATTCTTCAGGTAATAGTTCCATATCTACATTGCTGCGCGCCAGAAATTCTGTGGCTTTGTAAACTCCCATCAAATCCTCACCTGGCACCTCCATGGGTGCATCGACGTTGGAACCAACCCCGATGAATATTGCGTCAAAACCCTTTTCAAACAGTTCATCAATCGTAATGTCCTTGCCAACGTAAGTATTGTATGAGAACTTTGCTCCAGCTGCCTCCATATCCCCTACCCGGCAAAAGACAATCTCCTTGGGGATTTTAAATGGGGGTATGCCATAGACCAGCAACCCACCCGGAGCCGGCTTGGCCTCGATCACGGTCACATCATGACCCTTTTGAAGTAGCTGCTCTGTACACGCCAGACCTGCTGGTCCAGCGCCAATGATCGCGACCTTCTTTCCAGTTGTTTCCCCGACGGGCACTTTCACACCCACTGTCCGCCGCTCGTAGCAAGTGACGTATGCTTCAAGGGGTCCGGTTAATACCGACGCATGTGACTTGATATGCGAGCATGAACCCTGACATAGCTGTTCTTGAGGGCAAACCCGACCGCATATTTCGGGTAAACTGCTCGTCTGGCGATACATCTTGGCTGCCTCCAGGAATTCTCCTTGCTCAATCAGCCACATCGCAGAAGGGATATCATTATGTGTAGGGCAGGCCTCAACACAAGGTGCTGGATCAGGGCAGTGCACACAGCGCGAAGCCTCAAACATTGCCTCCTCAGGTGTCAATGGGATGCAAATATCATCAAAATCACATACCCTCTGGGATACAGGGCGGTGATCTATATCAAGACTCGGCAAGCGTGCCCTTGCCTTTCGGTCTATCGCCAGAGAATCACTTGAGATTTTTTCCATTCAACACCTCCAACACTCAATCCTGTTTTTATATTATCGGGGTTAAAGGTTAAATTTTAGTCCCTATTGTCATATAATTTTGTGACGGTTGTCACATGATGATTGGTCAGATTCTTGCACACATAGAAGAGTATATTTCCTTTCTTATACGATTCTTACATTATTTTGATAGGATTGTAATCTACAAAATAACTCAATATTCCTTATCAAGTCATTGCCTCTTCGGGGTTTACCGCCGTGGGAGGAGGGACAAATTATGCGAAAATTTATCATCATAATATTGATTCTTATTGCTCTGGGCACGATTGGCTATTTCGGTTACCAGGTCATTAATTCCAGACGTCTGGCAAATTCGATTAGCAGCCTGCAGACGGTGACCGCCAGTCAGGGCAGCCTGACTGCAACTATTGGGGCAACGGGTACCGTCCGCCCAGACCAAACTGCGATCATTACCTGGCTAACCACCGGGAATGTTGACCAGGTGAATGTGCAGGTTGGGCAGGTGATCACTGCTGGTCAGACCCTTGCCAGCCTGACCCAATCTTCCTTACCTCAAAACATCATCCTGGCTCAATCGGATCTGATCACTTCCCAGCAGCAGTTGGCTGATCTGCAAAATTCACAAACTGCATCCAAACAAGCTTTGCAGAATCTCAATATTAGCCAGCAGGTAGTCTATGATGCCCAACGTGCCCTGGTCAGGTTCAACCAGAAGACCTATAAAGGCGACCTGGATAAAGCTCAAAAAGAGGTGGTGGATAAAAAGGACGCCTTGGATAAGGCTCAAACGAATTTTGACCCTTACAAGGACTGGGATCCCAGCAACGCCACTCGTCAGAAATATGAGCAGAGCCTGACAGATGCTCGGATTGCTTATGACGAAGCTGTCCGTAAGGTAAATGAGCTCGAATTACAGCACCAGACTGCACAAGCTAACTTGGATGCCGCAAATGCAGCACTGGCTGATGCGCAACGCGCCTACGATCAGGTTAAAGCTGGCCCAAATCCTGATGATATCACCGTCTTGCAAACCCGCATCGCGGCTTCACAAGCCACCCTTGACATGGCAAAATTGACCGCCCCATTTGCCGGAAAAATCACTGAGGTCGACCTCAAACCAGGTGATCAAGTCTCCCCTGGCAAGATTGCCTTCCGATTAGACAACCTGGGCCGTTTACTGGCGGACGTGCAGGTTTCTGAAGTAGATATTAACAGCATCCAGGTCGGTCAGCCGGTCAACTTGAGCTTTGATGCCATCCTGGATAAGCAGTACAAAGGTGTGGTCAGTCAGGTCGCTCCGGTAGGTGACGTTATCCAGGGTGTAGTTGAATTCAAAGTGACTGTTGAGCTGACAGATGCAGATCAAGATGTAAAGCCAGGCATGACTGCTGCCGTGAATATCGTCGTTGACCAAATTACGGATGCCCTGCTCGTCCCCAATCGCGCCGTACGTGTAGTGGATGGAAAGCAGGTGGTTTACATCCTGAATAAGGGTCAGCTCCAGGAAGTCCAAGTGATCTTGGGTGCTTCAGATGACACCCAAAGCCAGGTGATCGATGGCAATCTGCAGGTTGGCGACCAGATAGTACTTAACCCTCCTCAGAATTTATTCGGAACTGGCGGTGGCAGTCCCTTCGGCACGGGAGGGTGAACATGAGCGATCACAGCATCATGACTGACCACCAGATTAATCCTTCGAACGGTTGGGTTATTCAGGCTGAAAACCTGACCAAAGTGTATAAAATGGGTGATGTGGAGGTCCATGCCCTCAACGGCCTCTCGTTAAAAATCGCTCGGGGCGAGATTGTCGCCATCATGGGGCCTTCCGGCTCGGGAAAATCCACCCTGATGAACATCATCGGCTGCCTGGATCGCCCTAGCTCTGGCGAATACATCCTGGATGGCGAGCCCGTTGCTAGGTTGAACGATGACCAGCTGGCTACCATCCGTAACCGAAAAGTTGGCTTTGTCTTTCAGAGTTTCAACCTGCTCTCGCGCGCCACTGCATTGGCAAACGTCGAGCTGCCCATGCGTTATTCGGGTGTCGTGAAAGGTAGGAGCGAAAAGGCTCGTGCTGCCCTTGAATCGGTCGGGCTGGCAGACCGGGTCTATCACCGCCCCAACGAGCTTTCTGGAGGGCAGCAGCAGCGGGTCGCTCTTGCCCGTGCCCTGGTCAATGACCCTGCCATTATCCTGGCGGATGAGCCAACCGGTAACCTGGATACGAAATCGGGTCATGAGATCATGGAGCTCCTGCTCAACTTGAATCGGGAACACGGTACCACTCTCATCATTGTCACCCACGCTCCCGATATCGCCGAAAATTCCCAACGCATCATCCACATCCGTGACGGTGTGGTGGAGGAGGCGTTATGAACGTCTGGCAAGCTGTATTGGAAGCATTTGAAAGCCTCTCAGCCAACAAGCTGCGCGCTGGTCTCACCATCCTGGGGATTGTGATCGGGGTTGGTGCTGTCATCGCCATGGTCTCGGTCGGGCGCGGCGCACAAGCCACCATCACTGATTCGATCAACGGGATCGGCACCAATCTGATCTTTGTGTTCCGCGGCGGTTCCGAGGATGTTCGCAACCCCAAGCCCATCACCCTGGAAGATGCTGCAGCCATCGCCGATCCTTTTCAAGCCCCCTCCGTCATGGCTGTCGCACCTGTCATCCAGGATACCGGTAAGGTCACCTTCGGACGTGAGAGCACCACCACCACTATTACCGGTGTGACCCCCGACTATGCCAGCGTGCGCAAGTACAGCGTCACCGAGGGCGAGTTCATCAATCAGGAAGAGATGTTGGGGCAGGCGTCCGTAGTCCTGCTCGGTTCTGAAGTGGCAAATAAGCTCTTCGGTCGCCAGGAAGGATTGGTGGGTGAAACTGTGCGCATTGAAGGGCAGCCGTTCCGCGTGACCGGGGTGTTAAAATCCAAGGGTGGCTCGGGGTTTTCCAATGCAGATAACCAGGTCCTGGTCCCTTTCTCCACCGCCCAGGCTCGCCTGATCCACCACAGCATCACCAATTCTGTGGATTTACTCCTGGTCGAAGCCATCAGCCCAAAGGTTGTACCCGCTGCCAGCGATGAAGTCGCCCAGATTTTGCGGACCCGCCACCGCACCGCCATTGGTGCAGATGATTTCACCATCCTCACCCAGCAGGATTTCCTCTCCACCGCCAGCACCATCACCAATGTGCTGACCATTTTCCTGGGCGGTGTGGCTGCCATCTCCCTGCTTGTGGGAGGCATTGGGATCATGAACATCATGCTGGTATCGGTGACTGAACGTACCCGTGAGATTGGACTGCGCAAAGCCGTTGGGGCGCACAAAGCGGATATCATGATCCAATTCCTGGCAGAATCGTCTGTGCTCAGCCTGATTGGTGGAGTAATTGGCATCATCCTCGGTTATGCCATCGCCCTTGCTGTGGGCCAGATCGCCAAAGCCAACAATGCCGCCATCACCCCCTCCATCGGGATCGATATCATCCTCATCGCCACTCTTTTCTCCACTGCAGTGGGATTGTTCTTCGGTATCTATCCCGCCAACCGGGCAGCCAGCCTAGAGCCGGTCGAAGCCTTGCGCTATGAATGAGCTGGGCTAACCCGCGACCTTCTCCAGGGCAGCTTTCATCCTCTCCAAAGCCTGGGTCAGCACCACCCACGTACAGGCAAAGTTGAGCCTGACGAACCCCTCCCCACCTTTGCCGAAGGTTGCCCCATCGTTGAGCGCCACGCGCCCCTCTTTCAAAAAGAACTCATGTGGGTTGCCTTGGATACCCGACTCGCGGCAGTCCAGCCACGCCAGGTAGGTGCCTTCCGGCTTGACCAACTGTAACATCGGCAGTTGATCTTGCACGAAATTAAACAAGTAATCTCGGTTGCCTTCCAGGTAATGGAGTACCTGATCCAGCCATTCCTGCCCATCCCGGTAAGCTGCCAGTGTGGCTGTCACCCCGATCAGGTTAACCCACATCACCAGCCCCTTCATGGATTGCTCCAGCTTCTGGCGCAGCTCCTGGTTCTGCACAATCGCGAACGAGCATTGCAGCCCGGCAATATTGAAGGACTTGGTGGCAGACATCAGCGTTATTGAATTAATCGCAATCTCCTTATCCAATGAAGCGATGGGAATGTGCTTTTTCCCCTTGAAAATCAGGTCACAGTGGATCTCATCCGAGCAGATCACCACCCCATGCTGCAGGCATATTTCTGCCATGTGCTCCAGCTCATCCTTACGGAACACCCTCCCCACTGGGTTATGCGGGTTGCACAGGATGAATAACCTGGTCTGCTTGGTCAGCCCAGCCTCGAACGCATTAAAATCAATCTCATAGTGACCATCACTGCGTCGCTCCAGCAAGGCATCTCGGCGTTTCATCCGCGCGTTTTGGGCTACATGGAGGAAAGGCGGGTAGACAGGCGTCTGAACCAGCACATTCCCACCTGAGGCTGCCACTGCCTGGCAAGTCAGGTTCAAGCCCGAAATCACCCCTGGTAGGAGCAGCAGGTCATCTGGTGTGATCGACCAGTTGTACAGCCGTTCCATCCTATCAACCAGCACCTCGCGGAGTTCTGAGAATGGGATGATGTTCCCATGACTATCCGGATAGCCATAAATCCCATGGTCGATGCGCTCCCGCAGCGCTCTCTGGATGGGCTCGGCGACCGGGTAATCCATATCCGCCACCCATAAGGGGAGCACATCCGCTTCATACAGGTTCCACTTGACGCTGTCTGTTGGTCGGCGGTCTGGCAGGTGATCAAAATCGTATCTCATCATCTTCGCTCCATTTGTAGGGAGGCAGTAATTTCCCACCCAAGCAATCTCTCACTTAGTTACCCCTAATTTTACCCCTCATCACAGCATGTCCATCTTCATGATTAGCTCAGACGAAAATCACCCTGTATTCGCCCACCCTCCCTTTTGGTGTAAAATTGATTTAACAGTATTTCCATTAAGTCACATACTAAGGAGGTATTCAATGACAACCTGGAAAGTCCTTATCACGGATGGCCTCTCGGATAAAGGCATCGCAATCTTAAGTTCCGCCGCACAGGTGGACAACATGCCCGACATTCCTGCTGACGAATTGCTGACGGTGGTAGGTCAGTACGATGCCATGGTCGTACGCGGTCGCACCAAGGTCACCCCGGCCGTGTTCGCTGCCGCCAGTCGGCTCAAGGTGGTGGGGCGTGCCGGTGTGGGTGTGGATAACATCGACCTGACCGCTGCCCGCAATCATGGGGTGACGGTGGTCAATGCGCCCAAATCCACCTCCCTGGCAGTGGCAGAGCTTGCCCTTGCGATGATGTTCGCTCTGGCGCGTATGTTGCCGAAAGCCGATACCACCATGAAGCAGGGACAGTGGATCAAAAAGCAGCTTGAAGGCATTGAGCTGAATGGTAAGACTCTCGGTATCGTTGGCATGGGGAACATCGGTAGCGCACTTGCTCAGCGCGCCGTTGGCCTTGGGATGACGGTCATCGGCTACGATAACCTGCTCCCATCACAGGAAATCAATAAGCGTGGTGCTGAGCCGGTTTCGTTGGCAGACCTGTACGCCAGATCCGACTTCATCTCCTTCCACCTGCCGCTCACTCCTGAATCGAAAGGCATGGTGAACGGGCAGGCCCTCACACAGATGAAGCGCGGCGTGCGCATCGTTGATGCAGCCCGCGGCGGTATCCTGGACGAGACTGCTTTGCTGGCAGCCATCGAATCGGGTCAGGTGGCAGCCGCGGCATTAGACGTCTACGCCACCGAGCCTCCTGGCCTGACAGCTCTGGTCGCCCATCCCAATGTGGTCGCCACACCCCACATCGGCGCCCAAACCGCGGAAGCCCAGGACCGTGCTGCTGAGGATATTGCCTCCGAGGTGCTCACCGCCCTGCGCGGCGAGCCCCTGCGCTGGAAGATTGTCTAAATCACCATTCATGGGACAGGCAGGCGAAGTCCGGTGCGCTCTTATACCAGACGCAATCCGGCCCGATTTAAAACCGGACATCAATGTCCGCCAGGTATCATAAAACCATCTCATAACAAAGGATTACCATGCAACCTGAACAACAACTCCAACAACTCAAGACCCTTCTGGCTGAAATCTTTGACCTGAACCGTGCCTCGGCCCTCTTGGGCTGGGACCAGCAGACCTATATGCCCCCTGGCGGTGCTGAAAACCGGGGTCAACAGCTCGCCACCCTCCAGCAGATCGCCCACACCAAGTTTGTCTCCGATGAGATCGGCAAATTTCTGGACGACCTGCAGCCCTATACCTCCCAGCTTGACCCTGACTCGTTCGATGCCCGTCTGGTGAAGGTCACCCGGCACAACTACGATAAAGAAATCAAGGTACCCCTTGAATGGGTGGCGGAGTTTTCGGTGGTCACCACGACGGCGTATGGAGCCTGGGGAAAAGCACGTGCCGAGAACGATTTCCCCCACTTTCAGCCTCACCTGGAGAAGGTCCTCGACCTGGCTCACCGCTATGCCGAATTCTTCGCTCCCTATGACCACGTTTATGACCCGCTGGTCGATATATTCGAGCCCGGCTTGAAGACCACCGACCTAAAAGCAATCTTCAACCTTCTGCGCCCCCAACAGGTGGAGCTGATCAGGAAGATCGCCAGCCGCCCGCAGGTGGACGACTCCTTCATGCACTTCACCTACGACGAACAAAAACAGTGGGACTTTGGGGTGGAGATCATTACAAAAATGGGCTACGATTGGAATCGCGGCCGGCAGGATAAGACCCTTCATCCTTTCACCACCGGCTTTGGGCTGGGGGATGTGCGCATCACCACCCGCGTCTCCCCAGATTTCCTGGCACCCGCCCTGTTCGGCACCCTGCACGAGACCGGGCATGCCATGTACGAGCTCGGATCGGACCCCTCGCTGGACCGCACCCCCTTGCTGGGCGGTTCTTCCGCCGGTATCCACGAATCCCAATCCCGCATGTGGGAAAACCTGGTCGGGCGTTCCCTCCCCTTCTGGCAGCACTTCTACCCGCGCCTGCAGGAATTCTTCCCCTCCCAGCTGGGCAACCTCCCACTGGATGCCTTTTACAGAGGGATCAACAAGGTCCAGCCTTCCCTCATCCGGGTGGAGGCCGATGAAGCCACCTACAACCTGCACATCATGCTGCGCATGGAGCTGGAGATCGCCCTGATGGAGAACACCCTGGCTGTGCGAGACCTGCCTGAGGCCTGGAACAGCCGCTTCCAAGAATACCTGGGGATCACACCACCCGATAATGCCACAGGCGTGCTGCAGGATGTTCACTGGTCGAGTGGGGGGATAGGCTACTTCCCCAGCTACGCCCTGGGCAACCTGATCGCCGCCCAGCTTTGGGAGCTGATCAACGCCGATATCCCCGACCTGCCCGAGCAGATCCGCCGGGGTGAGTTCGCTCCCTGGCTTGCCTGGCTGCGCGAGAAGATCCACCGGCACGGCAGCAAGTTCGAGCCGCAGGAGCTTATCCAGCACGTGACCGGCACCAAGATCGACCCGGCGCCCTACATGCGCTACCTCAATCAGAAATTCAGCGATATCTACGGTTTGTGATGCCCAAGGTGAGAGAGAGAGACCACAACCCATCGTCACCCCACCGAGTATGAGCAGATTTAGTCTCGTTCTCTCCACCATGATCCTCGTCATGCTGGGGGTGAGCTGTTCTGGTTTGCAAACCACGCCCATCCCCACTGCTTTCCCGGCAGACTACATCCCCACCGTCATCGAGCTGACCGTCCAGGCCGGGCAGACAGCTACCGGTACACCCACCAGAGCCAACACCCCGGCTGATTTCCCCCCGGCTTCCCCCACCTCAACCCCGCAGGGGAATACCCCCACCGTGGGAGATAGCCCCACCCCCCTGGCGTTCGAACAAACCTCCACCTCTAGCCCTGCGCCGAGTGCAACCAGTACCGCGGACCTGAGCGCCACCTCCACCCCTCGCCCGACGCGCACCCCCACCATCACCCCCACGCCCCCCATCCCCAATGCTGGCGTCCAGATCGCCATGCCCGGCCCCATGTCCAGGGTGGTCTCGCCCCTCCATTTAACCGCCAACCTGCGCAGTGTGCCCTCGGGGAGCTACCATGTGGAGCTCTGTATCGAGCCCCTCCAGGAGGGCGGCGATCCGTGCTTGCTTTACCGGGAGGTGCGAAGACTGATCAGCAACCCCGTGGACTGGGTCTACCTGGACCAGGATATCCAATTCGAGCTGAGCCGGGTATCCGAGTTTGGGCAGCTCAGGCTGAGCACTTTTGACGAATACAGGCGACCGGTGTCGATCAACTCGGTCGACCTGATCCTGCTCTCGATGGGCCCCAGCAGCATCACTCACTCAGTCGGGAAAACCGAGCCGATTGTGATCCGTCAGCCCACTCCCAACCAGCTCATCCAGGGGGGCAAAGTGATCGTCAGCGGTCTCGCCATGCCCAGCGAGGATTTCATGCTGGTGGAGCTTGTTACCATCGATGGGACGGTGGTCGGCTACCGCCAGGTATTCGTGGCCCCCTCTCCCGATGGCGCGTACGTACCCTATGCCGTCGAGGTGCCCTACCAGGTGGATATAGCCACCTGGGTGCGCCTGCGTATCAGCGAGAGCAACCCGCGCATCCCCGGCATGGACCACCTCACCAGCGTCCAGGTGCTCCTCAGCCCGTAGCAATTTATACCATTTAACCACAGCTGAACACAGATATTCGCAGATAATTTTATTATCGTAAGGGCGGGTTTGTACCCCGACGTTCTGTCATTGCGAGCAGCGTACTTTGCGACGAAGCAATCTTCCCATTCCATCCTGTCTTCCCTGCCCATTCCTTCGACTCGAGCTTTTATTCTGATTGTGTTCCGCCCATTCTTATCCGCCTCCGGGATTGTTGATCCCGGATTTCGAGGGCTTTGTTCTTTGAAGCCCGAAGCATCGCGAGGGTTTATACAGTGTCTGCTTGTTTTCACTGTTGTCCGAGCGATGTAGTAGGGCGGGAATTCATCCCGCCAGTTTTTGTAGGGGCTGGTCGTGACCAGCCCTTTATTCAACGGGGGTTGGAAATCCCCAGCTGCGAAAAACACGAAACCCGCGGGTGGGTTGGTTTTGTAGGTTGGGTAGAGGCTCGCTGGCAAGCGCAGTTGAGGACTGTCCTTGTCCGAAACATCGCGAGTGAATATTACGAGCAATGCATAAGCAAGCGGCTTGCGAAACCCAACATCGAGGCACGTATTTCACGCCGCAGCCTCGCGAGCAGCTCTTGCGAGCGAGGTTGAATGGGTCCCCTTTGTCCGGTTCGATCTTAAACCGCAACGTGTTGCGCCCTTTCTTTTATCCTCACCGGGGGTTGAAACCCCCGGCTGTTGGGAGCACCAGCCGCTGCTTCGGATAGATCCAAAGCTGATTGGTGATTTCCGAAAAGGGCTGGTCTTTGTCGAAATCCAATTCGGAAACAGCTCTGCATTATATCGGGATTATTACAAGTTCCAGTACGGCTTATTAAATGGGCTCCTTTCATTGTCGGTGCTTATTGTTCCAACAAGACCAAGTAAGTTTTTTCCCACGAGACCAAATAGTGTTCAGAATATGGCAGAATACGATTTAGCACACACATGTTTGACAGTTCTACCTATCAATACGCCAGTTCTGTTGGTAGGACTGTTACCAGAAAATTGACCAACCAATCAATGATTTATATTCAATATAAGGTACCTACCTCAAGTCCCATATCCACTTAGTTATTCTCTGTATTTGGCCAACGAAAAATAGCCGACTTCAACCGCTTCCCAAATATTAGAAATCTTAAAATATTCATAAACCCCTTGTGGAATAGAACGTTTGTGCTATAATTAGGGTGCTTTCAATTATCAATATGGTGTCCTTCCATATTGATAAGAGCACCCGTACATCGGGTGGTTTTGCCCGATGCAGAACGTTCACCAACGATGTCCTATATTGATAAACGCACTCGCATACCGATTGGTGGTTTTCCAGATCGATCAGTGTTCTCCTGTCTCGATCAGTGTTCTTCTGTACCGATCGATCTTTATCGGTATGATCTTGATCGAGAGAATGTTCCAACATGCAAACCTACCAACGTTCTAACGCATATGCCCGATTCCATCACCATTTACCAGTCGCTCACTCACCTCATTCCAGGAGAGGTACAATGCCATCTCATCCGCTCCAAAATAACCAACCACTATCTGTGGGAGTTAACCATCCAGCACTGGCTCTGGCATCACTGGAACCCTCGCAACATACCAGGTATGCTCGATCTGTATGCCCACAATGGCGATATTGGCTGCCGTGCCTGCCTAAAACTCACCCCCGTTAGGTTCACTCCCTCGCATGGAATACGAATTGATTGTTATTTGTTTTTTAATTTCAACTTTTTTGTCATTGCGAGAGCTCGGGGTTTTCGAGCACGAAGCAATCTATGTCAACCTGTCTTCCTAACAAAAAGAATATTAAGTCGACGGTTTATATCCTTCCACAGAAATATCAAGGACGTTCTTTGTCCGCAGCGTCGCGACCGTTCTGTGGGAGCGAGGCAATTGAATGCAATTGAATTGTTTATTCAAATCAATTCCTTCCTCGTTATTCTTCTCCCCTATTTCATTCTCCGCGTAGGAGGGCGTCTTCTTTGCGCACTCCGATGCTACCACCTTGGCCGCCGATTTTTTCCTCCCCCAAATACTTTTCTTTCTGTATTTGCGGGAGGCAGGAGGGGGGTCAGGCCAGCCCACGCCTTCTCATCCTGTCCCCGATGAAAATGCTGGTGACACACCTCACTGATCCTACATTACCAACCCTAGTGGCTCAATCTCTGCTATCAATGTCAAAATTTACCACAGGCAATTTAAATAATAAACCCCCGGCTCAAAGCCAGAGGTTGGGCATATCTCCTCATTCCATATTAATAAGAAAAGTCGTTCCTGCGGGTAATTAGGTAAACCACAACAGTTGCTGTATCCTCTTGGATCGTATAAAGGATTCTATACTCTCCCACGGTCACTCTAAACCCCCCACTGGTTTTCAGTTTTATACTGTCCTGTGGGTGGGGGTTGACTTTCAGGCGCTCAAGGGCTTCCTGGATTTGCCTTGCGTGTTTCTCAGGAACTCTTCGAAAAGACTTCATGACGCGTTTATCAACTGAGATTCGGTATTCTTTCAAGCTCTACCCTCCTGGAGGCAACCGTGATCAACCATAATTATTGTAGGATTTCTACCGGTTCCTCGCCTTCAGCTTGTTACCTGTGGATTTTTCATAATCTCCAAATAGTTCATCCACCGAGACCACCTCTTCCGAGGACTGAATGGCTTGTGCCAGCAGCAGATCATCCAACTTAAGCTCCAGCTCTTCCAGCAATTTAACCTGTGCCTGGTAAGTATCATAATCCACCACCACAGCTACTGGGTGACTGCGCTGCGTCAGGATCACCGGAGCTTCCTTTGCCTGCTCCAAGACCTCCTTGGTCTTGTTCCGGAAATCTGTAATCGCAACAATCTGCACCGTATTCATTTTTTTCACCTCTATGTTCTAATTTTCTATTCTATTATTTACATCGTACATCTAACAGTACATATAAACATACATCATAACGTACGTTTGGATGTATTATAGGTCAAGTTTTCCAAAATGTCAAGAGATAATTTTAACTCGACGGTTTATATCCTTCCACAGAAGTATCAAGGACGTTCTCTGTCCGCAGCATCGCGACCGTTCTGTGGGAGCGAGGCAATTGAATGCAATTGAATTACTTATTCAAATCAATTCCTTCCCCGTTATTCTTCTCCCCTATTTCATTCTCCGCGTGGGAGGGCGTCTTCTTTGC
>Ga0315275_10001545_pt1 | contig 20380 bp, 12 predicted proteins | sample YL17G03_0_MG_FD_205557 | JGI IMG/M metagenome (GOLD analysis project Ga0315275, IMG submission 205557) | Sediment microbial communities from Yellowstone Lake, YNP, Wyoming, USA - YL17G03_0 | ecosystem: Environmental > Aquatic > Freshwater > Lake > Sediment | place: USA: Wyoming | collected...
AAGGGCCGGAGAGCTTGATTCAGTATCAAGACATATCGAGTGAAGGTCCGGGAGGACTGCACTTTGTTTATCAAACCGAAGAGCTTCTCATTCCCCAGGAGCATGAATCAGAGATGATGAGGATCCCAGGTCCCGGAGAGCCGGGTTTCCGCTGTGTTGAAGAGAAAAACCTTATCCCGGAAGGAAGCCGCGAATCGGACGCAGCTAAGGAAGACAGAGACCGAAGCACAAAATAACCGGGAGATCGTCAAGGACTATGGCCTATGAATCCGTCGAAAAGGGGGGACCATGAGAAAATTTTGGACCATCTTATCGGGGACTTTGATCATTGCATTTTTGGCGAGTGCTGGGGGAAAAGGGCCCAAAGTTCAGACGACATCGGCTCAGACTTCCTCTATCCCCGGCTCGACCGCTCTCAAGATCGATCGAGATTTCGGCAAGATGCCGCTCTATTTTATCCCTAACCAAGGGCAGGTGGACGCTCGGGTGGCCTATTATCTTCAGGGAAAAGACAAGACCATCTACTTCACTTCCGAAGGGTTGACGTATGTCCTGAGTGAAAGAAGCGCGGGAGAGGAGATCGCCGAGAAGACGGCTTCGGTGAAGGAGCGTTTGTCGATAAACCCGGCGGAACGCGAACTCCGAAGCCGGAGAGATCAAAGTCGCTTTGCGGTGAAGCTGGATTTTGTGGGGGCGAATGCGAACGTGCCGCCATCGGGCGAGGAGAAGACTGAAGCCGTCATTTCGTACTTCAGGGGGAAGCCGGGGGAGTGGAAAACCGGGCTCCCGACCTACTCGCGGATCGTCTATAAGAATCTCTGGCCGGGGATAGATGTTGCGTATTACGGCACGGTGGACAAGATGAAATATGAGTTCATCGTTCATACCGGCTCGGATCCTTCGCTGATTCGGCTGGCCTATCGCGGGGCGAGCGCTGTGGAGGTGAATGGCGAGGGCCGGTTGGAAGTGAGGACGCCGGCGGGGGGATTTGCGGATGATCGTCCTGTGGGGTATCAAGAAATCAATGGCGACAGGGTTGATGTTGCGCTAAGGTATCTCCTCGAGGAGCAATCCGTAATAAAGCCTGGCCCTGGCGGGGAAGAAGCCGTAACCAAGTCGTATGTCTACGGATTTAATGTGGGAGATTATGACAGGACAAAGCCGCTTGTCCTTGACCCCGCGGTCCTCGTTTACTGCGGGTACATCGGCGGCTCGGACAGTGATTACATCGGCGGCATAGCGGTTGACGGCTCGGGAAACGCCTACGTCACGGGTGGAACCAACTCCACCGAAGCCACGTTTCCGGTCAGCGGCGGCCCTGTTCTGTGGTACACGGGCGCAAGGGACGCCTTTGTGGCCAAGGTGAACGCATCAGGCACGGCCCTCGTTTACTGCGGCTACATCGGCGGCTCGGGCGAGGACGGCGGTCAAAGCATCGCCGTTGACGGCTCGGGAAACGCTTACCTAACGGGCTATACCACCTCCCCCGGAATGACGTTTCCGGTCATCGGCGGCCCTGACCTGACGCATAACGGCTATGGAGACGCCTTTGTGGCCAAGGTGAACGCCACAGGCACAGCCCTCGTTTACTGCGGCTACATCGGCGGCTCGGGCTATGATGAGGGCTCCGGCATAGCGGTTGACGGCTCGGGAAACGCCTATGTCATGGGCTATACCGGGTCCACTGAAGCCACGTTTCCGGTCATCGGCGGCCCTGACCTGACCTATAACGGCGGCTACAATGACGCCTTTGTGGCCAAGGTGAACGCCTCAGGCACGGCCCTCGTTTACTGCGGCTATATCGGCGGCTCGAGTTGGGAGGCCGAGGGCCAGGGCATAGCGGTTGACGGCTCGGGAAACGCATACGTCACAGGCATAACCGAGTCCACCGAAGCCACGTTTCCGGTTAAAGTAGGCCCTGACCTGACGTATAACGGCGGCTTGGACGCCTTTGTGGCCAAGGTGAACGCCTCAGGCACGGCCCTCGTTTATTGCGGCTACATCGGCGGCTCGGACGATGAATACCGCTGGGCCAGTGGCATAGCGGTCGACGGCTCGGGAAACGCCTATGTTACAGGAGGAACCGAGTCTGCCGAAGCCACGTTCCCGGTCATCGGCGGCCTTGACCTAACGAACAACGGCGGAAGTGACGCCTTTGTGGCCAAGGTGAACGCATCAGGCACGGCCCTCGTTTACTGCGGCTATATCGGCGGCTCGGGCTATGATGAAGGCTACGGCATAGCGGTTGACGGCTCGGGAAACGCCTACGTCACGGGCTATACAGGTTCTGGGGAGAGCACATTTCCTGAGACAGGCGGGCCGGATTTAACCTACAACGGCGGTATGGCCGATGCCTTTGTGGCGAAGGTGAACGCCTCCGGCATGGCGCTCGTCTATTGCGGGTATATCGGCGGCTCGGACTATGATGAGGGCCACGGCATTGCGGTTGACGGCACGGGAAACGCCTATGTCACGGGCATTACCGACTCCACCCAGGCCACGTTTCCAGTCATCGGCGGCCCTGACCTGACGTACAACGGCGGCTACTATGATGCATTTGTTGCCAAAATCTCCTCGATCCAAAAGGACGATTTCCTCGGCACTTGGGACGGCCAGGGTGTCTACTACCGGAATTCAGATACAGGCGCCTGGGTGAAGATGGCCACGCCGGCCACCTTGATCACTGCCGGCGACCTAGGCGGCGATGGGGTGGATGACCTCATCGGCATCTGGCCTTCGCAGGGTGGAGTCTGGGTGAAAAGCTCGACGAACGGCGCCTGGACCAAGCTCTCAACAACGGCCAAGCATATCGCCGCAGGGGATATGAACGGAGACGGCCGCGTGGATTTCCTCGGCACATGGGATGGGCAGGGAGTATTCTACATTGATTCTGTAACTGAAGCCTGGGTGAAGATGGCTTCCCCGGCCACCCTTATCACGGCCGGGGACCTTGATGGCGACTGGATAGATGACCTTATCGGGATCTGGCCTGCCCAGGGAGGCGTGTGGGTCAAATATTCAAAGACGGGCGCCTGGGCTAAGCTCTCCTCAACCGCTGAGGATATCGCGGCCGGAGATATGAACGGAGACGGGAGAGATGATTTGCTGGCGACCTGGGACGGGCAGGGGGTCTATTACCGGAACTCAATGAACGGGGCTTGGGTGAAGATGGCAACGCCCGCGGACCAGGTGACATGCGGGGACTTGGACGCAGACGGTCAAGCTGATCTGATCGGGATCTGGCCAACCCAAGGAGGGGTCTGGGTCAAATATTCGGCAACGGGAAGCTGGGCCAAGCTCTCCTCGAGTGCCGGAGATATCGCGGCGGGGAAGATGAGAGCCGGGACGGGCGGAACGATTGCAGCTCAGGCCTTATACGGCCCCATGGGTGGCTATGCGCAAGGGCCGGAGAGCTTGATACAGTATCAAGACATATCGAGTGAAGGTCCTGGGGGACTGCACTTTGTTTATCAAACCGAAGAGCTTCTCATCCCCCAGGAGCATGAATCCGGGATGATGAGGATTACTGGTCCCGGAGAGCCGGGTTTCCGCTGTGTTGAAGAGAAAAACCTTATTCCCGAAGAAAGCCGTGAATCGGACGCCAATAAGGAAGACAGAGAACGAAACACAAAATAACCGGGAGATCGTCAAGAATTATTTTGCCTCAGCAGGCGCTCCTTTTGAGGGGTTGACTCAAATTCATAGAGCTATGTGACTGATCCTATTGGGGCGTTATTTTCAAACCTCTCGCAACTGTCGAAAATCAACTTGACACCTCCTCGTGGCCGGAGATAAAATCTTTTCGTAATGGGGGTTATGTGCGCAGCGCGCGCTCAGCTCGCCCCGGGGAAAGGATATTTTTATTATTGACCCGTGAATCCGTCGAAAAGGGGGGACCATGAGAAAAATTTGGACCATCTTATCGGGGGCTTTGATCATTGTATTTTTAGCAGGCGCTGGGGGACAAGAGCCTAAAGTTCAGACGACATCGGCTCAGCCTTCCTCTATCCCCGGCTCGGCTGCTATCAAGATCGATCGAGATTTCGGCAAGATGCCGCTCTATTTTATCCCCAATCAGGGCCAGATGGACGCTCAGGTGGCCTATTATCTTCAGGGAAAAGACAAGACCATCTACTTCACTTCCGAAGGGTTGACGTATGTCCTGAGTGAAAGAAGCGCGGGAGAGGAGATCGCCGGGAAGACGGCTTCGGTGAAGGAGCGCTTGTTGATAAACCCGGCGGAACGCGAACTCCGAAGCCGGAGAGATGAACGGCGCTTTGCGGTGAAACTGGATTTTGTGGGGGCGAATGCGGACGTGCGGCCTTTGGGCGAGGAGAAGACCGGCGCCGTCATTTCGTACTTCAAGGGGAAGCCGGAGGAGTGGAAAGCCGGGCTCCCGACCTACTCGCGGATCGTCTATAAGGATCTCTGGCCGGGGATTGATGTTACGTATTACGGCACGGTGGACAAGATGAAATATGAGTTCATCGTTCACCCCGGCTCGGACCCTTCGTTAATTCGGCTGGCCTATCGCGGGGCGAGCACCGTGGAGGTGAATGGCGAGGGCCGGTTGGAGGTGAGGACGCCGGCGGGGGGATTTGCGGATGATCGTCCGGTAGGGTATCAGGAAATCAATGGCGACAGGGTTGATGTTGCGCTGAGGTATCTCCTCGAGGAGCAATCCGTAATAAAGCCCGGCCCTGGCGGGGAAGAAGCCGTAACCAAGTCGTATGTCTACAGATTTGAGGTAGGAGATTATGACCGGACAAAGCCGCTTGTCCTCGACCCCGCGGTTTTCGTTTACTGCGGCTACATCGGCGGCTCGGACGATGATTATGGCTACGGCATAGCGGTTGACGGCTCGGGAAACGCCTATGTTACGGGCTCTACCTGGTCCGACGAAGCCACGTTTCCGGTCAACGTCGGCCCTGACCTGACGTTCAACGGCTACCCCTCTGACGCCTTTGTGGCCAAGGTGAACGCCTCCGGTACAGCCCTCGTTTACTGCGGCTACATCGGCGGCTCGGGCGATGATAGAGGCTACGGCATAGCGGTTGACGGCTCGGGAAAAGCCTGTATCACAGGCAGAACCTCCTCCACCGAAGACTCGTTTCCGGTCATCGGCGGCCCTGACCTGACGCACAACGGTGGAAGAGACGCCTTTGTGGCCAAGGTGAACGCCTCCGGCACAGCCCTCGTTTACTGCGGCTACATCGGCGGCTTGAGCGATGATGATGGCCGAGGCATTGCGGTCGACGGCACGGGAAACGCTTATATCACGGGCTATACCTCCTCCGATCAGTTTACGTTTCCGGTCATCGGCGGCCCTGACCTGACGCACAACGGCTGGGATGACGCCTTTGTGGCCAAGGTGAACGCCTCCGGCACAGCCCTCGTTTACTGCGGCTACATCGGCGGCTCGGACCCTGATGTAGGCCGAGGCATAGCGGTTGACGGCTCGGGAAACGCCTACGTCACAGGCGACACCGACTCCGCCCAGGCCACTTTTCCGGTCAAGGTCGGCCCTGACCTGACGCAATACGGCGACTACCAAGACGCTTTTGTCGCCAAGGTGAACGCATCAGGTACAACCCTCGTTTACTGCGGCTACATCGGCGGTTCGGACTATGATTATGGCTATGGCATAGCAGTTGACGGCTCGGGAAATGCCTATGTCACGGGTTTTACCGAGTCCACCCAGACCACGTTTCCGGTCAAGGTCGGCCCTGACCTGACGCACAACGGCGGCTACGGTGACGTCTTTGTGGCCAAGGTGAACGCCTCCGGCACGGCCCTCGTTTACTGCGGCTACATCGGCGGCTCGGACTATGATTCCGGCAACGGCATAGCGGTTGACGGCTCTGGAAACGCCTATGTCACGGGCGTTACCGACTCTACCGAGGCCACGTTTCCGGTCATCGGCGGCCCCGACCCGACATATAACAGCGGCTCCGATGACGCCTTTGTGGCCAAGATCAACGCCTCGGGCTCCGGCCTGGTCTACTGCGGGTACCTTGGCGGCTCCGGCGAGGACAAAGGCAACGGCATAGCGGTTGACAGCTCGGGAAACGCCTATGTCACGGGCTCTACCGACGCTACCGAAGCCCCGTCCCCGTTTCCGGTCAAGGTCGGCCCTGACCTGACACGGAACGGCTGGCAGGATGCCTTCGTGGCCAAGATCTCTTTCCACAAGGACGATTTCCTCGGCACTTGGGACGGCCAGGGGGTCTATTGCCGGAACTCGATGAACGGACTTTGGTGGAAGATAGCCTCCCCTGCCACCTTGATCACGGCCGGCGACTTGGACGGAGACGAGATCGACGACATCATCGGGCTGTGGCCGACCCAAGGTGGGATCTGGGTCAAATATTCGAATACGGGCGCCTGGTCCAGGCTCTCCACAACGGCCGAGCATATCGCCGCGGGGGATATGAACGGAGACGGAAGAGCTGACTTCCTGGGCACTTGGACAGGTCAGGGCGTCTTTTTCCGGAACTCTGCTAATGGAATTTGGGTCCAAATGGCCAGTTCCGCAGATATGATTGCGGCTGGAGATCTGGATGGAGATGGGAAAGATGACCTCATCGGGATCTGGCCTGCTCAGGGAGGCGTGTGGGTCAAATATTCGAAGACAGGAAGCTGGGCCAAGCTATGCGGAACCGCCAAGGATATCGCGGCCGGAGATATGAACGGAGACGGGAGAGATGATTTGCTGGCGACCTGGGATGGGGACGGGGTCTATTGCCGGAACTCGATGAACGGACTTTGGTGGAAGATAGCAACGCCCGCGGATCAGGTAACATGCGGGGAATTGGACGCAGACGTTCAAGCTGACCTGATCGGCATTTGGCCCACCCAGGGAGGGGTCTGGGTCAAGTACTCAGAAACGGGCAGCTGGGCCAAGCTCTCCTCGAGTGCAAGAGATATCGCGGCGGGGAAGATGAGAGCCGGGACGGGCGGATCGACGGCATCACAGGCCTTGTTCGGCCCCATGGGTGGCTATGCGCAAGGGCCGGAAAGCTTGATTCAGTATCAAGACACATCGAGTGAAGGTCCTGGGGGACTGCACTTTGTTTATCAAACCGAAGAGCTTCTTATCCCCCAGGAGCATGAATCCGAGATGATGAGGATTTCAGGTCCCGGAGAGCCGGGTTTCCGCTGTGTTGAGGAGAAGAATTTATTCCCGCTGGAAACCAAGAAAAGACGGTAAACAGCAAAGGACTCATCGCTAAAAACTATCCTGCCGAAGCTGGAAGATATCTGCTGTCTGACCTATCACTGGCTTCAGGCCCTGATGGTGCTGGTGGCGCTCGGGTTCGACAGTAAAAGGCATATTTTGAGCACATTTCCGACGTAAGGCGTTTGTTTTCAACATAAGTATTTCAAAAAGGTCAAAACTGCGTAGGCATGCGAATGCAAAACAAAGTATTGACATATATGGTAGTATATGATATTTGAATAGGCATGTACGTGCGGACCATCTCCCGCAAAAACAAGGACGGATCCACCACCACCTATGTCCAGCTCGCCCATAACGTCCGCGATCCCCAGAGCGGCTTTGCCCGGGCCCGGGTCCTCTACAGCTTCGGCCGAGCCGACTCTTTGGATCTCGGCGCCATCCGCAGACTGGTCCGCAGCCTCTGCCGGTTTATCTCCCCCGAAGATGCTCTCGAAGCCCAGGGTTCGACGCCGGCGCTTCGGTTCATCAAGAGCGCTCCCTTGGGAGGCGCTTATCTCCTGCGGCATCTCTGAGAGCGGCTGGGGCTCCAGACGGTCCTGGCCAAGGCCCTTCAGAAGAGAGACTTTAGTTTTACGGTCGAGTGGGCGATCTTCGCCATGGTGGCCAACCGGGCCCTGGCGCCCGACTCCAAGAGGGGTGTCGAGGAGTGGGTGAGCGAGGACGTCTCTCTGGGGAATCCGGAGCCGATCTCTTTGCAGCATCTTTACCATCTGTGCAATGCCGCCGCCGAGGGCATCAATAGCCGCATCCAGCAACTGATCCAGCAGGCCTGTGGCTATCGCAACCGTGACCGGTTCAAGCGTGAGTGCTCTTTCATCTCGGCGGGCTCGACCTACACCCCGTGATTGTTCAATGAAAAATCCCCCGCTATTCCCGGAAGGACCAAAATAAAACACAAGATATATGCGACAAAATCGGACATTATCGGACATTCTGTCTCATCTTATTGACAAAGAGAATTTCCTGCACGAAACTAACAATAGTTGACTTTTCTAGTGGCTCGAATCTGCCAAAAAGGAGGCTGGCCTTAAGGACGGGGTTGTCCCTTTTCTCTGGAGAATATCAACTGGGAGCCTTTTTTACTGAAATCAATATGGGAGTCTATCTTTAAATTGGAGGGGAAAGGAGGCGCTATGAAAAAAATTTGTTTAATTATTGTAACAAGCACGCAGAGATTAGGTTATTTTATCTTAATTTTTATAGCTTTTACTCTAGCATCCGGAATTGCACCTTCATACGCTCAGGCTCCAAATTACGATCCTATAAACGATGTTATTTCCCAGTCATTTGCTCAACGAATCGCAGACTTGCGTTGTCAACAATATTTTGGAAAAAAAGAGCTCTTTGATATTGTCAGCTATTATGACGAAAGGGATGTCGTAGCAGTATACGTATTCATTTATAGGAATCCCGGACTTCAGGTTAGCAAAAGGGATGTGATCAACGAGGTTGTCTATAATAGTCAAGAATCCCAGAACGGCCGTAAACTCGTCAAAGAAGGTCGGGCAAAGAAAGATTATGAATTGCTCAACAAAGGATTGAATCAGCTAAAAAATAGCCTTCCAAATATCTCACAGAGGGACCGGTTTTATAGCATTTATGTTTCTGCAAGCAAAACTCATATGCCTGTGATTGAATGGAGGCAGGGATTGCCTGAAGCATACACATATGCTTATGAACTACAGTCCCGCGAAATGATAAGCCCCGGGGGGGATCCAACGTCTCAGGCAAGGATCTATTATTTTGGCCCGCTTGATGTGTTTGCCAGTAACGGGAATCTCGATAGGAGCCAACAACTTTATTCCCTAACAAACGGGATACGCAAGGTAGAAAAAGCAAGATTACAAAAGTCTTCGTTCAGAAGGGCAAGGACGTCAGGCTCGAACACGGTTAATATCAAGTCCAATGCCAACATTATTGACGTTACTCAAGAAAACATGATTAGAAAGGCATGGGGAGCCTTCGAATCAATGTCGGTATCTCCTGCCAGCGCGATGCCCTATGAAGCTGTAAATCCAAAAATCCTAAGTTCTGTGCCTGATTTTAATCAGTATGAATACAAACCTGATCCCTTTAACGGGGCGGGCACATGTGGTGTGATGGCCGTTGCCGATGTCCTGGGAGCTTGGGATAGCCGCGGATTCTGGAATCTAGCCGACTATGTTTATCGGGATTCAGAATGGAATTATCCAAATGGAGGTTTTATCTGCGATGGATGGTACCTATCTGCGATTTGGGATTATTTGCTAGATATCGCGGAAGCCATAGAGTATACCACTGCGTCTCCGGGAGGTGTTCCTTTTGATGGTCTAGCTAATAGAATCTTGAATTTTACAAATGGCGCCACCTATGGAAATAATTTGATATTTTCTGCTACAGAGTATATCCCATCGAGTCCATGCCCTTATGCAACAATAGTTAACGAGATAGCGACTGCCGGAAGGCCTTTGATAGTGGGCACTAATAAATTTTCGTGGGAAGACGATCCAGGACCGTATCCTCTATTAGGAGGGCATTTTGTCGCAGTTGTCGGCGTTGATCCAGCGGGGGCTGATCCAGATCTCTGGAGTGAGCCGATTGCTGTTTATACTAATGGCGACGAATATAGTTGGGGGAGGGTCTGGTGGGACTATGCGGACCTGAACAATAGGTACACTTATCTGGTTTCTCCCGGAGGAAGTCCCGGCTCGTTTGTTACGGCTCCGACGCTCACTGCTCCTGAGGATGGCGAATATTTCACGATATTGAGGCCCACACTGTCCTGGAATTCGGCGTCTGGAGCATCCGCCTATAAAATCAATCTTGGCACGACTCCAGATTTTTCCGGCACTAGTTACGTTTATGACGCCTCGAACACCAGCTATACATTTCAAAGCGATCTACAGAATACTACTTATTTCTGGCGCGTCGCTCCAATAAATTCAAATGGCAATGTATGCCAATTTGGGAACGCGCGCTCTTTTACGATCAACACATCAATTGTCCCATCCATTTTAACCGACGCAGACACAATCAGTGTTGCTGAGGGGAGTACCAGGACCTTCCAGGTCAGATTATCCAGTCAGCCTCCATCTACCATTACCGTTACGGTGGCGAAGTCGGCTGGCGACCCCGATATCTCCGTTAGCGCCGGTTCGAGTTTGAGCTTCACAACGTCAAACTGGAGCACCTGGAAAACGGCCACATTAAGGGCGCTTGATGATGCCGATGCCACCAATGGCACGGCCACAATCTCACTAACGGCAACGGGTTTGCCAACGAAAACCGTTACGGCGGTCGAAGAGGATAATGATGTCATTAACTTCTACTGCGGCGGGTATGATAGCTGGAGTTGTGATGAGGGACAAATAAGTGAGTGCGGAGTGAAGCTGACGGCTCAACCCACATCCACGGTTGTCGCCTATGTGGTCAAGTCAGGGGGGGATGCAGATATCACACTTACTAAGGGATCTCCTATTACGTTCACTACATCCGACTGGAACACCTATCATACTATTACGTTTTCGGCTTCCCAGGACGCAGACGCGTATAACGGGACTGCGAATTTCAGGATCTATGCCACGGGCATTCCTGACAAATACCAACCCGTTGTTGAACAAGATGATGATACAATGGCTTTTGAGATAGAGGGGGGTGTGACTTCCGTCGTCGTCCCTGAAGGCGGGACAAGCACATTCCGTGTCAGACTAACTGCTCAGCCAATATCTGATTATGCAGTTAATGTATTCAGAAGATATGCTACGGATGATTCAGATATTGAAGTCCAATCTGGCTATAGCCTGATCTTCAATTCGTCGAACTACCTAAATTATCAGACGGTGACACTTGCTGCGCTCGAAGATATCGATTGTACGAACGGACAGGCGGATATCCGTTTAAAAGGAGTGGGAATAAACAAAATATATAAGAGCGTCATTGCGACGGAATTAGATAACGACGTTCTTGAAATCTTGACCAGTAGTTCTTCTCTTGGAGTGCCGGAGGAAAGCACCGCGAGTTTTCAGGTCAGGCTTTCCCATCAACCCGCCTCGGATACTACCCTCAATACGGCCTGGATTTCAGGAGATTCTGATATCACAGTACAAGAGGGAGGGGCTCTTGTTTTCACGGCTAGTAACTGGAGCCAGGACCAGATTGTTACTCTGGCCGCCGCAAACGATGCTGATCTGGCTAACGGAGAGGCGACGATCCGCATAAGTTCTACCGAATTGACGAGCGTAGATATTACCGCAACTGAGATTGATAATGATGTAATTGTCTTGCTACCAGAGATCAACATCAAGCATGGCTCGACGAATATCGCAGACGGGGGGACGTACGATTTCGGATCTCACAACACATCGACCAACACTGACATCACCTTCACGATCGAGAACCTCGGGACGGCAAACCTGACGCTCTCGGGGGCGCCGATCATTACGATTGCCGGGGCTAATGCCAATCAATTCAGCGTGCAACAGCAGCCGTCCTCGCCCATCGCTTCGAGTTCTTCCACTTCATTTATGATCCGCTTCACTCCGACGTCTGCCGGTCTGAAAACCGCTTCGATCTCGATCGCCAATAACGATTCTAACGAAAACCCTTTCGATATTATTCTACAGGGAACGGGAGTCGACCCCGGGGAGACATTCCAGGAGAATTGGAATTCGGGGGTCATCGACTCTAATAAGTGGAGTTTCGTGGATAATGTCGATCCGAACCATGGTGGACATAAGGCGTCTGTCGTTAACGGAGAACTATTTATTAATGCTATTGATGACTTTACCTGTAACAGCGGGATAATATCGAAAAGGGGCTTTCCGTCCAATACAACGCTCACCCTGAAATATCGAATCCATCAGGTCTACCACCTTAACCCGGCTCAAGGGATTTTGTACTTCCTTGATTCGGGGAATATCGACGCTACGGGATACACCACTGGCGTATATCTTTTCGGGCTGGTTGGAGGGAAAGACGAAAATCGTGTCCTTTATGTTGACGATGCAGATGGAAACCAGTATCCGCTCGGAAATTATTCCGCAGACCAGAACTATACTTTGCAAATCATTTTCGGACAGACGGAGACTAGAGTCACAACAAATGGACAAACGATCGTCATACCGCATGGATATTCCAAATATCATGTTGCGTTCGGCGGGCATGTCGAAGATAGCTATTTCGATGATCTGAACATTTCTCCCGGGATAAAGAAGCATGATTTGGTTGGCACTTGGGACGGTCAGGGAGTGTATTACCGGAATTCAGATACTCGCGGATGGGTGCCGATGGCCTCCCCGGCGACAATAATCGCCGTCGGGGACCTGGACTGCGACGGGATCGACGATCTCATTGGCGTTTGGCCGTCGCAAGGAGGCGTCTGGGTAAAACTATCGTCCACTGGAGAATGGGTAAAAATTGGCTCTACCCCTCGAGATATCGCGGCCGGAGACATGGACGGAGATGGCTGTGATGAACTTGTAGGCACCTGGGACGGTCAAGGGGTGTTCTATAAGGAATCGCTCTATGGGAATTGGGTAAAGTTGGCCTCGCCGGCTACGATCATTGCAGTCGGCAACATAGATTGTGACAGCATTGATGATCTTATCGGCATCTGGCCAACACAAAGCGGCGTTTGGGCCAAACTGTCCAAAACCAGCAGTTGGCAAAGACTAAGCTCGACGGCCAAGCACATAGCAACCGGGGACATGGACGGAGACGGGTGCGACGAACTGCTCGGCACCTGGGACGGTCAGGGCGTATGCTGCCTCGAATCCCTCTCGGGCGCGTGGGTGAAGATGGCGTCTCCGGCGGACCTGCTTACGGCCGGGGACCTGGACGGCGATGCGAAAGACGATCTGATCGGCATCTGGCCGATGCAGGGAGGGGTCTGGGTGAAGTATTCCGCAACGAAAACATGGGAGCGCTTGTCGTCCACAGCACGTGATATCGCGGCCGGGAAGATGAGAGCCGGGACGGGCGGATCGACGGCATCACAGGCCTTGTTCGGCCCCATGGGTGGCTATGCGCAAGGGCCGGAAAGCTTGATTCAGTATCAAGACATATCGAGCGAGGGTCCGGGAGGACTGCACTTCGTTTATCAAACCGAAGAGCAGCTTATTCCCCAGGAGCATGAATCCGAGATGATGAGGATTCCAGGTCCCGGAGAGCCGGGTTTCCGCTGTGTTGAAGAGAAAAACCCTATCCCGGAAGAAAGCCGCGACTCCAGCGCCAACAGGAATGATATAGACCGAAGTAAAAAATAACTTGGGACTGCTGGCACGCCTATCGTTGTGCGATGAGCTCCACCGCCACAGGTTTCTTGGAGTATATCGGAGGCAAGTTTCCCTTCCCGATCCGGTCCGTCCGGATCGACGGCGGATCTGAGTGTAAAAGGCATTTCGGAGAGGTTCGTTAAGAAGGAAAATCCGTTTTTTTGTTATGCCTCCTCATTCCCCTAATCTCAATGGCCGTATCGAACGGTCGAACCGGACACATCGGGAGGAGTTCTATGAAGTGGGGGATGTCTCGCTCGACGTCGGAGAGCATAACAAGCAGCTTGCCAAATATGAATATTGCCATAACTTTATCCGGCCCCACCGGGCCTTGGACATGCAAACCCCTTATGAGTATTATCTCCAGTGGAAAAGAACTCAAAGAGCCCAGGTGTCACGGATGTCCTGACCCCATTCACCAACTTGACACCCCTATACCCCGGTGGTAATGTTTTGATTTCGGGCGAGGATAATGTCTGAATTGTTTGCGCTTCTGGATAAAGTGAAAAAAGGCGGAGAGTTCATCCTCCGGGACGACCAGTATGGATTCACCGATACCCTGGACGCGGTCAAGACCGCCCGCGCCCGCGGCACCCGCTTCGACCTCCTGGACACAGGGCTGTTCAGGGTCCTGGAGCTGGAGTGGCTCTGCAGGGCCGGCGCTCATTTCTACACTTCCGATGATGCCCGCGCGGATGTCTCCGAGCTGCGGCTCATCCGGAAGGCCTGCGCCAAGGGCGGCTCCTCCGCGGCGTTCCTGGCGCGCGGTCCCTTCGAAAGCGGCGATCAGCCGGGCCGGCCGCCCTATTCCGTTCTCCTGGCATTGGCCGGGGACGGGTTCATCCTCCACGCCTCGAACCGGGAGCACGCGCGAGATTTTCTCTTGTTGTCTGGGCTCGCCGAGGAGGCCCATAAGGGCGGCGGCTTCCTGGTCTATTATCATCACGGGGCCGCGGACTCCGGGCTCGTCGAGTTGGCCTCGCGCGGCGCGAGGATCCACCTGTCGGACAAGCGGCTCCAGGAAAGTGACCTCGAGCTCTTGAGCGCCGTCCTCAAAGCCTCGCGCGCGGGAGGGCCTAAGCTCGTCCTTTACGTCGAGAAAGGCATGCCCGTCCGTTTCCTTAAAAAGCTCTTTAACGCGGGCGCGACCCTGCTTTTCAAGACCCCGCCGAACGATCGCGATTCGCCCATGGGAGAGCTCGAAAGGAAAGCCCGCAGGAGGCCGCTCCGCCCCGGAACGTATTATCTCCACGCGACCTTCCTCATCTGATCCCGTCGCGCGCCCGAGCTAAAAATTCTTTTCGCACGAAAGGGAATATTGAAAAGGTCGGAAAGAATAAGGAGTTCGTAGATAAACCGCCACGGATTGGATATAATAAACTGTTCGCGAGCGAGAAACATGAGTCAAGATAATAAAGCCGTCGAGGACGGCGCCGCCCGGGCCCTTCTGAAGATCAAGGAGACCGAAGACCAGGCCGCCGCCATGGTCCGAGAGGCCAAGGAGACTGAAGGCCCGCGGCTCGTTCAGGCCGCCCATGAAGAATCCCGAAAAGTCAGGGACGATCTCCTTGAGCGGGCCCGGCGGGAAGCCGAAGCCTTGACCCGGACCTTGATCGAAGAGGCCCGGCGCGACGCCGAAGGGATCCGAAAGCGGACGGGTGAGGAGACCGCCCGAATGCGGGCCCAGGCCGGACCGCTGATGGACCGGGCCGTTGAAGAAACGGAGCGCCGGCTGGCGGCGGTCCTCGATGGAGGCTCCGCTTAAACCGTGGCCGTCGCGCATATAGAAAAGGTCCACGTCTTCGCTCATTCGAGCCGGAAGACGGAACTCCTGTCCTCTCTCCAGGAGGCGGGGGTCGTCCACCTCGATGAGGTAACGCTCGAAGGCTTCGAGTTCCGGCCTTGCCCGGCCGATCTCTCGGACGCCGATCGCACCCTCTCCAGGCTCAAGCACGCCCTCGACGTTTTTGCCGATTGGGACGAAACCGGCGGATTAAAGAGGCTCCTCCGGCCGAAACCCGCCCTGTCCATGAAGTCGAAAGAGTGCGTTCTGGATTTTGATTACGGCCGTATCCTCGATGAATTGGAGAAGCTTGAATCCGTGAAGAGTGAGCGGCAGACGGAGGCGCGGCTCTTGGACAAAGAAGCGGAATTCCTCGGGCCCCTTCGCGCCCTACGCTTCCCCCTCGAGGCCCTTCGCGGCACGCTCACGACCGAGGTCAGGCTGGCGGTCCTCCCCTCGTCGGAAGTGGAGAAGCTCTCGGCGTTGGCCCAAGAACGGCCTTTCTGGTTCGAGACCGTCGCCCGCGATAAGAGGCTCGCCCATGTCTTACTGGCTTTTCCGCGGGACCTCGGGGACGAGATCGAGTCTATGTTGAAAGAGCTCAATGCCGCGCCCGTTTCCCTGGACGCCCAGCTCGAGAAGGCCTGTCCCGGGGACAAGGTCGGGGACATTTTGGAAAGGAACGACGAGGAGCGCGCCCGCATAAGCGCGGACATCGCCGCTCTTGAAGACAAGATGAAGGCCCTGGCCGTCCACAAAACGGCCCTGATGTCCGTCCACGACATTCTGCTGAACGAGCGGGAGAAAACCTTGGCCGCGGGCCTCCTCGGCGAAACGGAGAAGGCGATCTGCCTCGAAGGCTGGGTCCGGGCCGCGGACAAGAAGCGCCTCGCCTCGCAGGTCGCTTCGGTCGCCGAAGCCGCGCACGTCTATTTCCGCGAGCCGCTTCCTGAAGAGGAACCACCGGTTTACCTCGAGAACGCCGGGATCGCCAAGCCCTTCGAGATCATCACCGGCCTTTACGGCCTTCCCGAACGCGGTTACCTCGACCCCACGCTCCCCCTTGCCCCGTTCTTCTTTCTTTTCGTGGGACTCTGCGTCAGCGAAGGCGGTTACGGCTTTCTCGTCACCGTGCTGAGCCTGCTCTTCCTCAAGTTCGGGCGGCCGTCGAAAGGCGCCCGGCTGTTCGCCAAGCTCGCCCTCTACCTCGGCCTGTCCAACATCGTCCTGGGGACGTTCTTCGGCAGCTGGTTCGGGTTCCCGATCCGCTCGCTCCTCCTCATCGACCCGTTGAAAGACCCGATTTCCTTCCTCGGTCTGTCGCTTCTCCTGGGCTTCATCCAGGTCTGGTTCGGAACGCTCCTGAGCATGATCAACGCGATCAGGAACAAAGCTTACGCGGAATCCATTGTCAAGGCCGGCTGGCTTCTTTTGCTGCCGACCCTTGTCCTATATTTCGTCCTTAAGAGTCCGGTCGCGGGGGTCCTGGCGATCGCGGGCGCCTCCGCCGTCGTCCTCTTTGCCAATCCCAGCCGAAACCCGTTGGCCCGTTTTTTCGGCGGCCTCTACAGCCTTTACGGCATCTCCGGCTACCTCTCCGATACGTTATCCTATTCCCGCATCCTGGCCCTCGGCCTTGCCACCGGGGTCATCGGCATGGTCATCAACAACCTGACCCAGACGGCGTTCAAGATCCCGGTCGCGGGCTGGGTCCTGGCCCCGCTCATTTTCGTCGGCGGCCACCTGTTCAACCTCGGAATCGGTTTTCTGGGAGGCTTCGTCCATTCCATGCGCCTTCAGTTCGTCGAGTTCTTCACCAAGTTCTACAAGGGAGGCGGAAAGCCCTTCAAGGCCTTCCGGCTTGAGAATAAATATATGGAGTTCATATAAGGAGGTCACGCGAAGATGACATTAGGATTGTTACTGGCAATTTCGGGCGCGGCCCTGGCCGTGATCCTGGCCGGCATCGGTTCCGCCATCGGCGTCGGCCTGGCGGGACAGGCCGCCAGCGGGGTTATGAGCGAGGACCCGGGCAAGTTCGGGAGCGTTCTCCTGCTCGTCGCGCTTCCCGGGACGCAGGGCATTTACGGGTTTCTGAGCGGGTTCCTGGTCATCCTCAAGCTGGGGCTGATCTCAGGGACCGTCCTCCAGCCCACGGTGAACCAGGGCTGGGCGATCTTGTTCGCTTGCATGCCCGTGGCGTGGGCGGGGTTCATCTCCGCCATCCACCAGGGGAAGGTGTGCACTGCGGGCGTTTACATGGTCGCCAAGCAGCCGAAGGAAGCGGTGAAACCGCTGGTCATGGGCGCCCTGGTCGAGACGTATGCTGTTCTCGGCCTTCTGGCCACGGTCCTGCTCCTCAACGGCATCAAGCTTCCGTAGATGGATCGATGAGCCTGGAAAAGATCGTCGACAAGATCCTGGACGACGCCCGGGCCGAGGCGGACCTGACGAGAGCTGAAAGCCTCCGAAAGGCCGAAGACATCCGGGAGGAGGCGAAGCGTCAGGCCGAAGAGCTGGCCGGGGCCCTGCTCCGAGAGGCCGAGCGCGAGGCGCGCCTCGAGGCAGGGCGGATCGTCACCCAGGCGCGCCTCGAGGGGAAGATCGAGCTCCTGACCGCGAAGAAGCGTTTGATCACCGAGGTCCTGGAAAGGGCCCTGGCCGCGGCGCCGGTCCGGGGCCGTTCCCTGACGCGGAGGGTCATCCTGAAGGACGGAGAAAGGGAAGAACCCTTCGACCGGGCGATGCTTCTGGACGAAGTTCGGCCGGGACTGGAGAGCCTGATCGCCGACATCTTGAAGATATGAAACGACATTCTGCGCTCGATTACGCATACGCTATCGGCCGGGTCCGGGCCCTCGAAAACTTCCTCGTCGGCCGGACGGCATTCCTGGAGGCCGCCGGGGCTGTGGACCTTTCATCCGCCCTCCGGACGCTTGGCGAGGCCGGGCGTTTTTCCGAGGACTTCCCTGATATCCGGACGTCCGCCCAGCTGGACCGGGCAATCGAGAAGGAAGAGGCCAAGCTTTTGTCGTTCCTTTCGGAGGTCCTCCTCGATAAGCCCATCCTGGATATATTTCTGCGGGATTCGGATCCCCAGGAAGCCTTGGGCCTGGGGCACGAACTCGGCTGCGCGTTCATCATGGATTACCTCAAGCGCAGGATCGATCTCGGCAATATCAAGATTTTCCTCCGGGCCAGGCGCCTCGAATTGCCGGAGGAAAGGTTCCGGGCCGTCGTGCTGCGGGGAGGTTTTCTTGAGGAACGGATGTTCCTCGACAAATACGCTCTGCCCTTCTCCGAACTCGGGGCCGGACTATCACCGACACCCTATGCCGGCCTTTGGGAAAACTCGGTCCGGGCGCTCACGGAGAGGGAGACGTTCATCGACCTCGAGAGAGGGTCCGAAGATTTCCTGATGGCCCATTTGAGACGGGCGAGGTACATGGTCTTCGGCCCGGAGCCGGTCTATGCCTATGGGCTGGCGAAGAAAAGGGAACTCCTGCTCGTTAGGATGGTCGTCTCCGGGAAGATCTATGAGCTCCCGGCTGCGGTCCTCAAGGAAAGGATCAGTGAGACCTATGTCTGAGGAAATGAAGGTTGCGATCGTCGGCCAGGACGGACTCTGCTTCGGTTTCAGGGCCCTGGGCTTGAAGGTATTCTCGCCGGAGACCGTCGATGAGGCCCGGGCGGTCATGGCCGGCCTTGAAAAAGAGGATTACGCCCTGTGCTTCCTCCACGAAAGTTACTTCGGGCCATTACAGGAGGAACGCGAAGCGATTGGAAAGAAGTTCCGTCCCGTGATCGTGGGTTTTTCGGATTACAGGAAGATATCGGACCACCTCGAGGTCCGGCTGAAGGAAATGGCCGTCCGGGCCACGGGCTCGGACTCTCTGGTGAAACGGAAGGGAAAGATATGAGACAAGGTAAGATCGTTCGCGTGGCCGGTCCCCTCGTGGTCGCCTCGGATTGTCTTGGGGCCAAGATGTACGACATGGTAAAGATCGGGGAGCTTGGCTTGATCGGAGAGATCATCGAGCTCAAGGAGGACCGGGCCTACATCCAGGTCTACGAAGACACGACGGGCATAGGGCCGGGCGAGCCGGTCTTCCTCACGGGCAAACCCTTGAGCGTCGAGCTCGGGCCGGGGCTCCTCGGCTCCATCTACGACGGGATCCAGCGGCCGTTGGACGTCATCCGGGTCAAGGAAGGGGACTTCGTCGGCCGCGGCATCGAGATGCCCAGCCTGAGCCGGGAGAAGATTTGGGACTTCAAGCCGCAGTGCCGGGCGGGCGAGACGGTCGAGGAAGGCGACGTCCTGGGCGAGGTCCAGGAGACGCCGCTCATCGTCCACCGGGTCCTGGTCCCGGTAGGGTGCGCGGGCTCGGTGACCGAGGTCCGGTCCGGAAGCCTGGGCGTCGCCGAGATCGTGGCCCGAATCGAAACGAAGGACGGGACGCGCGATGTCCCGATGTTCCAGACCTGGTCGGTCCGCCGGCAAAGGAAAGTGGCCGAGCGGCTGATGCCCGATGAGCCTCTGGTCACGGGACAGCGGGTCATCGACACGCTTTTTCCATTGGCCAAGGGCGGGACCGCCTGCGTTCCCGGCCCCTTCGGCAGCGGCAAGACCGTCGTCCAGCACCAACTGGCCAAGTGGTCTGATGCCCAGATCATCGTCTTCGTGGCCTGCGGGGAGCGCGGCAACGAGGTTGCCGACCTTCTCCTGAGCTTTCCCGAACTCAAGGACCCGCGGACGGGACGGCCGCTCCTCGAACGGACCGTCATTATCGCCAACACCTCCAACATGCCCGTGGCCGCGCGCGAGGCCTCGATCTATACCGGCATGACCATCGCCGAGTACTTCCGTGACATGGGCTATTCCGTGGCCCTCATGGCCGATTCTTCCAGCCGCTGGGCCGAGGCCCTGCGCGAGATCTCCGGCCGCATGGAAGAGATGCCCGGCGAAGAGGGCTACCCGGCCTACCTCGCCAGCCGCATCGCCGAATTCTACGAGCGGGCCGGCAAGGTCGTTTGCCTGGGTAAGGACAAAAGGCCGGGTGCGCTGAGCGTCATCGGGGCCGTCAGCCCGCCGGGCGGAGACCTTTC
>Ga0315275_10001549_pt1 | contig 20358 bp, 29 predicted proteins | sample YL17G03_0_MG_FD_205557 | JGI IMG/M metagenome (GOLD analysis project Ga0315275, IMG submission 205557) | Sediment microbial communities from Yellowstone Lake, YNP, Wyoming, USA - YL17G03_0 | ecosystem: Environmental > Aquatic > Freshwater > Lake > Sediment | place: USA: Wyoming | collected...
TGATTTAACCGGTATTTAATTTTAAGACCATCAATTTGGCCTTGAATCAAACCTAATTCTTTTAACTCCTTAATATGCTGTGAAATGGTAGTACGACTGAGCGGAAGTGACCCGGAAATATCACCAGAGATACTTACCTTTGTGTCAGAAAGGTACCGTAAAATCGCTAATCTCGCAGGATGTGATAAAACCTTTGCAAACCTGGACAATTCCTGCATTGATGGATCAAATATTTCTGATTTATTCATGATACATTCACTTGATGGTCATTCGTAATAACAAAAGAAAGTATTGCTAGACTTTGAACATACTCAACACAATCAGTTTTTGTCCGGATGAAAGCTCTCCTTGCTTAAATTCAACCCATTTCATGACCTCAGAAGCCGGTGGTTCAGGCGAAAATGTATAGGGAGGACTTTGAATGTCAATAATTTCCGAATCGTGACGATGATCTTTTGAGTCCTGCACAACGTAATTAATTAATATTTTCATGACTTATCGGTATTAATGTCAAAGAAAATCAATGATGCTTCAATATTCATAATAGTATAGAAACAATAACGTAAATATACGTCATTTTTAAAAAAAAGGCAATTAAAAAATAAAAAAATCGTTTTTGTATTGCAAATATATAAAACATTTCGTTATTTTGCGAAACTAAAAACAGAAATCAGTATTTACAAACAAATAAAAGATGCCTGAGAAAATCAAATTAACTCCCGATGTACTTGAAATTGCTAAGATAGCCAAAGCTTTAAGCCATCCTGTGAGAGTGCATATCGTAAAAAAGTTATCATCACTGGATGCCTGCTGTTACAGCGGAGACCTGGTTGAGGAACTTCCAGTAGGAAGATCCACTTTATCTCAACATTTAAAAGAGCTCAAATATGCAGGATTAATACAGGGTGAAATAAATCCTCCCTATATAAAATATTGTATAAACAGGGAAAAATGGGAAGAGGCCAAAACGTTAATGAGTGACTTTTTTAATGAAAAACAAATATCAATCAAATTGAAACAGCTAAAATCCAATTCACACATGATTGTCTAATCAAAATAATTTTCTAATTCTCAAATATTATTTAGTATGAACATTAAAATTCTCGGGCCGGGGTGTCCAAAGTGCAAAACTCTTGAAAAAGTAACGCGTGAAGCGGTTGCCGAAACAGGTATTGAGGCAACTATAGAAAAAGTGGAAGATATTGTTAAGATAATGGAATACAGGGTTATGCATACACCTGTATTAGTTGTTAATGAGAAAGTGGTACTCAGCGGACAAGTTCCCACAGTTAATCAGGTAAAAGAAATCCTAACTAAAAATAAATAATTAAATCATTATGAAATCACATAGATTTATTTTAACTCTTTTGCTGATAGTTCCCTTTATTGCCTGCATGGCACAACCATCTAACAAGGGAGTCAAAGCTTCGGAAAACAACTCTGATAAAATTGAGGCTTATTATTTTCACTTCACTGCGCGTTGCACAACATGCAGAACAATAGAAGCCAAAGCCAAAGAAAGCCTTGAAACACTTTATCCTAACCAGTTTAAACAGGGTTTAATTACATTCCAGTCGCTTAACCTGGAGGAAGCATCCACTAAACCGCTTGCTGATAAACTCGGTGTTTCCGGTCAAACACTTCTGATAGTTAAAGGTGATCAGAAGATCAACCTTACAAACGAAGGCTTCATGTATGCAGTGGTCAAACCCGAGAAATTCAAGGAGATAATCAACGAAAAGGTCGATGGGCTGCTGATCAGATAACTTTATGGAATTTCTCACAAATTTATTGGGAAACAGCACAATGCCGTGGCTTACGGCATTGCTGCTTGGTTTAATGACTGCTATAAGCCCGTGTCCACTGGCTACCAATATTACAGCAGTGGGTTTTATCAGTCGCGATATTGAAAACCGTAACAGGGTTTTCATAAATGGACTTCTTTATACCCTTGGCAGGGCTATAACTTATACAGCTATTGCACTTATAATTCTGCTTGGAGCCGACCAGTTAAAATTCTCAGGTTTTTTTCAGCGCTACGGTGAAAAAATTATCGGCCCTCTTCTGATAATAATCGGCCTTTTCATGCTCGATATAATCAAGATAAGATTACCAGGTATCAGCGGGCTGACCTCAAGGATGGAAAATAAAAAGAAATGGGGTTACCTCGATGCGATATTGCTTGGACTGGTTTTTGCACTTGCTTTTTGTCCCTATAGCGGTGTCCTTTACTTCGGAATGCTTGTTCCACTAACTATTGCCAGCCAGGCATCAGGACTTTACCTGCCGGTTGTGTATGCCATTGCAACAGGCATCCCGGTTATTATTTTTGCATGGATAATTGCTTATACAGTATCCGGTATCGGAGGTGCATACAATAAGATAAAGGCCTTCGAACTATGGTTCCGGCGGATCATCTCAGTGCTTTTTATTATTGTCGGAATATATTATATAATCAGAGTTTACTTTTAAAAAAATTTATAAAAATATTTCGCGTTTTTACGAAATAACAATTTTCAAATTTTCAAATTAATAATATGGAACTCAAAAAAGAATTAAAAATACTTGGCTGGATAGCTGCAATCTTTGCATTTGCATTTTTCCTGCCGATTGAAAGCGCCAGGTTTAATACAGCTATTGCAGCAACTCTGGACCTTGTAAAATGGTATGCACAAGAACATGTTATTCTATGTCTCCTGCCGGCATTTTTTATTGCAGGCGTAATTTCTGTATTTGTTAGCCAGGCTTCAGTGATAAAATATTTTGGTGCACAGGCAAAAAAATGGGTGGCCTATACTGTAGCAGCTGTTTCAGGCACAATACTGGCTGTTTGCTCCTGTACAATTCTTCCGTTGTTTTCAAGTATCCATAAACGCGGAGCAGGGTTAGGTCCGGCAATAGCATTTTTATATTCGGGACCGGCAATCAATATTCTTGCTATTATTCTGACAGCAAGAATACTCGGCTTTGAGATGGGTGCTGCCAGGACTATAGGAGCTGTTTCTTTCAGCGTAATAATTGGTTTGATAATGGCATTTATCTACCGGAAAGAAGAAAAAATAAAAAAGGAAGAACAGATGAATATCGCTCCTCTTCCTGAAAAACGACCTATGTGGCAGACATCAATGCATTTCTTCACTCTCGTTCTGATCCTCGTTTTTGCCAACTGGGGAAAACCCGGAGAAGGTGATACCTCCAGTACATGGTTCTACATCTGGAATTATAAATGGTATATAACAGGATTTTTCAGCCTTGTTCTGGGTTATAACCTCATTAAGATCCTTAAGATCAAATGGCAATGGGTGCTTGGTGCAGTATTAGTGACACTCTTATCAGTTTTCCTTTCAAATATATTGATTGAAAGCGGCAAAATCAGGCCTCTTGTACCAGTGCTGACGGGTATTATTGCACTTGCAGTGATCACTCTTAAAGACAAGAATGATGAAGAGAACCGGAGCTGGACTCTTGCCACCTGGGATTTTGCAAAACAGATACTTCCATTGCTTGCCATTGGTGTTGTAACGGCTGGTTTTCTTCTTGGTTCGACCCACGATGGTAAAGCAATAGCTGGTGTGATTCCAAACGAATGGATATCGGCCCTGGTTGGAGGTAATTCTGTATTCTCCAATTTCTTTGCTTCAGTTGTCGGAGCTTTTATGTATTTCGCTACACTCACTGAGGTGCCTATACTGCAGGGACTCATTGCATCCGGAATGGGAAAAGGGCCTGCCCTTGCACTTCTTCTTGCCGGACCATCATTATCATTGCCAAATATGCTGGTTATAAGGGGTGTTATAGGCACTCAGAAAACAGTTGTATATGTAAGTCTTGTAGTCGTGATGGCTACTATCACAGGACTGATATATGGCTCAATTTTTTAGAAATATTACCGGGGGAATATATATCAATTTAAAAAACTCATAAAATGGAAACAGAAACAAAAAGCATAAATGTATGTTGTGATGAATTATCATCAATGCTTAGGCCGAAGACTTATCCTATTGGAGTTAAATTCTTTGACAATCTCAAAGAACGACCCCAGGGAACGATGCGCCCCAGGCATCCAATGAACACATGCCAGATCACTGCCATAGCCCGTTACTACGGAAGGCCGATGTATTTTACAGCAGAAGATATGGCTTGTATTGTAGGGGGTGTGACAATGGGGTTAATTCCCGAACCTGAAAGTATGAAGAATGGTGAAATTGCCAAAATGCTACATGCCGATCTTGATTCATCTAAAGAGTTCACTACCAAAGTGGCTAAAATTCCTTATGGCAAAGTTAAAGCAATTGCAACTGCCCCATTGCTTAATATTAACTTCGAACCGGATATCGTGGTTATGTATGGTAATACTGCCCAGGTTATGCGTATTATCCAGGGGTATTTATATGAAAAAGGAGGCCGGGTAAATTTTTCTACGGGCGGTGAATGGAGCCTGTGTGCCGATAGTATAGCACAAGCTTATATATCGAATGATATTTCATTAGGCATGCCTTGCTTTGGCGACCGTAAAACCGGATTGGCACAGGAAGATGAGGTTACAGTGGCTTTTCCATATTCTCTGTATGATAAGATTTTGGGAGGGATGAGAGCCACCGTGGGAGTTGCCCCTTACCCGATACCATTTGACATAGGGTTTCCTCAAATGCCTGATTATACTTTAACTCCAAATGCTGTTGAATACCGAAAAAACATGATTAAAAAAGACAAAACGAATTAGTAAACTGATCAGCAATAATTTAATGTAATAAAAATGGAAAAACAAAATGAAATGAAATTGGAAGCCGGGAAAAATACTCATGAAAATGTTATCTTTTCCTGTTTTGGCGGTTTTTCAAACACCGGGATTGTATCTGCCATTGCAAGCCTTGAAGCTGTTAAGGAACTGGGACTTAAAAAAGTTGCAATTGGCTGCCTTGGAGGTTTGCCGACAAATGTTGATGCAGTATTTGCAAAAACGAATGCTGCCAGAAAGATCATCACCGTGGATGGCTGCGCAAAAGAATGTGCAAAAAAAGTAGTTGAAAATGCCGGCTTTAAAGTAACGAAAAGCATTGTTCTTGTGCGGGATATCGATATGAATAAAAAACCTTTGAATGAAGACATTAATGCTGACCTTAAGGGAATGATGGAATATATTTCAGATGAGGATGTAATAAAGGCAAAAGAATTGATTGTTCAATCGATTGAAAGTTAATTAATAAGATAAAAATGGATGCAAATGAAATTCTGAAAACAAAGAAAATATTTGCCGTGACAGGGGTTTCACAAGACGAATCAAAGTATGGTTTTGAAGTATTTAATACTTTGATTGAACATAAATATAAGACCTATCCGATTAATCCTAAATATAATGAAATTGCGGGCCATAAGTGTTTTCCGTCAATAGATTCACTGCCTGAGGTACCCGAAGTCTTGATCGTCGTTCTCGCACCACATAATACCGGAAAAATAATTGAAAGTCTCATGAAATATAAGGATACAATTTTGTGGTTGCCGCCTGGCTGTTGGTCAGAAGAAGTAATTGACAAATTAAATCAGTCGGGATTGAAATATATTTATGGTGTCTGTCCTGTAGGTAAATTAAAAGGTTTCTGATTCATTAAATAAGAGTGCAATTATCGAAAATATATATTATTACTAATTTTTAAAAATATGGAACAATTCGTACATCTTGATGCGAAAACCATTGAACTCGCCGGCATTGCAGCATCAATATCAGGCGGCTGCCGGCCATGCCTCGATTATCACTTTAAGAAAGCCCTCGAAATCGGTTGTACCATTGAACAGGCTAAAGAAGCAATCGAATTAGGTAAGATGATAAAGCAAAGGCCGATAAAAGATATATACGAGCAGGCAGAAAAACTAATTGAAAAATGGTCAGATAAATAATAAAAAGATGAAAACAATTGATGTTATCCTGAAAGGCGGACTGAAGAGTTGTTGTTCAACTTATTCGGCTGACGATCTGAAAAACTACACAAAAAGCTGGTTTGAAGATGTGCCTGAACTGAAATTTGATATCATTGATATAGAGAATGATTTTTATGATACAGGTATACTTGCAGACACTGCCTTTAAACACTTTGGCAATGCAATATTCCCTCTGGTTTATTGTAATAACCAGTTAATTTATATCGGCCGGTTCCCGGAACGGAACGAATGTTTGCAGATTATTGATAATCCCGTACCGGTTACTCTGGAAGAAATTGAAGAAGAAGCCCGTTTAGTTAAAGAACAGCAAAATAATCCCAAATAAAAGGGACTGATTTTATCTGAAGATTTAGTTTATGCTTGAGTACGAAATATCAGCAGTTGTTCAGAATGGAGGATTGGCCAAAGCCATAGCCAACAATTCCGAAATAGCGTTTGATGCCACATCGGGTCGTGACGAAATATTGCCTAATCCTGCTGAACTCTTACTGACTTCCCTTGCAGCCTGCATGCTTAAAAATCTGCAGCGCTACTCCGAAATTCTTCATATACCGTACAGAAATGCAAAGATCCGTATTCATGGGATCCGCAATGACAATCCGCCGTACATGTCGGAAATTAATTACAGGTTAGAGGTCGATACTGATGCCGATGAACGTAAAATTGAAAACTGGCATAAGAATATATTAAAATTCGGCACCATAACCAACACCCTGGAACGTGCCTGTAAGCTGGAAGGAACAATGGTAAAAGCAGTATTATAATAAAGATAATTAATCTGTTACTTTTAAATAATATAATTACCTCATTTTAAAACAAAAATAAAAATGGAAAACTCACAAAAAATTCAAATCGTAAGTTGCAGCGGAGCTTCTAATACAGGTGAATATGCCGACAGAGTTGCCCGCATGCTCGACGATAGTGGCGAAGGAGAAATGATCTGCCTTGCAAAGGTAGCTGTAGCCGACCAGCCGCTTATTAACAAACTAAAGTCACAAAAGGATAAGAAAATTGTTGTGCTCGACGGGTGTGCAATTAACTGCGCCATGAAAATACTTGGTAAAGAAAACATTACCAATATCATTCATGTCAATACAACCGATTTCGGTATTGTAAAAGGCAAAACACCGGTTACAGATGAAAAAATTAACGAAATTGTCGAATACATTAAAAAAATGGCATGATGGAAAAAATCAGAAAAACTTTGCTGCTTTTTGCAGCCCTGACGACAATTATTCTGAGTACTGATTGTTCAGGTCAGACAACAAAGCCGGCAGATAAAAATAATGCCGGTTCTGAAAAAACAAAGTTTAAAGTAACTTTTATTGAGCTGGGTTCAGTTCGCTGTATTCCCTGCCAGCAGATGCAGCCGGTAATGAAATCAATAAGGGAGAAATATCCAACACAGGTAAATGTTGTGTTCCATGATGTATGGACAGAAGCAGGAGCGCCTTTTGCAAAACAGTACGGCATTGAAGCAATTCCAACACAGGTATTTCTTGATAAAGACGGGAAAGAGTATTACAGGCATGTCGGATTCTTTCCTGAAGAAGAACTTGTGAAAATATTGCAGCAGAAAGGAGTAAAATAAAAATGATCACTTCTGAAACGCCGGTCTTCCAGAGTTTTAACATTTATGGTGTGGAGCATATTTCTCCCGAAAATGCATATTCAGAATTACAAAACGGGACAGCCATATTCCTGGACGTGAGGGAAGAATCAGAACACATGATTGAATATATCCCGCACAATGATATTTTTCATTTTCCCATATCGTCAATCATGGATAATCTGCAGAATATTCCAAAAGACAAACCAATAATAATAGTCAGTCAGGGTGGTGTGCAAAGCACAAAAGTGGCAAATATGCTTAACCGCAACGGATTCGTTAATTCAATCAATCTCGATGGAGGATTGATAGCGTGGAAAGCAAAAGGGCTGCCTTTTGAAACTATTTTACCAGAAACCTGTAGCAGCTGTTCAGGTTCCTGCTCCTGCTCTCAATAATTTATTCAAACAATTTTTCATTTTTACATTTTCACATTTTCAAATTAAATATTATGGAAACAACAAAATTTCAAATTCCGGACTGGGCATTTGAGTTCCATGGACACAATTGCCCGTTTATGCCTATTGGTTACCGTATGGGTAGCATAGCATTGCAAAAATTAGGTGTTGAACGCTGTAAAGACCATGAAATGCACATATTCTCCGAGATGGGCATAGGACATCCCCAGACCTGTATGCAGGACGGACTTATGATTGCTACCGGAGCCACGTTCGGTAAAAGCATGATCGACCGCCTTTATTATGGCAAAATTGCTGCCACATTCTGGTATCCGGTTATTAAAGGTGCCGTCAGGATCTATCTGCGCAATGAGTTTCAGGATAAAATGGCCCCTCATGAATTTTTTGTCTACAGGAAAAAGGGCATCGAACCTTCACATATACCCGACAATGTCTGTCAGGATATTATCAATATGGTATTGGAAGCCACAGTTGATGAACTGTTCACTGTGACTGAACTGCCTGATTTTGAATATAAGCCGGTAAAAGGATCATTTGCTAAGGCTAAATGTGAAGTTTGCGGCGAGTACGTTTTCGAACGCTATCTCCGCGTTAAAGAAGGTAAAAAAGTTTGTATCCCGTGTGCCGGACATGAGCCCGCTGAGAAAGTGTTCTATCATCCTTTAGCCAGGTAATATCAAAAACTGTTATGAAACTGCTGAGCATCCTTACTGCATTGTGCCTGATTGCCTCGCTAATTGCGAGCCGTCAAAAAACATGGATGGGTATAAAAAAGGGTGTCAGTATGTTTATAAAATTGCTGCCTGTCCTGTTATTAATGCTGGCCATAATAAGTATTGTCCTGTTTCTTATTCCTAATGAGACATTAGTTCACTATATGGGCAAGGGATCGGGACTGAAAGGTTGGATAACTTCCGCATTTCTGGGGTCAGTCGCATTAATACCCGGGTTTATTGCATATCCGCTTTGCGGAATACTGATTGACAACGGTGTAGCATATTCAGTAATAGCTGTTTTTATAACAACCCTTATGATGACAGGGTTTCTCACGCTTCCTGTGGAAGCAAAGTTTTTCGGATGGAAAGTAAGCGTGATAAGGAACCTGGTCAGCCTTGCTGCAGCACTTGTAATCGGATTAATTATGGGATTCTTTTTATGAAGAAATTTCAGAAATATATATTTCCATTGGCTTTTCTGATCCTGATCGGATTATCATATTTGTTTGATTTGGTTGTCGGAAAACAGATAGGCTTGAATTTCTGGATGTTCTTCAAAGAGATGATCCTGTTTCTGCCGCTGATGTTCATCCTTGTGGGTTTGTTTGATGTGTGGGTTCCCCGCGAAAAAATAGAAAAACATATCGGCGGCGAATCGGGATGGAAAGGCACAGGTCTTGTAATACTGCTTGCCACACTTCAGGCAGGGCCGCTTTACGGCGCTTTCCCTTTTGCTTACATTCTTTGGAAGAAAGGATGTTCAATCAAAAATATTTTTATTTACCTGGGTGCCTTTTCGACAATTAAAATCCCGATGATAACATTTGAGATCGGCTTTCTGGGGTTGAAGTTTTCCCTGCTTAGAACACTGATTACATTGCCGGTTTTTGTATTGATCGGGTATCTCATGGAATGGTATTTAAAAGATAAGGATTTTGAAGTTAAACAACCATAAACCGAGGCTTATGAAAAAATTTAATCTACAGGATATTCTTGATGGTATGGAGAAAAAGCCGTTGAACAAAGAAGTTTTTTGCACCACCAGTCACATTAAAGCACAAGTTACTTATCTGAAAGCCGACAATAGCATCCCTCCCTGTAAAATGGATAATGATGTTCTCTTTTATTTTCTAAAAGGTGAAGGAACAATTACTACTGATAATGAAACAAACAGGGTTATTGCGGGAGATTGCGTGGTCGTGCCCCACCAGGCTGATTCCAGAAGTATAAATGCTGAGACTGATTTAGAGATCCTGGCTGTCCAGGGATTAAAATGAAAATGCTCTCCCGGAAGGATTAATATCCTTATAATGAAAAAAATATATTTGCCGGTTCTTATATTTTTTCTTATAAATAAATTCATATCTGCTCAGGACGATACCGGCAGGTTAAAATTTGACTTCTCGGTCCGTTACCGTTTTGAGCTGTGGAACGGAATGAATGCAAAGAATTATGGCGATGATAGTCCTGAAGCAATTGGCAGCCTGAATGATAAAATACTGATGCAGAGAATCATTCCCGGGATAACTTATAATAACGGGAAGGTGACTGCATCATTTCATATTCAGGATTCAAGGGCCTTCGGATGGTCGCTCAGACAAAGTAAATACCCTGATCTATTTAAAGTAAGAAAAACCGGAACTTCAGACCCCTTCTATATAATGAATCCCAATGAAGAATACTTTGAAATCTATGATCTCTTCATTGAATATAAGAACCTTTTTAAAAATATAAGCGTTAAGGCAGGACGTCAGAAAATATTCTATGGCGATAACCGGATCTTTGGTCCGGGTGACTGGGGAAATACCGGCCGATGGACATGGGATGCTATAAAAGTATCATATAAAAAAGGAGAAAATTATATTGATGTGTTTGGCGGAGGCACAAAAATCCATGATCCGCTTAAGCTTTCAATCCCTTTTACTAATACTGAATTCCTGGGCGGCGGAATATATTCACATTTTCATCTGACGGGTTGGCTCAATGCAGAACCTTTTTATGCTTTGAAAACCGAGGGTTCGGCAGATTATATCAGAACCCTGTCAATAAACAGGAACTGGGCAGGCCTAAGGCTTGTCGGTCCTGAAAAGCAGAATTTAATATATGATTTTCTTTATGCATGGGAATCCGGCATAGAGAACGGAAAGCGCATAAGAGCTTATGGTTATTTCGCAAAAGCCGGCTACCGATTTAGTTCATTTTCTGCAGAACCGATTTTAAGTCTTCGTTTCACTTATGCATCAGGAGGGAAGAAAAGCGATGAAGTTATTCACACTTTTGATCCGGCATTCGGAGCCGGCGATAAGTATTACGGCTGGATGAATATTGTGCAATGGTCAAACCTGAGCGATCCCGAAATTGTACTTGAGCTCTTCCCCTTAAAAAAGAAGATGTGGGTTGAAATAAAATACAACCGTTTTTATATCCCGGTCCCGGATGATGTGACTATTCTGAATACTATGAAAATAATGAGCGGGAAACATCGTCTGGGAGATGAAGCCGACATCTTTATCCGTTACCAGGCGTTTAAAAAATGGCAGTTTACGGGAGCGCTGGGGTATTTTAAACCGGGAGATATTGAGCAGATTAACAATAATGATCCGGCAAATTCTTATTGGTTTGCTGTTCAGGTTTTATTCACTCTTAACTGACAAAACAAACTTATAATGATAAAACTATCAGATAGAATAATTAGTAAGAAAACAATTTCGTTTTTATTCTTCGGAATAATAACATCAAGCCTTATTAATGCACAGGAACCGGTCAGAGAACTTGCCATGAGAAATCTGATTGACAGTGCCTTACAGCGCAACTATCTGTTGCAGGCAAACGAAAAACAAACTGCCATAAAACAGTCCGAAATAGAACTCCTGAAGATTAATTATCAACCTCGTATAGCAGCATCGGCAAACGTGTCATACTGGAAATGGCTGATGCCAAACAAGGCAAAAATTCTGGGTAACACATTATCGGATGTATATACTGATATCTCGGCTTACCAGACCATATATGACTGGGGACAGACGAAGATACAGAAACAATCGGTAGAAGATGAAATACAACTTAATGCTGAAGTGCGCCGTCAGATTAAGTCAACCATTATCTGGGGCGTTACCGATACTTACCTCGAAACATTGAAATCAGGGGCTGAAATTGACGCACATCTTAATGCGCTCAAACAGTTGAAATCGCATTTGCAGTATGTCGAAAACCTGTACAGAATAGGCAAAGTTTCGAATGTTGATGTTCTTAAAATAAACGTGCAGATCTCTGTTGAGGAGAAAGCGCTGCAAAAAGCTGAAAATGTTCTTAAAGGACAGTATATAAAACTGAAACGGTTGTGTAACCTTGGAGAACATACAGAATTTAATATTCCCAACACAGCCGATTCCCTTTTCCCCCGTTGGAAAGAACACTGGTTTATAGCTGATACACTTTTTGACGAAGCCCTTCGTAATCATCCGTCACTGATAGCCGCCGACCGCAAAATAAGCATTGAAACCCGGCAGAAAGAGCTGTACCGTCTAAAAAACCGCCCTGAACTCTATTCTTTTGGCGTTGCCAACTGGGAAGACGGATATTTGCCATTTGGCAGCCATTTTAATTATAATATAGGCGCTGGCATACACTATACAATTCCATACTGGGGTGGCAGCAGTTTCAAAACAAAAATGATGCAAAGCGACCTGCGCGCAGAGCAGATAACTGATGAAAAAAACCAGACATTTCTTGACCTTAAAAAAGAAATTGAAACCGCTCTGAATGATTTATCCGACAAAAAGGATGAGATTGCCAGTAATGAAAAAATAATGCGTCTTGCCGGGGAAACACTTACCAACTCATGGGTAAAATATCAGTCCGGCCAGGGACCAATTATAGATGTTCTTGATGCCGAATCAATTCTTACAGAAAGCACTATCAATCAGGGCAAATCAGTGCTCTCCTATCTTCAGGTCATTGCAAGGCTTAATTACCTCAAAGGAAATGACAATAATCCCTTTTAATAATTTGAAAATTTGAAAATGAAACAATTTGAAAATGATTTATTCTCAACGGTCAATTTTCAAAATAAACAAAAAATAATTAACATGAAATCAATAACATATAGACAAACATCAATGCCAATTTCCAAATTTTCAAATTTCCAAATTTTCAAATTGATGCTAATAGCTTCCATATTAGTAACTCAATCGTGTAAAAATGGTAATGAAAAGACTAACCAGCAGGTGGTTAAAAAGGCTCCGTTGGTAAATGTTCAGCCTGCTGTAAAAACAAGAATGGTTTCATTTGCGGAGTTTACAGGCACTGTGCAGGCCAACATCTTCAGCGATATTAAATCGCCTGCTGACGGGATAATTGAAAAACTATATGTCCGCGAAAACCAGACGGCGGTAAAAGACAAACTTATTGCAATAATAAATCCCAATGACCGTGTATCCCTTATTGCTAATAACCAGTTACAGATTCAGGATCTGGAACAAAAGTTAAAAGCTCCGGGGATTAGCCCCGAAGAGTATAATGCATTGGGGACGGAACTTGAAAATGCAAAAAACAATCTCGAATATGCCAAGAAAATGTACCAGATCATTCCTGTTATCTGCCCAATGGACGGTATGGTAACCCACCGCTGGCTGGATGAAGGCAGCCAGATAAGTGCAAAAGAAAAGATCATCACCATCAGCGATATGAATTCACTGGTAATTAAGGCTGAGGTGAACGAAAAATTCTACCCTGCCGTGTCTTTAGGGAAAAAGTTACCTGTCATTCTTGATGCTTTTCCCGGAGATACGCTTACAGGTGTCATCAGTCTTGTCTATCCCGAAATAAGCGCAGATACACGTACTGTAAAATTCGATATAAAACTGGTGAAACCGGGGGAAAAAATACTTCCGGGAATGATGGCTCAGCTAAGGATACCTGTAGATATTCACGAGAATGCAATCGCAATACCCTCTGATGCGGTGCTTACAAATCCGGCAAACGAAAAGTTCGTGTTCGTGGTTAATAAGGACAGTATAGCTTTCAAACGCATTGTAAAACCCGGAATTTCTTCACGGAAACAAATCGAAATACTTTCAGGGCTGAACGAAAATGAAAAAGTGGTAGTAATGGGGCAGGAAATGCTTAAAGACAGTATCAAAGTCAAAATTGCAGGGACTCCAAAATAAATTTTAAAATTTGAAAATATACCAATTTGAAAATGGAACAATTACTCTGACAAAGCAAATTAACACATTCCCAAATTAACAATATGAAAATTTCAATTCAATCAATAAAAAGACCGGCAGGAACTATTATTCTGATGATAGCTCTTATGGTTTTGGGAGTGCTTGGTTATATGCGCCTCCCGGTTAACATGCTTCCGGATATCACCTATCCCCTGATAAAAGTATATGTTTACTGGCCGGGCGCCACCCCTGAACAAATAGAAAACGAAGTGGCACAGGTTATCGAACGTAAAATGGCCACTGTTGATAATCTCGATTATATCGAATCAACTTCAGAGGACGGTTTGTATTCATTGCTTGTAAATTTCGATTACTCTGTTAACCGTGATGTGGCATACCAGGATGTTCTTGCCAAAATGGGTCTTGTACGCAAAGAACTTCCCGGGGAGGTGGAAGAACCAGTTATATTCAAGGCAGATCCTTCGCAGCTTCCGGTGATTGACCTGTTGATCACCGACGATAACAGGAGTATTACACAATTGCGTACCTGGATCGAAAACGAGTTGCAGGACAAGTTTTCTTCTGTAAAAGGTTCAGCCGGAACAGCAGTATCAGGAGGAACGCCTCGTGAAATAAGGGTGCATGTTGACCCTTTGAAATTACAAGGTTATAATATATCACTGCTGCAGATTAACAGACGTCTTAAAGATGAGAATCTTGATATTCCAGCCGGCAGGATGCTGACACAAACCCGCGATTTTCTTGTTCGTACTTACGGTGAATTTCAAAACATCAACGACATAAAGAATATAATTGTCAGCCGCAATTCAAATGGCGGAAACATTTTGCTAAAAGACATTGCAGATGTATCCGATTTTCATTCAATTCAGAGAATTCGAAACAGCTTTAACGGTAAAGAAGGTATCCGTCTCTCTATATTTAAGCAGGCTGAAGCGAATGCCGTGGAAGTGTCAGACAATGTCAGGCTGCGATTGTCTGACCTGGTTGACGAACTGCCGCCTTCGACACGTATTGATATGATCTATGACCAGGCTGAATATATCCGCATGTCAACAAACGGGGTAAAGGATGCAGTAGGAATAGCCGCCCTGCTGGTTGTTCTGGTTACAGCATTTTTCCTGTCGGGCTGGAAACGAGTTTTAACACTGGTGATCACTTTACCCGTAACCATTCTGGGAACTTTCTTCTTCATGCAACTTTTCGGATTTTCTATTAATATCTTTACCCTCGGGGGTTTGGTGGTGGCCATGAGTGTGATTCTCGATAACGCCATCGTGATGATTGAAAATATCACCCGTATTCACGAAACGGAACCCGATGAACCTGTCCCTGTGCAGAAAGGAGCTGTTCAGATAAGCGGCGCCATTGTCACTGCAACCGTGACCTTCCTTTCGCTTTTTATCCCTTTTTTGCTGGTACCGGGGCTGACATCACTGCTGTTCACCGAACTGATAATAACGGTAGCTATCGTTATTTTTCTTTCCATGATAGTTTCGCTCACGGTAAATCCGACATTGATGGCGCTCTTTTATCCTGAGGGGAAACCTGTCAAGGTGAAAAACAAGGGTATAATAGCACGTCTGTCAGCCGGATTAATAAACGGGATCATTCGTATTTATAAGCCGGTGCTCCACTGGTCGCTGAAATTGAAATGGGTGGTTTTACTCATATTTATTTTATTGATGATCCCCGGCTACTATTACCTTACGAAAACAGGTTCAGAATTCCTGCCTCAAGCTGACGATGGACTGATCACGGTGAAACTGCTGATGCCTACGGGCACTGCAATGGAACAAACCGATAAAGTACTTTCGAAAATACAGGAAGCGCTCTCATCGCAGCAATATATCCAAAGCTTTTCCACTCTTGCCGGCGGACACATCTGGGGGCTGGTTACATATCAGAACGGTTATGAAGGCGAAGTGGATGTTCAGCTTGTACCTCCTTCCAAACGCCCCCTGAATACTGATGAATATGTTGAAAAACTTCGTCCTGCTGTCATGAAAGCAGTAAATGTGCCTGGAGTAACTATAAAGGTGATGCATACCAAAATGAAAGGGATAAAACAAACCGGGCAATTCGATATAGAAGTGGAAGTGCTTGCTCCGCGAAGTGAATCCATGACCAAAATTTTTAAAACGGCTTCTGACATTTCTGCCATAATGAAGCAAAAGGATTATCTCACGGGTGTGGATATTTCATTGCGGCTTACCAAGCCCGAATACCAGGTTGAAATTGACCGGCAGAAAGCTTTTGACCTTGGTCTGAGCCTCGATGATATTGCCACTACGGTAAAAACGATGGTAGGAGGCAGCGTTCCCACAAGATACAGGGATGGAGCTTATTACTATCCTATTCGCGTGGTGATGAATGAAAAAGAGATTATTTCCCAGCAGGACCTGGAAAATATTTATGTTTTTTCACCCAAAGGAGCTAAAATACCTTTAAACACAATAGCCAGGGTTGAATTAAAAGCCGGGCCCATGCAGATTGATCGCAAGAACCAGGACCGTGAGATCAAAGCCACGGCCAATGTCACCGGGTTAAGTGTGGGGGATGCTACGGCAGAGCTGAAGAAAGAGCTTGCCAATTTCCAGCTTCCTGCCGGCTATAAGCTGAACTACGGAGGCCAATCGCAAATGCTGTCCGAGAACATGCAGCAAATGATAATGATTCTGGCACTTGCCCTTTTCCTTGCTTATGTGGTTATGGTGCTCTATTTCGAAAGCTTTATCAAACCATTGATAATTATCATCCGGATTCCGCTTTCACTGGCTGGTATTTCCTACGCATTGTATCTTACCGGAACTCCGCTAAGCGTAACAGCTGTTATCGGAATAATAATGCTGACAGGCATGGAAGTGAACAACGGAGTTCTGCTGCTTACGTTTATTGATGAATTAAGGGGGCAGGGCAAAAGTGTGGTTGATGCCATTAAAGAAGCTGCAGTGGTCCGGTTGAGACCGATACTGATTACTGCTGTAAACGGCTTTGCCGGCTTAATGCCCCTGGCGCTTACCCTCGGCGATGGAACAGAAATGTTAAAACCCATGGCTATAGTCGTCATTGGAGGCTTATTGATCGGTTTGTTACTTGTTTTTCTTTTCCTTCCTGTAGCATATATGATAATTTACGGTAATAGAGCAAAAATTTGAAAAAAGGTGCAAATAAAAAATGAAAATTCTTCTTGAATCAATATTGACCTGTCCTGTATGCGGACATAGAGAACTTGAAACCATGCCCACCGATGCCTGCCAGTTTTTCTACGAGTGCAAGAATTGCCATACATTGCTGAAACCAAATCCAGGTGACTGCTGCGTTTATTGTTCCTATGGCTCTGTGCCATGTCCTTCAATACAGGAAAACAAAAACTGCTGTTGAACAGATTTCATTAAATAAATATTTGGAATATTTTGGCAATTTATAAAATGATATTATCTTTGCAAGTAATTACTTACTTACATAATGGAACGTCAAAATACAGATATAAGGCAGGAGCAGATAAAACAGGCAGTGCTCGATATAATTTATACCGATGGACTGAAGAATCTGTCGACCCGTAACCTGGCCAATAGGATCGGTATGAGCGAAGGAGCAATTTTCAGACATTTCCCTACCAAACAAGATATTATCCTCTCAATAATTAAAGATGTCCATACAGAGTTCATAGGTCAGCTTCGAAAAATTGCGACCTCACCATTAGAACCAGAAGCACGCCTTGAGAAGTTTGTTTGCGAAACGGTTAATTATCTGACAAAGAATAAAGGAATAACCATGCTGCTTCTTTCAGAAGCTTCAAATAATAATGATGCTTCACTGAAAAGCAGCCTTCAGCAAATATTTAATAATCAGAAGAAACTTGTAAGCAAAATTTTTCTCGATGGCATTACTGCAGGTACCTGGGATAAAGGTGTTCCAGTGGAAAGCCTTTCAATGCTATACATGGGCATACCAGTTTCACTGAATATAGAGCTGATATTAAGTGGAGGTAAATTTCATGCAAATAATTTTTGCAGCAGTATGATGCAATTGTTACTTAGAATATTGAACAAATAATTTTTTTATTTACTATGTAAGTAACTGCTTACATTTAAATCAATAAATATGCTTTACACAATAGTCTTCTTTGTCATCACCATCGCTTCTTTTCTATTTGCTATGCTTGGTCTTGGAGGAGGTATGGTTTACGTTCCTGTGCTAAACTGGGCAGGGTTTGATATGGTAAGTGTAGCAATTCCGCTTGGTTTATTGCTTAATGGCCTGAATACCCTGCTGGTTCTGATCCCATTTGCACGTAAAAAACTTGTTGACTGGAAAGGTGGCGCTGTTATGGCTGTAACAGCATTAATTGCAGCCCCGCTGGGTGCGATGACCAGCGACATGGTTCCGGTGCATACCCTTAAAATCCTTTTTGCTACTATGGTAGTCATCGCTGCTGTAAGAATGATCTGGGCTACAAAAAATCCTGAGCCGGAACAAATGATGCCTTTGAGAAAAAGAAGTATCATTGGTTTTTTTACAGGTGGCTTTGCCGGTTTCATTGGTGGAATGCTGGGTATTGGCGGAGGATTTATTATTGCTCCCATACTGATGGCAACAGGATATAAAACCAAAGAAGCAGCAGCAACAACTGCTTTCGTTGTCACTTTTTCATCTTTTTCAGGCTATTTCGGTCACATGGCTCAGGGTAAAATGAATTGGCCCCTTACAATTATTGTTGTAGCCGCTGTGATAATAGGATCGCAGCTTGGAGGTCGGTTCATGACTGAGAAAGCCAAATCTAAGCAGGTCAAGATAATTTATGCTGTCGTCCTCATGCTGATAGCAGCTAAACTGATTTACGATGCAATTGCTTAAACATTGAAAGAAAGAATTATGAATGAAGCAGGTCATCACCACGAAGTAAGCGGCAAAAATCTTGGGTTTGCCATCCTTCTCAACGTTGGAATCACTTTAGCTCAGGCCATCGGCGGCATAATATCGGGAAGTATTGCATTGCTCAGCGATGCGGCTCATAACTTCAGCGATGTCCTGTCATTAATTATAAGTTATCTGGCGAACCGTTTATCGGGAAGAAGAGCTACTGAAAAACAGACATTCGGTTTCCGACGGTCGGAAATACTTGCTGCATTCATTAACTCAGTCACGTTAATTGTTATAGGAATTATTATTCTCATTGAAACAATACAAAGACTCATAAATCCAGTCACCATATCTTTCGGGTGGGTCATCTGGCTTGCAACTGCCAGTATATTGATCAACGGATTAAGCGTGATTTTCATCCGTAAAGATTCGCATGAAAACATAAATATGAAATCAGCTTATCTCCACCTGTTCACTGATATGCTGACTTCAGTTGCCGTACTGGCAGGAGGATTGTTTATGAAATACTTTCACTGGTATTGGGCAGACAGTTTTTTCTCAATGGTTATAGCTGTTTATCTTCTTTATATGAGCTGGGGAATTTTCAGAACATCCCTGCGAATCATTATGCAATTTACGCCTGAAGAAATTGACATTAAAAAAATTGCCATTGAAATCGGCAATATACAGGGAGTTAAGAATATTCATCATGTCCACGTATGGCAGATAAACGAACATGATCTTATGTTTGAAGCCCACATTGATGTTTCAGAAGATTATAAGGTGAGTGGTTTTGAGCGAATCCTGGGAAAGATTAAAGACATTTTATCGGAATACAATATAGGTCATTCAACAATTCAACCTGAATTTACTGTTAATGACAGCAAACAAATTATTCATTAATAAATATTTAACTTAAAATTTAAAATTATGATTAATCCAAAAGAATGGCTCGAATTCGGGCAGAAATTTCACGGACATAAATGTCCTGCTATGCCAATGGGTTTAAGGGTAGGCGCCGCCGCCATGAACGAATTAGGTGTGGAACGTGCGAAAGACGGACAGCTTGTTGCTTTTGTTGATCTGGGAGAAGACCATTGTGCAACATGTTACGGCGATGGACTTCAGGTGATTATGGGTACGACTTTTGGTAAGGGGAACATTAAAAAAACCCACAAAGGGAAATGGGCTGTAACATTAGTTGACAGAGCCACAGGAAGAGCAGTGAGAGTTACTCCAAAAGCGGAAGCAATGCTGAATAATAAAAAATCAATATTCTTTACCGATTACCGCATGCTCGGCAAACCGGCAAGCACAGTTCCGGATGAAATTGTGGACAAACTTGTTGAAGGCGTTATGTCAGCCCCTGATGATAAACTGATAAATATTTCTCCGGTTTTCGAATACAAGCTCGAACCAAAAAAAGATAGTTTTGATGGTTTTGTATGTGAAGAGTGCGGGGAAATGACGGTTATGGAATATGGGCGGATAAAAGGAGATAAGAAAGTCTGTATGGACTGCGCTGTAAAATAGCAGATCTGAAAAGACATTTAAAAGGGGATTTTCAGGAATAAGGACAAATTTCAAAAATGAGTAAAATTCACTGACATGAGTTTTACTCACTT
>Ga0315275_10001550_pt1 | contig 20356 bp, 24 predicted proteins | sample YL17G03_0_MG_FD_205557 | JGI IMG/M metagenome (GOLD analysis project Ga0315275, IMG submission 205557) | Sediment microbial communities from Yellowstone Lake, YNP, Wyoming, USA - YL17G03_0 | ecosystem: Environmental > Aquatic > Freshwater > Lake > Sediment | place: USA: Wyoming | collected...
TGGGCCACATTCCCCGATCCGCTAACAACACAGGTTTTCCCTTTCAGGCTGTCACCCTTGTTTGCGAGCATGTTATTGGCAAAATATACAACTCCGTATCCCGTTGCTTCCGGACGCAAAAGGCTTCCGCCAAAACTCAAACCTTTTCCGGTCAGGACACCCGTGAATTTATTCGCGAGGTGTTTGTACTGGCCAAAGAGGTACCCGATTTCGCGGCCGCCCACGCCGATGTCGCCGGCAGGAACATCCGTGTCAGGGCCGATATGGCGGAAAAGTTCCGTCATAAAACTCTGGCAGAAACGCATGACTTCGTTCTCCGACTTACCTTTGGGATCAAAATCCGATCCGCCTTTTCCGCCGCCCATCGGAAGGGAAGTGAGGCTGTTTTTGAAAACCTGTTCAAAGCCCAAAAATTTCAAAATGCTCAAATTCACGCTCGGGTGGAAGCGCAGGCCGCCTTTGTACGGGCCTATAGCGCTGTTCATCTGGACGCGGTAGCCCCGGTTGATGTGGCATTCGTTTTTGTCATCCATCCAGGCCACGCGGAACATAATGGTCCGTTCCGGTTCGCACATCCTTTCAAGGATTTTTGTTTTTTCATATTCCGGATGCGCTTCAATAAACGGGATCACTGATACCGCCACTTCCGTCACCGCCTGCATGAATTCCGGTTCGTTCGGGTTTTTGTCCTGTATTTTCTTCACGAAATCGTAAATTTTTCCTGCGCCTTTCATATTTTTGATTTATGAAATATTTCCTACGGTATAGCAGGGGAATCGGGGGTTGTAAACTTTTTGTTGACGCTTATTTTTTTCCGCGCTCGATGGTGATCGAACATTCCTTGATGAGCGCGGCCATGGCGCCAATTGCCGCAAGGATAGGAGCAATGACTGTGATCACGACTCCCACGGTAAGCGGGAATTCAATGATCACTTTATTATTTTTGTCCTTGATGCTCAGCCTGCGGATGTTGCCTTCCTTAATGAGTTCCTTCACTTTTTTCAGCAGCTCTTCGCCGCTGACCCTGAAGGTTTCCTCATTTTTTCCTGGTTTTGATTTGCGGGTTTTCATGGCTTAAAGATATCCTTTTTGGGGCTTGCCTGTCAATGTTGCTGAAAAACTTAGGTTGTTAATTATAGTAAAGCATACAAGCTTAATTCAGCCTTTGTTCTTTGGAGGTGCTTATTCATTTTCTTCACGGTTATGTTTGAGAGATTTGTTTTGTCGTAAATATAAATCGGTGCCAGTCGCCCGACTTTTTCAACTACTAATATCAGTAATCTATAACCGCCGGATTTCCCGATTCCTTTCTTTTTTAAGCGTAATTTGTAAATTCCTCTTCCCAAAGAAATTGAATGTCCTTTGTTAAAATTCTTTAATGTTTCGATCAGATTATTTTTAAGTTCCGGATCCTTTTTGACTATAGGCTTTAGCTGTTTCTTAAAATATTCGGTAATTTGGTAGTTATACATCTTTGAGTTGTTCTTCGAGTGATCGTTTGAATTTGGGGTGTTTTGCCGCTTTTACAACCAGTTCGGAGAGTTCGTCGGTTAATTTTTCAAACCGTTCCTGTTCAGTTGTTTTATTGTATTTATAAAACTTGATCAGGAAACGGAAGAATTCCGCTTTGTTGGAATATCCTTCCTCCTTCATGAAATTTTTGACTTCCTTTTCCTGCACGTCGTTGATTTTAAAAAATACTGTTGTCATATAATATATATAAAATATAGTTATTCTATATATATTATATAGCAAAAATATAGTTGAGTCCAGATTCGCCGCTGTCTTCAGGCTTGCATGTCAATCTTAGCACTCGCAGATGAATGATTTCTTAACGGATTCTTATTTTTTTGCAAAATATTTTACGTTTGGCATCCCTTTAAAGTCCGTGTCCATGGTCCATATCGTGGCGTCGTATTGCTGAGCTGTCGCAAGAATGATGCTGTCCGCCATGGCCAGTTTACGTTCTTTGCTTATTGAAGCGGCAAGTATTGATAACTCCATATCCAGATCGACAACGTTTCCTTTTTTCATGAAGGCCATGCACTCCAGCGCGGCTTCTTTACCCCGTTCCATGAAAAATTTCTTGCAAACTTCATAAAGCGTCACGGTCGGCACAATGAGCTGGTCGGTTTTTCTAATGATTTCTTTGAAATTTTCGGTATTTTTTCCGCCGGTGAAAAATTCAATCCAGGCCGAGGAGTCCAATATGTTCATAGTTTTCATAATATCCGGTCAGTTTTTTCCCTGATGTTTGAAGTGTCCATTCCCTTAAATTTTCCCATCATTTCTTCAAGGGATTTTACCGGAACAACCATGATATTTCCTTTGAAGGAAATGAGCTCAATTTTCATTCCGGCCTTTAGTTTCAGCGATTCTCTCATTGCCTTTGGAATGACGATTTGAAATTTGGGAGAAAGTGTTACTGTCATACGTTTTTATGATCGATATAGATTCAGTAAAATTATATCATGATCGATCATAATATGCAAGTTTGCGTGCTAATGTTAGCACCAGGAAATGAACGATTCCTTAATACATCCTGAATTTATCCTCATTCGTAAAAGGGCTCTCTAGACAGAAAGCCCTTTTTGGAATGTCCGTCGCCAGTCCTGACATATTCATTATATATCCGGATGGATTATTTTACTCAACCTATTTTTTTAGTCTTGCAATTGAAGCCCTTATCGCTACCATAAACCTTGGATCCCATCAAAATGCTCCCTTCTCTTATGAATAACGTCCAACCCAATTACAACATCTGGGGCCCTGAAGTCCCGGAAGAAATAACCGATGTCGTTTTTGACGGTGATAACACTATCTGGGACTGGGTCGCTTATGCCGCATTCGCTTACGAAGCCATGGTGCAATGTATCGCGGATGCGTCTAAAAAGCCGGAATCCGAGGTGGCCGCCGCCATGAAGGCGTTTTATACCATGGCGGGAACCATGGAAAGTGAAGGTCTTATACAGGGCTTGGAAGCCGCCGGTTTTTTTAAGGATGTTCCGGATTTCCATCGCGACCAGCTCATTGAAAAAGTTCAGAAAGCTTTCAGCCGGGCAAGGCGCGAGCATCTCCATCTTTACAAGGGAATACAAAAAGTTATCGAAACCCTTCATGAATGCGGAAAACGCATCAGGATCATCACCGACGCGCCTGAATTCCAGGCAAAAATGCGCGTGAAACATTTTAGGCTTGAGCCTTTTATCCAGGATGTCCATGCCATGCCGGCATCCAAGATCGGTCATCTTCCTGAAAAATTCCGGAAACGGTTTGAAGAAGGATTCTACAACGTGGATTTCCCGACATTCATCATGCCTGTGGAAAAGCCATATTCCGATCTGGAAAAGATTTTCAAAATGACCCGTGCGCAAATTGCGCGCCATGTGCTTATTATCGGCGATAATCCCAGGAAAGACGTTGAACTGGCAAAAAGATACGGCTGCCGCTGCATTTACGCCGTTTATGGCATGCCAAAGAAAGAATATCTCGACCGGCTATTGCTCCTTGCCCCGGAAAAGGTTGCTCGCAAAAATGCGACTATTCTGGGGGAAACTCGTCCCGAAACAACAAATGACCGCATCGTCACGGCAAATGAACCGGCGGATATTTTAAGATATTTAAGAATAGCAACGGTTTAACCTTTTAAAGGTATCGAATTCGATATCTTTGATTGTGGAGTGTGAGGTGGAGACATGAAAAGAAGGGTAGGTACAATTTGTACACACCCTTTTATCGCTTGCCGTAGCTGTACCTTGTTTATCCTTCTTGAACTTTGTACCTTGCTTTGGCCCGGGCGCTTATCTGATTTTTTTACCCTTCTTCCACTTGTCTTTGGAAATTCTGGTTTGAGTTAAAAAGCCAAGCATTTCTTCAATACGCTCTTCCCCATAAATTTCAGGCTAACACATGCTCTGTTTTACTTTTTTTCAGTTCGGTGATGTTGGTCATCCATTTTTGGAAATCTTCGTTGCTTTTTTTGATTCTGTAATCGTTGAACTCTTTGAGAATTTCTTTTGGTAATTCTTGATTCAATAAATGTTCCCCTAAGCTGTTAACACTCACATTGTTGAGATAGGTTTTGGCTTTTGCCATTATTTTGTATTTTAACAACTCCTGGTCTTTTCCTTCTACAATCAAACATAATTCCTGGCAGGCAGCCACAAAAGTCCCTTCCGGAGTCGGATACAGAATGAAATGCAAAGTGCCTTTGTTGTAAGTGTTTTTCCGCGCTACCATAAATGTTTTTATGAACATATCAGGTTGTTATATTATATCATATACCCACAAAGACAATAGCGGGTTTTGGCAAATTTGGCGCTTGCATGTCAATGTTAGCACCGTGTGATTATATCGCACCCAGATTTGCCTCCAGAAGGTAATAATACTGACAGCTTTTGTTTCCACGGCTTTTTCCATAATCAATTCTTGTGCTTTCTATTTCTTTAAAGAACGGGCGAGGGAAGTCATTATAATCTGCCGTGAGTAGAAGCGCTTTATTAGAGGTAAAAATCAATGAGCCGATGAAAACATCAATATCGGAAATGCTGTTGAGCGCGTTTCTGGTTTTTTCATTATTGTTGTACGCGTTGTAAAGCTGGGTGGCTCGTTCAAGCCTTTCAGAAGATTGTGGAACGGTCACGAAATTTTTCAGAAGTTCTTTGGCTTTTTGGGCTTTGGTTTCTGATGCACCTCTTAGAACTTCGTGACGAGTGTATTCACTGACGTAGAGCTCGTTTTCGTTTTTCAGAAGGTCTTCAAGGAACGAAACGGTTTTTGCGGCCAGATCCGTTTCGCTGCTAAGAAGATAGTTGATGATGCAGGAATCGATGAGTATCGGTCTTTTTCCAGCCATTATTTTTTGATAAGTACACGGTTATCTTCGCTTACCTCTAATTCAAAAATAGCGGCCTTGGACGCTTTCTTTATGGCTTTTAAAAGTGCCTTTTTGCCATACGGATATTTGACCGGCCATTTGTCGTGCCAAATTTTTCTTTTTTTGGGAGCCACGATCGTTTGCATAAGATTTGATTTGAGTATAGCGAAGATGCCTCCATTGTAAAAGATTGACATTAATGATTTCTAAACAGATCCCTTTTTAATCTTATTGAATTCCATAAGATTAAAATTTGGGTTGTGGAGCTGCTCCCATGCACCCATGAATTGTATTGTGTATTTGGTTGTAAGCCAATTTGATATAACCACTCCGCTATCATAGGTTTTATATTTCGCCATATCCGTAAGCGAAATGTAGTCTTTATCGTTTTGTTTCGCAGATGAAATGTTCACCTCGATTCCCTGCACGATGATTTTTTTTGTCGGAGTCATGCGGAGTTGCTTTAATTTTTGGATACTAGCAATTTATCGCATCACCCATGAATGATTTCTAAACAGATCCTAAATTATATTTTCGCCCGGTTTAAGATAAACGTTTCAGAGAGTGGCGCGCCCATCGTCCAATACTTGTACCCCTCGGGGCACAGGCATCCGCTTACGATTTACATATTCGTGAGGTGTGGTTGGCATGGTTCTGGCGTAAATCCATTTATTACGCTTGATGAAGGCTTCCAGATCAAGCTCGGTTGCTGCTTCTTGGTTATTTTAGTTTATCTTCAATGAGTGCCCAATTGTTTAAATAAGGAGAAATATCCCAGCCATTTTCATCTTTTTTTGGAGGAATGGCTACTGATCTGAAAGTGTTATTTGGGTTTCGGACTTTGCCTTTTCTTCCTGGTGTTTTTTTCCATATATCACTTGATTCTTTAACATTTTTCGCCATTTCTTTTGATGGAATAATATAGTATTGAAATGGTTTATCTTCGTTCGGTTCTGGTATACCACATAGGACCCAGAAAAAGTTATCTCCGTAAGCTTTTTCTGCTTTTAATCCTACGGTACAGTCATTGTCCTGTGGGCGAAATGTTTTGACTTGGATATGGACAAATTTTGTACCGTCCTTGTTGCTGCATAAAACGTCCGTATTTGGGCAATTACCCATTGTTACTACTGCCATAAACCCTCTGCGACAGAGTTCTGCGGCTACATAAAACTGACTACTATTGCCTCTGTGTGATTTGTCGCTAGCCATTTTTTTTATGGATAATCTATTCTTTTTGTCTAAATCTTTTATCTAAAGTTTCTCCATTTTCATCTTTCCATTCTGTCCATCCATTTGCACTTCTTCCCAACACTATCGCAGCTGCAGCACTTGGTGAATTAAATGTATAATCTTCATTAAAGATATATATGTTGTTTTCTTTTGATAGAATTTTTTTATCAATTAATATTTTTCTTAAGTTAGAGGCCCATTCTCCGATGCTAGCAGCTTCATTTAGGTTAGCTTTTGATTTTTTAAATACAATCATTCCATCTTCAGAAAATTCACCTTCAGCATAGGCGTCTTTACCTTTGCAAATAAATAAATTTTGGGTTTCCTTTTTGTTTTCTTCAAAGATTGGAAAACCGAGAGTGGCAACCAGGATTTTTAGATCATCATAGAAACTTAAGATAAACTCGCTATCTTGTTCTGTTAAGGTTGATTGAGTTGGGGCTATATTGTTTTCGATATGACACTTATTGATTAGTTTTGCTTGTTCACAACAATAACTTTCTAAGTATTTAATGTGCGCTTTATTTATGTTTTTCTTTTCTGAAACAAAACAGATTGCGGTATTCCAAAAATCTTTATTAGCGTTGTGTTGTTTTAATCTTGATAATAGGTTTTCGGCTTCTCCAATATAAACTTTTGGTTTTCCAATTTCATCTTCTTTCCCAAAGAGAAAATATATTCCGGGATCTTGTAAATCAGTTCTTTTATTTACATTTTCTAGTTGATTTCGTGGTATATATATTGCTTTAACAATTGAATCCATTATTCCACAAATCTTAACGCTTCGCGGATTACTGTCTGGAATAAATATGTTTATTGTTCGTCCTCTCATAATTTCTTGGTTATTTTTTTTGATTTTCAATGAATTTGATTTCAGTTTTGTTTAGATTGAATAATGAATAGGTTAATTCATCTATTTCTCGATTTGATCTAAGTATTTCAGCTTTTGTTCTTTCATAAGTATCTAATGGGACATTTTCTTCAAGCTTTTTATAAAGTTCGATGAGTTTTTTTGCTTTTTCTGCGACCTCTGTCTGTTGTTTCCTGTTAGCCATTGGTAGAGGAAATCTTTCTAGTTCATTAACTTTAAATTGTGGGAATAAACCTCGTTGTAGTTTGTCGAACGTATTAATAAACCAAAATGTAGTTAGCTTTGAGTTTAATATTCCGAGAATAAAATATGGATTTATTTTTTTAAAATTGTAGATAACCATGCTATTTATATCATTCAGCAAATATTTATCCGTATAAACACTGTTAATTGAATATGGAGGTTCAGAAGGAATTTGACGAACTAGTATGCGCGGAGAAGTGAAAAGCGTTTTATTTCTTGGAGCTGCTAAATTTTCACCGTATTTAAGCCACTCTTTACTCCAATTAATTAAATATCTTTGTACATCTTCACCATTTAAGTATTTTGCGTAATATATGTCTTTTCTTTTTCTTGCATGATAAATTCTCACATTTTTCATTTTTTCAGATTGGGCAGGATTTCCTTTTCCAACTTCATATGCTTTTAGTCCAGATTTCACTGTTGCTAGTTTGCACAATTGAATTGTTTTTTTATTAATTTTTTCCATTATTTTCTGTTTTTTCTTATCTTTTAATAATGAAAAATTTATTATGAAATCATTTTTTTCTTGAAAGATATCTGATTTGAATTTTCCGATAAGTGAATATTTACTATTTTTTATTTCACCAAGTCTAATTTTATTAGGAAAGTCTTTTTCAAATATTAATAAACATGAATCGACGTTCGCATCGGGAAAAACTTTGTCATAAATGTTTATAATTTCTAGATTTCTTGTGTTGATTAATAGAAATTTTCTTAATTCTTTAAATGAATTTATTGTTAACCACGTATTAGGAACGATAAAGCCTAAATGGCCTTTGCTTTTTAAGTGTTTAAATGAATTTTCAATAAATAACAGATAAGTATTTAATTGATATTTTGCTAATTCGTAATTTTTATAAAAATATTTTTTTTCATCTTTGGAGAATCCTTTATTTCTAGCAAATATATATGGAGGATTTCCAATTATGATGTCAAAATGGTCTTTGTCATTTATGCCATAAAAATTATTTTCCCAGTCAAAATATTTATCTTTTGAAATTCGCGGGTCAGATATAATTGAATTTCCAACTTTTAGATTAATAAATTTTTTAAATTTTTTATTTGACTCATATGCATTAAGCATTAAATTTAATCTGCATATTTGGATGGCTTTTCTGTCTATGTCTATGCCAAAAAGATTGTTTTCAAGGATATGTTTTTTTATTTCCCAAGTTAATTTTTTGTTTTGTTTTTTATAATAATTACAAAGATATTTATATGCTTCAATAAGGAATGATCCGCTTCCACAAGCTGGATCTAGTATTTTGATCTTTTTTATTTCATTATATGTATGTGATTTAATATATTCGCCGAGAGTATTTTCTAAGATTTTTTTTGTTATAAAAGTTGGAGTGTAATATGTCCCATCAACTTTTTGTTTGGTTTTACTGTTTTTATTATATTGAATTCTTCCAATATATTGCTCATACAAACTGCCAATCGTATCAATTGGTATCTGGTCGAATCTATAATTGTTACCATTTTTTGATGTGTAGGTTCCTAGGACAATATATTTAAGACACTTGAGATCTTTTATTTTGCTGTCGCATGAATGTTGAGAAAAAAGATCTGAATCGTAAATGCGATCGAGAAGTTTAAATTCTTTACTTATTTTTTCAATTATATTTCCTTTCTCGCTAATTTTGGCTAATGATCCATAATCAAACGGTCCGTTGGTATCTTCCACATGTCTTATAAAAATTATTCTATTTAGGATGGTTTGGGCATAATCTTCGCGTATTTCTTTGTTATTGATTTTTATTTTAAGTTCTTTTATCAGTTGTTCTCGCCATATCATTAATGAAGATAGTAATTCTTGATCTACATAGCTGATTTTTCTTTTTCTACCAGTTCTTTCTTCGAATTGATTTAATAGATTTTTTTTCATGCCTTCTTTTGAAAGCATTGCCAGATCACCTATTCTATTAAGGTATTCATCATAATTAATTTTTAAGATAATTTTATTATCAACATTGGTGCCTTCTAAATAAGGATCCATGATAATTATTTCTTTGAAATTTGTTATAACTGCGTAATTAAACCTATTGTTGAATGCATAATCTATTACTTGTTGTTCATCCTCTTCTGAAATTGTTTTATTTATTTTTTTCATCTCTAAAACAAATTGATTTTTACCATCTAAAGCAAACCATGCATCTGTTCGGTGTTTTTCATAATCTACTTCTCTTGGGTCATTAATATTCCACCCAAGGGCTTTGAAAAGTGGAAGAATCAAATGAATTTTTGTTGATTCTTCACGTTTAACAAAAATTTTTATTTTTATATATGAGTTTAGTACCTGTTTAATTTTTGTATTTGTATTATTCATTGGTAATTTCAGTTTAATATATTGTATTATTTTACCATATTTTATCTTATTTGACAATTATTTATGGTATAGGCCTAATGCTGCGTAAATAAGACACAGACATTTAAGATACTGTGCTAGAGTTAATATGCTGGTTTAATAACAACATTCATGTTTAAATATTTGAAGAAAAAGCATGCACTCTCTTTTGTAAACGATGGCAAAATTCGTATCGCAACACTGTATGAATTTCGTCTAAATGAGAAGAAAAATTTAGAGATTTTTGATCATGATGAGGGAAAAATAACTGTTTATGATGACAATTTAATTTTTGATACTGCTTACCCTGAATCTGTGCAAAAACAATCAAAATTAGTGAAACAATTTTTAAGTAATACTAAGGGGGTGCGCGTTACGGCTACAGGTGCGACTTTGGCAATAATTAATAACAGTCCTAATTTATATATTTATTCACTTTCTAAAGAATACAGTGAAATAACGATGAAGAAATTGGGTTATGATGCATGTATTGAAATTATCAATCCTAGTTATTTTTTTTTAGAATTAAATGAAATCTTATATTATCGTAAATTAATCAAACAGTTTGCGGTGAGTGAATGTATCTACCAATCTAGAAAAATGCATCATTCTAAAGTGAAAAATCTACATCCGGTTTGGATTAAAGATGAATATTTTTCATATCAAAAAGAGATTAGGGCTGTTTGGGAACCGGTAAATGAAGTTATTTTACCTAAAATTATTGAAGAGAAGGGTCTAAAAAAATATGTTCGACTCCATTCAGTGTTGGAGCCAAACTTGTTTGTTTAATCTTGGCACTTTTATTGAATTTCCAGAACCATAAAAATGGTTTTTACCGTATCTCCTCCAATATCCTCACCATCGCCAGGGTGTCCCGTTCCCAGTACTTTAAAAAAGGTTGTTGCGGATTTTGGCTTTTTCCTTATCGGGGAGGGTTTTGAAGGTGATCTGGAGCCAGCGGAGGCCGGCGAGGTTGCCTTCCTGGATGTCTTCCAGGTTTTTGTGCGAGAGTTCGGGGATGAGGGTGGGCAGGACGTCTTTTTAAACCCCTCGAATTCGAGGGGTTTAATTTGCAGGACGGTTTCTAAACGTGTCGAATTCGACACGTTTAAGGGGATTTAAGAAAGAGTTTAATTGGTTTTAATGTGCATGGCGTAGAAAGGGGTGGTATCCCTAATTTTTGTTATGAAAACACTTAAAACTTTAAATGTGAAAGGTACGGTGGTTGCTTTGTTGGCAAAAGGTGGTGCTGATTATATTTGTTTAACGGATATGGCGAAATTTAAAAATATTGATGAGCCGCGATTTGTGATTCAAAACTGGATGAAAACTCGGTATACAGTAGAATATTTGGGGAATTGGGAGTTGATATATAATCCAAATTTTAACCGTGTCGAATTCGACACGGTTAAAAACGGTGCGGGTAGTAATACCTTTGTATTAACCCCGGATAAATGGATCAAAACCACGAATGCTATTGGGATTCAATCAAAATCCGGTCGCTACGGAGGAGGTACTTTTGCTCACCGGGATATCGCGTTTGAATTTGCTTCCTGGTTGAGTCCTGAGTTTAAGTTGTATCTGATAAAGGAGTTCCAGAGACTGAAGGAGGATGAAAATCAAAGAAAGTCACTGGATTGGGATCTTAGAAGATCATTGGCGAAAATCAATTACCGGATTCAAACGGATGCCATTAAAGAGCATCTGATACCTGAATTGATTACAAGTCAGCAGGCCTACGCTATCTATGCCAGCGAGGCGGATATTCTAAATATGGCATTGTTTGGAATGACTGCCAAAGACTGGCGCGGTCAAAATCCGGATAAAGAAGAAAATATCCGTGATTACGCTACGGTTTCGCAATTGGTGGTGTTATCCAATCTGGAAAGTCTGAATGCCTCATGGGTGGAGGAAAAAATCGCGCAACCGGAACGGCTGGTAAAGCTCAATAAAATAGCTATCTCGCAGATGCGTTCATTGCTGGGGAGTTCGGAAATGAAGAAGTTAGGGGAGTGAGCTGATTTATATATTTTATGGCAAGAGGCATCGGGAAATATATTTTACAATGCAAAGATAAATTTGGTTCTCTTGTTGTTTTTGAAAAGATCAATTTTGAAAAACATAAGCTGAAACATCGAGAACTGGAGGATTCTACTTTTTGTCCCAAGAGAATTGTCACTGCACTACAAGAACCGACCTTTACAATTCAAAGTAAGCTTGAACATACTGTTTGTTATTATTATGAGGAATATTCAAATAATGGTATCATGATATACACAAAAGTTGTTGTTTATGAGGAACATAGATTTAACCGTCAATCCCCACAATGTTTTATTAAGACTGCTTTCCGGATTGACCATGTTCAGGAAACTAAGTATGGTTTTAAGCCCAATTATCACAAGAAATCATGACACAAATTAAAAGAATTGAATTGGATAAAGATAAGATCTTAAAACAGCTTACGGCTCTTTCTAAAATTATTGAAAGTGATAAGTGGAAGCTTGAGTATGATCCGGAACTTGATGAGCTTTTTTTTGGTAAAGAAGTGATGCCTAAAGGTTCTTTTTTATTTAGTATAAATGACGAGCTTAATTTATTTGTTACTGCCGGCTCAAAAGTGAACGGAATTTTTGTTGAATATTTTGCTCATAATTTTATTGAGCATAATAAGAAATTAAAACCGGTGCTTGAGGCTTTGGAGCATAGAAAAATGAAAGATAATGAAAAACAGGAGTTGGCAAAGGAGGCGCTGGAAGGAAATTTGCTAAATCAAGCTTTTGGTTCTGTTTTTAATAAGAAGAAATTATTTGCGGCTATAATCTAAAAAAACCTCATTTTTTTGGGTTTTACCGAATCTCCTCCAATATCCTCACCATAGCCAGGGTGTCCCGTTCGCAGTACTTTAAAAGGTTGTGGCGGATTTTGGTTTTTTCCTTATCGGGGACGGTTTTGAAAGTGATCTGGAGCCAGCGGAGGCCGGCGAGGCTGCCTTCCTGGATGTCTTCCAGGTTTTTGTGGGAGAGTTCTGGGATGAGGGTGGGCAGGACGCTCTTGAGTGAGGCACTGCCGCGGAAGCCCGGGTCCACGTACCAGCCGTATTTTTTGAAGATGTCGATGAGGTCGTAGACTCTGGCGTTGATTCCCTCCAGGAATTTTTTGTATTCTGGGTAGAGCGCGGCCATTTCTTTGTTGCGGCCCATCTCGAAGGATTTGTTCCAGACGATGACGGTGCCGCCTTTGTCCGGGATTTCGTTGTGGAGTTGCTTGAGGAGTTCCGGCATGGGGTTTTGCCGGTCTTTGGCGAGGTATTCGTAGTGTTCGATTGGGGATTTGGGGGATTGCTGGATGTGCAGCGAATACTGGAAGCAGACCTGCTGGTACGGGTGTGTGCCGTCCCAAAGGGGAATGGCGGGCATGACGGTTTCGTAATCCAGAAAATAGAGCGGATACTTGAGTTTGGCGAGCTCGGCGGCGATTTGTTTGCGGTTGATGATGGGCTTGCCAGTTTTTTCTGCTTTTACCTGGGATGCTTGGGCTTTATTGAGGGGGAAACTTTTTGGAATGTCCTTGATTTTCAGGATGTTGAGGTCGAGGAGCTGGGTGAGTTGTTTTTCGCTGATTCTTGTGAGGTTGTAGATTGAGTATTCGGGGATTTTTGCCTGCGGCCAGCAATAGGGGATGAACGGGCAGGGGTACGGGTTGGTGCATTGTTTGATGATGCGGACGTATGGTTCCTTGGGGAGGGCTTGAGCGGCGAGAGCTTGCGGAATGGTTGCTTCGGTTTCTGCGGCGAGGTTTCTAATTTCTTCAGTGAGGTCCGTGATCGTGAGGAGTTTTGTGGGGTCTATAGCGCCATTTCTTACATATTCCGGGTTGAGATGGATCAGGAAAGTTTTGCCGATTTTATATTCGGCTTTTTCAAAAGTTATTTTCTGGAAACAAAGGTCGTGAAGGTGCTGTTCCTTGGGTTCAGTGGTGCTTTTGATTTCGTACATGTCATAACACCTTGTTTCGGGGTTAAGTTTGATGATATCGGCCCGGGCGAAGAGCTGGCGGGGTTTGCCGTTCAAGTCCGCGATCGCAGTAGGCTGGAAGATGACGGGCGTGTTTTTTTTGATGAGAGTGCGCGTCAGGTCCGCATTCATGAAAGGGTTGTAATGGCGGCTTTTGGGAACATTGGTGCCGTTCGGAAAGAGCTGCTGCGCGTAATTTTCAACTTCAAAACCCTGGTCAAAAATGGCCTGCTGATTTTCCGTAACTTCTATAAGCAGATCGCGCCTGTGCTTATACAGCCAGACGTATTTGAGGCATTGAAGGTACTTGAGATAATCGGACTTGGAGAGCATGCGGGTGTTTAGTGGGCTAATATTAGCACTATTTGGGGTTTAGGGAAAATTTATGATGAGTTTATGTCGGGGGCGTAAGTTTGCGGTGAAAGCGGATATTATTTACAAAATGCTTAATTAGTAATACTATAAGTATGTATTTAGAATATAATATTACTTATAATAGTATGAACCTTCTCCAGATTAAAATTGACGAAAAGTTGAAAAAAGCCATCCGTAAAAAGGCTGATCTTTACGGGGTTTCCGTGAGTTCACTGATCAGAATTGTCCTGGTCAAATCCTTTCTGGAGCAGGATGAGGAGGAAAATCCCGGTTTTGGAAATGTTTTCAATGCAAAGAGGGATAATGCAGGGAAAGGAATAAATGTTGAAGATTTTCTTTCTGCGCTATAAATGACCGACAAAATACAAAAATTTATCGAGTCCCTGGATCGAAAAACAAAGGAATACCTGAAACAAAGGATATCTTCGCTTAGGGTGGACCCATTCCAGAAACACCAGGATATCAGGAGACTTAATGGCTGGGGTAAGGGTGTTTATCGCTTAAGGGTGGGTAAAATCAGGATTATTTATCAGATTACCGGGAATAAAATTCAAATCCTGGCGGTGGATTACCGGGGGAATGTTTATTAAGGGCAATGGGGTTTTTAAGTACTAAAAAGCCGCCCTGGTTTGGGCGGCTTTTGTGGTTTAGATAGATTATTTTTTATCCACAACCTCTCCTTCCGTTGCGGCGTCCGGGCCTTCTTCCGGGATTTTCTTTTTGCCGGCTTCGTAGACTTTAGTGCCGTCGTCTTCGCTCTTACTGTGCGGGGCGCCCTCGTGTCCTTCTTCGGCCCCGGTGGCAGTGCCATATGCGCCCTTTGGTTCGGCGGCCTTATACATTTCCGCGCCGACTTTCTGGATGACTTCGCTTAATTCGTCGTAACCTTTTTGCAGGTCTTCCGGTTTGGCATTTGGCGCACCGGCGGAGTCTTTGCTTTCAAGCAGTTTTTTGAGGGCATCGATTTTTTCAGTCACCGGTTTCTTGATGTCGTCGGCAACTTTATCACCGGCGTCCTTGAGGGTCCTTTCGGCCTGCAGGACGAGGCTTTCAGCCTTGTTGCGGGTTTCAACGGCTTCTTTTTTCTTCTTGTCTTCTTCGGCGTACTTTTCAGCCTCTTTGCGCATCTTTTCAATCTCGGCATCGCTCATGTTGGTGCTGCCGGTAATGGTGATGTGCTGTTCCTTGTTGGTGGCTTTGTCCTTGGCTTTCACGTTTAAGATACCGTTGGCATCAATGTCGAACGTGACTTCAATTTGCGGGATTCCGCGCGGAGCCGGCGGAATGCCGTCGAGCAGGAAGCGGCCGAGTGATTTGTTATCGATGGCCATGGGGCGTTCACCTTGCAATATATGGATTTCCACGGAAGTCTGGCTGTCAGCTGCTGTGGAGAACACCTGTGATTTGGAAGTTGGAATAGTGGTGTTGCGTTCGATGAGCCTGGTCATGACGCTTCCCATGGTTTCAAGGCCCAGAGAAAGGGGAGTGACGTCCAGAAGGATGATGTCTTTGACGTTGCCTTGTAAGACACCGCCCTGGATGGCTGCGCCGATGGCTACGACTTCATCCGGGTTGATACCGCGATGCGGCGGTTTTCCGAAAATTTCTTCCACTTTTTTCTGGATGGCCGGCATACGGGTCATTCCTCCCACAAGCACGACTTCATCAATGTCGCTTAAGTAGACTTTGGCGTCTTCGATGGCTTTTTTGCATGGAGCCACGGATCGTTCAATAAGGTCCGACACGAGGTCTTCCAGGCGCGCGCGGGTGAGTTTAATGTTGAAATGTTTGGCGCCGCCTCCCTTGTCCATCGCGATAAACGGAAGGTTGATATCGCTTTCATTGAGGGTGGAAAGTTCTATCTTGGCTTTTTCCGCGGCGTCGCGGAAACGTTGTAATGCGACGCGGTCTGCGCTTAAGTCCACGCCGGATTCTTTTTTGAATTCCGCAAGGAGCCATTTGACGATTTCCTGGTCCATATCGTCACCGCCGAGGTGCGTGTCACCGTTCGTGGAAAGCACTTCAAACACGCCTTCACCGAGTTCAAGGATGGAGATATCAAACGTACCGCCGCCGTAATCATAGACGGCGATTTTTTTCTCCTTGGCTTTGTTCTTATCAAGGCCGTACGCAAGCGCGGCAGCCGTGGGTTCATTAATGATGCGTTTCACATCCAGGCCGGCGATTTTACCGGCGTCTTTAGTGCCTTGGCGCTGTGAGTCGTTAAAATATGCCGGCACGGTTATGACGGCTTCGGTGACTTTTTCACCGAGGAACGCTTCAGCGTCCGCTTTTAGTTTGGCCAGCACCATGGCGGCGATTTCCGCCGGGCGGTGTTCTTTCCCGTTCATTACGATTTCTGCTTCGCCTCCGCGGCCTTTCACAACTTTATAAGGCGCCTGTTTGATTTCCTGGGTGACTTCATCAAAGTTGCGTCCGATGAAGCGCTTGGAGGAATAAATGGTGTTTTCCGGATTGGTGACGGCCTGAGCCTTTGCGGTAACACCGACAAGGCGGTCGTTCCCTTTAATAGCCACAACGGAAGGCGTTGTGCGGTGCCCTTCCACATTGGGGATGACAATCGTTTCCGCGCCTTGCATAACAGCCACACAGGAGTTGGTTGTCCCAAGGTCTATTCCGATGATCTTTGACATAGGGTTATTAAATTATGAATTATTAATTGTTTTTTTGCCTCCGCTCCATTTGGTCGCTTCGGGTTGTCCCGCTTTGGCGGGACGCTTGCTGGCTAGGAAACTCGCTTTGCTCGTTTCTAGTGCCGCATTTTTCAGGAGAACGCGGCCAAACCAAAGCCAAAAACAAATTTAGCACTCATAATTATAGAGTGCTAAAAGAGTGGAGTCAAGGGTTGTACTGTTTTTTGTTGCTATAACGCTTAGGCGCCGGGCCGATGGTTATCTGCCCTTAGAAAGGTCTAAGGTATATGTGCTGGTTTCGCCTTTATCGGATGTGTGATCCTGGCCTATTTTTCTGCATGAGACATCAATTTCCTCCTGTGGTTCACCACTGGCTTTTTCAGATGTAAAATAGGTTGTAACTGTACAATCTCCGAGCGTCCATTTCACTAATGGTTTGCCGCTGCTGTTGTTAACGACTATGGATGCGTTTTTGACACTTTTTCCGGTAGTTGCGGCTTTCATGAGATCCGGAGAATTATTGTTAGCGGTAAAGGTCAGGTGAAAAACGTCGGATTTCACTCTGGCAGCCGGACCCGTACCAGTTGAAGAGGCGTTCCAGGTGTAGGAGCTTAGAGGAATGCTGTCATGGAGTCCCTCCATAATCAAAGCGACGCTTACCGGGGCATTGCTCTGGGCTTCGGCAGTGTTAATCACTGCGGTTTGATGTTGTCCCTGGTTTAAGGCAAAAAAGCCTGTGGTAATCGCGAAAAGAGCCACGCCAAGAACTAATGCGATTCTTTTATGTGTTTCTACCATAAAAATTTTGGGTTAGTTTTTATTTTGCTACTATTATTATACAATATTTTAAAAAGTCCGTCAATAAACCGGGAGGGACGGACATGTAAAACCGCTGTCTTTTTGCCGTTGCCAATCTCAAGGTCACATTAACCGGAGATTCGGTTTGAATATCGGCTGTATGAAGAACAGCGGTTTGATAGAGTTCTGATTGATAAAAATCTAGCGGATGAATCTTTTTCTCTGCATCCATGCAACTAATCCTGTTGCGAGTGCGAAGAGCGAAACACCGACCGCTAATGCGATCTTTTTATTGGCTTTCAGGAATTTTGCCATAAAAGTTTTGGGTTAAGTTTTATTTTGGTTTGTCTAAATTATAGAACATATCAAATAATATGTCAATACATGCGGGGTTGCCTTGAATTATCGCAACCAATTTTCCGGATGATATGACTGCTTACGCCGCCGCCTTTTCGCCGTTGCCAACTTTTACCCTTGAACGTTTGAGGACCTTATCCCCGAGCAGGTAGCCTTTTTCGAATTCTTCCAGCACCAGGTCTTTTTCCCCGGGGCCTACCATAAGAGCTTCATGGATTTTCGGGTCGAACTTTTTTCCGATCGCTTCAATGGTGTTCAGGTCTTTCTTTTCGAGAGCCTGCAGGAATTGTTTCATCGATTGCTCCGCACCTTTAATCCACTCGGCATCCTTGGGTTCATGTGCAAGCGCGCGGTTCATGTTTTCTATCACCGGCAGGAGTTCGATGAAAAGGTCCATGTTCGCGTACGATACATAGCTTATCCGTTCCTGTTCAGCCTGGCGGCGGAAATTTTGCAGGTCGGCCAAAGCCCTCTGGGTTATGGAGGTCATTTCCAGGAGTTTTTTCTGGGTTTCTTCAAGTTCGTCCTTGAGTGTATTTAATTCTTCCTCACTTTGGGGTGCGGCACCTTGCGGAACGGCGGTGTCCTTCGGTGGAGTGCCTTGTGATTTTTGGTCTTGCGGTGCTGCGCTTTGGGGTGTTGCCCCCTGTGGCGAGTTTGATGTTTTTTGTTGTTCGTCCATAATTTTTTTTAGTGATGCAATGCTTTTTTGATTTCTTCCAGGATGGCTTGGTTGAAGGGATAGTTGGTGCGTGTCGGCCCTAAAAGCCCCATATATCCGTGGTAATCTTTAAGCTGGTATTTTGTCACCATGAGGCTGCAGCTTTGGATTTGCGGCAGGATATTTTCCTTCCCGATAAAAATTTTAGTGGTTTCATCAATATGTAGGTTTTTCAGGAGGGTTATAAAATTATCCTGCTTCTCCAAAACCTCAATTACCTGGCATGCCCGCACCATGTCATTCAAGAATTCAGGCTGGCGCATGACGTTTGAAATGCCCAGGAAAAAGGTGCGGTTGTTGTCGGGCAGGGTGGCAAAGCTCACAATCTGCGTCGCGCGCGAAAGGAGTGAAACTGCCTCGTATATTTTTTCCTTGATTCGTTCCACGACAAACTCCTGCCGAAGCTGGTTGAGTATGGTGATGGCCTGCTGGCGTTCATCATTGATATCGGCCAGTTCGTTCACGTAAACGCGGTAGCCTTTGTCTGTCGGCACGCGTCCCGCGGAGGTGTGCGGCTGGAAAATCAGTTCTTCTTTTTCAAGTGCCACCATATCGTTGCGGATCGTTGCCGGGCTCACCGAAAACTTGTAGCTTACGATAATGGTCTGTGAACCCACGGGTTCCCCGGTGTGGATAAAATGCTGGATAATGGCTTTTAATACCTCTTGTTTGCGGTCCATAAGGGTAAGGCTGGTGCGGTTGAAAATTAGCACTTATTATTATACAGTGCTAATTTTGCTTTGACAAATGCTGTTCTTCGATCCTGATTTTGTTCTTTTTTTATCCCAGACTTTTCCGCATGATTCCTGCTTCCACGAGCTCCCTGCTGAAATCCATGCCCATGTGTTTTTTGTATAGTATGGTGGATGTGAGGTTGCGGTGGATGAAATGGTGGTCTTTTTGCGGCCCGATGTCGATTTTTAAAATATCCGAACAGAGCCTGATGTCTTCCAGCACCAGTTTTGCCCACGCGTGCTGTCTGGCCAGGTTTTGCAGGTTTTCCATATTCAGGTATTTGCCCGCGTGTTTGAGTTCCCAGCGCAATGTGAAGAAATGTTTTTCGATAAGCTTCAGCAGCCCTTTCTTTGCGGCAATTTTAAGCCCCCGGCCTGTCCCGATGAATTCCGGCGGCACGCCCATGGAATACCATGCGGCGGTAAAAGAAATGGCGCGCGGCAGCTTTGTCCCGCCGATACCGCGGTTGTATCCAAACAAGCCGATGTGCTGCATCCTTGAGCGGCGTCGCGGCACGTGTTCCGCCATTTCATTAATCAGGCCGGCAGCTTTTTCAATGACGGGGCAGTATGTCTGGCGGAAAATTTCGTTGGCCTCTTTCAATTGTTTGAATTCGGTGTCGCTGAATGTCACCGGATCCACTTTCGAAAGTTTTCCGGCTATGTACTTTAGTGATTTCTTGACCTTTTCCAGCGGGTAATCGTAGCGGAAGGCGGACTGGATGGTGACGGTTTTTATGCCCTGGTACTGGACGAGAGTCTTTTCAATATTTTCCGGGTTGATACCTCCGCGGAAGGGGAGCGATCCAGTACCAATGATCGGATGCATGGGCACGTTGAATTTTTTACTGGTCCTGTAGATTTCCCTTAAAGCCATGCGGCTCGCCAAAACGGAAGGCACGAATCCCGCGTTGAGCGCAGGGTCCGACCGCGCGATAAAAGGCCGCAGGTACATCGGCTTCTTTTTGAATTTCTTCTGGTGGAGCTTGATAAAGTCTGTGAGTAAGCTTCCGCACCCGGCCAGGTCATCAATACTCTCAAAAAGCGGAATGATATGGATATATCCCTGCCCGAATTCCGATGTCTTGAAGATTTCCTCGTGGAGCTTGGCGGTTTTTTGGAATGTGTCCTGTA
>Ga0315275_10001551_pt1 | contig 20354 bp, 28 predicted proteins | sample YL17G03_0_MG_FD_205557 | JGI IMG/M metagenome (GOLD analysis project Ga0315275, IMG submission 205557) | Sediment microbial communities from Yellowstone Lake, YNP, Wyoming, USA - YL17G03_0 | ecosystem: Environmental > Aquatic > Freshwater > Lake > Sediment | place: USA: Wyoming | collected...
CAGTTACAGCCAGATTTTCGAATATACCGTGAGTGACCAAGGGAATAAGAGTGGCATGACCGTAGCGTTTTGGTTAAAGACGAATGGCAATCCGTCTGGAAATAACCGGACGATAGCCGCAATTTATGACGATATAAGTCCAGACATTCTTTATATCAAGCACGTTGGAAGCAGTGGGGGCGGCGCGCCGCAGAATTCGGTTGCCGTGCAAAACGGGTCCACGCTTGCTTGGCGCGGGTGGGACGCTTGGAGCAATGCGCTTGTTTCTGGAGTGTGGACGCACATTGCAGTTACGACCAACATGACGGGAGCGTATATTTACGTCAATGGCGTGCCGCAAACCAACCGCAATTTGCTTTATCCGCAAATTCATGGAAATCAGTACGTATACATTTTGGGGACGAATAATTCAAACACTGCTCCCGCCCAGTTTAATGGCACGCTTGACGAATTTCAAATCCTTAATTTCTCGGCCACGCCTGATGAAGTGCTGCAACTCTACAATTGGGATGTGAGTCAAACACAACAAGGTTACGCCCATAATTTCACTAACGTTAGTATTTCAGCACATTACAAGAACGCCACGATAACGGTAATAAACCAAAGTCAGAAGCAGGGATTGCGCGCTTGGTGGGATTTGGGTGATACGGTTGGTGTTGACGCTAATTTAAATCCTAACGAGTTTGGTTTGATAAACTCGTATAACTTGTATTCCACAATGGCTCCGGTTGTTGTGGCAAATACTTGCGTGACTGGAAACTGCGCGAGTTTAACGACAGGCGGTTATTATATTAATAGTCTGCCAGCGCATTCACCAGCCTATTATGCCTATGATTCGCCTTGGGCGTGGTTCAAGCCGACTGCGGGTGATTTGACCGGTCAGTATCATGTATTCGGCAATCAATACCAAGTGGATGATGGCGGGGCAGGCGATTGGTTGTATTTTTATGGCGTTGGAATCAGCTTGAGAAACGGGTGGATAGTTTGTTCCATGCCGGATTACGCTGAATTCCAAATGGAAGTGGTGATTAATTCAAGCGTCCACGCCACAGCAAACCAATGGTACATGGCAGGCTGCGACTTGTCGAATAACAACGCAAGTATTTTCGTCAATGGAGTTAGAAAAAGTTTTGTGGCAGGTAGTAGGAATACCAACAACATGGGAGGTTCAACTAGCTGTGTTGGCAGTGAATGGAGCGAATTGGACTATTTATGTGAGACTTATAAATTTGGCGGTTGGGTTGATGGCGTAATGATTTATGACTGGAACATTACCGACTCGCTTGCCTCTAGATTATATAATAACGGCTGCCCTTCATGCGCGGGCGGGCTGGAAAGCAACTTTACCGCTTGGACTCCAGAACAATACAACAACTGCAACGCCACGTTAAACAACGCAAGTCCATTCATGCAATATCGTTTGTCACTAGGCTATAAAGGCGGCGCGGCGACAGGGGCTTTCAGCGCGCAAATTCTTAACGTGAGCATTAGTTATAATTATCTTCCAAGCGGCGATTCAACCGCTCCAGCATGGTCGAACAACCAAGCGAATTCTACGCTCGCAGGTCAAGCCACTTTGTTTAACGTCACTTGGAGTGATGAAACTGCGTTGGGTTACTGGATTTTCGAGTTTGACAATGGAACGGGCAGTTTCGTAAATTATTCATCAAATTTTACAGGTGGTTTGAACTACTCGACTTTCACCGCGTTGTTGCATTCAGCGTATAACGCGACTATCAAATGGCGGTTTTACGCAGTAGACACGCAGGGCTTGATGAACTCAACGCCACTACAAACAATCCAAACTGACCTTCCGGCCGGCATGGTTGTTTTAATGCCTCTTATGACAAAGGTTTTAAAACCCGGCGGTAGTGATGATTATATGCTGACTTTCATAATAACCTTCGGCCTCGCGTGCCTTTTCTTCCTCTATTTTTACGTTCGGATAGACCGCGCGTATCAAGAACGGAAAATTGCAGACCCGAAAGCATACATTAGTTATCGGCAACAGTTCAACCGCTATTTATGCTTCACATTGTCCGTGTTTTGCCTTACGCTGATGATGTATTTTTCTTGGTTGTCTTATCCGATTTCCACTCTGGAAAGCGTTAACTACTCATGGTCTAATTTTACGGCAGGAACCGTCGCTTACCCGGTGGTTAACGCCACACTTTCATCCAGTTCATTGGTTATGAACTCTGGGGCGACTGGCATGGCCGAAACCGCATTCGAAATTTTCTTATATTTAGGGTTGGCTTTCGTAATCATGTTCGGAGTAACCGGCGCAATCCGGTATGTATATTCGATGGGAGAAACTTTCAGTAAGAAGCAGCAGGGCGACTTTGGTGACGAGTAGCTCGGAAATTACTCGCGTCAGCAAAGATTATGCACGTTGGTTACGCGAAGGACGTGCCGTGTTCATTGAACTGACCGGCAAACAACTGAGTATGGCCGATTATACTAAAATGCTTCTTCAAACGAACAACCCGTTCATCCCGCCACGGGTAAAACGTTCGAGAAATTGAAAGGATATTGGTATTTGATCGAGTCGACCGAGTCGTTCGGCACCATGCAGGTGCAAGATAGGCCGTCAGAATTGCCAAATCCCGTGTCCCCGGCAAGCTGTCGACAGTATTTAACGCACAAATCTATCAAAGCCGTCTTTTCAACGTAAATAAGTGCAAAAGCGCAAAAGAGGCCTATGGCAAGCAACGCGAGTGCTATGGTCTCCAAATCCATTCAATCGACCTTGAATTGACCGTCGTAAGGCTTGGCTGCCAAGTACGCGCCCACGCTGCGGGTGTCTCTAGCGCCTTTCCACGCCATGAGGTCGGCGATGTTAGCGCCTTGTCGTGCCAGTTTGGTAAGCCGGCTGTGCCGGAAGTTATAGGGGCAACATTGTTTTTTTGACGCAGCGTCTACTAAACGCCACATATGCGTGACTGAAATGGGTAAAACAAGGTCATCCTCTCTAAAATTGATTAGGTGCCTCTCTATTTCGAGAAAGTAAGGCATGTCCTTGCGTAATGGGAGCGTGCGCGTGCTTATTCTGAAGTCGGTTGTGGTACCTAGTTTAGCGGTGGGTATGGTGACGTTATAGCCTTCCACAGTGGTCATAAAGTCTTTGCGGCGTAATTGGCGTAGTTCCACAGGGCGGGCGCCGGTCAAATAGAACAAGGCCAAGAGAAAGCGGTCGCGTGTGTTAAGTGGGGAGACGCTGGCCATCATTTCGTTTGCTTCCGTTTCCGTCACAATGTGCGATATGTCTTTTTTATAGGTTGGCATCCGGCCAGCACTCCGTAAGGGTTTCGCAGTTTTCTTATATAACTCTTTCGCCCATGTAAGAAAGGGGCTGTTATCTTACTTGCCCTTTCCCTTGTAAGAAATCTGCATCACAAACCGATTAATACAAAAAATTTTATTCTACCGAAAAGTTTATATAAGAAAACCGCGTTAGTCTTACTTAGTTCATGTAGATATGAAATTTTTACGACGTGGATGTAAGAAAAATGCAGAATTATATCGAGTTCGATGAACAAAAAGACGCGCTCAAAAATTATCTTTTGCACAGACTCGTTAACATGCGTCAAGGTTTCGTCATGTGCATAACCGGCAGTCCTTTTACCAAAGTTGGAAACGGCAAGACAATGACCGCCGCGAGGTTATGCGAGTTGATAGATGAAGATTACCGAAAGCCGCCGTATGCCGACAAATTTACGGTGCTTCCGAGCGAGTTCACGGAACAAATTCGGAAGGCAGGCAAAACCGGAAGGCCGGAAGTAATCGTAATGGACGAAGCGGAAATAGGCGCGTCGAGCCGCGAGTGGATGGATGTCAAGAATAAGGCGGTTGCGAATGCCTTAAACACTTTCAGGGAACGCGGTTGCATTGCCATCATAATTGCGCCATTGTTTTCAGACATCGACAAACGCATCCGCAAGTTGGTAAGCATTTGGATGTACCCCGAGTTATATTTAAAGTCCGAATCAAAGCACGTTAGGCTTAAAGTTTATCGAATTCGAACTGACATTTTCGGCGAGGACATTCGGCTTGCTAAACTAAAGTTTTTCGACAGGACACGAAGGCGAACCGTGTGTGCAAACTACTTTAGGATAGAACTTCCGGGCAAGGAACTGAAAAAGGCCGTCGAGGAAAAAATTACTGCGTTCAAAGATAAGATCATGGAAAACGCCGCGGTGGACTCGTTTCATGCGGAAGCGAAATTGCATTTAAGAGATCCGGTCGCAGAGAAAGAGCGTGAAATGAGCGCCTTGCTTGACAGGGCGTTGGGGAATGAACTGATTATCGAATCGCTCAAAAAATTCGGGAAGGTAGACCGGGATATTGTTTCCTATGCCGTGCCGACTGCCAGAAGCTGCGCGGCCGCAATAGCCAGTGCGATAAATTTAAAGCAACGGGTGATAAGTTTTGAACCAACAGCAACAGCAATTCCATCGGCCGCCGTCAATGATAGATGATGAGGTAACATTCGCAGATTCGGATGACTTCCGCGGGATCAACCCGGAAATTTGGATTGACTACTGCGTCAAGGCGTGCCTTCGGGATGCGCGCATCAACCCCGCTGCGTTCGTCAACGACGTGCTTGCGCTTGAAGTGCTTTTGAAAACCGACATCGAACGCCGGCCGGACTTTAATGTGAAGCTGGAAAACGCGATTCGCAACGCAGATAAGATGACTATGAAGCCCCTCGGTTTTTCTGAAGTTGCGTTCATAAAATTCGAGCATTTAATGGCGTTAATAAAAAGTAAGACTATCGAGCAAGTGTCTTTGGATTTGTGATCGTCATGCAGGAATTAATTCGTGAAGAGGACGAAGAGCAAAAGCTAGAAACCGGAGTTCCGGCGCCGGAGAAGATGGACAACCGTTGGCTTTTCGACTATGACTATCTTTGGTTGGGTTTTGAAGCAAACTTGCGCGGTGGAAAGCTAATTCGTAATCCAAAGTCTGAATCGTGGGAAATCCGCGTTCCGAAAGACAGCCAGCCGTTTATGAACGACAAGGGAGTCAGGGACGTTATGGCCATGCTGCGCGCGAATGTGAATATGGTAAGCGGATCTAGCGTTTATGATGAAGATAGGATTCGTGAGTGGAACGCTCGGCTGCAAGTGGATTTAGCGACAATGCTTTTTGTAAAAATTGACGATTACGAAATAGAAGCTGGAAAGTTGCATGCGATCATTTCGACAATTATGCAGGCGTTCGAAAGCAACATGCGTAAGTCTTTAGGAGGCAAAGCGCTTATTCTTTCGATGCAGGGAGAGCGCGTGCTTGAAACCCGGACGCACGACTTGACGCCTCCGGTTCCGTTTATAAAACGAATATTTTAAAGGTGATTTTCATGGCAACGTTGGGAGATGAAGGCGGGTTAGTAACTTGGGCGATGTATAACCGATGGCCGTTTTTCGCCGTTATCTTTGCCATCGTCGGTTTATGCGTCGGTTTTTTCTTTGGAAGTATCATCGGCGCGGCCGGGGGTTTATTCGGCGGAATGCTGCTCGGCAGCTTTGGCGGTATGCTGATGGGAAAGAACAAGGCGATGTTTCCCGTTATTGTAGAAAAGCTGGTTGCATACAGCGGGGGTGCAATAAGTTTTGAAGGCAAGTACCCCGCGAGGGTAGTGACCATTACTTTCAGGGATGATCAAGGCGGGTTTGTCGAACCCCGAAGAGTTGAATATCTCGAGGGAACGCGGCTGCGGAGGTTGCCTCCGTTCAGCCTTCCGACTTGGTTCAAGGAGGGTGACACGCGTAGACTTCAATTGCTTCAGTTGGACACTTATACATTCAGGCCGGTAGTCTGGAAACAGGGGACGATGATCGTCGAAAACGTGCCGGTCTATGTGAAAGACGCGGACGGCCGAGTCGCGCTCGACGAGCAAGGCAAACCAATAGTAGCACGGGAAGAAAGCCAGGCGGTTTTTGACACTAACGTCGAGTTCGACAACAACCGGCTCGTTCCAATAAGCCGGGGGGTAGCCGCCAAGCTGGATAACGAACGCGCGTCTTACGCGGAAGCAGTACGCACGGCTTATGCTTTCAACCGCGCTGGCGACTTCTGGCAGAAATACGGTCAACTTCTTTTTAACGTGCTTTGCATCGCCGCTATTCTCATCGTCTGTGTCTTTAGCCTAATCAAGTTTCAGGAAGCCGCCTCTAGCTTTGCATTAAGCACTTCTGCAGCCGTGGAGAAAGCGGCGAACGCAAACTCCCAAACGGCTTATTACAACGCGCAAGTAGCCGCCGCGCTGTTGAAAAGCGGGTTTAACTTAAACGCGACGTTCTGCGAAACTGGAGAACAGAAACCAACTCCACCGCCAGTTTCAGAACCGCCCGGCAAGTCGATAAACCTTCCGTTCATCGGCCGCATTGCTTAAAGAAAGTTGGTCGCCATATAAACGCCGCCGACGAAAAGGTAAGTCGTTCCACCGACGGCATAAACTGCTTTCGTAAGCAACGACGCTTTATCCATCAGCCGGCCGATTGGAATGCAAGCGAGCGGAACGACCGTCTGTAAAATGCGTTCACTATAACCGCTTCCCAGCATCATAATCACACTAAAGAAAATGACGAAGAAAAACTGTTTCTCCCGGTCTGACAGCGTGTTAAACCCGTAAGGCAACAGAACCATTAATGGCATGAAAATCAGTTGCTTGACTGCATAAACATCTCCTAAACCAACAGGGCTGTTTATGTGAAAAGGAAGGGTGAAAGTGAAAAAAAGACTTTCCATCCGCCTTAAAGACGCGATATATAAAATCATCATTAGAGCAAAGCCGTAAGCGTGCGTTAACGCCGCGAGCGGCACGAAAAGCACTCGGTAGGGGTTGTCTATAAATTTGAAGAAGAAAAGCAGTTCTGCGGTGAAAAGAATTTGCCCCAACGCGCCTCCGTTAACGACGGTAATGACTGAAATCACGCCGTAAAACAAGTACGACACGACAGCGTAATAACTGCCGGACGCCGAGTATAGTCCATAAACTAACAGCGTGACGCTCGCGGTAATAAGCAGTTCAAAGCCGAATTTGAAGGAAAACAATTTAGTAAGCCATATTGCTATTGGCGGGTAGTCGGCAATGCCTTTTGACAAGGTTGAGTAATCTGAAGAAAAACTGTAATCGTGGCTATAAAGAAAGTAGCATAAGGCTAGCAATAAAATGGCTAGATACAGCCAGGTTATTACGAAAAGAGGTTTGTTCAAAAGGTTCAAAAGCCCTGTTTTTTATGTAAGAAAACTGCGTGAAATTGGTTTAGAGTTGCAGTGAACCTCATTTCCGTCACTGCAATTGCACTCATTGCAGTGGAGTTGCAGTCATTGCACTCTAGAGGTAAAACGAGGCAGCCCATAGATTGCATCACCCTTACCCCCCTTAAGGGGGGTAAGGGGATGTGCAATCTTTCTTCTTTGGGGGCATTGCAATTGCAGTCATTTTGAGTGCAATTGCATTTGAGATAACTTCGCATTGTTCTTACATTCCTCTTTTTCTTCTGTGTTCTGTTCACGTTCAAGGGTATAATCATCTTCTCCATTTCGATGGAGATAACCCATCCGTGCCAGTTTCCCAACCCAATAAAAAACCGTCCTTTTTGACGGCGGTTTTCCGCCGGTGTTGACTTCGGCCGCTGCCGCTAGAAAGTCCTTTCCGCATAAAGAGAGGGTTTCCATCGCTGGCATTTTTCCAAGTACCTTTATAAACGCCGTTTCAGATTGGGATAGGGTTGACGCAGCTTCTCCTACCGTAAGGCCGGCGACGTTGCCGTATTGGTTGAACTGGAGGCTTACCGCCTGAGATTCGAGTGGCATGCCCCAGCGGTTTTTGACACATTCAAGCAGGCCGGAACCGTTGTCTTTTCGCAAGTAAAAGGCATAGTCTACGGCTGCGGTAATGTCTCCTGACCCGCGTGCCATTTCGATTGCGTCGAAAGCGTCTTTTGATTTTTTACGGCTGTGGTGCAGCACTACAACTGCCACTTGCGTTTCGTTTGCAAAGGCGCGCATTCGCATGAAGAACTCGCTTATCGCTTGGCTTTCGTTTTCGTCTCCGCGAAAGCCGCGGCGGAGCGTGTCGATTATGATAACGTCGAATTGGTGTTCTTTCGTCAGTTTGACGAGTTCGGGGATGGTTGACGGATGGAGAGGGAGGGGCTGGAATGTGAAAGAGATTTTTTCGTTCGGGAGGCTTAGTTCGATTGCCCGGCGGCGCATTAGGAGCATGCCGTTTTCAGTGTCGACGTACAGTACTTTCTTTATTTTCGGGTGGTTTGCATAGTTTAGGGCGTAGTAGGTTTTTCCGCAGGCTGGCGCTCCGAAGATTAGGGTTATTGCCCCAGGGCTTAGTTCGCCTTCTTTGATGGCTGGAACTTCCTTTAGGTTTTTGAGGTCTTCGACTGACCATAATTTAAGCAGTTGGTCTTCCGCGCGGATGGAGAGGCCGTCTGTTTCAAAGTTGATCATCGTTCCGGCCTTCTTACGCTTTCCATAGTGCTAAGTATTTGCCGTGCTTGCCTTTGTCTACCATACCGTGCAACTCCCAGTCGGTTGGTTTGTTGATGTCTATTTCTAAGGTTTCGCGTATGTCTTCGTTGATTACTAGCACTAAGCTGTTGCCGTATTTGCTTAGGGTTATTCCAAATTTTTCTCCGTCTAAAATTCGCACGAGTTAATCACCTACTCTTTATTACTAATACAAACGTATATAAACATATGGAAACAAAGTAAATAGAGCTTTGGAAAGCTCGGAGTTGGTTTCGGTATGGATTGCAAGAACGCAGAGAGCTTACTTATTTCTAACGAAGAAGCTGAGGCTATATTGTCTGAAATTGCCAGGTCAAAAACCATGCGGTTTAAGTCAGTTTGTAGCGTATGCCATAACGAGCGAGAAATGGGAGATTTGTTCGTACTTGACGACAAACGAATTGTTTGCCGTTTTTGTATGGAAACACAATAAAGGAGGGAGGAAAATGGAAACAGAAATGAATTTGGTTGAGAAATTTAAGAAGGAGCATCCTATTGAAACGTGGAAATTTCCGCAGGGCGTTACTTTCGTCGAGTTTCTTGACGAGGGTGCGGCTAAAGAGATTGATTACGCTAAAGATGGGGAGCCGAGCAACAAGAAAAGCCGGTTGTGTTGGGCGTGCAACTTTTACGACTCTGATTTGAAGTTGATTAAAGCGCGTTTTGAGTTGGCTTTCCCGCCGTCTCTCTACAATGCGATTAGCGAATTGTGGAATTGGGAGCCGCGTGGCGTGCTTGTGGGCAAGTGGCTTAAAGTCGTCCGGCAAGGTAGTGGCAAGACGGACACTAAGTACGAAGGTTTTCCACAGCCTAAAAAGCCGGTTGGAGTTACCGTAGTTCAAATTGCTCCGGCGGTGTACATGTGAAGTGCGGTCGGTGTTGGGGTTGTCGTCACGGTCGGGCGTGTATAGAGCGAGTGCGGCGTGATGACACGCTCGGTAGTTTGGAGTTGGACGAGGCGTTAGAAAATGACGGGAGCGAAGGTTGAAGCGCAGTTTGTCTGTCCGTGGTGCAATGGGATTATGGACAGGCGTAAGTATTGCATTTGGTGTTACAAGCAATGGTAGATGAGCTTAAGGGGATAGAGGTTTTGGAAGCTTGCATTCGAGAGTTTCAACAGTCGGCAACCAGCCAGAGTTGCAGCGAGATATTGACGCGATTATAAACAGGTGATATAAAATGAAGGTTGATTATGATAAAGAAGATTTAGAGAATGTGTCGCTTGGAGAGATAGAACGTAAGGAACAAAAAAAACGCGAGATTAAAGTGCAGATTGAGCATATAGTGCGTTCGTGGAAAAAAGGAGGATTAACCCAAACTCAGTTGAGGCATTCGCTTTTACAAAATTATTTTACTGATGGTATAAAGGAAGACCTAGACGAAACAGATATGGATGGTTCAAGTTATGTTGACAAATGTATAAACGAGTTGGCAACCGAAGGTAAAATCGAGTTATTCAAAAAACCAACATCCTTAACATTAATAATCCCAAAAGAAAAGGTGACAGACAATAATGGATGAGCTTAAGCGGGTTGAAGTGTTGGAAGCTTGCATTCGAGAGTTTCAACAGTCGGCAGACCATTTTCACCGTGCGGCAGTGGCAATGGATTTTTACATTGGAGATTTGCAGGCGCAGGTAATCAGGTTGAAGCGAGAGCAAATAGCGAAAGAGAAGGTGAGAGAAAATGTGTAACTTTTGGTCTGGTTTGGTCTTGCGCGGGGGGAATGAAAAGTGATTACTGTCGGCTCACTTTTCAGCGGCATCGGGGGGTTTGAACTTGGACTCGAAAGAACGGGTAGTTTCAAAACCATTTGGCAGTGCGAGAATGACGCTTACGCCGGCGCAGTCCTCAAAAAGCACTGGCCAGCCATTCCTAACCTCGGCGACATCACAAAAGTCGATTGGCAAGACGTTGAACGGCCAGACCTTATTTGCGGAGGTTTTCCCTGCCAAGACATTAGCAATGCAGGCAAGAAAGCGGGCATCAAGGAAGGCAACCGCAGCGGCTTATGGTTCGAGTTTCACAAAGCCCTTCGCTCGTTACGACCGGAGTATGCGCTCGTTGAGAACGTGGCAGCAATCGCTAACGAAGGATTGGATATTGTGCTGTCGGGACTTGCCGAAATCGGGTATGATGCGGAATGGTTTGTTATACGCGCTTCCGACGTTGGCGCGCCGCACAAGAGGGAACGGCTGTTTATTGTTGCCTACCGTAACAAGCAGCGGATTGGAAGGCGGCAGCCACAGCCGCGCGACGGTAAGAGGACTGATGTTACCGACGCCTACACAAACGGATTGGAAAGGTGGAAGCAACAAGGCTGCTGGGAAGCGCAAAGGCAGGATGACAATATTGCGGAATTGGTTGCATGTAAAACTGCCGAATGCTGTTTTCAATCGTGGGGGCAAAACGAGTTTTCCGAAGCCGAGGTTTTTAGAGTGGATGATGGGATTCCCAATTATGTGGACAGAATTAAGTGTCTCGGAAATGCCGTTGTGCCGCAAGTCGCGCAAGTCATTGGCGAAGCAATCTTAGAAAAGCGGGGTGGTGTTTGATGTTTTTCAACCTTGAGTTTGACGTGAGTGAATTAAGGGATTTGCTTAAGCTTTGCGAAAGTAAGAAGCTGGCGAGCGGATACCTAAGCCTTGATGCGGGTGATGAGCGTGATGGTTTCAGGACTTTCAAGTTCGGGCGTTTTAAGGGATTGCTCGACGTAGGCGGGAATACTGCGGAGTTGTCCGCACCACTTGAAAAAAAGGTTTCCAGTTTTCCTGCAAAGTTGCGGCAATTATCCAATGAGTTGGAGTCGGTATTAGGGGGTGGTGTGTAGTGCCTAAGTATGCGATTTTGGGAACAATGACAGTAGAAGCTCAGAATATGGATGAGGCTATTTTAATTATCCGTACTTTGCTGTTGAGCAACAAGTTGGAAGTTTCAGACAGTTGGGAAATTGAAGATTAAGGGGTGGTGTTGGGTGATTGACTGGCGCAAACAAGCAGTTGATGTAAGCGAAATTTATGAGCGCCAGAAAAGTCATCGGGAGCATTTAGATTATTGTCGGGGTTGTAAAGATGATGAAGAAATAAAGCGTAAGTTTCATGCACAGGTTGTTTCGTTGTGTGTGGTTGAAGCGCGAGACGCTGAACTCGCCAGTCAACTCAAAGATGCTTCTATCTTGTTGGTTTGTTCGAAAGCAAATCATCATGCAGCTTGTCCGATTTGCGATGCAAAGGCAAGAATGAGCAAAGTAGTTTTGGAGTTGGAAAACAAATGAGTATAACTATAGATTGTTCAGTTTGTGGAAGTCCGATGTATAATGCGGGATTGTTGGTAAAGGGTATCAGGACTTCTACTTGGGATTGTAAATGCACAAAAGGACATCGTTTCCAAATGGTGTTAAAGCTTTTGAAGTTGGAAGGTGGTGGGCAGTGACGATTTTTTCTGGCGTAAATGTTTTAGCCCTATTGCCTCGTGGTTTTAAAGATTACGCAAAAGATAACCATTTTCTTACGCGAATGTTTTTTCTAACTACCGTTCCGCCGAGTGCTTTTCTAAACGTTCGCAAGATTATTCTTCTCGTTAAAATCCGGCCTTACACCCAATTAGTTTTCCAACGGTTGTCCAAGTTGTATAACTTAGCGACCGGGTTCGAAGAAACGAGAATAAAAGGGGCGTTTGTAGAATGTGGAGTTTGGAACGGGGGGAGCGCGGCGGTGATGGCTTACGCCGGAAGAAACAACAACGAACGACAAGTATGGCTTTTCGATAGCTGGGAAGGTCTACCTAAACCGAAGGAAGTAGACAAAACAACGCTGGGTGTTAAGGGAAAAAAAGGAATGTCTATCGGCAGTGAACAAGTTGTAAGACATTTGCTTTTTAAAGTTTTAGGCTTGCGGTTCATACATTTGGTTAAAGGTTGGTTCGATAAAACGCTTTCGGCCAATAAACGAGAAGTTGGCGGTATTGTTTTGCTTCACCTTGATTGTGATTGGTATGAATCGGTAAAATGTTGCCTTGAAGAGTTATACGACCAAGTGGTTGATGGCGGGGTGGTGGTTATAGATGATTATGGACAGTGGCAAGGTTGTAAACAAGCAGTTGATGAATTTATGAAAGCAAGAGAAATAACCGCGCCATTGGAACAAATCGATTCGACGGGCGTTTATTTTATTAAAAAAATGGCGGTCGGTGAATAATGGGGATATTTTTTAAGGCGACTGTAGTTACTTGCTGTTGTCTTGCAGTGGTGGGGATAATCAACGCTGCGCTTGTCGTGCAGCACGAAACCGCGCACCAACAAATTTTTAGACAGTTTGGCGTAAATTCTACAATTCATTACGGTTTTCTTTGGCAAAGTGGAGCCGCGTGGCCGGAGAATGAATATCCATCTAGTACGGACGCGCGTCTTGGAATCGCGCTTCACAGTATGAATGAGGTTTTTGGTTATCAGATTTCGGTGATTTTGTTTCCAATGGTAATAATGTTGTTCCTAATCTTTTTGTGCTTACCTCACCGAGAGGATAAAATTAAAGTCGTTAAACAGCGGAGAAAAAAGCGCCGGCGGTCGTGGAAATGACTAACTACGAAAAAGGACGCGCAGGGGAGTATGAAGTTAAGAGATTGATGGAGAACCGCGGGTACTATGTCTTTCGAACAGCCGGAAGCCATTCGCCGGTTGACTTGATTTGCTTAAAACAAGATTATGGGGTTCAACCTCCCGTTTTAATTCAGGTTAAGCGAGGCATAAAACCGAGTCCGGGAAACTGGCGGTCGCTGTTAGAACTACGCGTTACGGCCGATAAAATGGTTTTCTACCGGGAAGATGGAAAAGAGTGGTCAAAAATCGCGCTTCAATAGTTTTTTAAACCGTGGCGTTGAATTCTTTTCATGGCATGGATTTGGTGGAACCCCGCGAATTATACTACTTCCGGCGCTCCCGTTGGTTCCACAGCGAGCAACCCGACTGGAACTGGAACTTCAGGTTCTCCTTCTCCCACAGTTCAACCGATTTCGGTCGGCGGAGGTTATTCCGGCGGTTCTTATGTAGTCGCTCCGATTAAGTTAAACCCTACGCAAGTAAGCGAACTTCCGAACAGCACTTTTTATACAAAGCCTGAAATGCCAGTCAACCAACCGAAAGCCGAAATTTCGTATTCCTCTAAACCGACTGAAATGGGGGTGGTCACGCCGGAGACGCGGATGGTTTCAATTCCGATTGGTTACAACTATGGTGAGGTTGCCGGCGGGTATTATCTGACTCCACAGTCACAACAAAAAATGTTTATCGGCGGTGGAGAAACTTTCGTTTCTCCTCCTTCTTCCGCTCCGTTAAACATTTCGCATACGGTAGAAGTGACGCGGCTTCCGACGTATTCGACAGTTTCAGAGCCGGCGACTCCAAGGACTTTTCTTGGAGATTTAAACATCGGTTTTACTCAAGTGACTGAATATTCTGGGTTAAAAATTCCAATTCGCGGTGAGACCAACGTGACGCGGTCGGTTAATGCGACTGAAAAGAGTAAATGGTTTTTGCCAACGGCCGAAGATATTGGCATGTATGGAAAGGTGGAAACGTGGGAAAAGTCTTTCGGAAAATTGGGCGGGACGGCTGTTGCCGACCCTCTTCGCTTTGGTTATACTAGCGTGCTAATGTTCGGGTTAGGCGGTCGGTTGGGTGGTCAACGTGGGGGCGGACGGGTGGGAGTTGTCGAACCGCAAGGAGCGGCGCCTGCGGTTCCTGAAGTTGCGCGACGGGTGGCTGGTTTAGATACGGAAGCGAAGGGGTCGCTGGGAGAAACTACCAAACTAGCGTCAGAAACTCGCGTGATTTTTGAAGGGAACAAAGTAGACTCGTTTCAGACAAACGTTCCCGATTGGGCGACTACCGGCAAGGGTTACACCCGGCCGCTCGGGAGTTTCGAGTCGAAAGCCGCAGATTTGTCTATGGCTTATAAAGGGTATTCTGAAGTTCGGCTTAGCGGCCGGACAGGAGAACCGGCAGTCCGAGGAGCGCTGGTTGAATCAGGCCGCGGGACGCTCGATCCGTTTGGCGAGGGGTTAACTTATAGGTTTATTGCGCCTGAAGGTTTTAAAACAACAGGCACTACGGGCGAGCCGATTCCGCAAGGTATGCTTCGCGGGGGTGGTACGCTCGAGCTTAAACCAACGCGGCTTGACATGGTTTTCGACATTACGCAGTCGGGCGTCAAGACTGGAACTGACACTTACTTGTCTGAATTTGGAGTGGAACGCACTCCAGTAATACGGCAGGTAGAGCCGAGTCAGACGATGTTATCCGGTACTGCCGAAAGTGGAATGGTTTCAAGGCCGGGCGCCGCCCCGCCACTCGTGCGGCTGATGTCTGTCGAGTTCACGGCAGCCGAGTTTCTCTCCACCGCACGGCAAAGCCGGTTTGCGAACACGAAGGGAGACTTATACTTCGGCGAGTGGGACGCGCCGACGGTAAGACAAACGTCTGAAACGCAGAGGTTATTCGGAGAGAAGAGAAACGAGTTTCCAACGCCAGTTAAGGAATCTTGGTTTTACCACCGGCAGCAATCATACTTCGAAAGTCCGTTGACTACCGGCACGGTGCGAAGCATGCTTCAGCGCGTGCCGTCGAAGGGAATGTCTAACCCGTGGGCGGAGGGAGTTTCATTAGCTAAAACTCCACAGGTGCTTGAATCTATTTTCAAGGGGTTCAGCGGAAAACGGGGGCAGGCGTTTTTATCTACCAAAGGGCAGCCTATGCGTGCCGACCAAGTTTTTAAAGGAGTTGAAAGCAAGGCAACTGATTTAAATTACGGAACGATTTCAAAAACGGTTCCTGAGGTTTGGGGTGGGAAGGTTAAGGAAGTCGGCGCGCAGCGGGTTGCACTCAACCGTGAAAGTGTACTTGACCAGTTGTTTGCGGAAGAAGGTCGGGCGCAAAGCATTACCGGCAGCAGGCAAGCGCGAGTTACGGCGCAGAGATTTGAACTTGGTACTGATGTTGCAAAGTCTGCGGCCGGGTTGTTTGGTTATAAAACTAGAACAAACGCAGGAAGCGTCACTAAAATAAATACGAACGTCGGACAGAAGTTCGAAACTACTCGCTTATCTATTTTAAAAACTCCAGCAGTACAGATGCAGCAACAGCGGCAGACTTACGAAACCGCGCAGAAACAGGCGACCGGCTTTGATTCTTCTCTTTTCAACATGCAACTAGTCACCCCGATTACCACTACGACCGCGCGGATGGAAACGCGGGCAGAAACGCGGTTGGTAACGGAAACGCGGCGGCCACAGGGGAGTTGGCTTTGGCGCGATCCTGAACCGCCTCCGAACAAGGGCAGGGGCGGGGGCATATCTCCTTTTCCGGGAGGCGCCGGTGGTTTGTTCGGAGGGTTTTCGGGATTTGGGTCGAAAGCGTCTAAGCGCAAGTATGCGCCGAGTTTAGTCGGCTTGTTTTCTGGTATGAAAGTAAGCAAAGCGCCAAACTTACTGACCGGCATTGAAGTGCGGTTTCCAATCGGTTTCACGAAAGCGAGGAAGCGACGTTGAAACGTGGAAGTTTCCAAGACTTAACTTTTCTGGGCTTATTCGCATTCGTTATGATAATCGCTTCGTTTCTTATTTATTATGTCTTTCATCAGGTAAGTTTAGAAACTAACTCTGCTTTGCAGGCGGTAGCGCCTAATCCCAATACCACGGCCGTGCTTGCCGGAATTGATACGATGACGAGCGGGTTTGTCTTTGGCATTCCCATCGGCTTGTTTCTTGGCGGTTTGTTTATGATTGCTTTGGCTTCGTTCATTCCCGTCCACCCGGTTTTCCTTCCGCTTGGCATTCTGTCTTTATTGGCGTCGGTAGTGTTTTTCGTATTCCTTCAAAACGCGGCCGTCGAAATACTTGCCAAAGACTTTTTCGTCCCATTCACAACTCAATTCCCACTCGCTTCCGGGGTACTTACGCATTTGGCGCTTCTCATTGCGGCGTTCGGGGCAATCATGCTCATAGTGATTTATGGCCGGTTTCGGTCTCAAGGAGGCGCTCCTGAAGGTTGAAAAAACTTTGGCTGGCAGTGCTGTTTGCCTTGCTTTATCTAATTCCGAAAGTTACGGCAGGAGGTTTTATATGCTATCAAGAAACGGCTAACGTTTCAACTTCATGCGGCGGGTTGAACACGGGAACTTATTCGGTTGCCGGCGCGTGGACTAACGCGAATTTGGTTTATGATGGAAGTTGGAGTACATACGGGGTTTCAGCCGGGGGAGCAACTCAAATTTATGTTAATTATACGCGGCCGGTTCTTTTTTTAAACGCATCTTGGCAGGCAAAAACCGGAGAGCGTCCGGTAACTAATTACACGTTAGACCCGGTTTGTCTTAATTCTACTAACGGATTAGTCATGCTTCGGTTGTGGTCTGACGTTGACGCTCGTACTATGGCAGCTTATTGTTATAAGGATTTCGGAGTGACTGGCTGGCAAGGGATATTTTCTTATTATACCGGCGCGGTTTCTAACAGTTGGTTTTACGAAGAAAGCATGTTCTGGAACACGTCGGCGGGCAACTTTAACATATACTTGGACTCGGCAAATTATTCTGAGAATGACAATGCGAATGTAACCGCGGTTTTTACTGACGTTGCGGCCGGATCTGTCTTGTCTGTCAATTTTACCATGTTGATGCAGAACGGAACTTCAATTAAGCAAACGAAAACCGCAACTACCGGAGGTAACTTGTCAAACTTGTCAATATCTTCTTTGTTTAATGTGGGAGCCGCATCGATTTCGGCAGTAGAATGGCGTAACTTCTCATCCGTCGCCGTTATAAACGAAACTTTGTCGAACGCAACGAACGTTTCTGTTTCCGTATATCGTTTTATCCTTACAAATTGCAGCGCGTCGTCCGCGTCGCAAACGCGCACTATCAACTTCTCGTTTATCGACGAGCAGGGAAACCAGCCGCTTAAGAATGTTACAATGGAAATTGTCGGAAACGTAACCGGCCGTGCAAACTCTAGCTTTTCATTCACTCTTAATTTTACGGACATTGCCTCGGGAGGTTTATGTCTGTACCCGACAACGACGAATTATAGCATGACATTCGACGCGATTTATCACACGGCCGGTTATACTTCGCGCAACTATCGGGCGTTCGGCTATTTCGACAATGTTTCGAAACAATATTTACTTTATTTGCTTGCAACTTCGGTAAGCAGTGAAGTTGATTTTACTCTCAAAGACCCGATTGGAAACAAACAGCCGGGGTATATTCTCGACGTTCAACGGTATTTCTACGCTTCGAATAGTTACGAGACCGTCGCACAGGCTAAGACTGATTATAACGGCCGGGCGTTCACTTATTTGTACCAACCAGCTAATAGCTTTCGGGTTGTTGTCAGAAATTCAAATGGAGTTCCGGTTCAGACATTCACCCCCGTGGTCATCGATTCTTCAGTTCAGACCGGCTCTATCACGGGAGGAGGCGGGATTTATGCCATTTCGTTGACGTTAGGGCAGGGTACGCAGCCCATTTATGACCAGTTCGGAAACATTTACGCGGCGTGCGCGTTTTCCAATTCGACAGGAGTACTTTCATGCACGGTGATCGACTCGACCTTACAGGCAACCAGTGCGGTTTTGACGGTTGACAACATGACGATGGACGGATGGGTTAACGTATGTACGGCGACAGGAGTAGGCTCGTCGTCAACCCCGTCGTGCGCTATTTCAGACTGGACGAAAAGCGTTTTCAGGTATAAACTGGACATTTACAACCCTGACGGGACTTTCTTCACGGCGTACAGCGGTTCGATTGACTATCGTTCTTTGGTGTTAGATTGGGGAACTTATGGCTTTTTGCTGACGTGGCTTGCCGTAATCACAATGGGCGCGGTCGGAATATGGAACCCAATCGCGTCGTTAGCTCTCGGCGGCGGGGCGTTGGTAATCTCTTGGATGCTCGGGATTTTCAACGTGGGTTTTGCCACGGTCATAAGTTTTATGGTCTTGATAATGCTTATCGTATGGAGGAGCCGGGCTTAAATGGCTGATGTTAAAAACATGCTGTTGGGCGTCCTGATTTTTGGAGCCGTAGTAATGGGATTCAGCATTGGGTTTAACGATTGGTACTCTCGCGCGGCTCCCGACAGGGTCATGACTGTGAACTATGGCTTAAGTAACTCGAGTGCATACTTAAACAACTGGGCGAACCAGTCGATAAGCTATATCAAAAACAGCCCGAATGACCAACTTGGAATAGGCACTGGTTTCGTGTTGCTTCAAAGCGTGTACCAAGTTTTAAGTCTAGTTATCAACCTTCCCGGGCAGGTAATAATGCCGATTATCAGTTTCACGGCGTCAACGCTTATGCTTCCGAGTTGGTTCGTATCTTTCGTGATGATAGCGGCGCTTATATTAATCCTAATCGCCGTCGTAGACGCAATAAAAGGGTATAAACTATGACAACTCCTTGCACTTTGACGGATTTCGTCTCTTGGTTCACTTGCGCGCAGTCAGCAGTTCCTATGGCTGAAATTTTTACAATGAGCATTTTCTTTATTTTCTTCCTGTTACTGAAGACTTATCCATTGCGCGAGAGCCTGCCGACTGCCTTGTTTTTCTCCACATTTACTGCCGGAGTTTTTTACGGAATGGGCTTGGTCAGCGCGGCGCTTCCAATCGCCGGCATTGTTCTTACTGCGTTGAGCGTCGTGTTTCTAAACAGTCAAAACACGACTTAGTTCATGCAGGTATGAACTGGCGTCGTAAATCTGTAATCTGTAAGGGCGTTGTGTAAGAAGTTGTTTTTGTGTAGAAAGTGGGGCGGGTGTGTAAAAAGTGGAAAAAAGCAGGTTTTATAAGCATTCAGAGAAGAATAGGTACCTAAGGGGAAAGAGAATGACTCTAATAATAGGGGCTAGATGTGTTGACGGCGTTGTATTGGTTTCAGACAAAAAGGTAGTTGATACCGAAAGCAATGAACACACCTATAAAAATAAGCTATATTTTCCAGTGCCAAATACGGGCGTTGTTGTAGGCGCAGCCGGACTTGCAAATCTTTTTGATGAATTCAATAGTAAGCTTCCTTTAATCGTTCAACAAAGACTTGCGGAAATTAGAATAAAAAATATCGAATCACTCCGACGAATTGGAGAGAAGATAGAAGATTACGAAATTCCGCCTAAAGCTCCAGAAGAGTTAAAGGCCGGACAAGAAATAAAAGAAAAAGAAGAAAAGCCAAGAAAAAAGAAAACCGGCCTTACGCAATTGCCTTACATTTATTCAATTCCCGACTTTCTCGATGATTGCAGAAGTCTTATTAAAGAAATTTGCAGTCGTGACGAAAGTAATGGTTTGGATGTGCTTATAGCCGTAAGCGTTCCCAATCAACCTCCCGATTTGTTCCACATTGATTTTCTCGGTTCAATGAATAGAGAAAACACCTGCGCTATAGGTTCAGGAGCGCCATATTGGAATATCTTTAAAAGAAAAATGCGAACAGATATGACCGTTGCTGAAACAGCGCGACTTTTTTCTTTTGTTGTCAGATGCGTTGAGGAACTTGAATTAGATAAGTATGTCGGCGTAGGAGATGATACGCCAGACATAAAGCTATTGGGAAATGATGGAAAGCCCTACATAATTAATTTGACCCAAGATACGATAAATAGTGAGCGTGAATTTGCAAAAAATCAAGTGAATAGCTTACGAAACGCTATATTAGAAATACCGCTATAATCCTTGACTAATTTGGCTTTTTAATTATTTTTATTTTTTTAGGCCTAATCAACAAACCGTTATCAGTTTTTTCAGCTTCTAGTTCTATTCCTACCTTC
>Ga0315275_10001552_pt1 | contig 20349 bp, 23 predicted proteins | sample YL17G03_0_MG_FD_205557 | JGI IMG/M metagenome (GOLD analysis project Ga0315275, IMG submission 205557) | Sediment microbial communities from Yellowstone Lake, YNP, Wyoming, USA - YL17G03_0 | ecosystem: Environmental > Aquatic > Freshwater > Lake > Sediment | place: USA: Wyoming | collected...
TCTGAACGTCCTGGATGTCCGGGAGCGGACGCAGGCGCACGGCGATGATGTCCTCGACGTCTTGGTCGGTGAGCCGGCCGAGGGCCTTTTTTTCCGCGATGGCCAGGCGGATGTCGTCCTCGAGCCGGTCGACCTCGGCCTCACTCAGGCTGGCGATCTTCAGAAATTCGGCCATGATCTCACCTCGGCCGCCCGCGTCGCGGCCGTCCGGAATTGTAATCGAAGCGGCCAGGGATGACAAGGCCGGCCCGGGTGTGTTAAACAAAGACGCATGAGCGAAAAAGATATCCGCGGCCGCGTCCGCATCGGCGTCATCGGCGGGGCCCGCCCCGAGGCCCGCTTCGAGAAGATCGCGCGGGAGGTCGGGCGGCGCGTGGCCGAGGCCGGCGCGGTTCTTGTCTGCGGCGGGCTGGCCGGGGTCATGAAAGCGGCGGCGCAAGGGGCGAAGGAAGCGGGCGGATTGACCATCGGAATACTTCCCGGAGCCCAACCGAGCGACGCCAACGCGTCTATCGATGTTCCCATCGCCACGGGCCTGGGCTATACGAGAAATTCCCTGGTGGCCATGAACGCCGACGTTCTTATCGCCATAGACGGGGAATACGGCACCCTGAGCGAGATCGCCTACGGCCGCATCTTCGGCAAGCCGGTCATCGGACTGGAGAGCTGGGACGTGAAAGGCGTGGAGCGAGCGGAAACCCCGGAAGCCGCTGTCCGTATGGCCCTGACACTCGTATCCGGAGCCGAAGGCGGGCGGACCCGGAGCCGGGATTGAAAAACTACAAAATCGTCCTGAGCTACGACGGCACGGATTATTCCGGCTGGCAAAGACAGGCCGACAAGCGCACCATCCAGGGCCTGGTCGAGGACGCCGTCGAACGGCTGGCCGGGAAAAAAATCGCCGTCCATGGAGCGGGACGCACGGATGCCGGTGTTCATGCGCTCGGGCAAACGGCCGGTTTCAAGGCCGCCCTGCGGCTGGGCGAGGCGGAGCTTCTCAAAGCTCTCAACGGCATCCTGCCGCGGGACGTGCGCGTCTTATCCGTCACTACCGTCCTCGCCGCCTTTCACGCCCGCAAAAGCGCCGTCGGGAAGGTCTACCAGTACCGGATCGTGACGACGCCAATCGTCAGCCCCTTTGACCTGCGGTATGTCTATCATTGGACATATCCGTACGATGCCCGGCTCATGAAAAAAGCGGCCGCCTTGTTCGTCCGGGAAGGCGACTTCACCGGGTTCTCCTCGAACCAGGACCGCTCTCCGGTGCGGCACGTGACCCGCTCCGAGCTACGGCGCAAGGGCGGGGAGCTGATCTATACAATCGAAGCCAACGGATTCCTGCGCTATATGGTCAGGACGATCGTCGGCACGATTTTGGAGGTCGGCCGCGGCCGCCTTCCGCTCGACGAAATCGAAGCGACGTTCGCCCGGAAAATGCGATCTTTGGGCTCCCCTACCGCCCCGGCCCGGGGATTGTGCTTAATTGAAGTTAAATACGATTTTGATTTTTTTAAAATTTCTGACCTCCCGCTTTAAATTGATTCGAGTAGATCGCTATAAAAATCGGGCGCCGCAGTTAACGTGAATTCCGAAGGCTCGTTCCAAGCCTCCATTAAGGATGACCACCCTTATCCCTCCTCCAAGAGGAGGGAGCCGCCGGTACTCGCCTTCGGGGCCGGTGCGACGAATACGCCCGACCGCACGCGAGATTTAGATTTTCGACGATTCGGTAGGCGCGGGTCAAAACCCGTGCGACAACTGAGCGGGCATGGTTTTTCGCCGAAGGCGAAAAGAGCGAAGGAGGAGCGTCGGAGCGGATTTTCCAGGCTGGGGAAAATCTGTGTGTTTTGACCCGCGCCTGCCGAATCGTCATTCGAGCGAGCACGGACGGGGCGCCGGAGCGGCAGAACCCGGCGACATTTTTTAGAGCGGGAGGCCGAGGACCAGCGCGTCTTCGACCGGATTGGTGTAGTACGCCGCGCGGATGTCGAGGAAGACGAATCCCATCTTGCGTTCGTACAAATCCCGGGCGGCGACATTGGAGAGGCGGACTTCCAGAACGGCATAACGCCCCCCGCGCGCCCGGGCCTCCTCGAGGACCCGATACATCATCGCCTCGCCGACATGGCGGCGTCGGAAATCGGGACGGACGGCGACGTTGTTGATCTGGACTTCGTCCTGGACGAGCCAATACATAACGTAACCGATGACGGCGCCGGTCGCGCCTTCCACGGCGACCGTGGGGTGGGAAATCCCTTCATTCTGGATCTCCCCGCGGAAGGTGGACTCAGGCCAGGGGTTGGAAAAGGATTGATGCTCGATGGACAAAACCTCGCCGAGATCGGTGTTGCGCATGCGGCGAAGGGTAAAATCAACCGCTCCGGCTTCGGCCACGGATCAGCGCCCTTCTTCGGCTTGGGAGCGCCGGAAATAAAGCGGCTCGACGGCGGAGGAATCCACGCCCTTCCCGGCGCGGAGGATTTCCAAGCCCAGCCGCCCCACCTCCACCGCCAAAAACGGCGGACGGGCCGAGAAGCGGGCCTTGGCCCCAAGCAGAGCCTGGAGCCGTTTTCGGCATAGGTCGACGCCGTTTCCGGCGAATACCGCGACCCGGCGGGGCAATCTCCTCAGATAGTCCTCCGGTGCATACGCTCCCTGGGGAATGATCTCCTGGAGCCGGCCGCCCGACCGGGCGAAGAGGGCCGCATAGATCTCGCCCTTTTTGGCGTCCAGCATCGGACCGATGAGCCCCTCCACGCCGTCGTGGTGCTTGAACGCCAATGCGGCGAGCGAAGATACCCGGGCCACGGGCTTGCCCGTGGCGAAGGAGAAAGCCTTGACCGTGCTCAACCCGATGCGCAACCCGGTGAACGAGCCCGGGCCCGGGGTCACGGCGAAACCGTCGATATCGCCGATCGTCAGACCCTGGGTCTTGAGCAGAAAATCGACCGAGAGAAGCAGCCGCGCCGAATGGGTGGACGGCGACTCGATGCCGATCTCGCCCAGGACGCGGTCGTCGTCGAGCAGGGCGACCGATCCGCTGGGAGTCGTGGTGTCGATGGCGATGAGACGCATTTAACGTCCGCCGGTTTTTCCGAATTTGAAGAGATCGCCGGCCCGCAGGATATCCGCCTGGACGGCGCTCAGGGGCTCGATGGGGACGGCGGCGGCGCGGTTCAGGTTGCGGGCGTGCCCCGCAACGACATCCATCTCGATCTCGTCGCCGGAGACGAGCGCCTTGTTCCGCACCAGATCGTCCAGCCCATGGATGCGAACGACGGGGAACCCGGAATTCACGGCGTTGCGGAAATAGATGGCCGAGAACGATGGGGCCAGGATGGCCGCAATCTTCAGGGCGATGAAGCAGTCGACCGCCTGTTGGCGGGACGAGCCGGCCCCGAAATTCCGCCCGGCCGCGACGATGTCGCCGGGCTTGGCTTTCATCGGGAAGTCCTTCCATCCTTCCAGGTTTCCCAGGGCGTGGGGTCCCATCTGGGTCAGCTCGGTTATGTGCAGGTAGGCGTTATGGAAGATCTGGTCGGTGTCGATGTCCTCGATCGGCCGGCCGTCCTTGTCCAGAAGCACCCAGACGCGGCCGCGGATGATGGTCGTGTTCATGTCACAAATCCTCGGGGGCGCAAATCTCGCCGCGGACGCAAGAGGCAGCCACGACCGCCGGACTTGCCAGGTAGACCGGTCCCTTACCCTGCTTGCCCGGGAAGTTGCGGTTCCCCGTGCTGATCTCGACTTCGCCCTTGCCCGTCAGACCGGCGTGGCCTTCGGCGCAGCCGCCGCATCCGGCGTTGAGGACGATGGCCCCGGCGGCGAACAGCTCGGCCAGGACCCCGTTTTGGAGCAGCTCCTCGTAAACGCGGCGCGTGGCCGGGACGATTTTGAGCATGACGCCTTTCCTGACCTGGCGGCCTTTCAAGACCGCGGCCGCCCGGACGAAATCCGCCGTCCGGCCGTTGGTGCAGGACCCGATGAAGCCCGAATCGATGCGTACACCGCGGACTTCGGAGAGCGGCTTGACCGTATTCGGCGACGGGGGCAAGGCCACTTGCCGGCCGAGCCCGGTCACGTCCATTTCGATCGTCTCCGCGTAGACGGCATCGGGATCGGCGGCCGGGGCCGTCCCGCCAAAACCGAGCGCGGCCAGGTCCCGGGCGAAGGCGTTCCCGGCCTCTGGGATGAAGCCGATGATCCCGGCCATCTCCGTGATCATGCTGCACAGGGTGATGCGACCGGCCCAATCGAGTTCGCGCCCGGCCTCGCCGTAAAATTCGGCCGCGCGCAGGGCGATTTTCTTCGTCCCCAGCTCTCGGCAAAGGAACAAGGTCAGGTCCTTGGCCTCGGCCTCGGGCTCCGGCCGCCCTTTAAGGACGACCTTGACGCTCTCCGGGACCTCGAACCAGGTTCGGCCCGTCTTGAAGGCGAAGGCGATATCCACGTCGCCCATGCCCTGGCCGAAGCTCCCGACCGCGCCCAGGATGTTCATGTGGCTGTCCGTCCCGACGACCGTCGTCCCGGGCCGGGCCAGCCCCTCCTCGATCAGGGCGTGCGAGCCCACGCCGCGGTCCACGTCATAGACCTCGATCCCGTGCTTGCGGGCGAAGTCGCGGCAGAGCTGTTGGTTGTCGGCGTACTTAAGGGTGCAGGCCGGGGCGCACAAATCAAAGGTGAAAAACGTTTTCCGGACGTCGGCCAAGGGCGAGCCGCCGTACTCGCGCTCGTAATTTTTGACCACGTTGGGTCCGCCGAAGTCGCGGGCCGAACGGACGTCCAGGTCCATCCAGACGATCCGGCCGGGAGAGACGGCGTCGCCCGTGTGGGCGGCGATGATCTTTTCGATGACGGTCTTGCCCAATAGCCGCCTCGTTCAGAGCTTGGCCGCGATGGCCCGGCCCATCTCCAGGGTGGTGGATTTTCCGCCCATATCATAGGTGCGGACTTTTCCCTCGGCGATCACCCTGGCGACGGCGCCTTCCAAGGCGGCGGCCTTGTCCGTCTCGCCCAACCATTCCAGCATCAGCTTGGAAGCCAGGAACGTGGCGATGGGGTTCACTTTATAGAGGCCGGCGTATTTCGGCGCCGAGCCGTGGGTGGGCTCGAAGACGGCATATTTGTCGCCGATGTTGCCGGACGCGGCAAATCCCAGTCCGCCGACCAATTGGGCCGCCAGATCGGAAATGATGTCGCCGAAGAGATTTTCGGCCACCAGCACGTCGTAATCCAAGGGGTTTTTCACCAGCCACATGCACATGGCGTCGATGTTGGCATCCTTGGCCGGAATCTCCGGATAGCCTTTGGCGACGTCGCGGAAGACCGAAAGCATTAGGCCGCCCGTCTCGCGCAGGACGTTGGGCTTTTCAACGACGGTCACCGAGCGGCGCTTGTTCTTGCGGGCGTATTCGAAGGCGGCGCGGCAGATCCGTTCACAGCCTTTGCGGGTCATGATGCGGGTGGACAGGGCGATCTGGTCGAGCGGCACGGTCATAAACGGCCGCATTTTGGGGTGGGCGGACAGAACGTCCTTGACGGCTTGCGGAAGCGGGAAGAACTCGACGCCGGCATACATGCCTTCCGTGTTCTCGCGGAAGATGACCATGTCGATCTTGTCTTTGTAATTGAGGGGATTGCCGGGATAGGCCTTGCACGGCCGCAGGTTCGTATAGAGATCGAACTCCTGGCGGAGGCGGACGATGGGGCTGAAATAGGATAAGCCCTTGCCCTGCATCGAGGGATCGAGCTCGGCCGCGGCATCTTCCTTGGGCTTGGAGGTGATGGCCCCGAAGAGGCAGACGTCGGTCTCCTTGAGCATCCTGGTCGTCCGCTCGGGCAGGGCATGGCCTTCCCGGCGCCAGAATTCCCAGCCGATATCGCCATAGACATACTCGGCGTCCACAGCCAGCTTGTTCAGAACGATCAGGGCGGCTTCGACGACTTCCTTGCCCACCCCGTCGCCGGGGAGAACGGCGATGCGGTATTTCGACATGAACGGCTCCTTCGAATGAGTGCGCGGACCAAGAATTCCGCCCGCCAATTTTATTATAAAGCGGGCGGACAGGAAATAGGGGGCGGCCGTTTGACTTCTCCGCCCCGTTCCGCTAAGTTCGTCGAGTGTTTCGACGCCTCCTGTCTCCTTGGCGGCCGGCCGCTTACCACGGATTCCGTAAAACGAAGGATTTTTTCGAGGGGTGGTACTACAAAAACGTCACCAGCGGCGGCGCCCGCGCCTGCGCCGTCATTCCCGGAGTCTCCCTGGCCCATGATCCGGCCGCATCGCATGCCTTCGTCCAGTTTGCCGACGCGGCCCGCGGCCGGGCCCATTATTTCCGCTATCCGCTGTCCGAATGGATCGCCCACCCGACGAAATTTGATTTTCGGATCGGACCCAACGAGTTCCGGCTCGATCGCGTCAAACTCGATCTCGCCGATGGTCCGGTTTCCGTTCAAGGGGAACTCACGTTTAGGGGGATGGTGTCCTGGCCGGTGCGCCTCTTTTCTCCCGGAGTTATGGGCTGGTATGCCCTGGTTCCAACCATGGAATGTTATCACGGCGTTTTGAGCTTCGATCACCGAATCGATGGTACGCTCACGATGGACGGAGAAATGGTCGATTTCAACGGCGGAAAAGGCTATATCGAAAAAGATTGGGGCGCGTCCTTCCCGGAGGCCTGGATCTGGTTCCAGACCAATCACTTCGATGAAGACGGTGTATCGCTTTTTGGATCAATCGCCAAAATCCCGTGGCGCGGCCGGTTTTTCACCGGCTTTCTTTTTGGCTTGTGGCGGAGAAATCGGCTTTATCGTTTCGCCACCTATACGGGAGCCAGAGTCCGCCGCTTGGACGTCGACGCCGAGCGGATCTTTTTCGAAGTCGAAGATCGCCGTTTCATCCTGGAAATTCGCGCCGACCGGCGGGAGGGCTTCGACCTTCCCGCCCCGCTGCTGGGGAGCATGATCTCGAAGGTCAACGAGTCGCTCCAAGCCCATGTGGGAGTCGCCTTGTTCGACAAAAAAGACGGGCCTTCCCGGCCGGTGTTCAGAGGCCTGGGCCGCAACGCCGGATTGGAATTCATCGGCGATATTGACGTTTTATTGGCCGGGTTGAAAAAGTAGCGAAGTCAGCGCCGCATGCGCGAAGCAACGCTTCGGGAAATCATAGGAGGCACCAAATGAAAGTTCTCGTCCTTTACAGAAGCCATTATGGCAACACCAAAGAGATCGCCGAAGAAATGGCCAAGGAGCTCCGTGCGCGGGGCATCGACCCCGTCGTAGCGGACCTTCGCCGCAAGCTGCCCAACCTCGACGAATTCGACGCCGCCGTCGTCGGCGCCCCGACGCGGATGGCCCGTGTTACGCGGAAGGCGCTTCGGGTGCTGAAACGCCTGCATAAAAAGGGCTTGGGCCGAAAGCCGTTGGCGCTGTTCGATACATACGGGCCGCTGCCGGCGACTCCCGAGGAATTGGAGAAAGGGAAAAAATGGCTCTATCCCGGCGCCGTCGGACTGATGCAGGCGAGGGCGGAGGCTTTTGGGCTGAACGTCTATCCCAAGACCCTGCGATGCGAAGTGAAAGGCATGAAGGGACCTTTGAAGGATGGCGAAAAAGAAAAGGCCGCCGCCTTCATTGACGAGTTCGCGCGGACGATTTCGAAAAAGGCGTAGAGCGCCTCGTAAGGCTTAACGGGGCAGCTCAATGCCGATGCCCAAGCCGCGGGCCTCGACGCAGGCGCGGGACGCCGCGTAGAGGTCCTGGACGGCCAGACCGACGGACTTGAACAGGGTGATTTCTCCGGCTGACCGGCGGCCGGGGATGCGTCCGAGGAGGACATCGCCGAGGGTCGTGTCGAAAAAGTCCCGCCCGGCTTTATCCCCGGGCATAGCCTGAAGAAGGTCCCCGGCTTCCTCGAGAGCGGCTTCGCGCTGGTCGATAACGACCCTGGCCCGCCGGACCGTTTCGGGAGGAATTTCCGCGCGGTCGGGCTGATAAACGCCCACGGCGTTGATGTGCGTCCCTTCGGCCAAATCGCGGTCGTCGAAGACAGGGACGCGCGACGTCGTGGCCGTGCCGACGATATCGGCGCCTCGCAGGGCGGATGCGGCGTCGGGCGCCGCCCGCACGGCGAAGCCCAATCGTTCGGACATTTCGCGGGCGAAGGCGGAGGCCGCCGCCGCGTCCTTGTCGTACACCCGGGCTTCGCGGAGGGTGCGGACCGAGGCCATGGCCTCAAGTTGGGCCCGGGCCTGGACGCCCGCGCCGAATACGGCCGCGACGGAAGACTCGGGCCGGGCCAGAACGTTCGTAGCGGCGCCGGAAACCGCGCCCGTCCGGAGAGCGGTCAGAGCGGCGCCATCCAGGATGGCCAGCGGGGTCCCGGTTTGGGCGTCGGCCAGGATGACCAACGCCTGGATCAAGGGAAGCCCGGCCGCCCGATTACTCTCGTATAAAGTCAGAAATTTCAGACCCAGCCGGGAAATCCCCTCGCTCAAAGCGGGCGTCACCAGGATGACGCTCTTGTTACCGGAAGCGGAGAGCCGGGTCCGAGGAGGCATGGTCGCGCTTCCCAAGGCGAGGTCCTTAAACGCGCCAACCATGGCTTCGATGGCGGCGGCCATGGGCAGGGCTTGACGCACGGCGGCGGACGAAAGAAAGAGAAGCGGCGGCGCGTTCATAGGCACCTTACTTCTTCTTTGCGGGCGCGCCCTTCCTTTTCAAGGCCAGGGCCGACGGGGCAAGGGCTATTCCGCCTTTGGACGTGCAGCGCAACTCGGGCGCCATCATCCGGCCCACGGAATAGACGGCATCGATCGTCTCGTCAAACGGAATGGGGTTCGAATATCCGCCCAGCGCCAGATCGGCGCAGATGAACGCGCCCGCGGCGGCGGCGGCGTTGCGCGTATGGCAGGGGATCTCGACCATACCCTGGACGAGATCGCAAATCGAGCCCATGGTGTTTTGATAGGCGATGGCAGCCGCGTCGCAGGCCTGCCGCGCGGACCCGCCGACGGCGTCAACGACGCCCGCGGCGGCCATGGCCCCGGCGGCGCCGATCTCGACCTGGCAGCCGGCCACTTCGGCGGCAAAGGTCGCCCGATACGCGGTGATCAAACCGACCGCTCCGGCGGCGAAGAGGGTCAGGGCGATCTGCTCGCGCGTCAGGCGCTTCTCCTCGGCCAAGGTGATGACGGTGCCGGGAATCGTTCCCGCCGATCCGCCCGTCGGCGCGGCGCAGACCACACCCATGGCGCTGTTCACGTGCATGACGGCCAGGGCCCGAGCGGCGGCGCGCGCCTGGGGGCCGCCCAGGGACAGGTGACCTTCGGCCTCGGCGCGGAACATGCGGCCCGCGCTGGGCGCTAAGATTTGCATCCCGGCAAAGTTCAGGTCCATTCCCCGTTCCGCCGCCGCGGCCATGATGTCGTAGCGCCGGAGCATCTCGGAGATGGCGTCCTCGCGCCGCATTCCCAGAAGCCGGCATTCATATTCAAGGCCCGCCTGTCCCATAGTCCAGCCCTCGGCCTCGGCCAGGCTGATCAGGCCCGCGGCGCTGGTGAAGAGCGGATCGCCTGTTTGCACGTAGTAAATGGGCGCCGATTCGAAGATGATGCTGTCCGGAAGCATGCCGGCGACGGCGCGGCGCATCTCCGGATCCATGGCCTTGGAGCGGCGGGCCGTGACGGCCAGCCGTTCGACCGCCGAAACGACCTGCGGATCGCCCAACAAAGCGCCGTCCGCGTTCAATAAAACCTGGAGGCTCGGCACGGCGTCGCCGCCGGCTTCGATCAGGATCTCGAAGGCCGAACCGTTGAACGAGATGGGAAACCCGTCGAGGCGGGTGACTTCCACGTCTCCCCCGCCGATCGAGCGCGCCTCCAAAAGAAGCGCCGGCGGAACGGGCCGTTCGATCTCGATTTCCATGGCGTTGGGATGGTCCGGCCTCTGCAGGCGGCGCTTGACGAACTTGAGGTCGAGGCCGGCGCCCGGGGCGTCTGCGAGGGCGGAGAAAAACGACTCGTCGGTGAGGGGCTTGCCCAGGAAGCCCATGGCGAAGGCCCGGTCGGCGCCTTGGGGGGCGTACGTGCGGACATACGAACCTTGAGGATCGAAGGCGATGACGACGCGCCTAACCGGCCCGCCGGCCAGACTGCGGGCCATCGAGGCGATGTGGTACGCGCCCGCGGTGTGGGAGCTGGACGGGCCGCGCATCACCGGACCCAAGACGTGGTTGAGGATGCCGAGGCGCTTCATGACCGGTCCATCAAGGCGTGGCCAGCTTTTTCTTCGTCCATTCGAGAAGACCCCCCGCCTGGACGATGTCCATGACTGATTCGGGCAGGGGGAAGAAGGTGAAGACCCGTCCGGCGCTGAGGATCCGGCCTCCGGCGAAGTCGATCTCGATCTCCTCGCCGTTCTGCAGGGCGTCGGGCGCGTCCGGCGATGGGAGGACGGCCAGTCCGAGATTGATGGCGTTTCTGAAATAGATCCGCGAGAACGACTTGGCCACGATGGCCTGTACGCCGGCGTAGCGCAGGCAGGCAGCGGCCTGCTCGCGGGAACTGCCGCAGCCGAAGTTCCTGCCGGCCACGATCACGTCGCCGGGCTTGACGTTTTTAGCGAACGAAGGATCGAGGTCTTCGAGCGATTTCTTGGCCATTTCCGCCGGCTCGAACAGCTGGTAAGTGTACTTGCCGGCGTAGATCACATCGGTGTTGACGTCGTCGCCGTACTTCCAAACGCGTCCCTTGCTCATAGGTATTTCCTCGGGTCGGTGATCCGGCCCTCCAGGGCGGACGCGGCCACTGTGGCCGGCGAAGCCAGGTAGATCTCGGAATCCCGACCACCCATGCGGCCCTTGAAGTTGCGGTTCGAGGTGCCGACGACGACCTCGCCGGGCGCCAGCAGGCCTTCGTGAGCCCCCAGGCAGGGGCCGCAGCCGGGGTTGAGGATGACGGCTCCCGCCTCGGACAGGATCTCGAGAAGGCCCCGTTTCATGGCTTCGACGTAGACGGCCCGCGAGGCGGGCAGAATAAGCAGGCGGATATTGGGGTGGATCTTTCGCCCCTTCAGGATGCGGGCCGCGACTTCCAAATCCTCCAGCCGGCCGTTGGTGCACGTCCCGATCAGAGCCTGGTGGAACGGCCGGCCCTCAACTTCGCGCACCGGCTTGACGTTGTCCACGGTGTGGGGGCAGGCGATCTGGGGCTCGAGAGCGGAAAGATCGTATTGGAGAACGGCTTCGTATGCGGCGCCCGGGTCGGAGCGGACGATCTCGAAATCGGCCCGGGCCCGCGCCTTGAGCCATTCCAGCGTCAGGTCATCAGGCTCAAAATAGCCGTTTTTGGCCCCCATCTCGGCGGCCATGTTGGACAGGACCATGCGCGAGGCCAGGGAGAACTTGGAGGCCGAGGGGCCGGCGAATTCGACGGCCTCGTAGTTGGCCCGGTCGGCGCCGTTGTCGCCGATGACTTTGAGGATGGCGTCCTTGGCCGAAACGCCGGCCGGAAATTCGCCGCGGAATTCGATGCGCAGGGTCTCGGGAACGCGCAGCCAGATCTCGTCCGTGGCCCAGATCGAGGCCATTTCCGTCCGGCCGATGCCGGCCGAAAAGGCGCCGTACGCACCGTAGGTTGTCGTGTGCGAATCGCTGCCCAGGATGACCTTGCCGGGCAGGGCGAAGCCGGCTTCGGAGAAGACCTGGTGGCAAACCCCGTGCTGGATGTCGAAAAAATTGGGGATGCCTTGGGCCCGGACGAACTCGCGGATCGTCTTGTGGTTTTGGGCATACCTCTCGTCGGAGGCCGGTACGATGTGGTCCAGTACTATGATGATTTTCTCCGGCGCCTTGACCCGGGCCAAGCCCAGCTTCTTGAACTCCCCGATGATGGCCGAGGAGTTGTCGTGCGACAGATATAAATCGGGAACGGCAGTGATCACCTCACCGGCCCGGACCGGCCGGCCGGCCTTGCGGCTCAGGATTTTTTCCGAGAATGTCTGCGCCATCCGGCCTCCATAAAAGGGGTCAGGCCTTAAAATTTGACCCCTATTCTTTAAATACGTCGAAGTTGACGAAATCGGCGTGGTTGACGATGACCGCCTCAATCGTCCGCCGCCCGCCGTCGCCCTCCTTGCTGTGGGCGGCGATGATGTGAATGACCTCCTCAGGCAGGCCGTACTTGAAGGCGAAGGCCGCGCCGGAGATGGGGTGGCGCAAGAGCTCTCCCTCCCGGCTCTTGACGAAAGCCCCGCCTTCCCGCTTGTACTCGAAAAGCTTCCCCACGTCGTGCAGGATGGCGCCGGCCAGCAGGATGTCGATGTTCACGGCCACTTTGCCGGCGTACGTTTCGTTCAGGACCTCGGCGATCCGGAGCGAGGTTTGGGTCACGGCCCGGGTGTGATCGATCAGGCCGACCTTGACCTTCTTAATAAGCAGCGTGAAGGGCATCGCGGCCAGGTCGTCCATCGTCCATCCGCCGCGGGCGACGGCGTCGGCCCACACGGTCAGGGTCAAATCGCGCAGGACGGTGTCCTTGATCTTATCGATCTCGGGCAGGAGTTTCAGGATCTGGTCCTTCATGGGAGCTTCCTTTCCGGGGGGCCGTCGTAACAGTATCCCTCGGGATCGATCCGGCGCATGGGCTTCATCCGCGTCTTCTCCTCGTGGACATGGGCCACCAGGCCCGGGACGCGGGAGATGATGAAGAAGGCGTTGCCGATTTCGGGCGGGATGCCCAGGTCGCAGAGAAGCGCCGCGATGGCCCCGTCGACGTTGATCGGCAGGGGTTTGCCGAGCTGGGCGGCGATAGTCTTCTCGGCGGCGCGGGCGATCCGGACGTGCCGCCCGGCCAGGCCGAGCTCCGCGGCCAAGGCAAAGAGCTTGGCCGTCCGCGGGTCCTTGCTGTGGAGGCGGTGGCCGAAGCCCGAGGCCCGTTTGCCCTTGGCCTTCATCTCGTCGAAGACGATCCGGGCCGCCGCGTCCTCGTCGATCCCCTGGGCGTCGGCCCGTTTAGCGATTTCCAGGAAGATCCGCTGGCCCTCCTCGATGGCCCCGCCGTGCAGGCGCGAGATGGCTAAAACGCCGGCCGCGACCGCGTCGTTCAGGTCGGCGCCGGTCGAAGCCACGGTCCGGGCGGTCAGGACGGACGGGGGGCTGGCCCCATGATCGACCGACGAGACGAAGATGGCGTCGAGCAGGCGGCCGACTTCGGGCGACGGCAGCTCGCCCTTGAGGACCAGATAAATGGCTTGGGAAAAAGTGATCTTTCCCATCAATTCGTCGATGAGGTAACCCCGGGTCATGATGCGGTTGGGCTTCACCTCGGTGATGGCCGTCATCCATTTTTCTTCGGGCATAACCGGACTCCTCGTCTTTATCCCAACAATTCCTTAGCCTTTTGGGGGATATCGGAAACGGCATCGACCACGTGGACGCCGACCTGGCGGAGCCGGGCGACCTTGGTCTCATACGATCCGCGCGTCCCCTCGACGATGGCCCCGGCGTGGGAGAAGCGCGTACCGGACTTGGCCGCCTTGCCGCCGATGTAGGCGACAAGGGGCTTGGTGAACTTTCCGGCTTCGATCAGGTCGGCCACCCGTTCCTCCTGCGTCGTGCCGATCTCGCCGAACATGGCTACCAGCCTGGTTTGCGGATCGTTCTCGAACCGCTCGACGATCTCGGGGTGGTCCAGGCCGACGATGGGGTCGCCGCCGACGTGGACGATCGTGCTCAGCCCGATCCCCGCCTTGGAAAGATAGTAGGAGATGGCCGAGGTCATGCCGCCGCTGCGCGAGGTCACGCCGACCGGGCCTTCCAGGAACCACTCCCGTGCTCTCTGGGCCCGGCCGCCGATCATGCCCAGGACGGCCTGGCCGGGACTGAGAAGCCCCAGCGTGTTGGGCCCGACGAAGTGGGCTCCGGCGTCCCGGGCCGCGCGGGCGATCTCCAGCACGTCGTAGATGGGCACGCGGTCGGGGACGATGACCAGGAGCTTGATCCCGGCGGCGATGGCTTCTAAGGCGGCGTTCTTGACCAGGGCGGCCGGAACGAAGATGACGCTGGCGTCGAGGGCGCCCTGTTTCTCCCAGGCCTCCTCGACGGAATCATAGACGGGGATGCCGCAGACGTCCTGTCCGCCCCGTCCGGGCGTCACGCCGGCGACGAGGTTGGTCCCGTAGTCCTTCATGAGCTGGGCCCGGGCGACACCCTCGCGGCCGGTGATGCCCTGGATGATGACGCGCGTTTGACCGTTCACAAGGATCGACATGATCGTCCCTCTATAACTGGGCCCGATATTCCGCGAGTCCGGGGATCGGCAGGTCGATGAGGATGGCGTCCCGCTCGTGGTATTTGCAGTAGATCTCACAGGCCAGGCACTCGGTGCACTTGCCCTTGCGGGCGTCTTCGGGCGAAATGGCCAGGACGGGCCGGCGGTCTTCGTCGAGCTTCAGAATCTTCGGGGCGCAGGCGGGCACGCAGCCCTTGCTGGCGCACGAGGCGCATCGGGCGTGATCGAAATGGATTTTCCCGGTCAGCGTCGCGAAGGCGTAAGCGCCCGGCGCCGGCTTCGGCTCGGTCATGGGGCGCACGATGTGCCCGGCCCCGCCGCTATCCCGGATGAGCGCGGCCAGACGCTCGGCGCAAAATTCGGGCGAATCGTCGCGGCCGTACCCTTCGACTTTCCCGGGGATGTTTTTCAGGTATGCGGCTAGGATCTTGATGGCTTCTTCCTCGAAATTGCCGCCCAGCCGGATGACGGCGGGGATAGCCAGGTTCTCCTCGGCGAAGGCCTTGACCAGTCCGCGGGCCGAGTTGTACTGCTCCTGGCTGGCTACGCCCGAACCCGAGGCGAAATAGCCCTTGATGCCGGGCTGGGAGAGGATGACCTTGGCCGCCCGGTAGACCTTGCCGGCCGGCGGGTTGCCGCTGGTGTCGCAATAATTGGCCAGCTTGAAGCCCTTGTTCAGAACGGCGTCCATGGACATCATCGAACCGCCGCCGCCGGCGCCATGGAAGCCGATGAAGAGGTTCTCCTCGGGCTTTTCCGTCATCTGCAAGAAATAGAACGTACCGCGGTAGTCCCGTTCCTCGATCTTGTAGGCGATCTTTTCCAGGGCCGTGGGCGGCCGGTCGAATTCACGGGCGATCTCGATCCCCATCTCGGGATGGCGGTAGACGGCGTAGTCATCGACGACGAGATGACAGTCGGCGGCGCAGACGCTCCCGTCTTCGGTCAAGACAAGGGGATTGATCTCGGCCGAGCGGGCATCGTTTTTACGGGCGACTTGATACAGCTTGGTCAACAGGTCGGCCACCTGCATCATCGCCGGCCCGCAAAGCCCCGCCTTGCGGACGAGATTGCGGGCCTCGAATTCGCGCAGGCCGGTGGCCACGTCGATGGGCAGACGGGCGATTTTTTCCGGATGATGTTTGGCAATCTCCTCGACGCCGGACCCGCCCACGGAGCTGAACACGAGAAGCGGGCACTTGCGGGCGTCGTCCATGACCAAGCCGGCAAAAAACTCCGAGCGGATGGCCAGTTTTTCCTCGACCAGGATGCGGTCGACGACGTAGTTCTTGACTTGGCGCCCGAGGAGAGCGCGGGCCTTCTCGAAGGCCTCCTCGGGCGTCTGGGCGAATTGGATGCCGCCCATCCCGGCCCGGCCGGTCAGCCAGACCTGCATTTTAAGGACGACGGGCCGGCCGATCTTGGCTGCTAGAACTTTGGCCTCCTCCGGTGTGAAGACGACACCGCCCTCTGGAACGCGGATGCCGCCCTCTTTGAGGAGGGCTTTGCTCTGGTATTCATACAGTCGGGCCACGAGTTTTTCCTTGAAGAGCGTTGGCGAATAGTATACCTAAAACCGGGCGCTGAAACCAAACTCAAACCGTCGTTAAATGGCCTGTTTCAGCGAAAGACGCCGTTCGTTCGCGGCATCGACCGTCAAGCCGGGGCCCGGGCGTCTGAACCATTTTGTCGGCAAGGTCCTTGACAAAATCGAAAGACTGATTATTAATATGCGCGGGGTAAATTCATTCCCCTTGGTGGGCTTAAAGGGTATATAAGTCTCATGAGCGCTTCCTCTCACCTCGAATTCCTTGAACGGGCCATTCGCGGCCAACGAGGGGCGATTCGTTTACAAATAGGATTTGCCGTCGGATGTTTCCTTGCCGGCTTGATCATCGTCTGGGCGGTCTATCACTTCTTGGGAAGCACAATCCCCGATAGCCTGAAGTCGATTGTCACGCTGGGCGGCGGCCTTTTGTCGACATCATCGGCTTTTCCTTTGAAGGACCTGCTGAACCGAAAAGAAAAAGTAACGGCCCTTCTTTTTCTAAGGACCGAGTTCGGAGACCTGAAAAATGCGCCGCAGATAAAGGATCCAAACGAAATGGAGCGTCTCGAACAGCAATTCTGGCAACTCATCTCCAAGATCCTGGGAGGATGAACCATGGTTCCCCCCGATAAATCATCGCTGGACGGCTTGGCGGCACGCCTCGAGGATAGGACGCGCAGGGCTAAAAAGCAGGCGCTCCTTTTCTCGTCGATTCCGGTCGCCGTGGCGGTCGCCCTGATTGTAGCGACCTCCTTGATCGTCCGTCACGCTTCGCATGCGGTTCAAAATCTCCAGATGGATGCCGTTCATTACTCGGAGACCATCGAAAACCTCAAGAAGGAGAAAAGCCGGTACGACGAGCGCATCGACGCGCTCAAGTCCCAATATGATTCCGAAAAAAAACAGCTCGAAGATCAAAACCGGACGCTGAGGACCACTCTCCAGGCGGCCGAGAGGCGGATCCAACAGGCGACGGATTTCGACCGCTTTCTCCATCCGATCGATATGGTCGATCTCAAATCCTTATCCAGTCGATACCCTCGGCAAGCCGAGATGCTCAAGTTCATCCTCGACCTCCGACAGCGAAACGTACGCTGGCGGCTGGGCGGCCGCTCGCCGGACGAGGGATTCGATTCCCCCGGATTCGCGGCCTACGTTCTCCGCCAGACGGGTCCGGAAAGCCTCCGCGATTTAACTCAAACGCCAGCGTCCGATATCGGCCGTCTCCTCTTGGACAGGATGCCGCAGGATCCCCAGCCGCGCATCGGGGACTTGGCGTTTTACCCCTCGGGCTACGTTCTTTTCTATTTTCTCGATCGGAGCGACCGTCCCTTTGTGATCGGGATGACGCCGTTCGGCATCGCCGCATTAGAGCCGGGATTCGCCACGATTGTCGGCTTCCGCCGGACGATTCTCTGATCCGGCCGCAGAAAGCTATTGCAGCCTCCCCCTCGAGATACACTCTGTCGAACGGCGGCTTATCCCCTAAAGGCGATTCGAAGGCCGGCGCCCCCTCCCCCCGGAAACGCCGGCTCCGCGAAGCGGCGATCGGCCGGTTATTTGCCCCAGACCTCGATATCGGCCCGGTCGAACCCGACGCCCAGGCTCTTGTACCAGAAATCGATCCGCCGGATGACCCGCTTCACGCCCGGAAAATCGATGACCTGGCTGCGCGAATTTTCCCCGAACACGAGCCGCGCGCTCGGAGACCACGTTTCGCCGTTCTCGAAAATCACCTTCACGTTGAATATCTCCACGGCGCGGCCGTTTTCGCATTCGGTTCACGGTCTCGCCTCCTTGGCGGTTTTGCCCCCTTATTGTAAACAATCCGGCCTCCGATCTGAAAATTTGATTTCACAGGGTCCAGGCCGTACAATCCCGCCATGAACGAATGCCGGGCCGGAGTGAAAAAAGCGACGCCGAGGTCCCCCTCTTTCGCGGCGCTCCCTTTGGTCGCCGCGGCCTTGCTTATGTTCCTGCCGTCAGCCTGCCGGCGGGCCGACCGATACGTCCAAACCCGGGTCCTCGTGACCCGATACATGGATGCCTTGGACGCTTTTTCCACGGCCGTCGAGAAAGCCAAAGACTCCACGACAATCGTCGCGGCCATCGACGCTTGGGTCGAAGCGGCCCAAGGCCTGGCGCCCGGGATCAAGGCGCTGGGAAAATCGCATCCGGAGCTCGCCCACCCGGCCTCCCTGCCGGCTGATCTGGAGGCTCTCCTAACCCGCCTGGACGCTGCTCACGCCCGCATGCTGGCGGCCATGGCCAAGGCCATGCAGTATGCCGACGACTTGGCCGTCCCGGCCGCCCGGGCCAGGCTCGAGGGCATTCAAAAAATCCTCGAATAACTGGACTTTCCCGCCGAATTTCGGTATGACTGGGGCGCCTTTCCCAATCCCTTCGGACCAGGAGACGCCCCCATGACCGATTCGCCCGCCCCCAAAGCCAAATTCCCGGCCACGTTCTGGACGGCCAACGTCGTCGAGCTGTTCGAACGGGCCGCCTACTACGCCATGGCCTCCTTCATGGTCATCTACCTGAAGGAGAGCCTGGGGATGTCGCCGACCACCGCGACCTTCCTCAACGGGACGGTCCTCTGGGGCCTGATCTATTTCCTGCCCATCGTCTCGGGCACCCTGGCCGACAAGTTCGGCTACAAGCGGTCGCTGAGCCTCTCCTTTGTCATGATCTCGATCGGCTATTTCGTCCTGGGCAACGTCCAGAAATTTTGGCCAGGGATCATCGGCGCCGGGGCCGCTCAGACTGTCGATTTCGTCGTCCCGGTCGTCCTAGGCATTGTTCTCATCGGCATCGGCGGCTCGATCGTCAAACCCTGCATCGCCGGCACGGTCCAGAAGACTTCGGGGACGCGGGCGACGCTGGCCTTCGGCATCTTCTACATGGTCATCAATATCGGCTCCATCACGGGCCGCAGCGTCTCCTATTTCATCCGCACCAGCCTGGGCATCCCGGCTATCTTCACCTACGCTTCGACCATCTTCGCCCTGATCGGGCTGGTCGTGGTGCTATTCATCTACAAAGAGCCGCAATTCGTATCGGACGGCCGGAAAGACGGCCAAACCGTCCAAAAGCGGACCGCTGGTCAGGCTCTGCTGAGCATCTTCGTCGTCCTGCGCAACCTCAAATTCGACTTCTTCCTGATCGTCATCGGATTGTTCTGGTTCCTCTACATCCAGCTCTACAACCTGATGCCCCTCTTCATGCGGCACATCGATCCCAAGGCCCCCATGGAGCTCTACACCCTGGCCAATCCCGTCATGATCGTCTGCTTCCAGATGCTGATCACCCGGATGGCCAAGAAATGGACGCCGATTAAGTCGATCATGTTCGGTGTGGGCGTGACCACGGTGGGCATGGCCCTCAACATCCTGCCGCCGCTTCTGTCGGGCGACGTGACGCACAAGGTCAACGTCGCCGGTCTGGCCATCCCCTTCGCCGGGATTTTCCTCATCATCTCTATAGCCTCGATGGCCACGGGTGAGATGATGGCCTCGCCGCGGATTTACGAGTATATCGGCGCCATCGCCCCCAAAGGCCAGGAAGGTCTGTTCATGGGTGTCGCGAACCTGCCCTTGGCTCTGGCCAGCATGATCGGCGGGCCGATCGGGGGGAAAATGTTCGAGAAGTACATCTCCGGCCCGGCCAAGGCCGGCCAGGCCCCCGATTATGTCCGGATGTGGGCGATCATTGCCGGGATCGGGATCATCTCGCTTATCGGATTGGCGTTCTACGATAGCTGGTTGAAGAGAGGGCGGAGAGAGGGGGCTTGAGCGGGATCAGCTCGGCCGGACAAGCTTGAGATTGTCCAGCCCGTTGGTGTCGAATTCTTTATAGTATTGGTCGGCCAGCTCGTTTTCCATCTTGGAACGCTCGTCGGAGTTCATGGAATCGACATTGGCCTCGCCGAAGCGGGCGACCAGGTCGCGGTCGGCCAGGCGGTACATAAGTTCGTCCCAAAAGACGTCGTTCTTGTAGCCGTCCAGGTCTTCCAGCCAGGCCTCCTCCTGTTCGGATGTTAGGAAGTGGGCGTCGGCGTCCTCGTCGTAGAAAATGCGGTCGCCCAGACCGAAATCGCGGGCCCGGGCGTAGACGTAGTTTTCCACATCGTCCGTGGCCTGTTCCTTGTCCTTGTCCTTGAAGCCGTTGACCACCCAGTTGCCCAGATAAACCAAGCGCATTAAAGTCTCGTATTGCGCACGATTGAGCTTGAGATCCATGGAAGTCACTCTTTTCTTAAAAGATAGAAGCATAAGATACGCCATCCCCGGCCTATGCGCAAGAGTCAAGCTAGCCGCCGATCGCTTAAGAGATTGATAACGGGCTCAGGGTGAGCCGGAGAAAACACGCTCGTTTTCCCCGGCGAGGAAGACTCGCTCCGACGCTCCTCTTTCGCTCTTTTCGCCTTCGGCGAAAAACCATGCCCGCTGAGGCAGGGGAGCGATGGAGGAGCGTCGGAACGGATTTTCCACGCTGGGGAAAATCCGTGCG
>Ga0315275_10001553_pt1 | contig 20348 bp, 18 predicted proteins | sample YL17G03_0_MG_FD_205557 | JGI IMG/M metagenome (GOLD analysis project Ga0315275, IMG submission 205557) | Sediment microbial communities from Yellowstone Lake, YNP, Wyoming, USA - YL17G03_0 | ecosystem: Environmental > Aquatic > Freshwater > Lake > Sediment | place: USA: Wyoming | collected...
CCTTGTAGGCTGTAGGCTTGCCGCTGTTTTGCCTACCCTACAATCAGGCCCGGATTCCTTTCCACCCCCTCTCTGTCTCACATGTCTTGGAACACGACATGCCTTGCTGTCGGCGGGCGGTTGGTGTAATATGCCACCGAAAACTCCCAGCCATTGGTGATTGGGGGCGATAGAGATGTCCTCGGCCAAGCTCCTCTTGCCGCTGTTTGTCCTCATCGTTGCCGGCTCGCTGCTGGCCGCTTGTGGTGGCGGTGACAGCGGCCCCAGCCCCGGCTCGCAGAGCCTCACCGATCCCCGTGATGTGCCCACGGCCACCCCCTGGGCTACGCCGCCGCCGGTGGTCTACGTAGAGGGCGGCCCCGTCCCCGTCAACGGCGGCGGTGAGGGCTCATACACCGTTGAGCCCGGCGACACAGCCTTCGCCATTGCCCAGAAGTTCAACGTCACCGTCGAAGAGCTGGCCTCGGCCAACAACATGACGGTGGAGGAGATCGCCGCGCTGTCGGTGGGGCAGAAGCTCATCATCCCGCAGCGGGCGCCGGAGCAGCAGCAGCCGGTGACCACCACCACCACTGAGACCGGTGAGCCCCAGGCCACCACCACTCCTGAGGCCGGCGAGCCGGAGGCCACCACGACACCCACCGCCGGCGAAGAAGGGACGTACACGGTCCAGGAGGGCGACATTCCTGTGACCATCGCCGAGAAGTTCGGCATTTCGGTCGAGGCCCTGCTGGAGGCCAACGACATAACCGACCCAACCAGCCTCAAGATAGGACAAGTGCTTGTTATCCCCACACCCACACCAGAGCCTTGAGAGAACGTCGCTGGAAGAGGCTCTAGTGGGGCGCCTTGCCCCATAGTGGTGCACATGATAGCATCGGCGCGATAGAGAAAGATTTCACATTTCCCCATGACAGTCGAGGATCGGCTTAACGAGCTCAACAAGCTGAAGGACCTCTCGCGGCTGGGCGGCGGCCAGGATCGGATCGAGGCCCAGCGCGCCCGCGGCAAGCTTACTGCACGCGAACGCCTCAACATCCTCCTGGACGAAGACTCCTTCCAGGAGATCGACGCGCTGGTCGTCCATCGCGGCACCGAGTTCGGCATAGACAAACAGCGCTTCTACGGCGACGCGGTGGTCACCGGCCACGGCCGCATCGAGGGTCGTCCTGTCTTCGTCTTCGCCCAGGATTTCACCGTCGTCGGCGGCTCGCTCTCCGAGGCCGTGTCCGAGAAGATCTGTAAGGTCATGGACCTTGCGATGAAGACGGGCGCCCCTTTCATCGGCATCGACGACTCGGGTGGCGCCCGCATCCAGGAAGGTGTGGCCAGCCTCAAGGGCTACGGCGATATCTTCCTGCGCAACACTCTGGCCTCGGGCGTAGTGCCGCAGATCTCCGTCGTCATGGGGCCCTGCGCCGGCGGCGCCGTCTACTCCCCCGCCATCACCGACTTCGTGTTCATGGTTCAGGGCACGGGCAACATGTACATCACCGGGCCCGATGTCATCCGCGCCGTCACCGGCGAGGAGGTGAGCCACGAGGATCTGGGCGGCGCCGACACCCACTCCCGGCGCAGCGGCGTCTGCCACTTCGCGGTTGAAGGCGAGGAGAACTGCCTGGCCGAGGTGCGCAGGCTCCTCTCCTTCCTGCCCTCCAACAACATGGAAGACCCGCCTCGCCAGGAGCCCGAGGACGACCCTCGCCGCACCGCCGACGACATGCTGGCCGTGGTACCGGAAGACCCCTCGCGCCCCTACGACATCCACGAAGTCATCTACCGCATCGTGGACAACGGCGACTTCATGGAGGTACACCCCTTCTGGGCCCAGAGCATCGTCGTCGGCTTTGCCCGCATGAACGGCTGGCCGGTGGGCATCGTCGCCAACAACCCGCTGGCGCTGGCCGGCGTCCTGGATATCGACTCGTCCCGCAAAGGGGCCCGCTTTGTACGCTTCTGCGACGCCTTCAACGTGCCCATCGTCACCCTGGTCGACGTGCCCGGCTATCTGCCCGGCACCACCCAGGAGTACGGCGGCATCATCACCCACGGTGCCAAGCTCATCTACGCCTACTCCGAGGCCACCGTCCCCAAGGTCACCGTTATCCTCCGCAAGGCCTACGGCGGCGCCTACGTGGTCATGGGCAGCAAGCACCTGCGAGCCGATATTAACTATTCCTGGCCCACCAGCGAGATCGCCGTCATGGGCCCGGACGGCGCCGTGAACATCGTCTTCCGCCGCGAGATCGAGAAGGCCGAGAACGCCGACGAGGCCCGAAAGCGCCTCGTCCAGGAGTACCGCCTCAAGTTCGCCAACCCCTACATCACCGCCTCCCGCGGCTTCATCGACGACGTCATCGACCCGCGGGAGACGCGCTACCGGATCATCTGCGCCCTGGAGATGCTACAGAACAAGGTAGACAAGAACCCACCCAAGAAACACGGCAACATACCCCTCTAGATAGCCTATGGACGACAAGGGAGCGGCAATGGCAGCCATCTCGGCTGCCATAGCTGCCTATCTGGAAGAAGAACAGGCTCGTCTGACCGCCGTTCCCCAGCCCAAACCCCCAGCCCCGGCCAACATGTGGCGGGTCTTTGGGCGCTGGCAGGCAATGAGAACGCGGTAGAGAAAGGGATGAGGAAGAGGAATCATGATCCCGGCAAGCGAACTGACCCCAGAGAAGATAAAGACGCGACCGAAAGCAGAGAGACCGGTCCAGATCACAGACCTCACCCTCCGCGACGGTCACCAGTCCCTGCTCGCCACCCGCATGCGGACCGAGGACATGGAGTTCGTCGCCGACGAGGTGGAGAAGTGCGGCTTCTGGGCGGTAGAGGTCTGGGGAGGAGCCACCTTCGACGTCCCCCACCGCTTCCTGGGCGAGGACCCCTGGGAGAGACCGCGGATCCTCAAGAAACTCATGCCCAAGACAAAGTTCATGATGCTGCTACGGGGGCAGAATCTGGTTGGCTACCGCAACTACGCCGACGACGTGGCCCGGGCGTTCGTTCACCAGGCGGCCGAGGCGGGGATCGATATCTTCCGGGTGTTCGATGCCGTGAACGATGAGCGCAACCACGAAATGGCGTACAAGGCCATCAAAGAGACCGGCAAGCACATTCAGGGCGCGATATGCTATTCGCTGACGCAGCCGCGCCTCGGCGGGCCGCTCTACAACATCGAATACTACGTCAAGAAGGCGCTCATCCTCCAAGAGATGGGAGCAGATTCCATCTGCATCAAGGATCAAGCGGGGCTGATATCACCCTACGACGCCTATGACCTGGTCAAGGCCCTGAAGGAAGTCCTGCGCGTCCCCCTCGAGCTCCACACCCACTACACCAGCGGGCAGGCCTGCATGGCCCATCTCAAGGCTATCGAGGCGGGGGTCGATATTGTCGATACTTCTCTGGCTCCTTTTGCCCACCGCACGTCGCACCCGGCCATCGAACCCCTGGTGGTGACCCTCTACGGGACGGAAAGAGACACGGGGCTGGACATCGACCAGTTGGTCAAGTGCGACCAGATGCTGGAGCAGATCGCCCCCAAGTACCGCGACTTCGTGGACACTTCCAAGCTCGCGGTCATCGATCCCGAGGTATTGTCCCACCAGATCCCCGGCGGCATGACCTCCAACTTCATCGCCCAGTTGAAGGCCGCCGGCGCTCTGGACCGATTGCACGAATGCCAAGAGGAGACGGTCAGAGTCCGAGAAGACCTCGGCTATCCGCCCCTCGTTACGCCCACTAGCCAGATCGTGGGCGTGCAGGCGGTGCAGAACGTGCTTGCCGGCCACTACCAGATGATCACCAAGGAGGTGAAGGACTACTGCTGGGGCCTCTACGGCAAGCCACCGGCGCCCATCGACCCCGACGTCCAGAAGCTGGCCCTCAAGGGCTATGAGCGAGGCGAGGAACCCATCACCGCCCGCGCCGCCGACATGCTCGAGCCGGAGCTGGAGAAGGCCAAGGAAGCTACGAAGGACGTGGCCAAGGACATCAACGACGTCCTGGTATACGCCCTCTATCCCACGACCGGCATGAGGTTCCTTAGGCTGAAGTACGGGCTGGACAAAGAGATCCCCGATGATTGGAAGCCCCCCAAGGCGCCGAAGACCATGGAGCAAGCAAAGAGGGAAGAAGAGCTCATCGAGCTGGCCAAAGCAGGCAAGCTGGTGGAGAAGAAGGAAGTCGAGGCGCCTCCCAAAGGCCCGGGCGTGCGCACGTTCAACGTCTTCGTGGGCGACGAATACTACCAGGTGGACGTGGAGGCGGTCAGCGGCCCGCCGGCGATGTCCATGGCCTCTCCCGTCGCTTCCGCCCCGGCGGCGGCGACGCGAAGGCCCGCAGCACCGGCACCCGCCGCCCAGAAGAAGACTGGAGCCGTAGAGGTCGCCGCCGGCGAGGCGGCCATCACGGCGCCCATGCCGGGGATGATCATCCGCTACGAGGTGAAGGTCGGCGATCGCGTCAAGGCCGGCGATGTGGTTGTCCTCTTCGAGGCGATGAAGATGCAGAACAACATCCCTAGCCCTATCGATGGAACTGTCAAGGCCCTGTCCTTCAAGCCGGGGGATCCGGTTCCCAAAGACGCGGTGATGGCGGTAATCAGCCCCTAGGGGTCGTTCGCGAACGACCCCTACACCGCCCAGCGGGCCCCAGCGGCTGTTCTAGTCCGGCAGGGTGACTAGAGAGGTGGTGCTCTGGATCCCCGCGATCTTGCGGATCTTGTCCCCCAGGATGGCGGGGATGTCCGTCAGGTTCTCTACCTGGACCTCCGCCACAATGTCGTAGGGCCCCATCACCTCGTGTGACTCGGTGACGCCCTCGATCCGCCGGACAACCTCCAGGACCCCCTTGGTCTTCCCGGGATCGGCGACCACTAATACGTAGGCCTTGATAGGCATGGACATCGCTCCTCTAAGCTACCGAACGGGCCCGCCTGCCGGGGCCGGCGCGGGGCCGGCCGACGCCCAGGCGGGCCAGATTTTGGCCCATTATACTACGCCGCCGTCCACTTTTCCGCACCTTTGCGGCAGAAGAGGGAACTATTCCCGCCAGAACACCACGGGCGACCCGTCCAGGGCGGAACCTGGGCGTTCCCGCTGGCCGTAGCCCACGACGGAAGACCCAGAGACATCCAGATGGTACAAGCTCATCGCTGCGTTATCCCAGGCATTCCAACTCTTTATTTCCACGACGAGCTGGGCGCCGCTAGATTTCAGGATGTTCCCTGGCTTTGTGTAATCGTCTATACTGAGGTAAAATAATATCGATGGCTCTGCGGCAAGCCTCCCAATGAAACAACAACCTAAGTCATTCCAGGACAACCAAATAAGAAACGACTTCGTCATCCGTATCGGAGGCGATACGGCTATCGGCGGCGTGATCAGCACCGGAGAAAACTTCACCTCTGCCGCCGCCCGCCTGGGTTTCCAGGTCTTCACCTTCCGCTCCTACCCCTCCGAGATCAAGGGCGGCCACGCCTGGTTCCAGGTGCGCATCGCCAACCGGCCCGTCCTCTCCCTGGGCGACGGTGTCGACGTGCTCATAGCCTTCGACCAGGAGGCCTACGAGAACCATCGCCACGACCTCAACGAGGGCGCCGTCCTCATCTACGACTCCGACCTCGTGCACACCGAAGACGGCAAGTTCACGCACTACGCTGCCCCCTTCCAGCGCATCGCCCGCCAGGAGCTAGATTTCGTGCGCGGCACCAACGTGCTGGTGCTCGGGCTGATGGCCGGCCTCTTCGGTCTGCCCGTCACTTCTCTGGAAGAACTGGTACGCACGCGTTACAAGCGGCGCGCCGAGCTGGTGGAAAAGAACCTCGCGGCCCTCGCTTACGGCTTCGCGTACACGAAGCAGGTTCGGAAGGAAGACAAGTACTACCTGGGTACCAGCGATCATGTCCGACGCCTGGTGATGAGCGGCAACGACGCCATCACCGCCGGGGCGCTCCACGCTGGCTGCCGCTTTTTCGCCGGCTATCCCATCACACCAGCCTCGGACATCCTCGAATCGATGGCCCGCGAGCTGCCCAAGATGGGCGGCATCTGTCTCCAGTCGGAGGACGAGATGGCGGCGCTGGGCAGTTGCATCGGCGCTTCCTATGGCGGCGTCAAGGCCATGACCGCCACGTCCGGCCCCGGCTTCTCCCTGATGACCGAACTCCTGGGCCTTTCCTCCATGACAGAGATACCGGTGGTCTTGGTGGACGCCCAACGGTCGGGGCCCAGCACAGGCTTGCCCACCAAACTGGAGCAGAGCGACCTGTTCCACGCCCTCTACGGCGGCCACGGCGATTTCCCTCGCATTGTCATCGCCCCCGCCTCGGTTGAGGACTGCCTCTCGCGCACCGTCCACGCCTTCAACCTGGCGGAGAAGTATCAGATGCCCGTTATCCTCCTCTCCGACCAGTCCCTTTCCCACCGCACCCAGACCATCGAGATGCCGGACCTGCCGCACCTGAAGGTGGTCAACCGTCTCCAGCCCAGCGACGGCCGCGACGGCGAGGCCTACGCCCGCTACGCCCTCACCGATACCGGCGTCTCGCCGGCGGGCATTCCGGGCGTCTTCCCCCACCCTTACGTGGCCCCGGGCCTGGAGCACGATGAGTACGGGCACCCCAACCTCTCGGCCCAGATGCACGAGGCGATGACCGAGAAGCGGTTCCGCAAGCTGGCCAGCGTGTCCAAGGAGACCGACACGCCCGACTGGGCGCCGCGCTTCGGCCACCCCCGTGCCGAGTTAGGCATCATCGGCTGGGGCGCCACCGAGGGCTCCATCCACGAGGCGGTGAACCGCGCCCTGGAGAGAGGGTACAAGGTGGCGGCCATCCACCCCCGCATCCTCAATCCCCTGCCCCAGACGCAGCTCCGTCAGTTCATCGCGTCGGTGCGGCGGGTGCTGGTGCCGGAGGTCAACTTCCAGGGCCAGTTCGCCCATCATCTCGCGGCCCAGCTCGGCGTGCAGCCCATCCGCCTGAACAAGATCGGCGGCGTTCCCTTCACGCCGGGCGAGATCCTGGAGAAGATCGAAGAGGTCATGAGCCATGCCTAGCCGCCCTGCCACAGCCCCCAGTGCCCCGGTTCGCACCAGCGTCGCGCCGGCAGAGTTCTCCCTCACCGCGAAGGACTTCCGGGGCGAGGTGAAGCCGGTGTGGTGCCCGGGCTGCGGCGACTTCGGCGTGCTCAGCGCCACGGCCAAGGCCCTGGCCGCCCTTCAGGTCATGCCCCACCAGGTGGTCATTGTCTCCGGCATCGGCTGCTCCAGTCGCCTCCCCTATTTCATGAGCACCTACGGCGTGCACGGCGTGCACGGACGCGCCATCCCCATCGCCACCGGCCTGAAGATGGCCCGGCCGGACCTGACGGTCTTCGCCATGGGCGGCGACGGCGACCTCATGAGCATCGGCGCCGGCCACATGCCCCACGTCTGCGCACGCAACATCGACATCACGTGTGTGCTGATGGACAACCAGGTCTACGGGCTCACCAAGGGGCACGGCTCGCCCACCTCACCCATGGGCCACCTGTCGAAGTCCACCCCTTACGGCATGATCGCCAAGGCCGCCAACCCCGTACTGCTCGCCCTCTCCTACGGCGCGTCCTTCGTGGCCCGCGGCTATTCCGCCCGCCCGACCGAGCTGGCCAACCTCATTGTGGAGGGTGTGCGCCATCAGGGGTTCTCCTTCATCCATGTGCACAGCCCTTGCACCGAGTTCTTTAACACGTATGATCACTACGACAGCTTGGTGGAAAAGCTGCCGGATGGCTGGGACAGGTCCAATCTGCCGGCGGCCATCGATCTGGCTCTGACCGGAGAGAAAGTACATCTCGGCGTCTTCTACCAAGAAGAGAGGCCGGTGTACGAGATAGAGGCTAGGCAGTTTGAGACGGAAGCACGGCCCTTCGACCTCCCCTCTTATCTCCAGCGTTTCGCTTAGCCACAACCAGCGCCCCGTGGCGAAGACATCCTCCGCCCGGCAGGCCTGCCTGCCGAAGGCAGGGCTCTAGAGGAGGCGCGGAAACCTTGGGAAAAAGCCTGACCTACAACATCCTGGAGGAACATCTCGCCTCCGGCGAACTGAAGCCCGGAAGCGAGATTGGCATCCGAATCGACCAGTCGCTTACCCAGGACGCTACCGGCACCATGGCCTACCTCCAGTTCGAAGCCATGGGCATCCCCCGCGTGCGCACCAAGCTCTCGGTCAGCTACGTTGACCACAACATGCTCCAGACCGGCTTCGAGAACGCCGACGACCATCGCTTCCTCCAGAGCATCGCCGCCAAGTACGGCATCTACTTCTCCCGTCCGGGAAACGGCATCTGCCACCAAGTGCACCTGGAGCGCTTCGCCGTGCCGGGCGACACCCTCCTGGGCTCCGATAGCCACACGCCGACGTCCGGCGGGCTGGGCATGCTGGCCATCGGCGCCGGCGGGCTGGACGTGGCCGTAGCCATGGGCGGCGGCCCCGTCTACATCACGGCCCCCAAGGTAGTGCTGGTGCGCCTCAGCGGCCGCCTGCAGCCCTGGGTCTCGGGCAAGGACATCATCCTCGAGCTGCTGCGCCGCCTGACGGTCAAGGGCGGCGTGGGCCGCGTGTTCGAATACGGCGGGCCGGGCGTGGAGAGCCTCTCCGTGCCCGAGCGCGCCACGATCACCAACATGGGCGCCGAGTTGGGCGCTACCACTTCCATCTTCCCCAGCGACGAGCGCAGCCGCGAATACTTGCGCGCCCAGAAGCGGGAGAAGGTCTGGCGCCCCCTGACCGCCGACCCCGACGCGGAGTACGACGAGGTGATCGAGATCGACTTGGACACCCTGGAGCCCATGGTCGCCGCTCCCTCCAGCCCGGACGCGGTGGTGCCGGTGCGCGAGGTAGCGGGCACGAAGGTGGTGCAGGTGTGCGTGGGGAGTTGCACCAACTCCTCCTTCCACGACCTGTCGATAGTGGCCACGGTGCTCAAGGGGCACAAGGTCCACCCAGAGGTGAGCGTGACCGTCACCCCCGGCTCGCGGCAGGTGTTCACCATGATCGCCCGCTCGGGCGCCCTGGCCGACATGATCGAGGCTGGCGCCCGCATCCTGGAATCGGCCTGCGGCCCCTGCATCGGCATGGGCCAGGCGCCGCCCACCGACGGCGCCTCTCTGCGCACCTTCAACCGCAACTTCCCCGGCCGCAGCGGCACGCCCAACGACCACGTCTTCCTGGCCAGCCCGGAGACGGCGGCGGCCACCGCCCTGCGCGGCGTCGTCACCGACCCTCGCGACCTGGGCCCCATGCCGCACATCGAAGTGCCGGGCGAGTATGTTATCGACGACGACCTGATCATCCCGCCCAGCGAGCACCCAGAGGAGGCGGAGGTCGTCCGCGGGCCCAACATCCAGCCCCTGCCCATCGCCCAGCCGCTGCCGGACACCATCCGCGGGCAGCTCCTGATCAAGGTGGGCGACAACGTCAGCACCGACACTATCCTGCCGGCGGGGGCCAAGATCCTGCCCCTGCGCTCCAACATCCCCGCCATCTCCGAGTACGTCTTCGCCTACCTGGACTCCACCTTCGCTCAGAGGGCCAAGCAGGCCGGCGGCGGCCTCATCGCTGGCGGCGCCAACTACGGCCAGGGCTCCAGCCGCGAGCACGCGGCGCTGGCGCCCATGTACCTGGGGGTAAAGGCGGTCTTCGCTAAGACCTTTGCCCGCATGCACCACCAGAACCTCATCAACTTCGGCATCCTCCCTCTGCGCTTCCAGAACGACGCCGACTATGACCGCCTCAACCCCGGCGACGAACTGGAGATCGCCGACTCGCGCCGCGCCGTCCAGAACGGCCACCAGGTTCGCGTCCGCAACGTCACCCAGGGCTACGAGTTCACAGCCCAGCACGACCTCACTCCTCGCCAGGTGGAGATCGCTCTGGCCGGAGGTCTGCTAAACTACGTTCGGAGCTCGCAGAACTAAACCAGGAAAATGTAGGACGATGGACAGCCAAGCGCTAGAAAGGGCCAAGGAGCACTTCGCAGGACTGGTCCAGGAGCAACTCGCCCGCATCGAGCGGATGAAGAAGGAAGAGGAGTGGGTCGACTACGCCCGCCTCAACCCCATCATCATCGGCGTCTGCGGCGGAGACGGCATCGGCCCCTACATATCACGCGAGGCCCAGCGGGTGTTGGAGTTCCTGCTAGCGCAGGAGTTAGACGGCGGTAGGGTCACCTTCCGGGTCATCGAGGGGCTCACCATCGAAAATCGGGCCGCCCAGAACAGGGCCATCCCCGACGACGTGCTGGAGCAGATCAAGCAGTGCCACGTGATCCTCAAGGGCCCTACCACGACGCCCCGTCGCGGTGACCCCTGGCCCAACATCGAGAGCGCCAACGTGACCATGCGGCGGGCCCTGGACCTGTTCGCCAACGTCCGGCCGGTGCGGGCCCCCGAACAGGGAATCGACTGGGTCTTCTTCCGCGAGAACACCGAGGGCGCCTACGTCCTGGGGAGCCAGGGCCTTCACGTCACGAGCGATTTGGCCGTCGACTTCACGGTCGCTACCACCCAGGGCAGCGAGCGCATCATCCGCCTGGCCTTCGATTACGCCCGACGTAACGACATCAACAAGGTGACCGTGGTCACCAAGGCCAACGTCATCAAGACCACCGACGGCAAGTTCCTGGACATCGCTCGGAAGGTTGCCGGGGACTACCCCGAGGTGGAATGGGACGACTGGTACGTGGACATCATGACGGCGAAGCTGCTGGACCCCAAGCGCCGCACGAACTTCCGCGTCATCGTCCTGCCCAACCTTTACGGCGACATCCTGACCGACGAGGCGGCGGAGTTCCAGGGCGGCGTGGGCACCGCCGGCAGCGCCAACATCGGCAAGCGCTACGCCATGTTCGAGGCCATCCACGGCAGTGCACCCCGCATGGTCAAGGAGGGCCGCGCCGAATACGCCGACCCCAGTAGTGTAATCCGGGCCGGGGTCATGCTCCTCCAGCACGTTGGCTTCACCGACCAGGCCCGCCAGTTGGAGATGGCCCTCGATATCTGCGGCTCTTTCGAAAGGAAGCTGGTGGTCACCGGCCGCCCCAGCGGAGCCAAGGGCTCCGAGTTCACCGACTACCTCATGGAGACCATCCAGGACCCGCGGCTGGAGAAGAAGTGGCGGGGCTTCCAGGCGCGCCCCCTGGTGGCTTAGAATAGCCACTCGGTAGGGCTATGCCGGGGCCGAGGGCCGTCTGGCCCGTCGGCCCCGACTTTTGACCCAGGCCTGAACACTTGACCTCAGCGCAAGGAGGAGCGTCATGCGCAAGAAGGTAACCATCGTCGGCGCGGGTGCCACCGGCGGGACCATGGCCCAGATACTGCTGGAGAAGGGCATCTGCGACATCGTCCTCATCGATATCGTCGAGGGCCTGCCCCAGGGTAAGGCCCTGGATCTGGCCCACGCCGGCCCCATCGTCGGCTCCGATGTCTGCGTTAGCGGGACCAACAACTGGGATGACACCGCTGGCTCGGACATCGTCGTCATTACCTCCGGCGTGCCCCGCAAGCCGGGCATGAGCCGCGAGGACCTGGTGAACACCAACGCCGGCATCGTCACCGGCGTGGCCCAGCAGGCGCTCGAGCAGTCTCCCAACGCCTACGTCGTCATCTTCGCCAACCCTATGGATGCCATGTGCCAGATCACCAAGCAGGCCACCGGCCTCCCGCGGAACCGCCTGGTGGGCCAGGGAGGCATGCTGGACACGTCCCGCTTTCGCACCTTCGTCGCCTGGGAGCTGGGGATCTCGGTGAAGGACGTCCAGTGTTACGTCCTGGGCGGCCACACCGACGTCACCATGGTGCCCATCGTGAGCACCGCCCAGGTGGCAGGCATCCCCCTGCGCCAACTCCTGCCCCAGGAGCGCATCGACGCCCTCATCGACCGCACCCGCAAGGGCGGCACCGAGGTGGTGGGCCTGCTGGGCACCAGCGCCTGGTACGCCCCCGCCTGGGCGACGGTGGAGATGGTAGAGGCCATCCTCCTGGACCGCAAGCGCATCCTGCCCTGCGCCGTCCATCTGGAGGGTGAGTACGGCATCCGCGACGCCTACGTCGGCGTCATGGCGCAGCTCGGCGCCGGCGGTGTCGAGAAGGTCGTCGAGGTTCAACTAGAGCCGGCGGAGGTGGAGGGCCTGCGCAAGGCCGCCGACGCCGTCCGTGAGCTGGCGGGCCTGGTGAAGGCCTAGTGCGGAACAGCGAATGACCAGCCTCAGAGAGATCGACGCAGGCCAGATCCAACAGACAGTCGCCAGGCTCTGCCAGGAGGCAGCCACCCTCTTGCCCGACGACGTCCTCCAGGCTCTGCGCAAGGCGCGGGAGAAGGAGGAGTCGCCTTTGGCCCGCAAGGTCCTCGATCAGATCCTGCGCAACGCCGAACTGGCCGGCGAGAACCTCCTGCCCCTCTGCCAGGACACCGGCACCGCGGTGGTCTTCCTGGAGATAGGGCAGGATGTCCACCTCATCGGCGGCGACCTCCACGAGGCCATCAGGAGAGGTGTCGGCCAGGGCTACACCGACGGCTACCTGCGAGCCTCCATCGCGGAGCGGCCCTTCTCCGCCCGCATCAACACCAAGGACAACACGCCGCCCGTCGTCCACACCGAGATCGTCCCTGGCGACAAGCTGCACATCAAGGTGCTGCCCAAGGGCGGCGGCTGCGAGAACATGAGCCGGTTCACCATTATGCTCCCGGGCGAGGGCAAGAAGGGCATCACCGACTTCGTCCTGCGCACGGTGGAGGAATCCGGCGGCAACCCCTGCCCGCCCGTCATCGTCGGCGTGGGCATCGGCGGGACGGCGGAGACGGCGATGCTCCTGGCCAAGAAGGCCATCACCCGCCGCGTCGGCCAGCCCCATGTCGACGCCGAGACCGCGGAGTTCGAGCAAGAGCTGCTGGAGAAGGTGAACGCGTTGGGCCTGGGCCCCCAGGCCGTCGGCGGGCGCACCACCGCCCTGGCGGTGCACATCGAGACCTACCCCACCCATATCACGTCGCTGCCGGTGGCGGTGAACCTCCAGTGCCACAGCGCCCGCCTCAAGGAGGCCGTGCTGTGACCGAACTGAAGATCGCCCTACCCCTAACGGACGAGATCGTCGAAAAGCTCCACGCCGGCGACGACGTACACCTCACCGGCGTCATCTACACCGCCCGCGACGCCGCCCACCGGCGCATGATCGAGGCGCTGGAGAAGAGCCAGCCCCTGCCCTTCGACGTCCGCGGCCAGGTCATCTACTACGTCGGCCCTACGCCGCCGAAGCCCGGTCAGGTCATTGGCTCGGCGGGGCCCACCACCGCCATGCGCCTGGACCGCTACACGCCCGCCCTGCTGGCCGCCGGCCTCAAGGGCATCATCGGCAAGGGAGGTCGCGGCCCCGCCGTGCGCCAGACGCTACAGGAGCACAAGGCGGTCTACTTCATCGCCGTGGGCGGCGCCGGCGCCCTCCTCTCCCGCCACATCAAGAAGGCGGAAGTCGTGGCCTACGAGGACCTGGGCACCGAGGCCATCCGCCGCCTGGTGGTGGAGAACTTCCCGGTCATAGTCTGCAACGACATCTACGGCGCCGACCTCCTGGAGCAGGGCAAGGCCCAGTGGCGCCGCACGGAGGTCCTTCAGGGCTAGCGGCCGGCCAGCATTCTATCGGCGTAGACCAGCGGCAGGACGAGCACCGCTCCCCAGGCGTAGCCGCCCACGACATCGCTGGGCCAGTGGACGCCCACGTAGACGTTGGCCGGGCCTGTCAGCACCAGCACAAAGGCGCTCCATCCCACCACCACCACCCTCACGGCGAGGGGTACCTTCAGAGCCATCGCCAGGTACACTAACAAGCCATAGAGCACGGCCGGGCTCATGACGTGCCCCGTCGGAAAGCTGGGGCTGGAGAAGCCGGCCCGCAGCTCCACCAAGTCGGCCGTGGGCCGCGGCCGGTCCACCAGCTCTTTCAGGCCCGACTGGAGCAGCGCCATCGCGACCAGCCCCACCACCAGCAACACCGCCTGCCGACGCCAGCCGCAGAGCCATAGCGCCGCGGCAAGCGCTCCGCCTGTCCCCAGCACGACCTGCGTCGTCGTGACCAGGCGCACGAACTTGGACAGCCGCAGGCCGGGGAAGACGGAGTCCTGGAGCCGTTGCGTCAGGTCGAGGTCGCCGGGCAGGCGGTCATGCTGGGCGGCCAGCACGCTCAGGGCGATGGAGCCGGCCAGCAGGGCCAGCCATGCCACGCCCCAGAGGGCGCCGCCGCCCCAGTACCGCCACGGTCGGACTAATACGTCCATCGAAAAAGCCCGGCGATCGACTGACGGTCGCCGGGCCTATTGTATCGCGGACGTGAAGGGGAGCGGTCAGTACCCCAGCTTCTCGAGCACGCCCTTCACGGAGACCGCATGGCGGTCGAAGCCCAGGTCCGGGGGGGCGATGCCCAGCGCCAGCCCCATGAGTTGGGTCAGGTGCAGGATGGGCAGACCGATCCTTTCGCTCCGCTGCTCGGCGGCCGCAGGCTGCACGCCGTCCAGGTTCATATGGCAGAGGGGGCAGGGTGTAGCCATGCAGTCGGCGCCTTTCTCCTTGGCCTCGCTGGTGTGGTTGCCCACCATGGCCGCCGAGGTCTCATCGTTCACGCCCACCAGGGGGTAGCCGCAGCAGAGGTTCTTGCCGCGGAAGTCCACCACCTCGGCGCCCAGGGCGGCGATGACCCGCTCCAGCGAGTCCTTCCGCTCCGGGTGCTCGGCGAAGCCCAGCGCCGCCGAAGGACGGACGATGTAGCAGCCGTAGAAGGGGGCCACCCGCAGGCCGGCAAGGGGCTTGACGACGGCCGCCTTCAGCCGGTCGAGGCCGTAGTCCTCCACCAGAACCCAGACCAGGTGCTTAACCTCGACCTTGCCGCTGTATTCCATGTCCTGTTGGGCAAGCGCCTGGTTGACCTGGGCCAGGTGGCCGGGCTTGTCCCTCATGCGCTTGTTGGCCTGCGAGAGCACGCCCTGGCACGTACTGCAGATGGTCATCAGCGGCAACTCCATGACCTCGGCGATGGCGAAGGTGCTGGCGTTCAGCGTGTCGGCCAGGAGCAGGTCCTTCCCCTGGAGGATGCCCGAGCCGGTGCAGGGGGCATAGCTCAGCTCCTCCAGTTCGATCCCCAGCTTCTGGCAGACGGCCACCGCCGAAATGCGGAGCTCGGGGGTGCCCTGGCGGGGGACGCTACAGCCGGGCCAGAATGCGTACTTCATCCGATACCTTCCCAGGGCTCACAGCCAGGCGCTCTCGCGAACCGTCTTCTCGAACTCCAGCGTGTGACGGGCGCCCAGGTTCTCTTCGTATCCCGCCTCGATGGCTTTGCGCCGCAGGGCCAGGATCTGCTCCAGGGGGGCCACCCCTTTCGGGCAGACCTCCACGCAGATGTTGCAGCGAGTGCAGTCCCAGATGCCCTCGGCGCGGCTGAGGGCCAGCAAGCGCTGGCCGTCGGCGCCGTCGCGAGGGTCGGCCACAAACCGATAGGCCTTGGCCAGGGCGGCCGGCCCGAGGAAAGTGGCGTCGGGGTCCTTGCCCAAGCCCAGCTCCGTCTCCAGCGTGGCGCAGTCGGAGACGCAGGCGCCGCACATGATGCAGGCCATCACCTCGGTCAGGTCGCGCGTGGTCTCCTGGGGCACCAGGTACTCCCGCTTGGGCGATGGCCCCACCGGCTGGAGCCAGGGCCCGATGGCCTTCACCTTGCTCCAGAAAGACGCCATGTCCGTCACCAGGTCCTTGATGACGGGCATGTTTCCCATGGGCTCCACCGTGATCTCCTCGCCGTCGGGGGCCAGGGCCAAGACCTTGGTCTTGCAGGCCAGACGCGCCTGGCCGTTGATGCGCATGGCGCAGGAGCCGCATATGGCGCTGCGACAGGAGCAGCGCAGGGCCAGGCTTCCGTCCAGGTCGTCGCGGATCTGGAGGAGGGTGTCCAGCACGGTAGCGTAGGAGGGCACCTCCAGCGCGTAGGACTGATAGCGGGCGCCGTCCCCCGATTCGGGGTCGAAGCGGCGCACCCGCAGCCTGGCCTCCATCAGTAGGCTCTCCTCTCCGGCTGCCAGCGGGTCACTGTCACCGGGGTGTGATCCAGCCGGGGGCCGTCGGGCGTGTGGTAGCTGAGGCTGTGCCTCAGCCAGCTCTCATCGTCTCGTTCCGGGAAGTCGCGGCGAGAATGGGCGCCGCGGCTCTCCCGACGGGCCAGCGCCGCCGCAGCGATGCACTCGGCGCAGTCCAGCAGGTAGCCCAGCTCCACGTAGTTTGCCAGATCGAAGTTGAAGACGCGCCCCTTGTCCTGCACCCCCAGGGAGCGATAGTGCTCCTTGAGCTCGCGCATCTTCTCCACCGCCTGGGCCATCTCCTTCTCGGTGCGGAATACGCTCAGCTTCGCCGTCATGGTAGTGCCCATTTCGTGGCGGATGCTGGCGGTAGTATCCTCGCGGCGGGAACGCTCCAGCACCGCCTTCAATGCCCTCTCCTGATCGGCCACCGCCGCCTGGGACACGTTGTGGGGCGCTGCAGCGCTGGCGCAATCGGCGGCGGCGGCGCCGGCGCGGCGGCCGAAGACCACCGTCTCCAGCAGCGAGTTGCCGCCCAGGCGATTCCCCCCGTGCACCGAGACGCAGGCGCACTCGCCGGCGGCGTAGAGGCCGGGCAAGAGAGTCGCGCCGTTGATATCCGTCTTGACGCCGCCCATGTGGTAGTGCATGCCGGGCCGCACCGCAACGGGCTCTTTGAGAATATCGGTCCCGGCCAGGTCTTGGGCCAGATCGTTGATCTGCCAGAGGCGCTCGCGGATGCGTTCCTCGCCCAGGTGGCGCAGGTCCAGCAGCACACAGCCGTCCACGCCCCGTCCTTCGTCGATCTCCGTCTGCTCGGCGCGCGAGACCACGTCGCGGGGAGCCAGTTCCATTTTCTGGGGAGCGTACCGGGCCATGAACCGTTCACCCAGCGAGTTCAACAGGTAAGCCCCCTCGCCGCGGGCGCCCTCGGTGAGGAGGACGCCGCTGTCCTTGAGGGTCGTCGGGTGGAATTGGACGAACTCCATGTCCATCAGCGGAGCGCCGGCGCGGTAGGCCAGGCTCATGCCGTCGCCTGTGGAGATGAGGGAGTTGGTGGTAGGCTGGTAGACGCGGCCCAGGCCGCCGGTGGCTAGGATCACCGCCTTCGCGGCGATAGCCTGGACCTGGCCGCTGCGCATCTCCATGGCGATGACGCCGCGGCAGGCTCCGTCCTCCACGACCAGTGACGTGACGAACCACTCCTCGTAGGTGGGGACGCCGGCCTTGATTAGCTGCTCCCACACCACGTGCAGGATGGCCTGGCCGGTGATATCGCCGACGTAGCAGGTGCGGGGGAAGCCGGCGCCGCCGAAGGGCCGCTGCTGCAGCCGACCGTCCTCGCGACGGCTGAACACCGTGCCCATGTTCTCCAACTCGATGATGTCTGCTGGAGCCTCCTTGCACAGCACCTCGGCGGCGTCCTGGTCGGCCAGGTAGTCGCTGCCCTTGACGGTATCGAAGGCGTGCGCCTCCCACGTGTCCTCGTCGCCCAGGGCCGCGTTGATCCCTCCCTGGGCAGCAGCGGAGTGGCTGCGCAGGGGGTGGACCTTGGACAGCACGGCCACATTGACAGATTTGCGGGAGGCCTCCAGGGCCGCCCGCATTCCCGCCAGGCCAGCGCCTACCACCAGCACGTCATGAGAGAGCGCGATGACCTAACCTCCTATTCCAGTCTAACAACAGGGCCGATCCTCGTTCAATTGCTTCGACTATGCGTTGAAACTACGCGATGATCCGCCGGGCGGCCGCCCACAGCCCGATGATGGTTTTCGCGTCGCAGATCTCCCCCTGTTCCACCAGGGCCAGGGCCTCCGCCAGGGACATCCGCACCACCTCGATGCTCTCGTCGCTGTCACCGGCTAGCGGGCTATGCTCCAGCTCGGTGGCCAGGAAGAGGTGCATCAGCTCGTCGCAGTAGCCGGGCGAGGCGTAGAACGCGGCCAGACGCTCCAGGCGGCCGGCCCGCTGGCCCGTCTCCTCCCGTAGCTCTCGCTGGACGGCCTCTTCCACACTTTCGCCGGGGTCGATGCCGCCGGCGGGCAGCTCCAGCAGGAACTGTTTCACCGGCAGGCGGTATTGGCGCACCATGAGGACGTTTCCGTCTCCATCCAGGGGAATGATCACCACCACCGGCGCGTGCTCTGCCACCTCGCGCTGGGCCGACCCTCCGTCGGGGAGGGCCACCTTGTCCACCCGCAGCCTCACCACCCGCCCCTCGTATACCCGGCGGGTCTCGAGCACGCGTTCCGGGCCGGGAGGACCTTCGGGGGCCACGGTGTCCTCCTCGCGGTCATCGACAAAGCAGTCCGGCAATGCTGGGTTGCTCTGTGGATAGCAGACCTAAAGGTCTGCAGCTACGAGGCACAAGCACATAGGGTCGTAGCTGCAGGGCTTTAGCCCTGCCCTGGGTTGAGTCACTTTCTTCATCACGATCCGGGGGAGTGGGCCTCGCCCAGGTCGATGATCAGGGCTATCTCGTCGCAGTTGGGGAACTTAGGACAGCGGAAGCACTCGCCCCAGACCTTGCGGGGCAGACTCATCATGTCGGCCTGGTGGAAGCCGACCTTCTCGAAGAACGCGGGCTGTTGCGTAAGGGCAAAGACCGTACCAATACCCAGCCGGCGCGCCTCCTCCAGGCAAGCGTTCACCAGCAGCAGCCCCATCCCCTGCTCCTGGTTGTTCTCCACCACCGCCAGCGAGCGGACCTCCGCCAGGTCCTCCCACATGATGTGCAGCGCCGCGGCGCCCACGACTTTGCCGTCCTCCCGCACGACGAAGAAGTCACGCAGGTGCTCGTAGATCTCCGCCAACGGGCGAGGCAGCATCTCGCCGATGGCGGCGAAGCTGCTTACCAGCCCCTGGATCTGGGGAGCGTCGGCCATAGTGGCCTTGTCGATGTGGACCTGTTCGCTCATTCCTGCCCTGCCACCGAGAAGATATCGTTCTCGCCCGGCTCCCGCGAGCCGTAGCCTCGCCAGTGGGCGCCCAGGGCGTTGAGCCAGCCCAGGCGCTGGCTCAGGGCCTCATAGTAGTCGAAGAGAGAGCCCAAGCGCACGAAACGGGCCACGTACGGGCTGCGCTGGACGCGCAGCCGCTGGCCGTGGGCCACGTCAACGTCCACCTGACCGTCGATGCTCAGAACACCGTCGGGCTCGGACACGAGCCTTAGCTCTACCACCGCCCCCGCGGGAAGGACCAGCGCCCGAGCAGCGGCGAGATGGGGCGCCACAGACGCCACTACCAGATCCGTGGCCTCGGGATGGAGGATGGGCCCGCCTACCGAGAGAGCGTAGCCGGTGCTGCCGGTGGCCGTAGCCACGATCATGCCGTCCGCCCGGTAGAGGGAGAACCGCCGCCCATCGACGCAGGTCTCCACGTAGATGGGGCGCCCGGGAGCGCCGCGCCCCAACACAACGTCGTTCAGGGCGTGGAAGGTCCCGCTGCCCTCCCGAGGGGCAGCGTCCGCGGCCAGCAGCTCCGCCTGAACCATCGTCCGCTCCTCGATGCGGAAGCCGCCCTCGAGGATGGTGTTGAGCTTGGCCAGCGCCTCCTCGGCGCCCAGGTCGGCTAGAAAACCCAGTCGACCCATGTTGACGGCCAGCAGCGGCACCGGGTGGGGAATGACCGAGCGGGCCGCCCAGAGCATCGTCCCGTCGCCGCCCACGCAGAACAGCAGGTCGGTGCCTTCCAAGTTGGCGTGGCCCGCCTCCTCGTTCCAGGCGGGGGCCTGCCACACCTTCTCGACACTCGACTCCAGGGCCACCGTCAGGTCGTGGGCGAAGGTCTGAGCAGCCGCCCACTGGGGGTGGAAGTAGATGCCCACCTTCTTCATGCGCTGCCGGCCTTCCCACCAGCGACAGCCGTCGCTTCCAGCAGGAGGAAAAGCTCCTGATTGCCCGCCGGGCCCAAGAGGGGCGACGGCGTGAGGCCACGGATACGAAAGCCATGCCCCACGGCCCATGCCGCGAACCTGCCGATGAGGGTGGCTATGAACAGCGGGTCGCGCACGACGCCGCCCTTCCCGACCTCGCCCTTGCGGGCCTGGAACTGGGGCTTGAACAGCGCCACGATAGGCGCTCCCGGCTTGAGTACACGGGCCACCGCTGGGAGAACCGTCTCCAGTCCTATGAAAGAAACGTCCACCGTCGCCAAGTCCATCGTTTCCGGTAGTGAGCGCAGATAGCGCGCGTTGACCCGCTCCATGACCACCACCCGCGGGTCTTGCCGCAGCCGGTAGTCCAGT
>Ga0315275_10001557_pt1 | contig 20322 bp, 16 predicted proteins | sample YL17G03_0_MG_FD_205557 | JGI IMG/M metagenome (GOLD analysis project Ga0315275, IMG submission 205557) | Sediment microbial communities from Yellowstone Lake, YNP, Wyoming, USA - YL17G03_0 | ecosystem: Environmental > Aquatic > Freshwater > Lake > Sediment | place: USA: Wyoming | collected...
GGGATTCCGGAAGATGACCCCCGCAACCCCGCGGTCATTGCCGACCTTGTCGGGGATAATGTAGGTGATATCGCAGGCATGGGTGCCGATCTCTATGAATCCTATGTAGGGTCTATTATTGCCACCATGCTAATCGGCGGTTCTGTCGCGGTCATGATTGCATCAGCAAAGACCGAGAACCTGATGAGCACCATCCACCTGACGCTCGGTTCTGCAATCAATGTCGTTCCGGACGCAGCCGGTGTCATGAACCTCGTTCTCCTCCCGCTGCTGGTCGCTGCTGTAGGAATTGTTGCCTCCGTGATCGGTTCGTTCTTTGTCAGGAGTTCCAAAAACGAGAGCAGCGCGATTCACAAGGCCTTCAACGCGGGCACGTTTGCCAGCCTGATCATCACGGCGATTGCCACCTATTTCCTGGTCGTCACACTTCTCGGACAGCTCTATGTCGGGGTATTTGTCGCCATCGTTGCAGGGCTGGTTGGAGGTTTCCTGATCGGGCTTGTAACCGAGTACTACACGTCCTATGACCGCCCGCCAACCCAGCGGATTGTAAAATCCACGGAAACCGGGGCAGCAACCGGCATCATCACCGGTCTTGCCGTAGGATTTGAGAGCACTGTGTTCCCGGTGCTCATTGTCGCAGTTGCAATCATCGTCTCCGCACAGCAGGCGGGGTTGTACGGGGTGGCAATAGCCGGCGTGGGGATGCTCGCCACACTGGGGATCACCCTCTCTGTTGACGCTTATGGCCCGGTCGCGGACAACGCCGGCGGCATTGCCGAGATGTCCCACCAGGACAAGAGCGTCCGGGAGATCACGGACACGCTTGATGCAGTCGGCAACACGACCGCGGCGATCGGCAAGGGCTTTGCCATCGGGGGTGCCGCCCTCACGGCGCTCGGACTTGTCATCGCGTACACGCAGGCTGTCGGCCTCCCGCTTGTCGACCTCCTCAACCCGATCGTTTTTGTCGGGGTCCTGATCGGCGCAATGCTCCCCTTCCTCTTCTGTTCGTTTGCCATGACCGCGGTTGGCAAGGCAGCCGGGGAAATCGTGCAGGAGGTGCGCAGGCAGTTCAAGGAGATCGCCGGTCTCATGGAGGGCAAGGCAGAGCCCGATTATGAAGCATGCATCACGATCTCCACCAACGCCGCGCTCAGGCAGATGGTGATCCCGGGGCTCTTGGCAATCCTTGCGCCGGTGATCTGCGGGCTTGTGCTTGGAACTGCTGCGCTTGCCGGATTCCTCGTAGGTTCAATCGCAAGCGGCTTTATCGTTGCCGTCATGATGGCAAATACCGGCGGAGCCTGGGACAACACGAAGAAATACATTGAACAGGGCCACCTCGGCGGAAAGGGCTCGGCTGCACACAAGGCGGCAGTCACCGGCGATACGGTTGGCGACCCGTTCAAGGATACCGCAGGCCCGGCACTCAACATCCTGATAAAACTGATGGCGATCGTTGCTGTGGTCTTTGCACCGCTGTTTATCTGAGATCAAACCATTTTTTAAATAATACACCATATTTGGTGTGTATTTTTATGAGGATCTGTGGTTAAGATTGACTGTGCGCAAGGGTTGAAGATCCCCATAAGTTGGTCATAACCCATCTTCAGACTCAACATCTGCATGCCAATCAAATGTGACATTTGCAAATCCAAACCACCCCTCTCCCCCAATTGTTCTTCCTGTGATGATTGAATTCAATACACACGACCCTGCATTCGTTGGTGTTGCGGCGAACTCATTATATCCTTTGGAGAATACCCATCGAAGGGTACTTTTGCCTATTAAATAACGTTTGTGAACGTTTTCAAGGGTTCTGTAGTCTGAACAGGGCGGTCAAGATCGCCGTTATCGGTTGATTCACACTACAAACACACACTTCCAGAATCCTCTACGCAAATTATATGCAGTAACGGGGTTCGGTGAACCTGTTGGAAATAGAGATACGACGAGAAATCACGAGAACAAATGGGTTTAAAGTTGCGCAACCGAGCGCGGGGCTTTCACTGGCGTAATTTTTTTTAAAAAAATCTGATCCTCCTATTGATGATAATCCTGCCACCTGACACGTCATTATCATGCGCAGGTATTTTTCTGCCGGCCATCCCAGTACACAGGTATGAGCGATGCGGCAACTCTGATTGGCACTGTCAATGTCGGAAACCTCATCGTATTCATGCTGGCAGCCCTTATCGTCATTTTTACCGCGTACCTCATGTACAAAGGGGTCAAAGCTGTTCTCACCCGGTTCACGACCCGGTCGGTCGCCCGCTGGACGGCACGGTTCGCAGGGTACCTTATCCTGCTTCTCGGGCTCTACTGGATCGTTCGGGTGTTCCTTGGATTTGACATTGAGGCAACGATCGCGTCCCTCGGAATTATCAGTATCGCGCTTGCGTTCGCCTCGCAGCAGATCATTTCCAGCCTCCTTGCCGGGTTCCTGATTGCGATTAACCGCACGATTGCTCTCGATGACTGGGTGGAGATTGGCGGGGATCCCGCCACCGGCATCTCGCAGGTGAAGGATATGACGTTCACCCGCACCATCCTGAAAGACCGGGACGGCCGGGTCTTTATCATGCCAAATTCCACCCTGCTCTCATCAAAGATCGTGAACTATTCAAAATCCGGGTTCATCGAGATCCCCCTCAACCTGATCCTCCCGGCCACGATCCCTTTTTCAAAGGTACGGGACACCTGCCTGTCAATCCTGTCGGAGAACCCTGATATTCTCCCAAACAAACAATCCGGGGATTCGGCGGCAAAACCGGGCATCCGCTCCTCATTCTTCTTCCAGGGTTACAGCCGACCCGGGAAGAGAACGGACATGCTCACGCCAAGGGTACTCTTTACCGGGATCACAAACCAGGGGAACGCAATCAGCATCCGGTTCTGGATCCAGGATGTTGTCAGGCGCGAAGAGATCACATCCGCGGTGCTTGCGGAAATTTCAAAACGGTTGATGCCTGATACAATCCAGTGAGGGATCCCCATGACTGCACGAATTCTTGTTGCGTATGCATCACGGAAAGGGTCAACGGCCGGGATCGCACAGGCTGTTGGAAAGGAACTGGTATCGGCAGGGCACACCGTTGACGTTATTGAGATGAAAACGGTCACAACGGTTGAAGGGTATAACGCGCTCATCATCGGTGCACCGGTCTACATGGGGAAGGTAGATAAGGACATTTCGAAATTTGTTGCAAAGAACCACGATCGCCTTGCCAGCATACCGGTTGCCGCATTTGCTGTCGGGATCGCCCCTGTTGCCCCCCAGATAGAACCTGTTGAAAAGGTGCTCGACGACCTCACAAAAGCGGTAAGCCCCATTCAATTGATCGCAGCGACAGTCTTTGCCGGCAAGCTCGACCCTGAAAAGATGTCCTTTATCGAGCGGCAAATGACCTCGCTGATGAAAGTCAGGACCGGTGACTTCCGCGACTGGAACGCAATTGCTGTATGGGCGAGGGAACTGCCTGGGAAAATGGGGGTGTGAGATGGGTGACCTGAACCTTGGGATTTATGGCAGAAACAGGATGAGCAATTGTAAGCAGCGATGACCGGGCCAGCCTTTTTTTTTACACGGCAGACCGCCCCCATGGTTGCGGGACAGCAGTCCAATCTTCTCTTTTCAAGAACATCCGGAATGAATCACGAACACCGGTTATTTATACGCCTGCACCAACAATTCCTTGAAATCTGGTGAGAAAGAGTGGTCAAGATTGCTGTCACCGGCAAGGGAGGTGTCGGGAAGACCCTGATCGCCGCCGGGCTTGCATGGTCGCTTGCCCGTTCCGGAAAAAAAACCATCGCGATCGATGCCGACCCTTCGCCCAACCTCGGACTCATGCTCGGCCTGTCACAGGAACAGGCAGACGCAATCATCCCCCTTTCCGAGAATAACTCCCTGATCGAAAAAAAGACCGGCACTGCCTTTCCCGGCGTATACAACCTGAACTTTTCCGTCACTGATATTGTCCGCGACTTCTCTGTCCCTACGCCAGCCGGTGTCCACCTTCTCGTCATGGGTACGGTACGGCAGATGGGTTCCGGATGCACCTGCACAGCAAACACCCTTGTCCGCAACCTGCTGCGGCATCTCATGACGGAACGGGACGAGGCGGTTGTGCTTGACATGGGGGCAGGTGTCGAACACCTCGGACGGGGCACCGCGGACAGCGTCGATCTCATGCTTGTTGTTACGACGGCTGACAGCAGGGCGATCTCTGCTGCCGGAACAATTGTCCGGATGGCACAAGAAGCGGGTATCCCTCTCGTTATGCTTGCAGGAAACAGGATTGAGGGTGCGCAGCATAGAAATCTGGTACGCGGATGGGCGAAGAAGAACACAATTCCCGTTCTCGGGTATGTACCATCTGACCGCTCAGTGTCCGATGCCGGAATTACCGGCGGTTCGGTCCTCTCCCTGCACAAATCCCCTGCCATGGCAGCGATCGGACGCATGATGGCGGAAGTTCCCATGACCGGGATAAAAGCTGGAGGAAAAAAATCCGCAGGACAGGAAGGAGGATTGTCATGAAAACGCTGGTGGTAACGGGGCGGGGGGGGACCGGAAAGACCAGTTTTGTTGCGCTGATGGCGAAATACTTCCGGCACCATCGTGATATCCCTCTCCTCCTTGTTGATGCGGACCCGGACCAGAACCTCGCCGAGATGGTAGGGGTAGATCTGGAACAGGAAGGGATCAGGACCATTTCCGAACTGGTGATGGAGACCTTCATTCAAAAAGGCGGGACGACAACCGGCATTCCGCCAACTGAACGGATCGAAAACACGATCTGGCAACGGGGCATGTATGAGGGGGATTCGTTTGATCTCATTGCGGTCGGGACCAAGTGGGTCGAGGGATGCTACTGCCTGCCCGATGCAGCGTTAAAAGGGGCGCTCGCATCAATCTCAAGGAATTACCAGTATGTGCTCGTCGATTCCCCTGCCGGCCTTGAGCACCTGAACCGGAAGATCATGGTACAGGTGGACGATATCTTTGATGTGCTGGGACCGTCCCATAAATCGTTTGAACACGTCAAACGGGCATACCGGATCGTACGCGAGGTCGGGACGATCTTTTCCAGATTCTCTATGGTAGGCGGCTGCCTGTTTCCCGAAGATCTGGGTCTGGCAGCAGAGCGGGAAACGGGTCTTGAGTACCTGGGGAAGATTGCCTTTGACCAGATGCTCCACGAAGTAGTACTTGCTGGAAGATCGGTCCTTGACCTGCCAGAAGATTCGCCGGCATATCTTTCTGTGGAGCGCCTCATGGAAAAAGCCGGTTATGCCCGTACGTGAGGAGCCGGGTGGCAAAGGCACCTGGACCTGCATGTGCCACACTACCAAATCAGATAGCCTAATAAATGCCACTGGTCAACGTAATCATTTGATATCCCGGTCGTGGATGTAGTGAGCAGGAAGAATGTCAATATCAGGATCAAGGAACTGCAGTCTGATCTTGGGAATATCAAAGACCTCGAACTCTCCATCGGCAGGATCTCCAGTGAGTCCTGGGCTGAACCGGAAGGCCCGACCCCGTTTCCCTCCCTCACGTCCCTGCGGGAATGGGACAAGAAACTCCTGAAACGGTACCAGCCCTTTTACCTGCCCTTTTGCGACCTCTGCTGTCTCTGCACATTCGGGAAGTGCGACCTGACCGGTAACAAGAAGGGGGCGTGCGGCATCACTATGTCCGCCCAGCAGTCGAGGATCGTCCTCCTTGCCGCGTGCATCGGTGCTGCCACCCATATCAGCCACGCACGGGAACTGGTAACCCACGCGATCCGGAAATATGGCGCGGACCACCCGCTGGATCCGGGCGGCCTTTCCATTGAGGTTGAAGCGCCGGTGATCCGGCTGGTCTGCGGGATCAAACCGAAGCAGATTGGCGACCTTGAACCCGTCCTGGATTACCTCGAAAACCAGCTCACCCAGCTCCTCTCGGTCACCCACACCGGGCAGGAGGGTGATAACCTTGATTTCGAATCCAAGGTGCTGCATGCCGGCATGATTGACCAGGTCGGCATGGAAGTGGCAGACATTGCCCAGATATCCGCCTTTGGCTTTCCCAAAGCAGACCCGGACGCCCCTCTCGTTGAACTCGGTATGGGAACCGTCGATACCCAAAAACCTGTCATCCTTGTGATCGGGCATAATGTGCTCCCGTCTGTCAGCATCATCGACTACTTAAAAGAAAAGCACCTCTCCACCGAGGTCGAGGTAACCGGCATCTGCTGCACGGCAGTCGACGCAACCCGGTACTCGTCCAGTGCAAAAATTATCGGGCCCATGTCATGGCAGCTCCGGTATATCCGGAGCGGTGTCCCGGACCTGATCGTGGTGGACGAGCAGTGCATCCGCACCGATACCCTGAACGAGGCGCAGGCAATCCGTGCACCCCTGATCGCCACATCGGAAAAGAACTGCCTTGGGCTTCCCGACAGGACACAGGATCCGGCCGATGAGATCGCTGCCGACCTTGTCAGCGGGCATATGCCCGGGGTCCTGATCCTCGATCCTGACAAAGTGGGGGAGGTGGCAGTCAAAACAGTGCGGGCGGTAGCTCCGCAGCGGAGGAAGATGCGCTCGCTGCCGGCTTCCGATGCCATCACCGAACAGGCAAAGGACTGCAAACAGTGCAAACTCTGCCGCCGTGCATGTCCCAATGACCTCCATATCCCGGATGCCATGAAAGCGGCCGGCAAGGGCAAGACCGGCATACTCGGCGGGATGTACGAGGAGTGCACCGGCTGCGCCCGGTGTGAGCAGGCCTGCCCCCAGAATATGCCGATCCACTCGATGATCGTGTCTGCCTCTGCAAACAGGATAACGGAGGAGAGATTCAGAATGCGGGCTGGCAGGGGGGCAATACAGGACATTGAGATCCGCAATGTTGGCGGCCCTATCGTGCTTGGCGAGATCCCGGGCGTCGTCGCGTTTGTCGGCTGTTCGAACTACCCTAAAGGAGGGAAGGAGGTTGCAGAGATGTGCATGGAGTTTGCCCGCCGCAGGTATATTATCCTCACGTCGGGTTGTGCTGCAATGTCAGCCGGCATGTACAAAAACGAGGACGGCAAGACGATCTATGAGCTCTTCCCGGGCTCGTTTGATGCCGGCGGGATCGTCAATGTCGGCTCCTGTGTTGCAAACTCGCATATCGCCGGTGCTGCCATCAAGATCGCAAGCATCTTTGCACACCGCAGTCTCCGCGCTAATTACGAAGAGATTGCCGACTATGTATACAACAGGGTCGGCGCTGTCGGTGTCGCATGGGGGGCGATGTCCCAGAAAGCAGCAGCGATCGCCAGCGGGTTCTGGCGGCTGGGAATTCCGGTCGTCGTCGGTCCCCATGGAACCAAGTACCGGCGGATGCTGCTGGGAAGGGCAGACCACGAGCAGGACTGGTTTGTCAACGACCAGAGAACGGGGGAGAAGGTATACACAGGACCCGTGCCCGAACACCTGTTCTTTGCCGCAGAGACAAAGGAGGAAGCGATGGTAATAGTGGCAAAACTCTGCATGCGCCCGAATGATACGGGGAGGGGCAGGGCGATTAAGCTCACCCATTACATCGATCTCCACAAGCGGTTCTTCGGCACAATTCCTGATGATATCCACCGGTTTGTCCGCACGATGGCAGATGTCCCGGTGACCATGAAGGGCGAGCTTGCAACGATCCTCAGGAAGAACGGGTGGAAGGAGACCGTAATCCCGGATCCGACGCTGCTTACCGTCAGGGAAAAAAAGGGGAGGAAGGGATAGCCAATGCCGACCGTCGAACCCTGGCAGACCGCAGAAGTTGCCGGCCCGAAAAAAGCATCGGTCATGTTCAAGCCGGATGTCGCTGATGCAATAATCAAGCGGGCAAAACGCCCGGTGATGATCATCGGACACCTTGCTGCAGAGATCAATCTTGACGATAAAAAGATGATCGATTACCTGATCGAGCTGGCGCGGAGGGGGAAGATACCGGTCATTGCGACTGCCCATACCAACCGTGAACTTCTCAGGCGCGGGTATACCAACGCGGCGATTATGCCGGCGGTGGCAGCCGGGCACAGGCTTGCAGACCCGGCGTGGAAAGGTATCGATGGCAGCGAGCCGTATGACCTTGCCATCTTTGCCGGGCTGCCGTACTATATGGAATGGACAATTCTCTCAGGGCTCAAGCATTTTGCCCCTCATTTAAAAACCATGACCCTTGACAATACGTACCAGCCCCACGCGAGCTGGTCATTTCCCAATATATCAGTAAAAGACTGGCTTGAGAACCTGAAAGCGATCATCGATAACGTGGAGGAGTAGGAGCCCTGTATGTTTGAGGATATCCCGGTGGAGGTCAGTCTCGTCCATACGGGTGAACGGATCCGTAAAAACGACGTACAGGTCGAGCTTGGCGGGCCGGATATTACCGAGAAGTTCGAACTGGTGCGGGTAAAAAGCCAGGATGAGGTGGAGGACGGCAGGATCACCGTTGTCGGCCCTGACCTTTCAGCAATGGAACAGGGAAAGAAATACCCGTTTGGGATCCTGATCGATGTTGCCGGCAGGGAGCTTGAACAAGACCTTGAGGGTGTTATCGAGCGCAGGATCCACGAATACAGCAACTACATTGAAGGGTTCATGCACCTGAACCAGCGCTATGATATCTGGACCCGGGTTTCAAAAAAGGCATTTTCTAAAGGGTTTACCTCCCTTGTTTATCTTGGCAGGGTTCTCGAAGGGCTGCTGAAAAACGAACTCCCGATCATCGAGAAGCTGCAGGTCACATTCTATACGGATCCAAATGAGATCACACGCCTGTATCAGGAGGCAAAGGCGGCATACGAGCGCCGGGACGCCCGTGCACGCGGGATGACCGATGATGATGTGGATGTTTTTTACGGCTGCGCCCTCTGCCAGTCGTTTGCCCCGAGCCATGTCTGCGTGATCACCCCGCAGCGGTATGCAAACTGCGGCGCCATCAGCTGGTTTGACGGGAGAGCGGCAGCACGAATCGATCCAAAAGGGCCGATCTTTCCTATAGAAAAGGGCGAGTGCGTTGAGAAGGTGAAGGGCGAGTACACCGGTGTCAACGAAAGCGCAAAGAAACGGTCGCTGGGAGCAGTGAACAGGATCTTCCTGTACAGTGCCTTTACCTGGCCGCACACCTCATGCGGGTGCTTTGAAGGGATCGCATTCTATATCCCTGAAGTTGAGGGCTTTGGTATTGTGATGCGCGGGTTCCGTGATCTTACCGTCAACGGCCTGCCGTTCTCGACCATGGCCGATTCCACTGCAGGGGGGAGGCAGATCGACGGCTTCCACGGGATCTCACTTGAGTACATGCGATCGCCAAAATTCCTGTCAGCTGATGGAGGGTACAGCCGGGTCGTCTGGATGCCATCTGATCTCAAACAGCAGATCAAAGAGTTCATTCCTGCAGAACTTTTTGACTGCATTGCCACTGAAAAAGATGCAAAAACACTCCCCGAACTCAAAGATTTCCTAAAAACAAGGTCGCACCCGGTCTGCGTGCGGTGGACTAGGACCGGTGAAATTTCTTCACAGAAGGCACTATCGGCGTCACCGGTTCTTATTCCGGGCGATCTTCCCATCAGTACCGGCGGCTTTAAGATCATCTTCAAAAACGCCCGCATTTTTTCGGACAAGGTAACAATTATTCCGGTACGGCCAAAGAAACAGGAGAGAAAAGATACATCATGACCGGAAAAAATGACAAGCCCGGGAATGAGATCGGCAGGCGTGAACAGCTGGGCCGGCTTCTGGCACTGCTGGACGGGGTCGAAAAGCTGGAACTTGAGCATTTCTCGATGGAGATCGGCGACCTCGAACTCTGGATCCCGACCGGGACCGGCACCCCCGCTCAGGTCACCACCCTCTCTGTTCATCCGGAGGCGAGGCTGAAACCGACTGCGCTGATCCCTGAGACGTTTGAGCCGTTCCGAGACCAGTATCCCGGTCGCATTCACGAGGTCACGATTGGTGCAACGAAAAGTGAGGGGGGGAGCCGCAGCCGCCACTTGGTCATCGGGGGAGCAGAAGCACCGCCTTTTTCTTTTTTTGGAAGGTGCCCGAAAAATCCGCCGCTCTTTTCCCTCGATGTCTTTGACATGGAAGTCCCCCTGCCCCGTGCCCTGAAAGCCGGCATACGGGATGTGATGGGGGATCCCGCTGAATGGGCCCGTGTCAATGTCAATAAATTCGGCGCAGACATGGTAACCATCCACCTGATGTCCACCGATCCGTTGATCAAAGACACCCCGCCTTCCGTTGCTGCAAGGACGGTGGAAGATGTCCTGCAGGCCGTCGATGTCCCGGTAATCATCGGCGGATGCGGTGATCCACACAAGGACGCCGATGTATTCTGTGAAATTGCACAGGTTGCATCCGGGGAACGCCTGCTGCTCAATTCTGTCACGCTCGATATGGCCGAGGCAAAGACGCTGGAGCGGGTGGCGCGGGCAGCACGGGATCACAACCATGCAATCCTCGGCTTCACCGGTCTTGAACTGAACAAGGCAAAAGAACTCAACCGTCGTCTGTACGAATACCTCCCTGTGGAAAGCATCGTGATGGATCTCACGACCGTAGCACTTGGGTATGGGCTCGAGTACTCGTTCTCCATCCACGAGCGTGCCCGCCAGGCCGCCCTGCTGGGGGATACCGAACTGCAGCACCCGACGATATCGGCGTCCACAAATGCATGGGCGGCACGTGAGGCATGGATGCAGATGGAAGCAAAATACGGGTCACGGGATATGCGCGGCCCGCTGTGGGAGACATTGAATGCCCTCATACTCCTCCTGGGTGGCGTCGACCTGTTCATGATGATGCACCCTGCTGCGATCCGGACGGTCAGGGATATTCTGGACGATCTCATGAACCCGCGTCTCGTTCACCACGACCAGATGGCATTGTGGGCGGAGATGAAGATCTGAAACGGGTGAGTGTTGTGGCGGCACGCGAGATACGAAAAAATATCAGGGAGATCAGCCCGATCGACGTATACCGGCTCCTCCCGCGGACCAATTGCCGCGAATGCGGTGAACCAAACTGCATGGCATTTGCCACCCGTGTGGTCAACGGGGAACTGGATATCGAGGCCTGTCCGCCTCTGCAGAAAGAAGAGTACAAGACCGCACATACCGATCTTTTAGCCCTCATGGCACCCATGGTCCGGGCTGTCACGATTGGCACCGGGAGCAGGGCGATAAAGATAGGAGGCAAGTACGTCCTAAACCGACACGAATTCACGTACCATAACCCCGTTCCCATTGCACTCGATGTGAGCGATGACATGCCTGCAAAGGACCTTGCCGACAGGATACAGGCAATTTCCGATTTCTCGTACAATTACATTGGAAGGACCCTTGTACTCGATGCGATCGCAATACGGTCGGTACGGAATGAAGCGGCAGCGTTTGCGGCAACGGTAAAAGCGGTTGCCACCCGGACTGACCTGCCGCTCATCCTCTGTTCCTATAGTCCGGCAATCATGGAGGCCGGCGTTGCAAAAATTCCCGACAGGCGCCCGCTCATCTACACTGCAACAAAGAATAACTGGATGGGAATGGCGGATCTTGCCATCAGGTACGAGTGCCCCCTGACCGTCTTTGCTCCCAATGATATTGCCCTCCTGCGCTCGCTCTCCCATACCCTTCATGATTATGGAGTGTCAGACCTCGTGCTCGATCCAGGGACATTTGTGGATCCGGGCAGTTCAGACACCCTTATCGATTTTACCACGATACGGCAGGCAGTCTTCAGGAACCACGATGACCTGCTGGGATACCCGCTCCTTGGCACACCCATCACTGCATGGTTGTCGCCTGAGATGTCAAAAAAAGTGGTTGCATGGAAAGAGGCGTGCATCGCTTCCATGCTGATCTCACGGCATGCAGACCTGTTGATTATGCACAGCATCGACGGGTGGGTGCTCCTTCCCCAGCTGATCTGGAGGTTCAATATCTACACGGATCCAAGGAAACCGGTCTCTGTTGATCCTGGCGTCAGGGAGTTCGGCCTGCCAGACAAACATTCGCCGGTATTGATTACCACGAACTACGCGCTCACCTATTTCACGGTTGAGTCTGACCTCAAGTCTGCAAATATCACGTGCTATCTCGTTGTCATCAACACCGGGGGGATCAGTGTCGAGAGTGCGGTGGCAGGCAGATACCTTACTCCCGAATTGATCGCGAATACGCTCAGGGAATATCATGTCGACAAGCTGGTAAGCCACCGGCATGTCATCATCCCGGGCCTTGCAGCCCGCTTAAGCGGGGAAACCGAGGAAGTGAGCGGGTGGCATGTGATCGTGGGACCAAAAGATTCCTCGGGAATTGCCCAGCTGATCATGGACCACTGGCCTCCGGATGATGTGTGAACGCCAACAACAGGATACCCGATCCGGTGTGCGGTCTGACATGGTCTCCGCCCACTGATATACTGTGCCTGCCCCCGGACGACCCCTATGGATGAGCATCCCGTCAGCGTGACGTTCCAGCCGATGAACAGGGCGGTTTCCGTGCCGACCGGGACGCCGCTGTTATCTGTGCTCCGGGAGGCAGGGATCCCCATCGAGAGCATCTGTGGGGGGAAAGGGCTGTGCCGGAAATGCCGCGTGATCCTTACTGACGGACAGTGTGAGACGGTCTTCCAGGAAGGGTGTTGCCGGCTGTCAGAAGAAGAACAGAACCAGGGGTACCACTATGCCTGCCAGGTTGTGGTAACCGGTGACTGCGAGTTTATCATCCCGATCGAGAGCAGGATTGATTCGCCCAAGATCCTGATTTCTTCATCCCTTCAGGTCTGCCCGGTTGCACCACCGGTCACACGGTATCACATCGATGTTTCCTCCTCCGTTAAGATGCCATCGGCTCATTGGTCAGTACGGCTGGCCGGATACCATGGTGCCCGGCCGCAGATGAGTGACAGGATCTATGAACAGATCTGTGCTGCAGCAGAACCCCTTGTGGCGACAGTCCTGACCAGCCACCTGCCCCCAGAAATTATCAGGGTGGAACCTGCATCAGCGGTGCAGCCGGCCTACGGCATCGCGCTGGATCTCGGGACAACAACGGTTGCAGGCTGCCTTGTCGACCTGACAAACGGCGAGATTGTCGAGACTGCATCGATCCTGAACCGGCAGATAACCTATGGCGAGGAGCTGATAACCAGGATCGGGTACGCAAAGGACAGCAGGGGGCTGTCCACCCTCCAGAAAGCCGCATGCGAGAGCGTCAATACGGTTGTTTCATACCTTGTGGAGGCTGCCGGCGTTGCACGTTCGGACATCCTTGATATGACCGTTGGAGGAAACACGGTGATGAACCACCTGCTCTGCGGCATTGATCCCGGGTACCTTGAGATGGCCAATGCCCAGGTATCCCGCCAACCAATCACAAGGAACGCCTCTGCAACCGGGATTCCCATGTATCCGGATGCCGTGATGTACTGCCTCCCCAACGTCAGCAGGTTTGTCGGTGGTGATGCAATCGGGGATGTGATCTCATCCGGCATACTGCAGTCAGACGATCTTTCCCTGATCATCGATCTCGGGACCAACGGGGAGATCATGGTGGGCAGCAGGGACTGGCTCGCAGCGATCTCCTGTGCCTCAGGCCCGGCATTTGAGGGTGCCGGGATCACCGCGGGCATGCGGGCGATGAAAGGTGCAATTGACCATTGTACCATTGATCCGGTAACATCGGACGTGACCTGCTCAACCATAGGGGGCGGACTCCCCCGCGGCATCTGCGGTTCCGGCATTATCGATGCCGCTGCCGGCATGGTCGCTGCCGGCATCCTTGATTTTGCCGGAAAACTGGTCGGCGATCATCCGGATGTCCGCAAGGGGCCTGAAGGACCGGAATACGTCCTTTTGCCCGCAACAAAAACCGCAACCGGGAGGGATCTGGTGATCACCCAGCGGGATGTGGATTATCTTGTTGACTCAAAAGCAGCCGCATGCGGCGGGATTTCCGTGCTGTTAAAACGTTACAAAATCTCACCGCGGGATATCAGAAATGTCTACCTTGCGGGAGCATTTGGTGCCTTTGCCGACATGGGCAATGCCGTCCGGTTCGGGATCATCCCGGAGTTTCCCGATGCCCAATTCCACCCGATGGGGAACGGATCGCTCTCCGGTGCATATGCAACACTGCTCTCGCAGGAATACCGCAGGCTGGCGGAACGGGCGGCACAGATGATGGTCTACATTGACCTCATTGTTGATACCGATTTCATTGAAGAATACTCTGCCGCACTCTACATCCCCGGGCGTCCGGAACTGTTCCCGTCCCATACCTGAACAGGAAGGGGGCAGGAGTACAAGGAATGATGGGGCTGGCGTCACCCGGTATTCATTTTCGTCGCCCCTCCCTCCTTCATTCGCAAACAGGTACGAGTCTGCCTTTTAATTTCGCTTCGGGGTCAAGCCTCATCAGTTCGACGACGTTGTTTACCATCCCTTTTGTCTTGGTGATCACGAGCTCGTCATGCATGAGAAATTCAGTATCTGTTATGGTGTTAAACTGCGCCCCATGCGTCCGGTAGGAGATCCCAAACGGCGCCAGCAGGTACCCCATCTGCTGGAAGTACAGGTAGATGTCCATGGCAGTCTTTGTCGCACCGTCCTCATGGCCGGAGACCATGATCCCTACCACCTTTCCTTCCGTCAGCCCCGGCCTTTTTAAAAGGTAGAGGTTCTGGATGCAGTTCAGCCGGTCGAGGAAATCCTTGAGCCGCGCTGACATGTTGTTCCAGTTTATGGGGGAGGCCACGATGACTGCTTTTGATGTGATGATCATCTCATGGAACGCCGGCATGTCATCGAGCTGGTCCCGGCACGGATATTTGCAGGCATTGTCCCGCATGCTGTAGCAGCACCAGCAATGGTTGATGGCAAACTCGTTTAAGTTATAGCGCCGGTAGCTCACACCCTTTGCTTTCAGCTCCTCTTCTGCCAGGTCTGCCATGTATCCCGTATTGTTCGCCCGGTGGCTGCTGCCGTTGATCAGGAGCACATCAAATGGTTTACCATCGTACCTGAGCTTTTTCTTTTCCGTAATCTCCGTAAACTCCCGTCCGGTACCGGCGCACTGCGGGCATTCCTTCGGCGGGTTCTCACTTCTTGAGATGAACCCGCATACATTGCACTTCCAGGCTTTACTTTGCGGGCCGCTGCTCGGTTTCGCTTCCTCTGGTGCAGTAAAAAACATGCTGGAATCCCTCCTGCTCGAGCACCGGGCATGACGGACAAAGACAGCCCTGTTCCTCTTGTATGCATGTGCTCTTTCCGACAACCGCAAGACAATATGCGATCTCTTCGTCGCATTTCACGTAGCTCGGACACATCCTGCAGATACAGAGCCCGATCCCTTTTTTCTTATCCGTGATCTATCGCTCCTGACCTTTTAACCTGCATTGATTTCCCAGCTACTTATACTGGTCAGATGCCCTTAAAAAACATTAACCGTACACGAAACAGTTCCCCGCCGATGCAACCCTGAGGAGAGTGCCAGGGTAATGCACAGATTCTCACAATTCTCGCGGTTGAAACAGGAAATCCTTTCATGTACCTGAAACTTTTTTTTTTGGCCGGTGGAGAACAGAACCATCATGGTGCAGAACAGCGATCATTGCTCGCCCGCAGTTCCCCTGCCATGAATGATTCGATCGAAGTGCTCTTCACCTTCAACAAATAACCACTCCATAGAGAGGCAGGATTTCCGGTATGCCAGATCACATGACACCCGTGGTGCATGAAAAAAAACCAGAACCGGACAAGCAGTTCCACACACTTCCGGAAACCGAGCTCTTTACAGCGCTCGGTACAACCGCACAGGGACTCACGTCAGAACAGGCAAAAGCCCGCCAGGCGCTCTATGGGCGCAATGACATCTCCCCTGCCAGGAAACGACCGGCCATCATCCGGTTCCTGGAGCATTTTAAGAACCTGCTGATCATCATCCTGCTCATCGCTGCGGCAATATCAGTGTTTGTCGGTGAATTTACCGATGCAGCGATAATTTTTATTATTGTCATTGTCAGCGTTACGCTGGATTTTTTCCAGGAGTACAAGGCGGAAAATGCAGCAGATCTCTTAAAACAGAAACTTATTTCGAAAGCAGCGGTGTTCAGGGACGGGGAGCAGGTTGAGCTGCCCATCACCGAAATAGTCCCGGGTGACCTTATCTTCCTTGCTGCCGGGGATCTCGTTCCTGCTGATGCCCGCGTGCTGGCGGAACGGGATTTTTATATCAACCAGTCTGCCCTCACAGGTGAGCCGTTCCCGGTTTCAAAGACTGACGGGGTGGAAGATCCCGATACACCGCTCACAGAGGCGGGCAACTACATCTTCCTTGGCACATCGGTGGTCAGCGGCACGGCAACGGCGATCATCACGCGGACAGGGATGTCAACCGAGTTTGGGAAGGTGGCAAAAACTCTTGTCGAACGCCCCCCGGAAACGGAGTTCGAACGGGGCTTAAAACAGTTCAGCTACCTGATGTCAAAGTTTGTCTTCTTCCTCGTTATCTTCGTATTCTTCATCAATGCACTGTTCCGGCACGGAGTCCTCGAATCGCTCCTCTTCTCGGTTGCGCTCGCCGTGGGTATGACGCCTGAACTGCTCCCGATGATCCTGTCTTTAAACCTCTCCAAGGGTTCGATAGCAATGTCACAGAAGGGTGCAATCGTAAAGCACCCGGAATCGATCCAGAATTTCGGCAGCATGGACATGCTCTGTACCGATAAGACCGGTACCCTCACTGAAAACCAGATCGCCCTCGTGCGGCACCTGGACACAGAGGGAAATGACAGCGAGAATGTCCTGCTATACTCGTACATTAACAGTTTCTTCGACACGGGCCTCAAAAGCCCCCTGGACGAGGCAATTCTCAAATTCCGTCATATCGATATCGATATCTACCGGAAGATCGATGAGATCCCCTTCGATTTCCTGCGCAAACGGGTCTCTGTGATCGTGTCCAAAGGATCCGGGCGAATCCTCGTGGCAAAAGGGGCACCGGAAGAGGTACTCCGTGTCTGTTCCAAAAGAGAACGGGGAGGCGTTGTTGAACCGCTCACCCAAGCCGGAAAGGAGCAGATCACCACCATCTACCAGACCCAGAGTGCGGCAGGGTTCAGGACGCTTGCAGTCTGTTACCGTTCCGTGCCCGATGACCAGGCCAAGTTTTCAGCCACCGATGAAGAAGGGATGATCCTTGTCGGCCTTGTTACATTCATCGATCCGCCCAAGGAAAGCGCCCGCGACTCAGTCCAGCTGCTGGCCCGGTCCGGGATCGAACTGAAGATCCTGACCGGTGATAACGAGCTGGTGGCAAAAAAGACCTGTGACCTGATCGACCTTCCGGTCAAAGGGGTGCTGACGGGCGCCGAAATCGAACATCTGGACGAGGAAACCCTCTCACGCGTTGTCGAAAATGTTACGATCTTCTCCCGTATGACGCCGGTGCAGAAGAACCGGGTCATGATCGCACTGAAACGCAACGGCCACGTGGTCGGCTTCATGGGCGATGGCATCAATGATGCCCCTTCCATCCGGGAAGCTGACGTCGGCATCTCGGTGGAAAACGCCGTGGATATTGCAAAGGAATCTGCCGACATCATCCTGTTGAAAAACGACCTGCGGATCCTCAATGACGGGGTGCTTGAAGGCAGGAAGACGTTTGGGAACACCATGAAATATATCCTGATGGGGACGAGCTCCAATTTCGGGAACATGTTTTCCGTGGCCGGCGCATCGCTCTTCCTCCGGTTCCTGCCGATGCTCCCCATCCAGATCCTGCTCAACAACCTTCTCTACGATGTGTCTGAATCCACGATCCCGACCGATAATGTTGATGCGTCCTATATCAGCACACCGAAGAAATGGGACATCGAATTCATCAAAAAATTCATCATGGTATTTGGCCCGATCAGCTCGGTCTTTGATTTCATCACGTTTTTTGTCCTGCTGTTCATCTTTAATGCCGATGCAGCGCTCTTCCAGACCGCATGGTTCATCGAGTCAATCTGCACCCAGACACTGGTGATATTTGTGATCAGGACACGCGTCGTCCCGTTCTATAAAAGCAGACCGAGCATCCCGCTGCTGGTGAGCACGCTCCTGATCGTCGCGATTGCCTGCATCCTGCCGTTCACGGTCATCGGCAGCATATTTTCGTTTGTCCCGCCGCCGGTCTCGTTCTTTGCGGTGCTGGCAGGGCTTGTTGCCGGGTATCTGATCATCACCGAGCTGGTGAAACGGTGGTTCTACCGGAAATATTCCTCATTTATTGAGCGGAAAACGGTGAAAGTTGCCAGTCTATGAAGCATGATTGGGCAAAAGGATAAATACCCTGCTGGAAGAATGGCACACTGCCGATATACGGTGATTTCATGAGGAATTCGACACTTTTCATCTGTTTGCTCGTTGTCACGTCTGCATTACTCCTGGCCGGCTGTGTGCAGCAGCAACAGCAAGCGAAGCCACCTCAAACGGTGCAGCAGACCCTGCAGCCTGCGGCAGTGCCAGCAGCTGATACGGTAAAGGTTTCAGATACATCTTCAGGAAAGACCCTTGGGGATTCGAAGGGCATGACCCTGTACTACTTTACAAACGACGTTCCCGGCTCCGGGAAAAGCTCCTGCAGTGGCCAGTGCGCCGCGACATGGCCGGTCTTTTCCGGTGATGGTATCGCTGTATCAGCCCCGCTTGCCTCATCAGACTTTTCATCCTTTGCCAGGGATGATGGTATCAAACAAGTGACCTACAAAGGACGGCCGCTCTATTACTATAACGCCGATACAAAGCCCGGCGACACCAAAGGGCAGGGCGTCAATAGTGTATGGTTTATCGCAGACGTTTCCGGCACGGTCCCGGCAGGTACAATTCCTGCAACAAAGGTACCGACGACGCAATCCACAACAACCGCACCGGCATCCCGGGGAGGCTACGGCTACTAGCCAGACATCATTGCTTCTTTTTTTTACGACGCCCAAGAGAATGGCCAGAAAAGCTGGTTCTCTTTACAGGTACTACGAAGGGTTATTGCACTCAGTCATGAATGTGGCTGCCATCACAGAACGGCTTGTTCCCTGATTTGCCGCAACGGCACAGGGTGACCCGGTTGCGGATTTCATACACATGGCCATCGGCAGACTCAATTGGGATGCCGCCCCTCACCCAGAGAGGGCCGTGCTCATCCCGTGCCGGGTATTCAATCACGACAATGGATGGTTCAAGTGCCGGCTCGATTGCCGTTCCGGTCTTTTTATCCCAGACGACCAGGCGGCCGGAGGGGCAGTTGGCCGCTTCTTCAATCGCAATGGCCCGGGCTTTTTTGTTGTCCGACTGCCGGACAAGGTTCCATATACCGCCGGCCCGCATGCAGAAACGGGCATGGACACACATGCCTTCTGCATCCGTCAGGGAAAGGGTGGGTCCGTTGATCCTGTCCGCAAAGGACAGATAGGGTTCATCGGCAGCTGTTTCGGTACCCTCAAAGCGGATCCTCTGGTGCGTTCCGTCACAGAACGGTTTGTTGCCTGAGCGCCCGCACCGGCAGAGGGCATACTGTTCCAGAAGCGGGTAATGCTCGACCTCGCGCCATGCACTGCAATATCCTTCCGCATCATTGAGGATCTCTTTTTTAATCAGGGGGATGCTGCCGGAGACCAGGTAGGGGCCGTTTTTACGTACCCTGATCATCCTGTCAATGGCTGGAGACGCGGGGATTGGTTCTATTTCTTCTGCCATGGTTCGTTCTCCTTTCCCAATTGGCATGTCTTCTTTTTAAGATCCCTGTTATCTTGTCCATGTTCGATGCTGTGTGCCGGGTTCGCCCCTGCAAATCGTATGCGGGTCAGAACCCTCAAAAAAGGGCACCGGGGGCTTTGTGGTGTCCGCCCGTTACCGGTTCAGCAGGAGGTGTCACCCGATCCAAGGTCGAGATCGCTTGAGATCCGCGTGTATCTCTTCGGATTTTCGTCAAATTGCTTTCTGCAATAGTTCGAGCAGAAGGAATAATCCCTGTCCCTGTACCGGCTTTTGAACCGGGGGTTCTCCTCATCAACCCATGCTAAACAGACGGGATCATGTGCCATCGTACCAACTCCGTTCTCACTACGTAATTCGCGGGTATGCCCTAAAAACGTAGTGTACTTAAACAGGAGCAGTGCCAACTTTTCCGGTCTGCCGGGAACAGAGGGAGGGAATTTGTCCTGTACAAGGGTTCATCCAATATCGACAAGGACCCTGTCCCCATCGATACGCACGGGATAGGTGGGAAGCGGGTG
>Ga0315275_10001558_pt1 | contig 20316 bp, 22 predicted proteins | sample YL17G03_0_MG_FD_205557 | JGI IMG/M metagenome (GOLD analysis project Ga0315275, IMG submission 205557) | Sediment microbial communities from Yellowstone Lake, YNP, Wyoming, USA - YL17G03_0 | ecosystem: Environmental > Aquatic > Freshwater > Lake > Sediment | place: USA: Wyoming | collected...
GCAGGGACAGGGAGGCGAAGAGGGTGTTTGGGGGGGATGTGCGGAGCGTTGATAAGCAGGACGCGGAGGCGCCCGACATCATGATTCTCGAGAGGATCTGCCCGGTGGAAGCGCTGATGGATGACAAGGTCATCGATGAGATCGTGAAAGACGCGGAAGCGCGCACCGCCAATAAAAAAACCAGGAAGGTCTTCGTCAGATTCACATCGGATTTCATGAAAATCACCAAAGAACGCAGGGCGACAATCGCCAAGCGCATCCGTGCAACCGGTGCGGACATCATGATCGCTGAGGAGTCTTGAGAAGACCGCAAGCGTCAGACTTGAGAAATCCGGGCAAAACAACCAGGATATTTCGCCAAACGTCGTTGTCCTTCGGAATATCTTTTTAATACTTTATCCTTGAATGACACTAAACAACTAATCTACGAGGTTAATTGCTATGCGAAGGGAAGACGAATTCGGATTCGAGAAGATAATCGAAGTGTATGACCAGAAGACCGGCATGCAGGGCGTGTGCGCCATACACAACACCGCGCGCGGGCCAGGCAAGGGCGGAATCAGGATGGTCCCGGACGTGACCACCGAGGAGGTCATGGGCCTTGCACGCGCCATGACCTGGAAGAACGCGATGGCGGATTTGCCGTTCGGGGGCGCGAAAAGCGGCATCAAGGCAGACCCCAAGGCCATGACGCCTGCCAAGAAAGAGGAGATGATGCGCGCTTTCGCCAGGAAAATCAAGGAGGTCGTGCCAGGCGAATATATCGCAGGGCCTGACATGAACGTCACGGAAAAAGAGATGGCTGAGTTCGCTGATGAGATTGGCACTCCGAAGGCATGCACAGGCAAGCCGTCAAATATCGGCGGACTGCCGCATGAGCTCGGTTCCACCGGTTTCGGGGTCGCTGTGTGCACCCGTGTCGCAGTCAAGCACATGGGCAAGGACCTGCATGGCATGACCGTGGCGATTGAAGGCTTCGGCAATGTCGGCACCTTCGCCATGAAGTTCCTTGAGGAATGGGGGGCGAAAGTGGTGGCTGTGTCTGATTCCAAGGGAACCATATACGAGAAGGATGGATTGAAGTACGCTGACCTGATGAAGATAAAGGCAGAGAAAGGGACCGTGACCGCAGCCCATGGCGAGAAGCTGGACGCTGCGAAATTATTCGAGCTGCCTGTCGATATACTGATACCTGGTGCGCGCCCCGATGTCATACACCCGGGCAACGTGAACCACATCCACGCCAAGATAGTGAGCGAGGCCGCGAACCTTCCTGCCAAATATGAAGTGGAGCAGGTTTTGATGAAGAAAGGCGTGGTCGTGCTGCCTGATTTCGTCGCGAACGCTGGCGGAGTCATCTCCAGCTACTGCGAGACCATGGGCTGGGATTCGGGCAAGATGTTCAAGGTGGTCGAGGATAAGATAACGAACAACACGAAAGTCATGCTCGAGCGGACGAAAGACCATGACACCCGCAAGGCGGCCATGGAAATCGCGAAAGAGAGGGTCCGCGAGTCCATGATAAAGAGAGGATGGCTCGCGAAATAAATCACACTTTTTAAATTTAAGAGAGCATGATATGCCGCATATGTCATTCCAGGATGCGACCGGGCTCAGGGAAAAGATGGCATTGCGGAGCCATGTGCTCAGGCCGGCCATCGCAGGCCTCATAGTGGACCAGATGGTGGATTACAAGGAGGTCTTCGCGACCTTCGTCCAGCTGGTCGTTGAAGGCTATGTGGCCGTCGTCCCGAGCCGGAAGGTAATCAGAACTGACAAGAAAGGCGGCCTGTACGGCTTCGAGAGCTTCCTGCTGGACTCTGTGTTCCGGGATGGGAATGAGCTGGACGAGAAGGCGGCCATATCAAGGCTGAAGGAGCTGGACCTGACCGAATTCGCCCTGATCATCATGGACGAGCTGGTGGAGCAGGGGCTGGCCGACAGGAGCTCGACCCTGGTCACCGAATCCCCAGCGGGCCGCACAGAAGCATCCACGGAGATAGATGTCAGCGGCGGGGAGAACGACTCCACAATCGTGAGGAAAAAGGAGATGCGGAGCGAATATTCCACAGAGCCCGAGAAGAAGAAAGGCCTGCTCGGAAGCATAGCCAACCTCTTCAGTTTAGGGGGCAGCAAGGTCGTCAGCCAGAGCACCACGGTGACATCCAGGAGAAGGATCACAAGGAGTTCAGGCGAGATGCCGCCGGGCTCCGGCCCGTTATTCAAGGGCAAGCCCACCAAGCTGGTAGTGAACGGCAGGGAAATCACCGACCCCGCGGAAATCGACAGGTTCATGAAAGATTTCGGGACAGGAAACATGGATGGCCTGCGGCCCTTCCTCGATGATTCCGCTTCTGTCGCGGACGCCAAGAGGCGGATGGTAGTGAACGGCAGGGAGATAACAGACCCTGAGGAAATCGACAGGTTCATGAAAAAATTCAAGGCGGGAGGCTGGGATCGTGTGAAGTCAGACCTGGATGGCTCCGCGCCTATTTCGGCCGGCAAGACAAGAGTGGTCATGAACGGCAAGGAAATCACCGACCCGGCAGAGGTGGAACGCACCATGAGGCGGATGGAGGGCTTCAAGGCAGGCATGACGCCCGCAGAGCACGCTAAAACTCCGGCCAAAGGCGCTGTCGGCGGATTCTCATTCAAGCACACCCCCAAGGCAGACGTGCTGGTGGCGGAATACCGGGAGCTTGAGGCCTTCCTGAGGCGCTTCCCGGTCTCTGAAGACCGCTTCTCCAACGAGTTCGTGGCTTTCAATATCGCGTTCAACCTCCGCGACTGCACCAGATTGCCCAGATAAACATATTTTTTAAATTTAAGCAACGATGACCAATCGCATGAAGGAAGCCAGCCTGAAAACGATAGCTGATTTAGTGGTCAGGTCAAAGGATCCAGTGACCACAGGCCGGCAGGTGCTCGTCGACGCTTATAGCAGGACAGGCGGCTTGGGTGAAACGGACATCAGGAAGGCCGCGGTTTTCGAGCTTGTGCGCTCCAGAATCATCCAGAGCGTCTATGAGGCAACCGAAGGCCAGTCCGTATTCGTGAAATGGCCGCATAACATGATACTGAATAATGAGCTGGATGAAGCCGTGCAGGCCAGGACGGCATACCTCTGCTCGGGCATGAGGGGTTTCCTGGCCGGTAAGTTCCCGCAGCAGAACGGAAGCAAGCTCAATACGATCAGGATGGCCCTCGATGTGGAAGCCAACCAGGTGGAGCGTTTCCTGGGCTCTACCCGGCGCTATGTGCCCGGCGTGGGCTATGCGGTGAGCATCAGGAAAAGGCACGCGCCAAACCAGGATTCCTATCTGCTCGGCAGGAGCGACGGGGCTGCCCTGATGGGAGTGGCCGACGGCTGCGGCTCGCAGGTGTTCTCCTCGCTCGCGAGCCACATGAGCCTGCAGAGGGCCATGGAAAGCGGCGGTATGTTCCTGCAGGACCCGAAAAAGACCATATGCGGCATAAGCTCCGAGATAGCCACCATAGTGAACACCAAGGAGATGACAGATGCGTTCGACGGCCATGGGGGCGGGACCAGCACCCTGCTGATAGGCATATCGCGCGAGAACGAGAGGAGCGTGTTCAGGGTGGGCGATTCCATAGGGTTCAGGGTATTCAAGCTGAACGGGTCAGGGCCCAGGGTGGAAGTGCTCAAGATAGTGGACGGGCTTGAGCATGTGATGGGCCAGTGGAATCCCTTGCATGCTGACCAGGTGGAGCAGCATAGCAGGGGCAACGGGCAGCTCGTCCTGACAAGCGATGGGGTCACCAATTTCATCGGCAACACAGCCGGCTTCATCCTCGGATTGGCGCAAAAGACCTCCAACTGCGTCCTTATGGCCGAGAGGATTGCCAGGGAGGCCCTGAAGGGCCAGATTGACAAGAACGAGGCCGATGACGTGACCGTGATAGTGCAGGAAACGAACTGATACTGCCGTTCAGGTTTTGCTGTTTTATCTTGGTTATATGTGGTAAGTGATGGATGGTGGGGGTATAAGAATACCGCCTGTGCAATCATAGTGGTGATAAATTGACACTTAGATGCGCGAAGTGCGGAAAAGACAAGGTAATTGGAGAAGTGAGCATGCAGAGGAAAAGGACGCACATCAAGCTGTATTTCTGCAGCAACAATTGCGCCAGCTCATTAACGAAGGCGCTCCCTCCGACCCCGAAAAAGTAGATTTTTCTCTTCTTTAGTATTACGAGTTTTTTATTGATGAGCGGAAGCTGGGTTTGCGGGACTGGTTTTCCAGCGCCAGCCCTCATTCCTCAGACTCTTCAGGCGGCGCAACGCACACGTGGTGTACACAGGCGTAGCCCTCGTTGCAATCGTCGTTCATGGCGCATTCCGCGCATATCCGGTAGCTGCGGTCCCCGGCGCCGCTGGAGATGCAACGGAAGGCGCCTTCGATGCAGTTCTCGCACCTCTGTTCGCATACCGGCTCGCGGGTGCCGCACTGCTCGAACATCGCGTAGATGTCCGCTTTCATGACGCATTCGCCGTCAAAGCAGAATTCGGTGCCTACCGGGCACTCGCTCAGCCGTGCGCATCGGGGGGTCACGCAGTTGCCGTATATGCAGACGTCGTCAGAGAACTCGCAGTCGTCGTCATACCAGCAGTCTTCGCCCCATTCCGGCTCTTCGGCCCCAGCATCGCATCCTTCGCCAGTCTCCTCATCGCACTCCACGCCAGTCTCTTCGCACCCTTCACCGGTCTCCTCATCGCATACTACCGGCTCGCATCCTTCGCCTGTTTCCTCATCGCACCCTACGGTCTCGCCGCCATCTTCACTACCGCCCGCTCCGCTCGTGTTATCCGCGCCAGGTTCGGTCCCGGTTCCGCCAGTAGTTCCTCCGGTACCGCCCGTGCCCGCCCCGGTTCCACCACTACCAGTTCCGCTCGTATCGCCCGCTCCGGCTCCGCCTGCATCGGTCGCGCCTTCATCCACTGCGCCATCCTCGCCACCTTCGGGAGGGGTCTCTTCCGCCGGCGGTCCGCCAATGCAGCCCATCAGGACAATAAGCGCAAGCAATCCGAATGCCAGAATCAACACGAGCGGTTTCATGGTATTGACTACTTAGACAAGGATTTTAGACTTAACTGGAAGCGGGCGTATTTTTAAAATCTGACAACGGAAAACGAAGTATGGACAAGAAATACCTGAAATGGTGCATCCTGGCGCCAGTCATCCTCATGACGCTGGCGATAATCGGGGCGATTGTCTATCTGGTGGCGCCCCCAGTGATTGATGCTATTATAGGGTCCCATACGGAGGAGGGCCTAGACTTAGGCGAGACCTGCGATTTCTCAGCGGTCCATAGGGGTGGCCTAACCACCATATGTGAGGCATCCGGGGCGTTCCTAGGCGGCACCATCATGATACTCATCGTCCTGGCAGGAGCGATAGCCGCGATTGCCGGGATTATCACGGCCATAGATGCGGCGACTCTGCCGGGCCTAAGCGGCGCTGGGAGGCTGCTTTGGGTGATCGTGGCGCTATTGTTCCAGTTCGTCGGCCCGCTGGCCTATTACATCATAGTGAGGCGGGACAAGAAATAAACGGCAATGGCGGGTTTTTTTGGTTTTGGTTGAGCGGGACGGATTTTTTGGCGGGACGGGAGCGCGAGGACGGATTCTGGTTAGCGGGACGGAACGGGGTTTTTCGGTTTGGCGGGTTTTGGGTTTCTTGGAATCACTTGCCAGCCAGGTAGTCGACTACGCCTTCATAATCAGCAATCACTTTCTTGACTAGGGCCCTCGCATCGAAGGCTTTCGCTTCTTTTTTCTCTGGTTTTTTTGGGGCCATCCTGCATTACCATTTTCCGCTTATTCTATGATGTATTCTCTCAGAAAGAGTTTAATAAACTTCTTGACGTCGCCCTCAAGAGGCTCCCTCGCCCTTTTCCCGATTATGCCTTTTTGGATAAGCAGCTCTTTTAGCGGCCCTCTATCGCTCCCTTCGCCCCAGCTCGCGATGATTTCCATGGTTCTGCCTTCAGCTGCCGCCTCGTTTCCGCTGGGCTTCCAGAGCTTGTATGCTTTCCCGAGCCTTGGCCCGGCATACATCTTCAGGTTGATCTCCAGCATGGTGATGGCGGCCGAGAATGCGGTCGTTTTGTTGCCCTCCAGGAATGGATGGCCGCAGGCGATGTAATAGAGGATTTCGGAGGAGACATGGATGGCATTGGCCAGATATGCGCCATCCCTGTACCTGTGGTTATGCAGCTTGTAGCAAAGATAATCCAATTCCGCCCAGTCCCTTACCCCGAACGGGTCCTCCTGGCCATGCGTCTTCCTGTGTTCGATGATTGACTTGTTGATGAAGATTATGAGGTCCCTTGTAGGTACGTAGATGCCATGGGGCGCTAGCACTATGGCGCTAGGCATCTCATGCGATGCTGTCTTGTCCATGCCCATCATCCCCGGATGGGCGGGCGTGGCTGGCTATTTATTGCTTATGGGGGTTCATTTCCGCAGGGATTCGGGATGGAACGCGAGGAAGGAACGAGACGAAGCTGGAGGTGGTGGGGGCGCGGGGCAGGTTTTTGACGGGACGGGAGCGCGAGGGATGGGACTTTGGTTGTGAAGGACGAGCGGAGCGAGACAGGTTTTTTGGAGTTTCCACGAAATTAGTTACTGCCTCATCTTTTCAGCAAAGGCGCTTATGTCAACTCCTTTCTCACCAGCATTTCTCAAAGCCCTGACCGCACCACTCCGGACATTAGCATCCGGGTCTTCCAGAGCCGCTCCCAGGGCTTTCAGCACATCATCCCTGCTCTTCTCATTGACAGCCGCATTCCCCAAAGCATAAGCAGCAGCCCCTTGAACAAAACCGCCATTATCTCCAAGTGCCTTCACCAATGCTCCAACGAAAGGGCGTATATCCGCCCCGCTCCCTGCAGCGCTCCCCAGAACCGAGGCGGCAATCCATCGAACACGATCATCCTCCAGTAGCTTCCCCACCGCTCCGACGAAAGGGCTTATATCTGTCCCATTCTCAGCTACGTTCCCCAAAGCCGTGGCAACATCGCTTCGAACATTAACATTCTTGGATTCCAGAGCCGCTCCCAAAATTTTCAGCGCGGCAGCCCGGCTCTTCTCATTGGTAGCCGCATATGCCAAGGCTCCGGCAGCAGATATCCGAACGTCCTCGTTTATCAATCCCGCCCTCAATGCTCCGACGAAAGGGCTTATGTCGGCCCCTTTTTCGGCAGCATATCCCAAAGCATAAGCAGCACCGGTTCGGACATACGGCCGCTTATCTTTCAGCGCTGCCCCCAAAACTTTCAGCGCAGCATCCCTGCTCTTCTCATTGGTAGTCGCCTGTGCCAATGCAGTGACATCAGTAGACCAGAACATATCCCAAGGTACCTGATCCCCCAGCAGCTTCCCCAACGTTCCGACGAAAGCGCTTATGTCGGCCCCTTTCTCGGCAGCATATCCCAAATCCCGTGCGGCATCCTGCCGGACCTTGTAGTCCTTGTCTCCCAGCAGCTTCCCCAACACTCCGACGAAAGCGCTTATGTCGGCCCCTTTCTCGGCAGCATATCCCAAAGCCGCGGTAGCATGCGCCCGGACCAGAACATCCCTGTCTTCCAGCAGCGCCCCAACTATGCAGATTATATCTGCCCCTTTCTTAGCAGCACCCTTCAAAGCATAAGCAGCACCCGCTCGGACATGATTATTGCCATTCTGCAGTGCCATTTTCAAGACTTTCAGCGCAGCATCCCGGCTCTTCTCATTAACAACAGCACTTCCCAAAGCATCGGCGGCGTCTCCCGAGATAGAATTACAAAAGTACGCATGGGGGGAACCATAAAAACCCGGATCTCCCAGTAAATCCCCCAGCGCCCCAACCCCGGCGCTTATATCTGCGCCGCTCTCGGCAGCACTCCCCAAATGCCGCGCGGCATTCCCTCGGACCTCGGCGTTCTCATCTCCCAGCGCCTTCGCCAATGCCCCGACTACAGCACCCATATCTGCCTCGTTCTTGGCAGCATCCCCCAAATCCTGCACAGCGTTCACTCGGACCTCGGCATTCTCATCTCCCAGCACATTCACCAAAGCTTCGACCTTAGGATTTACTTCAGGCGTTTTTTCAGCTACCGCTTCCGGGACCTCTTTCACGGGCCGGGTTTCCTGAATACTGGTTTTCGCCTCCGGCTTCTGAATCGGGGCGCATCCGAAAGCCAGGGATGAGCACAGAACAGCCATTGCCGTCCATCTTTTCAGCCCGGCAGCTTCGCCAAGCGTCTCGCAGCGCCTGGACCCCCCCATCTGCCCCTTTCCTTCTGAGAATTTGAGTAATCTGCTCGTCATATCTCATATTAGTGATTGATAATGTTTAAAAAAGGAAACTTCGCACCGTGATTAGCGACGCGTCAGAGGGACCAACGAATCCGGACCTCCGGGTTTTTTGGTTTGGCGAGCGGGTTTTTTGGTTGGACGCGCTAGTCATCGTAGTGGCACATGCAGTCCGTATTATCAAGATAGGAGCCCTTGGGGCACGTCAGGCATTCGTTGTTGCAGCTGCCCGATGAGCCTTGAGGGCATTGCGTGCAGGTGTAGTCTGTGAGCGAAATAGCCCCTTGCGGGCATTCTGAATAGCATTTGCCGTCGTATTTGTGCGGCTTGTCGGGATACTGCTGGGCGCAGTCCAGGCAGCTCGATATGAAATAGACGGTCCTGTCACCTGTGCACTCGGGCAGCGTGCTTCCTGGATACTCTCCCCCTGCGGGGTCAAGGATTATCCATATGCCGTCGTCATAGGTGATGTAGCGCACATTGACATCGGGGCCGTAATGGCCGGCGACCGCATTGGTGAACGGGACCATGTCTGTCCCGGACTTGCCGTAGTACACCATCGCGTAGGCATGGCTGCAGTTCTCGTCTATGACGGCCCTTGCGGTCCCGCCTATCGCTTCCACCATGGATGCGATGAGCACGGCCTGGTTCTTGCAGTCGCCTGATTCAGTCGCCAGGGTCTCGGATGGCGGATATGGGACGCCTTTCAGCGGGACGTTCTGATAGATGATGTTCTCCTTCATCCACTCATAGATGTCGAAAATCTGGTTCGCGCTGTAGGACCCGGAATGGTTCCTGATGGCGTCAGAGGCCGCTTCGCGGACGCTGAGGTCGTAGGGGTCTATCTTGTCGCAATAGGTCCTGTAGTAGGGCTCGGTGTCCTCGTAAATCGTGTAGGTGAAGTTGGCCGGCGGGAAGATGCAGCTGTCTCCGACCATGTTCTTCCCCTCAGGGCAGCCGCATGCCGTGGCGTTGTCCACAAGGATGCCGTTAGAGCAGTATTTCGGCTGGGTCTCTGAGCATGCGCCGTCAGGGGTGTTGTCCATGCACCTGAACACGAAAATGCTGCAGCTGTTGTTTTCATCCGGGAAATAATCGTAAGGGCAGCCGCAGAGGTCCGCCTTGTCGATTAATCGGCCGTCTTCGCAGAATTTCGGCTGGTTGGACGAGCAAGCCCCGTAGAAGGTGCCGTCATCGCACTGCTGGATGATCGGCGGGAGCGAGCAGCAGCCGGCAAGGACGATTACGATTGCCAGGGCCGTGATGGCGGGCGGCTTCATGGATTCTGTTCAACATGGAATATTTTTATAGGCGCATGGGATACTCATAGCATGGCATGCTTTGTTGTTACTGCGGCTTTCGGGATGGTTACTGCTGCGCTCGGGAAGAGGTTCCCCAGGCATTGGCACGTCAACTGGCTGAACACCATGATATTCGGCGCTGTGGTGGCTTTCGCGGCCGAGCACTACATAAACGGGGAGATCGTGCCGTGGCCGCCGTTCCTGACAGCGATGGGCAGCCCGGAGGCCACTGCCGCCATGATTGGCGAGATGATAGGCGTCGGGATACCCATGACGCTCGCCCTTGTTTTCGCATGGGTCGTGATGGTCGTCTTCTATGAGAAAGTGATGGCCGTCAGGGCTGCTGCAGGTTGATGGTGGAACGCGGGAATCCGGGCGGGCCATGGCGAGGGCGGGGTGTCGGCCGCGCCCACGAAGTTGAAACTCATATAAATACATAAACAACCAATAAAAATACGTGTGTCCAATAATAACATCATATGAAGCAGGGTTTCGATTCTAACAGGACCCAAAGAAGCCCGTACAGCCAGCAGGCCATCCGCCGGATATTCGCGGCCCACAAGATAAAGTGCCTTGAGTGCGGCATATGCTGCACGAACCCCCGCGGGCCCTCCAGCATAGGGGTGCACAGGGACGACCCCAACCGCAGGGCTATTAAGAGGGCGGCGAAGAGGCAGAAGAAGGGGCTGCTCGTGGAAGCGGACATCGGCTTCCTCGTGGTCTCACAGGGCAGCCGGTGCACGTTCGGGGAGCAGAAGGGGTCCCAATACGTGTGCGACATATACGAGCAGAGGCCCTTCATCTGCAGGATATTCCCGTTCAACCTCGAGCTGGTGGACAGCTGCCAGACCAGCGGCCCGGACAGGGGCAGGTTCTTCAAGAGGAACCTGCTGGTGCTCACAAGCTCCTGCCCGCTCGTGAAGGAAGCCAAGGGGGAGGGCGTGAGCTACGTGAGCTCCGAGGATTTGTTCGGGGTCGAGATGATAGACGGCAATATCGCGATAAAATCGCTCGAGGTCCCTTTGCTGAGCGAATGCCTGTTCCTTGCCCTGCAGCACGCCACCCAGGGCAAAATCATCACCTTCGAGCAGCTGACGGCAAGGGAAGTTGACGGCCGGACCGAGATTATCGTGCCTGTATTCTGATGACTGCTCCTTATGCTCGTTCGCTCGTCCGTACTCGCCACAAACAAACCCCACCCAAAATAAATCCGCTTCGTCCGTTCCCTTCGTTCGCTCGCGCCAAATCCGGGCGGGTTTTTGGGTTTGATGGCGATAAGCCTTCTATAGCGCGATATGGCAATCCACTTTTAAAAATCGAAAAATTGTGCATCCATAATCCCGGGCAGGGCTAAGCATTATATCCCCCAAAACATCGTAGCGATAGGGGCGTGATGGCAAGAAGACGAGAAAGTAAGATTTATAAGACCTATCTTACAAATAAGATTTAAGGTGATACGCTTGACAGAAGTATTTGAGATGGGCAAGGTCAGTTCCAGGGGCCAGATCGCCATACCGGTAGACATCAGGAAGGAGATGGGCCTTGAAGAGGGGTCCAAGGTGCTCTTCCTGCTTGAAGACGACGTACTCCTGATAAAGAAGGTCAGCTCCCAGACCTGGGAGCAGATAACCGCCCCCCTGCGCAAGCAGAGAAAGAGGATAATGCAGGAAAACGTGGATGCGCTAATCCACAGGATGAGGAAACCATGAGGGACGGGTTTTGTCTATTTTCTCCTGCCCCAGTGCCTGCCAAGCTCGCCAAGAATCCATTTATCGATGTCTTTCCGCGCCTTTTTCCGGTATCCCAGCCAGCCCCGCCACATGACCGGAGCGGCATCCAGGACATCATTCCGCCTGAAAGTATCCTCCCAGTCCTTGTAATCCAGGGCCCTTGTGCCCAGTTCATCCTCATAGGCGGCCTGGATGAAAAAGACCACTGTCTGCTCGATTAGATATTGGAAATTATAGCCGTATTTCTTTGATTTATAGCCCTCGTGGGCTGTAAGGATTTTCCTTATTTTCGCATCATCGTGCCAGGGGGGCTGCCGAAGCACCAGATGGGCGATTTCATGGCAGATGATAGCGCGCATGTGGTCAATCGGACAGGTGAAATCGACAAACACCTTGCTGGGCGCTTCAAAATCGCCGCTTCCCCTGATGCGCTTGTCCTGGATTATGATTTTCCGGTTGAATCCCCGGTTTGTGATTTTCTCGACAAACACAAGCGGATTGTTCCTTCTCAGCGCTGCTTCCAGGTCCTTTTTCTTTTTGCGGTGATTTCCGGCTTTTATGATGAAATTATCCCCGGCGGATTCCATACAGGATAGTTGCCGGGTTCATTTTAAACAGTTATATGCCGATTCGCCAACAAAAACAATCAACCCTCTTCGTCTCGCGCCACCAACAAACAATCAACTCGTCCGCTCGCGTACCATTAAGGGACGGGTTTTTTGGTTTGGCGGGACTGGACGGGTTTGGCGAGCGGAGACGCGAGGGACGGGTTTTTGGTTTTGGCGGGGTGACTACATCCCTCAGTCTTGTAGTCACCTCTTCATGCTCTTCCTGAGGCGCCGGTATTCCTTCAGCATGAGGTTGGGCATGGGCAGTATCGGATAGGTCATTATTTCAGCTATCCGATATATTAATAAAAAGCTCTACGACTGTGATGCCATATCGGATAGCAAGATTTATTAACTATCCGATATATATCCAATCATGCAAATCGAAGAAAGGACGTTCGGGCGGATACTGAAGAAGAAGCGCGAGCTGGATGCGCTGAGGCCTTTCGACAAAGGCGCGCTGCACAGGCTCCAGGAGACCTTCAGGGTGGAGCTCACCTACAACTCCAACGCGATAGAGGGCAACTCCCTGTCCCTCAGCGAGACCAAGCTGGTCCTTGAGGAAGGCGTCACCATAGGCGGAAAAAGCCTGAAGGAGCACCTGGAGGCCACCAACCACGGCAAGGCCATGGATTTCATGGAGGGATTGGTGAAGAAGAAGGAGATCGGCGAGCAGGACGTCCTCAACCTCCATGCCATCATACTTGACAGGATAGACCCTGAGAACGCCGGTTTCTACAGGAGAGGAGCCGTGCGCATCAGCGGAACCGACTATTCGCCGCCCAACGCGGCCAAGGTGCCGAAGCTTATGCAGGATGTGTATGCCCTGCTGAACAGGAAGGGCGAGCCAATAGAGACCGCCGCCATGATACACCAAAGGTTTGTGGATATCCACCCTTTCGTGGATGGGAACGGGCGGACGGCGAGGCTGCTGCTCAACCTATACCTCATGAGGAACGGATACCCGCCGGTCATACTACTGAGGGCCGAACGCAAGAAGTACATCCGCACGATAATGGAGAGCAGGATGGAAAATGACATAACCCCATTCGCCAACTTCGTCGCGAAGGCGGTCGAGCGCTCGCTGGACATCCACCTGGACGCGTTCGGAACCGAACAGAAGGAATACCTCACGCTCGGGGAAGCCGCGAAGATAAGCAGGAACGGCTACAGCGAGGAGTACCTGAGCCTTCTGGCCCGCAATGGCAAGATCGGCGCGGTCAAGTTCGGCCGGAACTGGAAGATAACAAAGGAAGAGCTTGAGGAATACGAGAAAGAGCACAAGAGGCAGGATGATTGATGAAGCGGTATAACGGGCAGGAACAGCGATTGCTTGCCATCTGGGCGGCTGACTGCGCCGAACGGGTGCTTCCGCTGTTTGAGAAGATGCGCCCGAAGGACAGGAGGCCCCGTGAGGCGATAAAGGCGTGCAGGAGATGGGTCCGCACAGGGGTTTTCAGGATGGCGGACATACGGAAGGCATCGCTTGGGGCCCATGCTGCAGCTCGTAAGATGAAAAATAATGATATGGCGTGCTTTGCAGCCCGTGCGGCAGGGCATTCGGTTGCGACAGCGCATGTCCCTGAGCATGCGTTCGGCTCTTCTTATTACGCGATAAAGGCGTTGGAGGCGGTTGATTCCGCTAATGAAGCCGGCCGAAGAGCGAGGATTTCAAGGGAGTTGAAGTGGCAGTGGAAGCATCTCCCGAAAGCGCTTAGGAAAGGATGGATAAGGTGGCAGGCAAGGAAGCTTCCGAAAGCGATGAAAGAAAGATGGCGGGAGGAAATGAAGACGAAGGGTTGAATTTCAGGATACCAGGGATGCGGCCCGCTAAGGTCTTAAAAACGTCCGTCCCAATCAGGCATATGCGCATTGAATATGTATTCGCCGCCATCCTCATCCTGGCGTTCATTTCCGGCTGCACCAGCCTTGAACCGGTCAATGTCGAGCGCGTATACCTGAATCCAGGCTGGCCGCTGGCTGAGAACCAGCAGGAATACGCAGACGAGGTCTTCGCGCAGAACAACATCAGTTCCGAGACCCTGCGATGCTACAGGATGATAAACTATACAACGGACAACCATACAAAACCTGGGGAGGTGGCCATATACTGCCGCCAGTTCTTCAATGACGTGCCTGTCTTGGTGGAAGAGAGGGCAGGGATTGCATATCTGGTTTTCTACTTCGACGAGAATGGGGGGTTTCTAGGCGGTGCGGATCGGGAGGGCGGGCGCATGCTTCCGCCCGATATCGGCATCCCGACAGAACCGAAGGTTTCCATGGAGGATGCGGCCAGGGCGGCCGAATGCATAGACGGGAACGTTACGGCAGCGCTCGAGATATGCGATTCAAGCTGTTTCCGTTCCCCTGTGGCGGACGACTATGTCCTTGTATGGCTGATAAGGATGAGGGGCTCGCAGCACTCCCTCTTTGAGCCGAGCTCGCCGTACGCCTTCGTTGATGCGACTTCAGGCGCCCTCATAGAGTGCGATAGCGGCATTATCATCAATTGATAGCTCATCCGAACAGCGACGATATCCACTGCATGAACGCGTTGTAGATGTCCACCAGAGCCTGGAAGAACTGGTCCACGAAGCCTGTGTGGAGCGTGCCGCCCGTAGTTGTGGTCGTGGAACTCGGCTCGGTCATCGTGGAGAGCCTGTAGATGCTGAGCCTGTTGCCCTGGTGCGTCGCGTAGAATATGCCGCGCTCGGTCGCCTCTGCTCCTGTCGCCATCACGTCCGAGCTGTAGAGGCTGTCCCCGTCCGGCGCGAACACCTCCATGCCGTGGCTGTCGTAAACCAGGACCACGTAGCTGCCGCCAGGGGACATGGAGACGCCCACGGTATCCTTGTCCGTGCCCCAGGCCTTGTCGCCGTTATGGTAATAAGAGCCCCCCTTGTAGTCCGCCACGAACACGTCATCGTTGGCATAATCTCCTGATGCGACCGGGTTCGCGTAGTGCCTGTCCAGCATCACGACGTCGTCATACGCGGGCCTGAACACACAGGACGTGGAGTTGCAGCTGCCTATGGCGCGGTTCTTGGAGATTCCCAGCAGGTCTATGGTTGGGCTCTTGCTTGCTCCTTCGCAGGGCTTGTCCTTGACCAGGTTGCACTGCTTGAGCATGATGTCGCCTGGCGCATAGAAGAATAGCCTGTACTGCACGAGCTCGGCCATGCTTCCTGCCGAGCTGTCAAGCAATGTCTCAGTGGTCTCAGGGAACAGCCAGGTGTAAAGGATTTGCCCGGATTCACTAACAAGGTATCCCTTGGACTGGTTCTCGCCTGTCTTGGCATAGCGCGGGCCGAGCATGCCGAGGTACACCTGGGAGCCGTCATAGGCAGGCATGACCACCGACCGCTGGATGCCGTTGGCGCCGGATTCGAATTTGAATTGCTGGTTTCCTGTGACAAGGTCATAGCCATAGACGTTGTTGAAGTTGGTCCCGGTGTCTGCCGTGAGCACATAGACGTGGTCGCCCCTCCTGTCGAAGACAACGACCCTGGGCTCCTCCCCTGAGAAGCTCTTGTTCCAGAGCAGCTCCGGCTTCTGCAATAATGTGTAGTCATCGTTGGTGTCCGGCGCGATGCAGGTCACGTTCGGCCTGTAGTCCAGATAGCCGTGCTGGTAGCTGGTGTTGAACTTCCCAACGAAATAGGAACAGTTCTCTGAGGCCATGAATATGGTGCCGTTCGCACCCTGGACAGGTATGACCCCGCCCGGCGCGTAGTCTCCGGTGAACCTTCCCTTGTCTGTCTCTATGATGTACTTGGCCCTCGCAGGGTAGTCCATGCTCACCTGGACCGGCTCCTGGGTGAGTATGAGGTCTGCGGTGATTGTCCGTTCGTAGTCCCAGAAGGCCCTATCGCTCTCATAGGTCAGCGTGACGTTCGTGCTGTTCGTGAAATAGCCCGGCTTCCTTGAGTAGACTGATACGGTGCCCTCTTCTGTGAACACTGCCGGGAGCTCATAGTGGCCGGCCTCATCAGCTATGGTGACGATGGCATCGCCGGATTGGAGCGGGAAGTCGCTGTAGCTGAACGGCCCGACCTGGACTATGGCGCCTGGAATCGGGCGGCCGGCCTCGTCAGTCACCCTGCCCTCGATATAGAAGAAGGCAGGATTGGGATATAATGTCCGTTCCATTATCACATTGCCCTCGCTGACAAGCTGGACGGTCAGGTAGGTGCTGCCTGGCTGGAAGACCACCTGCTGCTCTGACTCTGCCTTGTCCCCTGCATCCACGCGGACGGTTTCAGAGGCAGCGAGCTGGTTGAGACGCGGGGAGCCAAGGTAATACCGCACCTCGGCATCGGCAGGAAGCTCGCCCTTGTTCGTGATTTTCGCGTCCACTGTGAAGGTGTCTGTCTTGCCGCCATACCTAGTGGCGGTCGCCGAGTCTATCCACAGCTCGGCAGGCCTCGGAAGGTCGTTCACGACATAAATCATGGCGTTGTTGTTTACGCTGCCTTCTGTGAATTTCGGGTCTGTGTGGACAAAGACCTTGAACACGTTGTACTTGCCCGCCTTTATCGGGTAGGTGACGTTATGGTAATAGTCCCAGTTCAGGTCCTCTGGCGACCATCTGACATTGCGCGGGCGGAGGGCCGGCACGTCCCATTCGCCTATCTTGGTCATTGTCGGCGAGTCGTTGATTGAATCGCTGTATCCGTAATATGCGGTCGCATAGGCGCCTTCGATGTAGGCCAAGCCGCGGTTGGCGACCGTGGTCTCCAGGACGCCGTCCTCCTCAAGATAGTATAACCTGCTGACGATGAGGTCAGGGGCGTAGCCGAGGTTGTTGGCATTGCAGGAGTTTGCGCAGGCGGTGTTTATCGGGACGATGCAGTCGTCTATGACGTCCACGCAGGCATAGGCAGAGACGAAGATCCAGTAGGATGCCTCTGATTCGACCATGGAGGCCCAGAAGTCGGCCATCTCAAGGCCTGTTTCTGCATCGCCCTTGGAGCACATCTCCTTGACGAACTGGTAGCAGTAGTGGTCCTGCCAGGCGAGTTCGTAGGCGGCGCACTGGGCCTTGCAGATTTCGGTCTGGTTGGCTGCGTGGAGGTTTGGAATAGCCAGTGTCGCCATGATAAGAAGGATGATGAGTTGCTTCATGGATGCATTTCATTGGGAAAGGTTTTAGAGGGAAACGGGAAGACGAGCGAGGGACGAGCACGGGACGGACGCGAGGACGAAAACGGGGTGGGTTTGGGCGAGCGGGACGGACGGGACGAGACGCGAGCAGTTGTTGTATTTATAATTGCGTATGCGCTATTGATTTTATGGGATTTTGGAAATGGTTTATGCGAAAGATGTCCCTATGGGCGCTATATGGTCTGATAGTTATTGTACTTGTAGTTTCAATGATTCTGGCGGGGAGCTTCCCTCAATTCTCATCCATTATCTGTGTTGGAGGAGTTTTACTCGGCCTTATACTATTCGCTTACGGCAAGTATAACCAGGATAGATGGTTTCCCGACAACATTAAGCCAAGTAGGCGCTATTGATTTTATGGGCTTTTGGAAATGGTTTATGCGAAAGATGTTCCCATGGGCGCTACTTGGTCTGATAGTTATTATACTTGTAGTTTCAATGGTTCTAGCTGGGAGGTTCCCTCAATTCTCATGCATTATCTGCGCTGGGGGATTTTTGCTCGGCCTCATACTATTCGCTTACGGCCAGTATAAACAGGATAGATGGCTTTTCGACAGCATTAAGCCAAGTAGCGGTTCAAATGAAGATAAGCCCCATATTCCAGAAAAGCGTGGTTCCGACGGCATGAATGTTACCGAACGTAAATTATTTGAAGCACTGAAAAGAATCGGTCTTGACCCGATACCACAATATGGGGTCGGTCAATGCACAATAGATTTTGCATTTCCAGAGAACTATTGGGCATTTGAAGTCAATGGCCCAGAGCATAACACCCCAGAAGGGAGAGAACGGGATAAAAGAAGATGGCAATTTTTAACTCACACCGATCCCCCCTGGAAGGTTAAAAATTTCAGCGCAAAACGCGTATATTATCATCCAGATCAAGTTGCTAGAGAGATTAAACGGATTTTGGAAGAATATCCAGAGGGCGGGAGAGATAATTCAACCTGGTAATCAAATAGGGATTTTGGACGTATCTGGACTGGATGAACCCATTTAAATCTCATTCCCGAGAGCTTTTTCCATGATAAAGGCCGTCCTCTTTGACCTGGACAACACACTAATAGATTTCCTCACTTTCAAGAAGGAGACCGCCAAGGCAGCTGCCCATGCCATGGTGAAGCAGGGCCTCCCTACCGATGAGATACATGCATATGGCCTGATATTCTCTGTCTATGACGAGAAGGGCATAGAGCACCAGAAGACGTTCTACGAAGTCGTGAAGCCGTTCGGCCTGCCTGTGGATGATGCCGAAAGGATACAACAGGCGGCCATAGCAGCTTATCTGAAAAGGAAGTTCGAGGTCCTACGGACGTATCCAGACGTGAAGGCGACGCTCATGAAGCTCAGGAGGAAAGGCCTGAAGCTGGGGATAGTAACTGATGCTCCAAGGAACAAGGCATGGCAGAGGCTTGTCCTTACCGGGCTTGAGAAGGAGTTTGATGTTGTCATTACGCATGATGATACTTTGGAGCTGAAGCCGCACCCTTCGCCATTTTCACTTGCATTGAAGCGGCTGGGCCTGCTTCCTGGGGCCTGCCTGTTTGTAGGGGATAACCCGGACCGGGACATCAAAGGCGCGAAAGAGGTCGGGATGAGGACGTGCTGGGCCCGTTATGGTTCTCTCAGGAAGGAGAGCGGGGCGGATTATGAGATAAGAAGGTTTGGGGATGTTTTGAAGGTGCTTTGATGGTTTCTCTTACAGCATACGGCGGCGCTAACGAGATAGGCGGGAATAAACTACTGCTTGAAGACAAAGGAACCAGGATTTACCTGGACTTCGGCCAGAGCTTCACCTTCGGCGAGGACTATTTCTATGATTTCCTGAGCCCCAGAACAGCCAACGGCCTGGAGGTCTATTTCGAGTTTGACTTACTACCCAGGATAAAGGGGCTTTACAGCGAAGGGCTGCTCCGGCTCGCTGATCTGAAATATGTTAAACCGGACGTGGACGCGGTGGTCATAAGCCATGGTCACTCCGACCACGTGGGCCATCTCGGCTTCCTTGACGAGAGCATACCGGTCTATATGGGCCATGGAACGCACAGGATAATCGAGCTGTACCACGAGCTCTACCCTACGCTGGTAGATATCGGGGCACATGACCTGCGCCACTTCAAGTCAGGGGACACGCTGAAGATAGGCCATCTGGAGATAGAGCCCATCCATGTGGACCATTCCATCCCTGGGGCTTACGGCTTCATCATCCATACTTCCAAAGGAGCCATCGTCTATACTGGCGACTTCAGGACGCACGGACCTAGAAACGACATGAGCGAGGAATTCATGAAAAAAGCGGCTAACGCGAAGCCTTATGCCCTCTTATGCGAAGGAACACGGATGGGCCAGGAGTCTGAGCACAATTACAGCGAAAAAGAGGTTGAAAAGAAGGCAGGGGAGATAATAGCGGCTTCCAAGGGCCTTGTGCTGGCCTACTTCTCAATGTCAAACGTAGACCGTTTTATGGCGTTTTACAGGGCTGCCAGGAAGAACAGGCGGACGCTTGTGATAGATACCCGTTTGGCGCACATAATCCATAACCTAAGGGAGAAGATACCTGTCCTGCCTGATGTGATGAAGGACCCGCACATCGCAATCTACTATAGGATGTCCAAATCCTGCACCTTTTGCGACAAGGACTATTACATCTGGGAGCGGGAGTACATGGGCAACATGATAACCTACAAGGAGATAGTGAAGGAGCCGGAGAGGTATGTGATGCACCTGGGCTTCTACCGGCTCATGGAGCTGGTCTATCTACAGCCCAAGGATGCGGACTTCGTGTATTCCATGTCAGAGCACTTCTATGAGGGAGAGGACAACGAGGAGCAGAGGACCATCTGGGAGAACTGGATGAAGCACTTCAAGATAAAGTTCCACAAACTGCATTCCTCAGGCCATGCGAGCGGGAAAGACCTGGCGGAGTTCGTCAAGACGGTCAATCCGAAGATACTGATCCCCGTGCATACCCAGAACGCTGAGGAATTCAAGAAGATACATCCCCACGTGAAGATTTTGAAGAAAGGGGAGAGGATGGAACTGTGAGGATAAGGGTTGATGTTATATAGTAGGCCTAATTCTCATTTTGGAATGCCTGTCTTATAAGGGTTATTGCATCCCGAACCTGCTCTTTATCTGATATAAAAAAGAAGCTGTTGCCATTTGTCCAATGACCTTTAATGCTACAGTCTTCTATT
>Ga0315275_10001559_pt1 | contig 20287 bp, 16 predicted proteins | sample YL17G03_0_MG_FD_205557 | JGI IMG/M metagenome (GOLD analysis project Ga0315275, IMG submission 205557) | Sediment microbial communities from Yellowstone Lake, YNP, Wyoming, USA - YL17G03_0 | ecosystem: Environmental > Aquatic > Freshwater > Lake > Sediment | place: USA: Wyoming | collected...
GTTACGGCACGCCGCCCCACGGCGGGATCGCCATGGGCTTCGATCGGATGGTCATGCTCCTCGCCGGCGAGGAGTCCATCCGCGAGGTCATCCCCTTCCCCAAGACCACGAGCGCCCTCTGCCTCCTTACCGGCTCACCCTCGACCGTCGACGAAAAACAGTTGGATGAGCTGGGATTAAAACTCAAGAGCTAGCCGTTCGCTTTTTTTTAGCCGGATGAACGGTTGCAACCGGGGAGGTCGACTCCAATTGAATGGGCAACAAAATTAGCCCGGGGAAACCGATGGGCCTGAGAAAACGGAAGCATCCCCGGTTTTAGAGCCAGAGGGAGGCGGCTTCCGGCACGGAAGCCCGGTCGACGAGGCCGATGGCCGCCCTGACGCACGACGTCCGGCAGACGCCGCAGCCGTAGCATTTCCGGACATTAACGCGGGCTTTCTTCTTCCGCTTGTGAGGCAGGAACGCATCAAAGGGACAGAGCTTGACGCACTCGCCGCACCCGATGCACTTGTCCTCGTCCACGCGCGCCAGGTACTCCGACCGGAACACGATGGGGGTCTTATGGGTCAAAGTCGTCCGGAGGGCCATACAGTCCGGGAGCGAACAGTTACAGATTCCGCCAAGAAAGGGCGTAACGAACGTCCAGACCGTGTGGCAGAGCCCCTCCTCCTCGTTCTCGCGCATCAAGGCCAGGGCTTGGTCTCCCGGCATGAACTCCAGGCCGCCGGTCTGCGGTCCGATCAGGTAGGAGGGGTCGATCTCCCGCATGAGCTTGATCATTTCCCCGCCGCCGGGAGCCAGGCTAATCCCGTAACAGTAACGGTGCTCCGGCCCGATCCGGACATGGCGGCAGATACAGGCAAGGCGGACGACCGAGGTCGTGAACCCGAAAATCCTCTCGACGTCCTCGATGGGGACGACTTGACCGAAGTGATTGACCTTCTGCTTTTCGGTGATCTTCCGGCGCACGCCGCCCGAAAGGAACGAAGGGATTTTATCCAGAACGTTGAGCGCCCGTTCCCCTTTGGCCAGGTGGTCCGGAAAAGCAAAAAAGCGCTTGATGAACTCCCTCCGCCTCAGGTCGCTGAGGAGGTCTTCAGAGTAGTTCCGGGCGTCGAGATACCACTTTTTCCCTTCCCCGTGCTGATGGCAGAAATCGCACATAGCTCTATCTCGGACCAATCATAGCATAACAATCAAATTCTTCCCTCGAGAGCGAATAAATGAAAAGCCTTCTATTTTACGTCGCTGACAGCCGCGTTCAGAACTTCTTTGGAGGTCTTCCCCTGGGCGAAGAAGACGACCCGAAGCCTGGACCGGTCGATCCGGGAATGTTTCTCCGGAAAGGTGAACGAAGCTTCCTGTTCATAATTCGAGACGCGCTCCACCGCGGCGGCTTCGGACCCCGGAAGGCTTATCGCAAACGATCCGGCTTGGAGGGCGGCCTCGTCAAGGGTGATGAACTCCCGGACGACCATCTTGTGGAAAACGACGCCGTTTCCGCCGCGGTACTTTTCCTCGCTCTGGACCAGGGCCAGGTTGAAATCCGCACCCGGCCCCGTTTTGTCCGCCTTGAATTCGACGACGACCGAGTCGCCCTTCAGGGACGCCTGAACGCCGAGCTTGACCGCCGGGGCCCCAGAAACGAGGGCTTTGATCTCCTCTGAAAACTGACGGTATTTCCCCTCGGCCACCGCCCTAACTCCCCCGCCGCTGATCTTCTTCGCGCCATCGAAGAAGGCCGTCGGCGTGCTGTTGACCCCGTAATATTGGGCCCTTAACCGGGTGGCGTGGTTCATCATGGGGTCGGGCCGGGGAATGGGCAGGTGATATTCGAGGACGGCCAGGTATTGCGGCTCGTAGGTCTCGATCAAACCGTCAAAACCGAGATCAGCGGCCAGGCATGGCGGGCACTCGGAACCCGTGAAGAGCTCGGCCAGGACGGTCTTGCCCATCCACCCCGTTGTCGGCTTATAGGGCAAAGCGCGGAACGGGAGCTCCCTTTCCTTGGCCTCGAGCAGGGCGTCGAAATCCTGGATACCGCCGGGGTGTTTCTCGTAAAGCGTCCGGGCTCTTTCGACGGAATCTCGGTAGTTTTCCCCGGCCGCCTCAAGATAGGCTGCGAAGGCCTCCTGGTCCTTGCCCAACCGGGCATAAGTTTTGCCCAAAGCGTAATAATAGACCTTGTCGGCCAGGCCGCCCTCTTGTTTGAACTTGTCCAAGACCTCCAAGGACCTCCGGGCCTCGCCCTCGTTCAAATAAGCCAATGCCTCGGCGATGTGGAGGTCCGAGGCGTGGGCCTTGAGGTACTTCTCCGCATCCGGCAGCAGGGCTTTCAGGAATTCCGGATCGCGGGACAGTCTTAAGCCTTCTTCGCAATATACCTGGATGGCTTGCGTGACCCTGGCCTTGTCGAACATGGCCAGGTTCTTGTGCTCCAGGATGTCCATGCTCGAATAATAGTAAACGAGGACCCGGCCGATACCGACGGCCGACTGGATCCCCGTCTTTTGCAATTCAAGGATGGGCTCGACGGAGCCCGCCAGCGCGATCCGGGCGCCGTTCAGGGCGTTGTCCACCAAGGCCAGGAACTTGGCCTGGGGATTGGCCGCCTTGATCCTCTCCAGTTCTTTGATCCGGGCGTCAAGATCCGTGATCTTCATGGCATTGATATATTCCCTGTAGCCCTGCGCGCGCTCCTTCATCTGGGTGGCGGCCGCCATTGTAAAAAAGACGACCAGGGTGACCGCGATCAACCCCCATCGACGGCTCATTCGTTTACGCATCATATCGTCTCCTCGGGACCCGTTCCAAGCGGACATTATACATCATCCGTCGCTTTACCATCGAGGGGACCGGATAATTGTGTTGCCAAATCCATGGGGAAAAGCTATGATTTCTCCTTCGATCTCGTGAACGCGAATCGGGAGCTTCACTTTTTATAATGGACCGGAGGGACCATCCATGAAAACCATCGGGCTCATCGGCGGCATGAGCTGGGAATCATCACTGGAATACTACAGGATCATCAACGAGACCGTGCAGCGGAAACTCGGAGGATTTCACTCCGCTCAAAGCCTCATGTATTCGGTAGATTTCGCCGCCGTCGAGGACTGTCAGCATCAGGGTCGATGGCAAGACGCCGCCGAACTGTTGGCGGACGCCGCCCGAAAATTGGAAAAAGGCGGAGCAGATTTTCTGGTCATCTGCGCGAACACCATGCACAAAGTGGTCCCCGAAGTCCAAAAACATATCAAGATCCCCATCCTGCATATCGCCGATGTCACGGCTCGAGCCATCGAGGAACGAGGGCTCCGGATCGTGGGGCTTCTGGGCACCCGTTTTACGATGGAAGAAGGCTTTTACAAAGACCGGCTGGTCCAAAAGCATGGACTCGAAGTCATCATCCCCGGGGAAAAAGACCGGGAGCTCATCCACAACGTTCTTTACGATCAAATCCGCCTTGGGGATATTGACCAGGCTGCGAGAAACGTTTTTAAGAAGGCCATCGACGATCTTGCCTCCGAAGGCGCCGAAGGGATCATCCTGGGATGCACGGAAATTTTTCTGTTCGTCAAGCAAGAGGACACCAAGATCCCCTTGTTCGACACAACAAGGATTCATGCCGAAGCCGCGGCCGAATTTGCGCTGGAAGAGAGCCCTTAAGCTTAGGGACAGGGAGAGCGTTTCGTCGTTTTGCTCATCACTTATTGTTAACGAACTCGGCGATCAGGCCGTTCCGGCCTACGGCCCAACCGCTTGCGTCCACCTTAGAGAAGCTGACGCTGTGAAAGCCCGCCGGGCCGTGGAGAGCTGTCCAGGTTTTGCCGAGATCCAACGAATAATCCGAGCCGCTGGGCCCGACGACGACCAACATCAGGGGGTTTGTCCCGGGCACCGGCGCCACGCATTCCCTGAACCCGGAAGGCTGCCGATTTTCCACCAATTCCCAAGTCTTTCCGCCGTCATGGCTGACAGCGGCATTTCCGAGCGCCGCCGGCTCGTTCTGATAATCGCCTCCGACCATGACGCCGTCCTTTTCATTCATAAAATCCAGGGAAAAGCCGCCTGAAGATGCTTTTCCGGAGGCCAGGGGCGAATTTACGGCCGTCCAAGTCCGGCCACGGTCCCGGGAATGAAAGACCCGGGCGGCAGACCCTCCCGTGCAGAACCAGGTGTCGTTTTTTCCCAGGACGGTCAGGCAGGTCCCGCTGGCGGCGAAAGCGCCCTCTCCGGAGACGGCTTCAGGCCTCCCGGCGAGAGGAATTTCTTCCCAGCTCTCTCCGCCGTCAGACGTGACCAGGACCATGAACCGCCATCCCATCGGGTCGCCGACAACGATGGCGTTATCCTTATCAAAAAAAGCGAACGCGTCCAGAAATATGCCTTCGGTATCGTTGCTGTAGGACTCCTCCCAAGTCTTTCCCCCGTCTCCGGTCTTGTAGATTTTTGCGGGCCGGCCGATGCTCAGCAGAAAGGCGGTGTCTTGGTCGAAAGCCTGGATGTCCCGGAAATCCATTTTCTCCGCGCCGGGGACGTTCCCCGGCACCCAGGTTTTTCCTCCGTCCGTGGTCCTGAGAAAAGTTCCCTGGGTTCCGCTAGCCCAAGCCACCCGGCTGTCGACCGCCGATACGCCGCGCAGACCGGCGGCTGTGTTGCTCGTCTGGATGGACCAGTTCAGCTCGTTCCCCTGGGGCACGTTCTTTCCCGCAACCAGGAACAACGCCGCAAACAAAACGCATGATGCTGATTTCCTCATCAGGGCCTCCTCGAATTGAAGGTATCTTAGCTCAAGCGCCAGATAAAATGCAAAATGGATAAAGGTACCCAAAATTGCCAGTAGAATTCTTTCTTCTCAAGCGTCGAGAGAGGAATCCGGGAGTTTTTCCGGGATGCCGCTCCCGCTACCTTTGATATTCATCTACATAAAACCTATATCATCGAGCGGCTCGTCGGGCTCGGCGACGAAAGGGTCGTTTGTTGGCTTTTTGCCGCCAATTCTAAGCCGGAGATCGCGGAGGTCGTGCGTACGAGCCGGTCCTTATCCAAGAAAAGCCGGTCATTCTGGCGTCTCGCCCTCGGCGAGGCTGACCATGCATGATGTCGTGTTGGCGCCGTCCCGGCCCCAGCGATAGCCGACCTTGCCCTCTTACTCCAGGAATGACAGCCCCTCCAGAGCCAGGACCTCGCGGGCGAAAATCGCCGCCGGCCGGGAGTCGTCCAAGCGCGGGATCTTCTAGGATGGGGTTTAGGTCATCCGGCGTCTTTTTTTTTCTTCTTGCGGCTCCAGTAGATATATCCCGGAATCCCGATCGCGACCCAGACCAGCCCCATCAGCGAGTTGATCATAGGCGCCTGCCCGGACTGGAAATTCCGAATGTCCGAGTAAAGGGTGAAGACGATATAGACCGAGGCAAAGAAGATGAAGATGATGGGGGTGATCGGATATCCCCAGACTTTGTACGGCCGGGGCGTGTCGGGCATGCGCTTGCGCAGGGTGAAGACGCCTAGCGCTCCCATGGCATAGAAAATCCAACTGACGAAGATGAGCATATCGGTGAGCTGGTCGAATGTGCCGCTCAGCACGAGGGCCGAGGCCCAGATCCCTTGAACGACAAGAGAGGCGGCCGGCGTCCGGTAACGGGGATGGACGTTGCCGAGGCGGCGAAAAAACAGCTTCTCCCGGGCCATGGCGAAATAGACCCGGGCCGACATCATCGCGATCCCGTTGACCGCCCCGAAGGTCGAGATCATGATCGCGATGGCGATTAGGGAACCGCCCCATTTGCCGAGAAAACTATTGGCTACATCCACGGCCACCAGATAGCTTTCGGAGTAATTCTTGGCCATCGTCGAAACGGGGATGACGTAGATATAGGCCAGATTGACCAGGATATAGACGACAATGACGATGAGGACAGTCAGGGCCATCGCCCGGGGGAGGTTTTTCTGGACGTTCTTGATCTCCCCGGACATGTAGGTGATATTGATCCAGGCGTCATAGGCCCAAAACGCCCCGGCCATGGCCATGATGAACATTAGAAAGACCGGTGGGGATCCAGCCGCGGCGATCGGCGCCGCCTCGGTGAAATGGGCGAAACTGCCCTGTCCCAGGGTGAAGGCCAGGACGACGATCCCGCCCATGACCGCGACCTTGAGGGAGGTGACGACGACCGCCAGAGCGCTCCCGAATTTCACCCCGAAGTAGTTGATCGTCGTCAGGAACATGATCAGGGCGATCGTGCAGAGTTTCAGTCCAATCGACCTGAACGGCGTCATCGCCCCGATGAAGGGAATAGGGATGCTGATCGCTTCCCATGCGGCGGACAGGCGCGGAAACTTGATGAACGTTCCCAAAGAATCGGAAAAGATATAGGCGATCGCCGCGATCGAGCCGGTTTGAATGACGATGAAGACGGCCCACCCGTAGAGATACCCGACGAACCGGTTGAAGCCCTTATTGAAGTAAATATACTGCCCGCCGGGGTCCTGGAACATGCCCGAGATCTCGGCGATGGACAAGGCGCCGAAGAGGGTCATGATCCCGGCAACGACCCAGACGAGGATCAGGAGTTCGGGCGATCCGAGCTGGGAGGCCATGAGGGCGGGTTTTTTAAAGATACCGGAGCCGATGATCGAGCCCACGCCGCAGGCAATCGCGGCGATGAGACCCATTTCCCGGCTGAGTTCCAAACGTTTCGAACCGTTGGGCGCGTCGGCCATGGGTGAATCCTTTCGCAGCCGATTATAGATGTTCGACCCCTTTAAATCAATGCCACCAGAAGCCCCCGGGCCCGCAACCGTGCCATCACCCTGCCCACCGTCTACCCGGATAGATAGATCTCCTGGAGATCGTCCCCCGTCGGACAAGCGACCGGATGCACTCCGAGCCCGGAATAAGGGACCCATCGGTCCGAGTTGGTTGAATGCATTGTGTCCGTAGAATGCCGATAGGATGCTTTCTTTTCAAGCGATGACGCCGACTACTGGCGATGCCCGGAATTTCGACTCTTGTCTTGTCGGCAATTTTGGGCATCGACGGCCTAATAGTCTCTCGGACATCCCGTTGTGATATAATTAATCTAATGGTCGAGAGAGAGATTTGGGGATTTTTCTGGGATGCCGATCCCGCCGCTCTCGATATTCGTCACCATAAAACCTATATCATCGAGCGGCTCCTCGAGCTCGGCGACGAAAGGGCTGTCCGTTGGCTTTTTGCCGCCTATTCGAGGCCGGAGATCGCGGAGGTCTTGCGTAAGAGCCGGTCTTTATCCAAGAAAAGCCGGTCATTCTGGTGTCTCGCCCTTGACGAGGCTGATCATGCATGACGTCGTGTTGACCCCGGAAACGAAAGCCTCTCTCGAAGTCCTTGCCGACTGGGCGGCAAGCCGCCGACTTTATTTAGCGGGCGGGACGGGCTGCGCCCTTCAGCTCGGGCACCGGATGTCCCAAGATCTCGATTTCTTCACGCCCGGGACCATCGAACCGTCCGAAATCCAGAACACGCTTCAGCCCAGGGGCGAGGCGATCGCCGATCACACCGATTCGGGAACATGGGTGGGCCGGTTCTCCGGCGTAAAAGTGGGATTCTTCCATTATCAATATCCGATGATCGGCGCATTCCGGACATTTCTCGGCGTCCAAATAGCCTCTCTCGAAGATATCGGGTGTATGAAGATCGAGGCAATCGCCGGCCGCGGGAAAAAGCGGGATTTCGTCGATCTTTATTTCATCCTGAAAAACTTCGGATTCGATCTGGAGGCGCTCGTGGGGCTTTTCAGGCAGAAATACGGAGGCGAACGCCGAAACATGATCCATGTCCTTAAAAGCCTGGTTTATTTCGATGACGCGGAAACGGACCCCGATCCCAGGATGCTCGTAAAGTTTTCCTGGCTGGAAGCCAAACGGTTCATTTCCGGCGCGGTCAAGAAGATCCCCATCGCCTAGGGGATGCTCGATAAAAGAAGGGGGAAAGTCAAACGCTGCCCCAACCCACATAACCTTCTTGGTTCTCTTGCGTTTGGTGTGGGTTGGGGGCTTAGCCGAGATTGAGGTGACCCCCATAATTCGAACCACCCCGAGTGCTAAAAGGAATCAACGTCAACGGATTGAACGGGTTCGGGAAATTCTGAGGAAGCTCGCGACTCGCCGGTGGATTTTGCGGATAATATTGATCTCAGTATTTGATATTCAGTATTGCGCAAGAGGACACCTGGACAAATTGCTCGTCATTCTCTTATGATGCCGGCCTCTTGAAAGCTATAGTATCCTTTGCGGGCTATGATCATATGGTCTATAACGCGGATCCCGAGAATCTTCCCGGCCTCCGTCAACTGTTCGTGCATGCGGAGATCGGCTTCGCTCGGTTGTAATTCGCCCGAGGGATGATTATGGGCGAAGATCACTGCCGCGGCGCGGTCGGCAATAACATCCGCAAACACTTCACGCGGATGAACGGAGGTTTTGTCGAGTAGACCGATTGTGACCACGCGCTTTTCGATAACCTCGTTTGCGCCGTTGAGTGAAATGCAGACAAAATACTCCTGCTGTTTTCCGGCAATGTCGGCCACCAGCGGCAAGATATCCTGGGCGACGGTAATCTTTATCGTGTCCTTGAGAAGGTGGCGGCGGGCGAGTTCAAAGGCTGACAGGATTTGACCGGCTTTGGCGAGTCCAACGCCGGGAACGGCCAGCAAGTGTTCGAGCGTCAACCCCGTCTTGTGCTCGCGGATCAGACCGGCCACCTGCCGGGCAATCGTGCGCACGTCAATGCCCGCCGTACCCATGCCGAGAATCGCCGCGACAAGCTCTTCATCGGTCAGGGCAGAAGCGCCCTTATCCCGCAGCTTTTCGCGCGGACGACTGTGTTCCGGCATGTCTTTGATGGTTCTCATGCTTGCCTTCATTGTCGGATCGCACCAAAATGGCGCAGTATTTGGCGCGATAGCCCTGAAAGACAGAATCACGCGCAGCTATCGCGCCATCCTGGCGCGATTCTTGGCGGGATAGGCCGATTTCGGAATACCACTCCCCGAATCCCGCCAGGTTGACTGGATCTTTTTCGCGATTTACGCGTCCCTCGTGGGCACAGACCCGTCTCGCGACACTTTGTCGCGCGAAATATCGCGAGCGTTGGTTTCTGGGCGCACATTCCAGCCGCTCACAGCACTCTGCCTGATTTGTGGCTGTGCTCATGGCAAGGCCTTCCCGCTCGCTCTCTTATCACGCGAGCCACCGCGTTTCTGCAACGGTGCCACCTTACCTAGGATTTCCCGGTAGTATTGCGTGTCCCGAAGCCTCGAAGCTATATCCCCAGCTCCAAACAGATCTTCGGGCCGGAAACGACCGGATCTGAAGTCCTCCATGAATCGGTACTCACGCTCGGTATATGTGAAGACGTGCTGATCGAGAAATTTTCTCACCGTCCACTTCATTTCGTCCACGGGTGGGACCGGAAAATCACGGGGCACGACGCTCAATAACTCGGCCTTGATGTCAGCATCCTTGTAAGACCCGATCGCATTGCCGCGGAAGTACTCGAATTTCTTGATGCGGGTCATGCCGAACAGGATAAAGAGGTCGCGGAAAAGATTCAAGTTCAGCTTACTTTCACCGTCGAGAACCTGACGTGAGAGCAGATAGACATCGAATAGATGGCGGACTTTCCGCTTTGCAAAGAGTCCTATTTCATTGGGAAAATCCAGGCGTTCCTTCACGTCTACCATCGCAATTGCTTTGCTTGCGTAAAGTTCTTCCTCCTTGAGGGTGTTCACCGAGAAGTCGGGCAATGAGGCGTCCGCGATAGGCCACGGCCGCGAGACAGTGCCCAGCACCGAATGGCCATAGCGGTAGGAGATATCCAATTCAATGCTACCCGTCCGGGTATATGCGGAAGGAAAGATCATCTCGTACTGCACAAACCGATCCTGGGGCTTGGGTCGACGCTTGAACTTCAATCCGAATCGCCCGGCAATATCCTCCAGTATTACGTAATCCTTATCCTTCCGGGTCGCTACCGCACGCATCCCCTTGCGCCCGAGGTTACGATTTCCTACGAAGTCCAAATCCAGATCCGTCGAGAATCGATACATTTTGCGGTACAGGAATACGATTGCCGATCCTCCTATCAAGGCGAAATCCTGCCCAAGATCAGAGGCCGTGATGGCGCGCAAAACACTCGTCAGCCAGAGAACGTTTTCTGCTGTGGGGAACTCAACCTGGTGCTTGCGGGCCCAGTTTTTGACGATGTCCCGTCTCAGGGGCCCGGCTTTCGTTTCCGGCGGCTTGGTCTTGGACACCCTACTCATGGAATACCCCATCGGGAACAAAGATGTTCCAATCCTTGTTAAGAGATCCCCCGCTCCCCCGTGAAAACTTCACCGGTGTTCTCGGCAGGTATGGACGAAGAGAATTGAGCGTTGCACCGGAGACCTTCCATCGGTCTCCGAAATGCTCGAGAATCAACCCGACCTTCGCAACCAGGGAGGGTGTCCGGTACTGCTTCACGTACTCAATCATGCGGCTCCCGTTGATGCCTTTAGCTCTGTCCAGGGCATGGACGACATTTTCCCAACCCTGCGCATACTTGGGACGGTGGATACAGTCAATCAATGTACGTTCAAGATCGGTCACTCGGAGAGTTGTTCTGCCACGACGCAGTACACTCGATCCCATTTTTTCTTGGAATGGTGTTTGGATAAAACGAATGACGATTCCATCCACGGATTGTTTGTTCCTGCGTCTTGACCAAGCTACGAAATACTCGCTCAACCGGCCATAGCGCGACAGCCCGTGCAGGTAGAGCGCCGTACCGTAGCCGAAGACCACCTCTGAACCGCAAATCGCGCGTACAGCTTCGAAGGGGTCGCCAATGAAGGCTTTAGTGCTCCCTTTCGACACGATATAGAGACCCCTAGGTTTCTTGTCGGGCCGGTGGAGCACCCCTTCGTGTTGCAAGCGGCGCAATGCATAGTCCGCCGTTGCCCCGCAGTGCTGTTTCACAAGTTTTGCAACTTCCTCGGCGGAGATCGTATCCCTCCGGCGCAACTCCGCCACCAAAATCCTCCAACCGGTTATATCGTGCCTATTATGCATTTGCCGCTTCATAGACATTGCCTCTTCATTTCAAACCAGTCCGGTTCCGGTGATTTATGCACAGCGCACTGTGCAAAAATCACACTTGTCGGACTGGCCTTGCCATCAGGGCGCAGCTCGGGAACGGACTGCCGCATGACCTCAATGGCCATTTCCATCAGCTTGCGGGGAGTGAGTTTCGCCTTACCCGACATTGGTTGCCTCCTCTCCCCAAATCTCTGCCGGCTTGACCTGAATCTTTTTCTCGAAAATCTCCGCCAGCTTGCGGTTCGCCTCCACCAACGCCCGCTCGGCTTCAATATCGGCCACCAGTTCCTCGTCGGTTAGAGCGCAAGCGACCTTTTCCCGCAACTTCTCGCGGCAGCAACTGTGTTCCGGCATGTCTTTGATCGTTTTCACGTGTTCCCCAATTCTTTTTCGATCTGTTTGATGCTCGGCAGTTGGCCCTTCAAACGCTTGGGGAGGGACTCCACCAGCCGGGTGCGCCACGCGGCCACGCCGATGGGCTTCTTCAGATCGCGCAGGGCGTACTCGACGGTAATCTTATTCTTCTCCTTGCAGAGCAGGAGACCGATGCTGGGATTGTCGTCCGGATGTCTTAGAAGGTCATCCACGGCGGAGAGGTACAGGTTCATCTGACCGACGAACGCGGGGTCGAACGGCGCGGCTTTCAGTTCCACCACCACGTAGGACCGCAATTTGACGTGATAGAACAGCAGATCGAGGTAGTAGTCTTGCGATCCGACCTCGAGATGCACCTGCCTCCCCATGAATGCGAACCCCGCTCCGAGTTCCAGCAGGAAGCGTTGAATGTGGTCCACCAAAGCCTGCTCCACTTCCCGTTCGCGGCGCGGATCGGCCGTGCCGAGAAAGTCGAACAGATAAGGATCTTTGAACACCTGCGCTGCCATGTCTGAATCGGCGGGCGGCATGACCGCGGGAAAATTCGTGATGGCTTTACCCTGGCGTTCGTGGATCTGCTGTTCGATCTGCAGAACCAGCACATTGTGCGACCAGCCGGTCTCGCGCACCTTTTGAGCGTACCAGAGACGGGTTTGAGGATTGTCGAGTTTCTCCAGGAGGGCAATGTTGTGGTACCACGTGATTTGTGCAAGCGCCTCTTGCACAATTGCCCGGTCCGGCCAAACCGCGGCGAACGCCCTCATGTACTTGAGATTGCGCGGCGATAAGCCCTTCATGTCGGGAAACGCCTCGCTCAGATCCGCGGACAGACGATCAATGACCTTGGCACCCCAGCCTGCCGTGTCCTGTCGGGCCAAGATCGTCCGGCCGATGTCCCAATAGAGCAGCACCATGGCCGAGTTCGCGGCCATGACCGTGCGCAGGCGCTCCTGCTGGATGCGTTGCTTGAGGTCGCGCAAGATCCTGGCATAGCCAGATGGCAGACCGGCGTGCGTCGGCGCGACCGGAAACATAGCATCCTTTCGCCGACGCCCGAGGGCGTTACGATTCTCGATTTCCCCTTCGGCACTTCGTTTACGCGCCATAATTTTCCCTGTTATGCTTTGGCACTTTCTTCCTCTCCCCAAATCTCTGCCAGCTTCGCCTCCAACTCCGTCACGATCCAACGCGTTCACACGCCCAACGCCATAACTCCGATTTGACTTCAACTCGCATCATTGCAGACTCCAGCAATATTCACCCGACGCAAATAATATACCATCGAAACGCGCGACTTTGGGAGCTACAAACAGAGAAGCTCCGACAGACTGCTGAGAACTGGAATGCGCACATATCAGCTTTTTGTCAATTTCGCAATGGCATTGAGCTTTTCCTGTATCTCGGGGTGAATTTCATTGGGAGTCATGATGGAAGCAATACGATAAAATGCGTTCTTGGGCATGGCATTATATTGGCCAATGATCTTGTAGAACTCCTTGAAAAACGGTTCCAAAATCAGTTCACTGGCCTTAGCATCCTTCAGATAAGGAGTATCAACGAGCGGCATAACATATTCATCGTCTGAAACACGGCTGATTTTCTTGAACAAACTATCAATTGCCGACGGATTCGGTATAGTTTTGCCAAACAGGCCGCCATCCTCATCCGAAGAAATCCCCATGGACTCCTTGGTTGCTTGTTCACAGAAACGTATCAACGCTGAAGGAACGACCAGATAGTTCTCTATTTCCCGCCGGTTCCACATTGTCTCCGTCAGCAAGTTGCCTTGTAACAGCGTATCGGTATGATCAATTAGTAGAAGCCCTCGCAATCCCGCGTATGCTGCTTTGAGTCCGGCAAAATGGTCACGGGCCTTGGATGGCACATTGCCGATATAAACCGCGAACGGCGAGTCAAGGAATCCCAGGGCGTCATGCTTTGTAACACGCGCCCATTCCCGCAAAATATCCACATCGGTATAATCTTCCACGTACAACACGCATCCGCGTTCTTTGGCTTTTAGATAATCGCTGCTGGAAATACGCGACAGCGATTTGCGGAACTGTGATGCCTCCTGTTTGTCCGCCAGAGTTCTCGGTTTCTCGCTAAGGAACGCACAAATGTTGCTGAAATCCGTGTTCTCCATGATTTCTTCTGAGTGAGTTGCCACAATCAGTTGTGAATTCCGCTCCTGCGCCAGACGGCGCAACAACACATAGACGTCATGCTGCCGAATCACCTCAAGATGAGCATCCGGCTCATCGTAAAGCAAGAGCACGCCCGCTTGATCGTAAAGAAACGCCAATAATAGCAGCACTTGATGAAAGCCGCTCCCTCCCATCCCAAGATCGAGTTTCACATGCGGATTACTCTTCTTCCCCGGCGGTGTCAGGCCATTGTGGTACTCCACAAGGATCTCGCCGGTGCTGAGCCACTGTGGCTTTAGCAGTTCAATCTGAAACAGGCTGGCCATATGTTGTTTCAGCGCTTTCCAGTTATCCTCGTTGCGTTCCGCAACGTTATACAAGAGGTTGCGCAGGATATCGCCGGCCCGTCCTTCCGCTATGCGGGTTTTGAGACTTCGTTCGTTGACCTTATCTTCAATACGCTGAAGACCGGCTAACGGCGGAAGATGACCTATTATTACTTTCTCGGCTTCTTTAGGCACCGTCATGCGGTCTTCACTGTCCGGAGCCTTCCGCATGGGGCGGCAATAAACCTGCTCGGTCCCCTGAAACTCCAACTCCATTCCAAAAACCCAGTCCTTCGCGCCACTGGAACCCTCAACAAGGATCTCTGCCCGAATTTTGCCGCTGTTGGAATCCTGAACATCACAATTGTGCCAGAGACTTCGCATATCTCGTAAAGGAAATACGATGAAGTCGGATCGAGTGATCGGAACTCCGGTCCGAAGTTTAGCCACGTTCTTTGCTTTCGCGCGTTTCTCGATCCAACGCGTCATAGCCAGCTGCCAGACGGCCAAGGCCTGAAGGGCAGTTGTTTTGCCCGAATTATTGGGACCGACAAACACCACATGATCGCTTAAATCTATGGTCGCGTCCTTCAACCGTTTGAAATTACGGATGGTCACTCGAGTAATCATTATTCACCTCCGGCATATGAAAGCACATTACCATATCACACAGCCTCCACAATCTTGGTTTCATCAGATGTAAGGCCGCACAACTCATAAATCGTTAATTTCCCGTCCCCCAGATCTCAGCCAGCCTCTCCTGAATCTTCTTCTCGAACACCTCGATCAGCTTCCGGTTCGACTCCACCAGCGCCCGCTCGGCCTCCAACTCCGCCACGATCTCGCGCTGGACGGAAAGGTGAGGAAGGGGGATCGTGACGTTTCGCACAAGTTTGCTGTTCAGGTTATTTACAACTCCGCCGGTGGCTGCTTGTTCGAACTGCTGCAGCACAGCATTGGAGCCAAGGATGTTGTAGAGGAAATCCCGGTCCAGATTGTCCGATATATCCCGCAACAGCAACCATCCGTCATGTATGCACCCTTCAATTGCCATGATGTAAGGTCTGCCGAAACTCATTGAGTTCGAGAGGACGAAATCACCGGGCTTGACGCGCCGAGACTTGGTTGCACCTTCTGGAGTAATCCGCTCCTTGGTCTGGGTGATGTGTTTCCCGCCAACCTCGGCGTCACCGATTTTTATCCAGTTTACGCCATCCGGCGCATCGGTAATATGGGCGTGAATCGGACGTGGTGATGCACCCCTCTCCACGACGCACAGATCCCCAATCGCAACCATCGGCCATTCCGGATCAATCCGGATGGCGGGTTTGTAGTTGGCGAGGATTTGGCGGGCGCCTTCAATGACCTTCCGGTAGCCATCCAACTCCGCCACCATCTGCCGCTGAATCTCTAAGGGCGGGAGGGGGATAACAGTCTCCATGAGCTTGGAGTAATGACGCTTGTAGCCATCGGATTGAATCGGAAATGTTTTCAACCAATAGAACAGAAATCTCGGTAGTAAAGAATCACTTGTTTCCAGAATCTTGATGCCGTCTGCGCCTTGAACGAAAGGTCGTTCGGTGTACTTAACGGAACACGTGTGATCTCCAAATATCACTACCGGCTTGGACACATTGACTGTTGCTGTGCAGTCGTCCGTCCAGCCAGAAATCTCGTCTTGTGACTGATCAATGATCGGATACATGCCCGCCTTGCCAAACTCTGATTTCTGTATCTTCTTCGGCGGCGTAATGGTTCGAATAACTTCCCCCAACTTCACCATCGGCCACTTGCTTTGGACGGCGGCGACGACGCGGTAGCGGTCGCCGGAGAGGTTGATGTCACCGGAATCGAGGAGACGCTTACGGCTGACGGTCAGTGCCATCTTTCTTTCTTGTATTTTTTGTGTCTTTTTGTAGCTCTCTAAAATATTTAACGCTTCCGGCAAATCGTTTTTCTCAATCGGCCTTCTCTGCGCGCCGAGATCGAAGCCGTCGCTCTCCACCTTCACGAACAGCAAATCGTCCGTCCGCCGGGCTAGGTTGCGGTCCAGGAACAGGATGCTGGTCTTGACGCCGGAATACGGATTGAAGACGCCGGCGGGCAGGCTGACCACGGCCCAGAGGTAGTTTTCGATGAGCATCTTCCGCAGGGCTTTATAAGCGTTCTGGCTCTGGAAGATGATTCCCTCGGGCACAATGATTCCCGCGCGACCGCTCGGGTTGAGATGCTCGGCCATGTAGTCCACGAAAAGCACTTCGCTACGCTTAGCTTTGATGGAAAACCGGTTGTGCGGTCGAATTCCGCCTTTCGGAGACATGAAGGGCGGGTTGGCCATAATCACGTCGCATCGCTCATCCCAACGTTCCTCGCTGGTCAGCGTGTCATACTCGTGAATGACCGGATTCGGAAAGCCGTGCAGGTACAGATTGGCGCGGGACAGGCGGACCATGTCGGGCGCGATGTCGTAGCCGCGAAAATTGGTCATCAGCCGAGCGCGCTCGTCGGGGGTGAGAGATTGGCCATGAAAAGGCACAGAAATCACGAAATCATTTCTTTTTGTATCTTTTGTGCTTTCTTGTGGCTGATTCTGTTTGAGTATGTGTTTGTAGGCGGAGATCAGGAACCCGGCGGCGCCGCAGGCGGGATCGAGGACGGTTTCGTTCTTCTTCGGGTCCACCACCGCCACGATGAAATCAATAATGTGGCGAGGTGTGCGGAATTGCCCGGCGTCGCCCTGGGTGCCGAGAACCGAAAGCAAGTATTCGTAAGCATCTCCGAGGCGCTCGCTGTGTTCATAGGTGAAACCGTTAACCTCTTTTAGGAACAGGTTGAGCGTTTCGGGATCGCGATACGGCAGAAACACGCCTTTGAAGATGTCCCGGAAAAGCTGAGGGATGTTCTTGTTTACGTTCATCTTCTCGATGCCTTCAGCATAGAGAAGCAGGCGTTCGTGGCCGCCGAGGCGCTTGTCGAGCAGGTTGGCCCAACGATACTTTTTGAACTCGCCGGAAAAGAACGTCGCCTTGCCGTCCAGTTCCTCGGACTGGCGGTCCATGTCGTCCATGAACTTGTAAATCAGGGCGATGGTAATCTGCTCCACCTGCGATTTTGGATCGGGCACCTTGCCGACCAGGATGTCGCGCGCGGAATCAATTTTCGATTTGGTCTGTGCGTCCAGCATCGTGTCTTCCTAAGCCGCAAAAGCGTTCAACGAAACGTAGTCCTTCACGTATTCCGGGATAACCTCCCGCCACTGGTCGAGGGCGCGAACGTCCGCGAGCGACACCTTGGGATTGTCTGCCAGCCGCCCGAACTCGCGGGAATCCACAATGGTCCGGACGCCGCCGTCAGTCACATACGCCTTGAAGAACTGCCGGATAACCGGCATGTGGGCGGCATCTGGTTTGTGGATGGAAACGAACTTCGCCAGCTCTTCTTCGAGCAGTTCGTCCTTGGTTTTGAAACGGTCTATCTCGCCAAAGGCCTTTGCCAAAATTTCTCGGAGCGTAATCCTGCGGTCAACCTGTACGGCTTTGCGGAGTTTGTCGAGGTTAAAGAAGTCCTCCGGTTTGTTGAAAAGGGCCGCAACGACGATCTCTTCCGCCCCCTTGATGTCGCCGCGTTCGTAGCGATCCCGGACCTCCGGCGTGGCCTTGACCTTGTCCTCGAACTTCTCGAAAAACTTGCGGTCAATCTTCATCCCGTACACCGGTACGGCGTACTCGAACTGCGACTTGAGCGGGTCAGGGTTGACATTCGTGAAGTCGGCCGGAACCGGCGGGGGTGGCAACAACGGTTGCGCTCCCGGCCCGGTCGGGCGCAACGGCGGCAGTTCAATAACCTCGTCATAGTTGAACTTCTCCTCGAAGTACTCGCACACAGCGAAGAAGTCGAGGAGCTTGAACTTCTCCTTCGGCTTCGCGTGTTCCTGAGCCTGGCCTCCTTCCTTCTCGGTGTAGCGGAAGGCGTACTTCCGCGTTCCGCGACCCTTAATCTGGATGAAATCGGTCGGCGAGAAGATGGGACGAAGCAAAACGATGTTCAGGAGGTCTTCGCAGTCGTAGCCGGTCGTCATCATGCCGACCGTGACACAGACACGTGTCTTTGAACTGATGTAGCCTTCCAGAAACCGGGTGTGGCCGTTCAAGTTATTGTTGGCAAAGCCGACGGCCATCTGCTGGGCGTCGTCCACATTGGAAGTCACCTGGACGGCGAAGTCGGAGTTGTACTTGCCGGGAAACATCGCATCGGCCAATTCGTTCAATGCCTTGGTGATTCGCGTCGCGTGGTCTTGCCGGACACAGAAAACAATGGCCTTCCCGATTTCCCCGCTCAGCGGATCACGAAGGGCGCTCTTCAGGAAGGTTTCGCAGAAGACACGGTTGGTCTCGTCCGAGAAAAACTTCTTCTCAAAGTCCTTGCCGAAAAAGGTCTGCTCGACTAATTCCCCGTCTTCGTTCTCCTGCATGACGGAATAGCCTTCTTCGGCCAGCAACTCCGTGGTGATTTCCGTCCGCGCGTCCACGACAACCGGATTGAGCAGGTACCCTTCGCGCACGCCTTCAATGAGACTGTAGCGAAAAGTCGGCTCGACGCTTTCACAACCGAATGTCTTGTAGGTGTCCAGCAACTGGCGGCGCTCCCAATCGCGTGGATCTCGCTCGCTGATCCTGGCCGGGTCAATTCTCTTGAGGTAGTCCTTCGGCGTCGCGGTAAGGCCGAGCTTGTAGCCGATGAAATACTCGAACACCGCGCGGCTGTTGCCGCTGATGGAGCGGTGCGCCTCGTCCGAAATCAGGAGGTCAAAATCGGTCGGCGAAAAGAGCCGCCGGTATTTGTTGTTGAACTGGAGGCTTTGGACCGTGGAAACCACGATCTCAGCCTTATGCCAGTCGTCGCGGTTCTCCTTGTAGATGACCGTGCGGAAGTCGTTCTTCAAAAGGCGGACAAAGGCTTTCCATGCCTGGGTTTCGAGTTCAAGACGGTCAACAAGGAAAAGAACCCGCTTGGCGTTGGCCGTTCGCATGTAGAGCTTGATGACAGCGGCGGCAGTCAGTGTTTTCCCTGTGCCGGTTGCCATTTCGAACAAGAAGCGCGTTTGGCCTTTTCGCACGGCATCCTGAAGAGCCGCCACCGCGCGCAGCTGGTACGGACGAAGAAACTTCAGTTCCGCATCCTTGATGAAGCCGTCACGTTGACCGACATCGTTCCACCGTGGATCGTTCCGGTAGTTAGGATTCTGGGTGACAGCGACGTAATCAGTTTCTACCTTCTCTACGACCAGAGCGTCAGGATTGGGCTTAAACGCTTGAAAATACCCCAAAGATTCCGGCGTCGGGAACTCAGTTATCAGGACTGGGTTCCCTTGCTCCAAGTCCCAAAAGTAGTGCAGATTCCCGTTGGACAGGATGACAAACCGGACATTCTGCGAATGGGCGTATTTTCTGGCCTGTTCCTTGCCGACAAGAGGGTCGAACTTCTCCGACTTGGCTTCAAGAACGGCTATCGGGAAGCCGCGTTCATCCAGCAGGAGGTAATCAACGTAGCCGTTTGCCGTCTCCTCGAAGTCGTCGCCGAGGTCTTCAAGGGTCTTCTTCTTGAGCTTGACGAGCGCTTCGAGCGCGATGTTGGCAGTGCCGGAATCGTCATCAAAGAAGCGCCAGCCAGACCTTCTGAGAAGGTCGTTGATCAGAATCCTTGCTTGGGCTTCCTTTTGCACGTCTCTCCTGCGTTGCCTTTTCGTGAATTAATAATTACAGGTATTTCGTGTTTTCTTTTTTCAGTATCTCGACGATGTCCTTGACCTTCTGATCCAAGTCCTTCCGGCAGATGAGGAGGGCGTCGCCGGCGTCGACGACGATGAGGTCCTTGACGCCCACGAGGACCGTGAGCTTGCCGGGGGCGTAAACGAGGCAGCCTTGAGAGTCCAGGACGAGCTTCTCTCCCTTGACGGCGTTTCCGGCTTCATCGGGCGGCCAGACCTCGTAGAGGGAGGACCAGGCGCCCACGTCGGACCAGCCGAAGTCCCCGGCGCACACCAGAACCCCCTTCGCTTTCTCCATGAGGGCATAGTCGATGGAGAGGGCCGGGATCTCCTCGAAGACCGAGCGAAGCCCCTTCCGGTTCTTTTTCTCCAGGGCATCGAGCATCCGTTCCCAGAAGGGGAAGAACTTCGGAGCGAATCTCCAGAGTTTCCGGGCGAAGACGTCCGCCCTCCAAAGGAACATGCCCGAATTCCAATAGTAGTTCCCGTCGGCCAGGAAGCGCTCAGCCTCGGCCCGGCCGGGTTTCTCTTTGAATTCCAGGACCGGGAAG